>Ga0302230_10001969_pt1 | contig 12633 bp, 25 predicted proteins | sample II_Palsa_N2_1_FD_193523 | JGI IMG/M metagenome (GOLD analysis project Ga0302230, IMG submission 193523) | Peat permafrost microbial communities from Stordalen Mire near Abisko, Sweden - II_Palsa_N2_1 | ecosystem: Environmental > Terrestrial > Soil > Palsa > Peat permafrost | place: Sweden... | reverse complement strand
TTAGATGAAGAAACTGAAGGGTAGCAAAAAAAGGCAGGCAGCCAACGTGAAAGAGAAAAACTCCCCGGCGCCAGTGGGCGGCGCAACAAGCGAAAAGAGAAGGAAAGGGAAAGCAAAGCGCCTCGCATAATGAGGGACGGCTATCAAAAACGCGAGCAATAACCCCCAAGCCCCACCCCGTACCCCGTGACTCAACAAAATTGCTCCTCTCCCATTCTGTTCCGCCGTGGGGGGCCACTGTGGTGGGCCATGCACTGCAAGCGGAACTAGACGGTGGCCACAGAAGGAAAAAGAAGCACAAGGACGGCTTGGGGAAAAAGGTCCTTGACGACAAAGCTCCGACACTTTCCTTTCCAAGAGTAGCCTTTTTTCTATTTCTATGGCGCCACTCTCCTCCTGGTAAAGCCAGAACGCAGAAGACACAAACCGACTCCCTTTGTCAGCTGAGCAGAAACGAAAGAGGCAAGTGCCAAGTGAAAAGTCCCTTTGTCAGCTGAGCAGGAAGTGTGACGAACGAAAGAGGGCAAAAGAAACACTGGGGTAAAAACGGGATCCGAAACAAAATCTTCCCCCACCCGAACTTGCTCTGGGTCCCTCTCTCTCTCTCTCTCGGTCGCCACAGCCAGCATTCCCAACGGGATACCGTTAATTATTGACGCTCCCGGGTGGGTTTCAACGATGAGTGGGGTAAACACGGGTTTTTTTTGTAATTGTACTGGACACAGATTGCCCCCTTCCAACGAACTCTCCTTTTTTCACTCACGCGCTCACTCCCGCCAATCAACCAGGCAGGTCCATTTTTGATGTTTCTTGTTTGTGTTTTTCTGATTGGAGTGATAAATTCTACATGGAAACATGGGTAGCTGACCCAGTCAAATGAATGTGAGGAGACTGTGCGGCCGAGGGGCGCCACAGCGGGAGGATGTTGGATCGGACGATGGCCTTGACCTCGTGCTCGGCCGCGTTGAAGAGTGTCCTGAGCGAGACGGCGTTTTCGAGCGACGAGTCGAACGTGCCCTGGTCGTCGTGCTTCTTGAGGGCGGCAAAGGTCGAGAGGAGCACTTGGCGCGTGCCGTGGACAATGTTGACCTCGCGGGGGCCGTTTTCGACAATGTAGCGATCCTGCAGCAAGCAAATTTTAAATATACACAAAATAATTGTTTATTTATGTGTTACGATGAGAACGGACGCAAGATCGACCTGCTCCGTGATCGACAGCTTGCAGTCCCTCAGACGATTGAGATCGATCAGGAACAGCACGTGCTCGGCTGAAAAGCAGTTCACGGCGAGCTGTTGCAGTCGCCGGCATTCGACGGGATCCCTCAGCAGGCTCGACAGGTGGACAATCTTCTTTCCGCCGCCGTTGCCGCCGCCGCCGTTGCTCTCCTGCCTATCGAGCACAGGCTTGAGCGGGATGGCGTCGATCGTGGGCTCCACCTCGGGTGACATTGTCATGCTCGTGGTCGTTGTCACGCCCAGTTCGCCGCCGCCACCACTGGTCCCGTCGCCACTGGTCCCGTCGGGCAGCCCGTCAGCGGCGCCGTACTGCTGCATCACCGTGCTGCTCCCATAGTAGTGGAAGAACACGCGCTGCCACCACGCCGCCTTGCGAAACTTGTTGACCAGATCGGACGCCGTCTTCTTCTTGGCGTCGTCGGATCCCTTGGAGACCAGGGCGAGGTAGTCGTCGCGCATCCAGTCAAACTTGTAGGACTGCAGCACGGGCCAAACCAGCGTGTTTATCAGGCTGCACAGTCAATTGCAATCGAGGATTAATCGGAGGGTAATTAAGTTTGTCGTCGGTACCAGATCCAAAAGCCAATCATGTCGATGATGCCAATGGACACGGGGATGACCTCGAACAGGGCCAGCAGCAGGAGCAGCAGGATGGGCATGTGCGTCAGCGACAGCACCGCCAGCTCGTCGCGGATCGAAAACACGTCGGCCGTGCTCGCCAGGCGCACGATAAACACAACGGGGTTCCCCACGATGGCCATGACGGCGCCCTGGGCCAGCTTGTTGAGCGCGAACCCAGACTCGGTGCAGGCGTAGCCGTTTGCGGCGTACGTGGCAAAGGCAGCGACAAAGGTCAGGACGGTGAAGATGGGCGACCACAGCCCGCCCCAGATGGTCATGACCCAGCGCAGGTGGTCCACGGTCCACGAGTGCAGCCGCATGTGCTTGAGGTCCGAGGGGAGCCCCGTGGCCAGGCGGCTCTCGGCGACCATGAGCTTGCCGCGCATGTACTGGACATACAGCCGCGATCCCCTCACGGCAAAGGGCTAACGAGGAAATTAAGCACGCAAAAGAACAGCCAACGGTACCATTATGCTCAGGCCGATAAAGGGCGTCTGGCCCCAGTAGACCAGCTCGCAGGCCGTGTTGGTCTCGCCGATAGCGTTGTAGTACAGCCCAAGCGCGTGAAAAACGTAGCAACTGCAAAATCGGGGGGCGGCAAATTAATCACTCACAGTGCGTTCCACGTACCTCAATGACGCGAACATCTGGCCAAGCACCATCACGGCCGACCGCGACCTCAGCGGCTCCTTATCACGTCTGACGGTTGAAAAAAAGACGCGCCCACTCAAAAAAAAAAAAAGCTCGGAGATTAATTCAGCGCTCGATACCTCAGCCAGAACAGGACGCAGACGGGGACAAACACGAGCGTGTACACGCCCAGCGACACCAGCGGCGCCCATGCCGTCGTCACGTTGCTGTCGACGAAGAAGCGGCCGGGCACGTTGGCGAGCATAGATGTCGCTTTTTTGCCTGCAATCCGGAAACAAAAACACAAAACCACTTTTTCAGACTGAACCTTTTTCTCCCGATAAAGGAAAGCAGTAGGGAACACAGAAAGGGAAGATGGACAGCGAGAGGGGAGGGGGGCGGGCACGGGGCGGAAGGGAAGGATCTGGCAATTGGGCGACTCGCCGTCGGAAAAAAAAGGACGGGGCCTATTTTTGGAGGTCATCATGGCCATTCAGCCTTTTTTTTAATTCGCCGCAAACAGAAGCAGTACAGGCACGGCGCTAGGCTGCTGGACCAGTGATGGCCGCCTCTCCTTCTTGTACAAGCTTAAATTGTTTATCTGAATCGGGCGAAAGCGCAAGATCGTGAACGAGACAAAGGATCCATGGCCAGCATCTCGAGGACCCGTCCGTCGACGGCAATGTCGTGAGAAAAAAGATAAAAAAATTCGACTAATTCCTTCCGATCACATGGGCTCTCTCGCCGACTTGACCCTCCAGGACGAGCGACCTGCGGCGCCTGTGCCACTCGACCAGCAGCCCGAGGGTGGCCATAGCAGCAGCAGCGGCGGCAACAGGCAGCCCCACCATGGCGCCGGCCCCACCAACCCCATGAAAATCGACATGCACGCACACATCCTGCCCAAGCACTGGCCCGACCTGGCCAAAAAGTACGGGTACCCCGGGTGGCCGTCGATCACGCACGACGAGCCGTGCGCGTGCTACACGAGCTACGGCGGGACCGAGCTGGAGGGCAAGGCCAAGATGCTGCTCGACGGCAAGTTTTTCCGCCAGGTCGAGAGCACGAGCTGGTCGGCCGAGGACCGCATCAAGGACTGCAACACGACGGGCGTGACGGTCCAGGTCCTGTCCACGGTCCCCGTCATGTTTGCGTACTGGGCCAAGCCCGACGACACGCTGGACCTGGCGCGCTACCTCAACGACCACATTGCCCAGACCGTGGCGGAGAACCCCAAGCGCTACATTGGTACGCCAGTGACGTGTCCTTCTTACTTACTATGCTGTGCTTAATTGTGGTGGTAACAGGGCTGGGAACACTGCCAATGCAGGCCCCTGACCTCGCCGTCAAGGAGCTCAAGCGGTGCATGCAGGACCTGGGCCTGTCGGGCATCCAAATCGGCACCAGCGTCAACGACATGGGTCTGGACGCGCCCGAGCTGCTGCCCATTTTCAAGGCGTGCGAGGAGCTGGGCGCGGTCGTGTTCATCCACCCGTGGCAGATGCCCAGCGAGGGGCGCTACGGAAAGTACTGGTACCCGTGGCTCATCGGCATGCCCTGCGAGACCACCATGGCCATCTGCGACCTCATCTTTGGCGGCGTCCTGGAAAAGTGCCCAAACCTAAAGGTCTGCCTGGCCCACGGCGGCGGCTCGTTCCCGGCCACGATCGGGCGCATTGACCATGGGTTCAAGACGCGGCCAGACCTCTGTGCGATCAACACCAAGGTCCCTCCGTCGTAATTAAGGCTCTCTTTTATTTCTAAATGTTTATTAATTTGCCTGCTTGCACGTATCAGCCACTACCTCGGGCGCATTTGGATCGACTCGCTCGTGCACGACGTCGACGCCCTCCAGTACCTCATCAAGAAGATGGGAAGGGACCGCATCCTCCTCGGCAGCGACTACCCCTTCATCCTGGGCGAGCACGTGCCCGGCAAGGAGATCCAGGAGACGGACCAGCTCGACGACGAGACCAAAAACATGATCCTCCACCAGAACGCCCTCGATCTCTTCAACCTCAGCAAGTCCAAGTTTGTCTGATTTTTTGTTTTGTTTTTTGTGATGGAAACTGTGCTTTTTTTTCTTTTTTTTTCTATATTTTTGTACAATTTTTTATTTCTTTCCAGCAAACTTGGAGGACGGCTTCTTCTTCTTGCCCTCAAAGCCAGCACGGTCCTTCTTCTTGCCACCGGTCTTGCCGCCGGTCTTGCCGCGCTGGTTCCGTTTGGCGAGGTTCTCGTTGCGCCTCTTGATCTTCTCGCCCTGGCTGGCCTTTTCCGAGCGGATTCGCTCGTCCCACTCGGTCTTGGACTTGAGCTTTTGCTTTTCAATACGCTTGACTGATTTGGCGAGGAGTGTGGGGTCATCCTAAACGAAAACAATATTTTACGGCTTGTTTTTCATTTTATACGCAGTACCTGGACTTTCTCGCCTTGTGCACGTTTCATTGCTGCGCTCCAGTCGCTCTTGGCCTTGAAGTGCTCAGCCTTTATTTATTTGTTTATCATCAAAATAAAAAAAAGTATGATTTTTGTTTACCTTTCCGGGGTTCTCTTCCGCGAGGGCCTGTAGCTTGGCCTTTTTGGCACGCGCCTTCTTCAATCTCGAGTATTTGTCCTCCTTCTTCCGGTCGGGAGTGGCGTGCCCGCCACGCTTGCCAAACTCGAATTTGCTAAACTGTACGCCTGCCTTTTGGCCCTCCTCAGTTTGCTGTAATAACCAATGTAAGTTGTAAAAAAAGGGGGGGGAGAAACACACGATGCTACCTCAGCGGTCATCCCCGCAAATGGATTGGCAGTGGGCGGCTGGTACGTTCTCTTCTTGGCCGCGAGCTTGGAGCTCTTGGCCTTCTTCTCCAGCTTCTTGCGCTGCTTCTTCTCCTGTCGTTGCAGCAGCAGTAATTTGTGGTCGCCCTTGAGGGGCATGCGCGCCTCGCGGAGTTCGGCGATGCGGGCCTGCAGCTTGACACGCAGGCGGTCCAGCGGTTCCTGAGCTGTTGTCACAAGTAAGCAAAGCGACCAGTCCAAGAAGAACAGCATACAAAAGTTCTCGACAAGGGCAGGCTGGCCGTTCCCTCCAGCCGCCTTGGGCTCGCTCTCCTCACCGTCCTCGTCCTCGTCCTCGTCCTCGTCGTCATCCTCATCCTCATCCTCCTCATCCTCGCCGGTGTCACGACGTGCCTGCTTGGCCTCCTGCAGCTGCTGCACCGACTTTTGCAGATCAGGGTCGTACTTGTCGTGCTTGTAGTTGGCCAGCTTGTGCGCGGGCATGGTCAGGCCCTTCTTCAGCTTCTTCATGTATCGCTGCAAGGCGAGGGGATCGAGGCAATTAGTCCCTCCTCCTCTCAACCTGCAAACGTACTTTGCTCATGGGCGTCTCCTCGTCGCCGGCAAAGTAGAACTTGGGCGGCACCAGCGCGATAAACTCGTTGAAGAACGCCGCCGTCTCCTTGACGTTGTCGGGGATGGGCTCGGCATTGAGCTCGGCATTGACTCGCTCGGCAGCCGCGGCCGCAAGCTTGGCAGCCTTCTCAGCCTTGGCGTACATCTTCGTGTCCTTCTTCAGCTCCTTCTTCTTGCCCTTCTTGCCCATCCCTGTGTCTGTTTCCAAGAGCGAACGAGAAGGGTTTAGCAAGGGTCTGCGGCCATGTGCGGACGCCATGGGGACGAAATTGACAAGTGTGGGCCCCGTCATGGGTCGCACACTCTTTCTTGCCAGCCATGGACGCAGTCTCGCTTGTTTCAGGCGGCACAACCGGGGCGATCGCCATCGCCGAAGCCCTCAAGACCAACTCGACCCTAACCACTCGCAACCTCAGCAACGGCAGCCTGAGTACGCCGTCCATAGACTAAAAAAAAAAACTAAAACTATTTTTAGTCAACGCCTTTGCAAACGACCACAAGGAAAACAGCGCCGGCTAAAGACAAAGGACAGAAATAAACCTGACTCATAGCATCCGCCTCTATTTTTATTTGTAAACGACAACAAGAAAGAAAATCAAAGTTTCCTTCCCATGTCTGTCGAACAACTGACGGTCTTTGGCGTGCTGCCGTTTGACGTGCCCGCCTCCATCGCCGTATCCGACGGCGCCATGGACCAATCAGCGCTGAGCAAGCTGGTCTCGTCCGGCCATCTTCTCCAAGGCACCGCCAAGGACGGCGCCGTGTCCACGTACCGCCTCGTCTCGAGCAAGAACAGCACCGACGTGAGCGAGGCGGTGCTGCTCAAGTACCGCCTGCACTACATCGGCCGCTTTGGCCAGGCTGTGCAGCAGTTCAACACGGCCGACGGCGTCCAGGCCGCGCTCGTCTTCCTCGACGTGGCACGCCCCCATCTCGAGCGCATATTTGAGCTGCCGTTGCCAGCAGCCGTCTTGCCGGCAATGTTTGAGGCGTTGTGGCAGGGCTACCGCCTGCTGTACGTTAAGTGGAGCGAGCAGCAGCTGGAGGGCCTGTACGCCCAGATCGCGGCGGCGGCGCAGTCTGCGGACGGGGCCACGCTGGCCGACAGCAAGCTGATTCTCGCATGGGCAACTCTTCACAGCGATCCAGACAAGGCCCTTGCCATCCTAGAGCCCCTCCTTGCCGGCAACGGCAACGGCAACGGCGAGAAGGCAAAGCTGCTCAAGGCCAACGCGCTGTTCTGGAAAGGACGGGCTCTGGCCGACGCGGGCAAGTACACCGAGGCCGTTGGTGTTTATGAGCAGGCGAGGGCGATTCGAGAGGCAGCGGCTGGTAACCACCAGTTGGAGACGGCGGCGGTGGACAACAGCATCGGTCTCGTCTATCTCAAGCAGGGCAAGACAGCGGTACCTGTGATGAGTAAATGTATACATAAAATAATAATATTTTACGATAGGATGCCGTCGAAAAGATCAAAAAGGCCCTCGACGCCAGGCTCGCCGTGCTGGGCGACCAGCACCTCGAGGTTGCCGCGTCGTACCAGAACATCGGCATGGCCCTCAAGAGCCTGGGCATGAACCAGCGCGCCCTCGACGCCCAGCTGTCTGCCTTGGCCATCAAGAAGGCGGTGCTGGGCGAGCGTCACGTCGACTCGATCAAGCTCCTGGGCAGCGTCGGTGGCGTCTACTACGCCATGAAGGACTATGCCAAAGCCCTCGAGTTCTACCAAAAGGTATTTATGTCATTATATTTTATTTTATTTATTTATTGAATTATTTTTTTAGGAGCTCGACCTGTTGGTTGCCGTCGTTGGCGAGCAGAGCACAGACACGGCCACGACCTACGAAAACATTGGCGAAGTGGTATATTTGTTTTATTTTTTGAAACACATCAACAATTATTACTTTTTTCCCAGTACAAAAAGGCAAAGGACAACGAGAACGCGCTGGAAATGCACAAGAAGGCGCTCGGCATAAGACAGTCTCTCCTCGGCGAGAAGAACCTGGACACGGCGCTGTCGTACAACCACGTGGGCCTCCTGTACGAGCAAATGGAGGACCATACCAAGGCGATCGAGTACCTGATGAAGGACCTGAGCATCACCACCGCCGTCCTTGGCCCGGTAACAAGTAGTCATTCTTCTTAGCTTACAAGCAAAAAAACTAGAACCACGTCGAGACCGGCAAGTCGTACAATGGGATCGCGTCCGTGTACGAGTCCAAGGGCGACATCCCGCAGGCGATCGGGTACTACAGCAAGTACCTCGGCACCCTCGCCGCCGCCCAGGTCGAGACCAACGACGTCGCTGCGCTGCACTACAACGTGGCCCAGCTGCACCACGGCGAGGGCGACGTGGCCAAGGCAAAGGAGCACATGGTCAGGGCCCGCGATCTCTGGCGCAAGCTGGGCAACAAGACCGATGCGGATGATGCCGAAATAGCCCTGGACGAGTGGGAATGAAGAGAGATTCAGTTTCTTTAATATTTTTGCCAGGCTCGCCGGCCATTGCCGCCCGCACGAAAGTGTGGCCCCTATACTTGACGATTTGGCGCGCCTTTCGAAAAAAACCGTTTACCATTGAGCGGGCCCTTGCTTTCTCTTACTGCGCGCTGAGCTCTGGGCCTTTGCATTTTCTCCCCGCTGTGTGGGTTGGATGTGTGTGTGTTTGTGACTGAGTGGGTTTGTGTTGTCTAAAACGATGCGCTAGATCCCCCCCTTGTGACGATTGGGGATTGGTCATTTGCCTGGTCTGCTCTCTTGACCCTGTTGTCCTTGACTCCTTGTGCTGACCTTTCTCACTCCCCCCCTCCGTGTGACTTTCGTTTTTAGAGGCTTAAGAGGCGGGGATGAGCGCAACGACTGGCTGGGACGACGATTGCGCGCTGCGCCAGTTTGCGCTGCTCATGCCGTCACCCGAGAAGGGCCGTCGCGGGAGCAGCAGCAGCAGCAGCAGCAGCAGCAGTGCCGTGCCGTCCGTGATGCCCCCGCCCTCAACCACAGCGGCAAAAGGAGCAACGGCTCCAGTGGCGCCAAAACGGTCGGCTGTTGTCAAGGCACCAGCACCGCCGGCAGCAGACACAGAGGACCAAGAGGACGACGACGGAGAAGGGGAGGTCGAGTACAGCCGCAAGGAAAAGTCGCTGGCGTTGCTTTGTCGCAAGTAGGAAAATAACCGTATTTATTTGTTGCTGAGCATACCTGGCGCAGCTTTGTGGACCTATACGAGGCCACGGAGGACGACGTGGTCAGCCTGGACGACTCGGCCAAGAAGCTGTGCGTCGAGCGGCGGCGCATCTACGACATTGTCAACGTGCTCGAGTCGCTCAACGCGATGACGCGACAGGGCAAGAACAAGTACAAGTGGAACGGGATCAAGGCCGTCCACCAGACTGCCCGTACGTCCTTCCTAGCCCGCGGGGGAGGGCCTTGTTGTTGACCAAGTATTCTGGTAGACAAACTCTTGAACGACACGACGCCAATAAACATGGACAGCAAGGATCGCAAGGAAAAGTCGCTGGGCACGCTCAGCCAGAAATTCGTCGCGCTCTTTATGAACAACAAGGTAATCGACGTTCCCAATTAGCTTCCAATGCTCCCCCTCCCCCCCCTTTTTTTTTTGCAGCGAGTCTCGCTCGAGATGGCCGCAGAGCAGCTCATGAGGGACCCCAACGAGGACCCCAACGTTGCCGCCGCCGGCAAGACAGCCAAGCTGCGCACCAAAATCCGCCGGCTGTACGACGTGGCCAACATCTTTGTCTCGATCGGCCTCGTGCGCAAGGTCAAGAACGAGAACGGCCTCTCCAACGCGCACAAGCCCATCTTTGAGTGGGTCGAAAACTACGAGCCAAAGACCCCCGTGTCCAGAAAATCCACCGCAGCCACCCAAACTCAGCCAGCAGCAGCACCAGAAGCGTTCTCCACACCAATGGCCGCCGCTGTCCTCGTGTCGGCGTCGCAGAACAACGTCAATCGGTCCTCGGCCACAGCAAAGAAAACCCTCTCGTTTGAGGGCGCCGCAGCTGCCCCCACATCGCCACAGCGAAAGTCGAAAAAGGGTATTTTTCTATATTTTTTCAGTTTGCAAAGTATTTAAATAAAAATATAATAGCGGAAGCAAGAAAGCCCAAGGTCCTGGGGGAAAAATCGCTCAACAAGTCTGCCCCTGTCACGATCGCTGGGAAAAAGCCACAGTCCCCAACCCCCAAAGTACTCCCCCCACTCGGCCACCTGGACGCCATCCGCCAAAACATAAACAGCGAGGGCGGGCTCAGGAGAGCGGCCATCGGAAACCACTCGGGCTTCCTGTCCCTCATGGCTGCAGCGAGCGATGCGGCCCCAACCTCGCAGGACAGCGCTGACAATGTCCAGTGGCAGTCGGTCTTCCACAAGTAGCGTCAAAAACGTAAAATAATTATTGAAATATTTTCTCTTTCCAGAGTGCAGAACAAGATCCGCTCAGAGATCCAGTCTGGTTCGCGTGCAAGGGTCGTGCCCAACGTGCCTCTCGAGGTCCTGGCCGCCTCGTCGGGCTCCATGTCGCGGCGGTCCTCGGAGAGCTCGGACGGCAGCAACAGCAACATGGGCCTGCCCGACCAGCCAGAGTCGCTCGTGGCAATGGCCCATCTTGCCGACATGATTTCGATGAACCCAGGTAAGAATTTTTGTGCTGCGTTAAGATTGATTTTTTTTTCCCTTAATTACTGTAGACGGCATCATGACGGCTCCATCAAGCCCGACCAACGAGGTGCCGCCCATGACGACCATGAGCAACCCGACCCTGCTCCCCGAATCGAACAGCGTGTCGGCGTTCTTCTCCTCCCGTGGCAGTTTTGGCAGCTTGGGCGCCCAGCCCCCGCCTTTCTCACTCGTACGCTTAAAAAACTCTTTATTAGAATTGATGTTTTTTTATTATTTATTTCTGAACAGTCGCAAAACGTTTTGATGCTTCCGATCCCCTCGCCCACGCCCCCACCTCCACCCCAGCTCTCACAGGCCCTGACGTTCAGCCAGGAGCGCGATTTGCTTGATCTCCTTACTGCCCCCAGCCTCAAGCGCTCGTACAGCGAGGACCACGACGGTCTGCAGCCCTCCAAGCACCGGCGCTCGGTCGGTGGCGACAAGGAGAATGTTGCCCATCAATTTTGAACACGACAGGTTTTTTTGTTTTTGTTTTTGTTTTTGGCTTCAACCTTGTTTTTTCTCATAGACAATCTCTTTTGTGTTTTGTGCAAATTTTTTAATGAAATCGAATTTTACAAACGGGCCAGTATGATGGATAATTCTAATAAACAAGGATGCGATGGTTGTTGACGTCGCTGACACGGATAGTGTTGTTGCGGGGATCGATTGCGACTCCGGTTGCATCGGCTACGAAATCTTGCGCCCACCGGTGAACGAGATGGCCCTTGAGAGTCCAGGCCGACACCTTGTACTCACCGTCGACTGTCCGCTTGGAGCTGTAAGTCCAAAAAACAAAGCGAGTTCTAGTCTTTTTTTTCTTCTTCTTCAGGTCCGGGAATTTGGGCATTGCCAACATTGGGCATCAGTGTTTTTTTTTATGTACAAAATAGGGAAGGAGGACCTAGTGTTGCTTTCTATTTCGCTGGCTGCTACATCAACCCCTCTTTCTTTCTAGACAACGACCATGCGGGGAGCGATGCACATGGACATGAGCTCCTGGAACAAAAGCTTGCAGGCGTAGGGCAGGTGCACTTGCGATATCTGGGTAATATTTAAACAAAACGCAAGTGGAAGATTAAAAGGACGTACCTGAGTCTGGTTCTTGCAGCCGCTGCAGTCAAAGCGCCCGTTCTTGAGGTCGGCCGAGCAAATGAGGCCGCACAGGTCGCACACGTGCACGCGGTAGGCGTCCGAGTTGTCCATCAGGCGCTCCTTGAGGAACTGGGCGGCGCCGTGGGCGATAATGCTAGCCAAAAAAAAAAATTTTTTTTTTTTGTTTTAAGAAATAAAAAAAGAAGAAATATGTATTTCTGTACCAGTCACGCTCCATCTCACCGAAACGGAGACCACCCTCGCGGGAACGGCCCTCCATGGGCTGACGCGTGAGGATCTGGAGCGGTCCGCGTCCACGCGAGTGGATCTTGTCGTCCACCATGTGCTTGAGGCGCTGGTAGTACGTGGGGCCAAAGTAGACGTTGGCGTTGAGCTTGCGGCCCGTGTGGCCGTTGTAGAGCACCTCGTACCCGCGCTTCTGGTAGCCCGACTCGGCCAGCTTGGTGGAGATGTCGTCCACGGTCACGGTCGAGAAGGCAGTGGCGTCACCAAACGTGCCCTGGATGGCAGAGACCTTGGACAGGAGACACTCGATCAAGTGGCCAATGGTCATGCGCGAGGGGATGGCGTGCGGGTTGACGACAATGTCGGGCGTGATGCCCTCGGCCGTGAACGGCATGTCCTCCTGTAAAAATGATTGCAGGGAGGTTGTCAGTCACGTTTTGAGATCGGGTAAAAATGGTACAGTGCGGTAGGTCATGCCACACGTTCCCTTCTGGCCGTGACGAGAGGCAAACTTGTCGCCAATCTGGGGGATGCGCACACCACGCACACGGGTCCTGACGATCTTGCTGCCCTCGGGGACCTTTGTCGACACCATGACCTAGTGAACGAATTTTAGATAAAATATGTTTGAGACATTGATGGTAGCAGTAATACCATGTCGACAATGCCCTGCTGGGTGCGCGACAGCTCGGTCGACTTGTCCTTGCGCTTAAACTTGCGGATGGT
>Ga0302230_10001968_pt1 | contig 12635 bp, 22 predicted proteins | sample II_Palsa_N2_1_FD_193523 | JGI IMG/M metagenome (GOLD analysis project Ga0302230, IMG submission 193523) | Peat permafrost microbial communities from Stordalen Mire near Abisko, Sweden - II_Palsa_N2_1 | ecosystem: Environmental > Terrestrial > Soil > Palsa > Peat permafrost | place: Sweden... | reverse complement strand
AAAAAAAAACAGAGTAAAGAACTGTTAAAGTACCATTATTGTTCGGTACCAGAGCAGTCGCTGAACTGCTTGAGCTTGTTTCTCCTCGCGTCGACAAACGAGAGCGTTTCTGAAAAAAAAAAAAAAAAAAAATAGAGAATAAGTGAAAATGTATGCCAGGCATCATACACGTACTGTTGGAAAAGAACTCGGTCGGGAGCGAGGCGACCTGGTTGCCGGCAAACAGAAAGTTTCCTAGACTGGGGAGCGCAAAGATGTTTGCCGGGAAAGAGGCAATGTTGTTGTGCGACACGTCGAGGTGGGCGAGGTAGGTGAGCTCGGCCAGGACAGGAGGGAGGGCGACAAGGTCGTTGTTGTCGAGCGCGAGGTTGTCGAGGGTATTGGCAATGTGGGCGAGGGTCGAGGGCAGGTTGGTGATCTTGTTGCCGCTGAGACGGAGCGTGCGCAGCCCGGGAACGTTCTGATCGGGACCAGAGGAGGACGCCTCAAACTCCTGGGCAAACTCGCCCAAGGCTTCAAAGACCGACGACGGGATCGTCGTGATGGCGTTGCGCGACAGGTCCAGCACCGCGAGGGCGCCCAGCTGGCCCACCGACTCTGGCACCGAGGTCAGGCTGAGGTCGGTCAGGACGAGCTCGGTCAAGCTCGATTGCACATTCTCGGGGAACGACGGCGGGAGGATGAGCGAGAGCGACGGGTTGCCAGAGAGGTCGATGCGGCTGACAAACTGCTGGCTGTTGATGCGCTGCGTGAGCGCTTCAAGCGACATGATGTTGCGCCAGGAAAAGTCGATCACCGAGGTAATGTCGAGCGATTGCGACTGCAGCAGCAGGACAAATATCAGTAATCAGAACGTTTTCAAACTAGGCGCGTACCCTGATTTGGGTCTTCTCAGCCTGGTCACTGCAGATAAACTGGACGAGGTAGGTGATGTCCTTTTTGGCCTCGTTGAGCAGACCGAGTTCCAACGAGAAGCCAGCCTCGATCAGCGCGTGCAGCTGCATGGCACCGGGGCACTCGTTGGGCCTGAGCTCACGCTCTGTGTAAAAATAAAAACATAAAACGGTAAACAAAGCATGCAGGGTGCGCCCTGTTTTACCGTAGAGTCGGTTTCGGATAATATACAGCTTGGACGAGGGCTGGTGGATGGCTGCGAGGATCTTTGTGACGGTTGTCTTTGTCGTGCACGGGACGAGCTTGATGTCGCCGTCGCGTGAGTACAGCACAACGCCCGTGTTCTGCTCCTGCTGCAGCCGCATGCTCCCAAAGGAGCTCTCTAGTTCGCCCACACCCGCCGCCGCCGTGTTTGAAACCTGGAGCGGCTTGGGCGGCTGCAATCGCCCCGACGCACCAGTCCTGAGCTTTGCAAACGACGCCGTCTTGTCGTCCTTGAACACGTACGTCGTGTCGCGCAGTTCGTCCTCTGTCATGATCCTGCTGGAGCGGTGGGACTTTGGCATCTGGACAAAGAAGCGGACGCACTGGATATAGTCTGTAGCAAGATTGGGGGAGGGGAGTGGTCAGCAAGAAGATGGGGTCAGCGATTGCGTACTGCCGGGCTGGTCAATGTCGACACCGAGCGAGACCACGTCGCCGTCCTTGACCTCTGTCCACGGCGACTCCTCCTTGGGGGCTGACAGGCGCCTGTAGTTGACAAAGGTGCCACCGGCACTGCGCGTGTCCCGCACAAAGTACTTGCCGTTGGTGCACTGCATCACGGCATGCTGGCGCGACACAACCTTGCTGGCAAAGAGCAGGCTGGACGTGTCCTCGGCGTCGGCCTAACATAACAGCAAGTCGCGGTAAACAATAGCCAAACTTGGCATGAGGAGGGAAGGGTGGTAGTTAGTTGAGAACGCACCACTTGGCGGCCAATCACCGCGGGGAACTGCGAGGGCTTGAGCTTGCGCGGCTTGAACACGTCGTTCAGGCAGAAGAACGTGACGGCCTCGGCGTCGCGCGCACGCAGAGTATGCATGCCATTCGCAGGACTCGCGCTCACTGGTTTTTTTTTTTTTTTTTTTTTTTTTTGGCAACAGCAGGTTTAACGTTACGGGTTTCTCCCGGCTCAAACCTAGAGTGGCCATGGTCGGGATTTCGCGGTACTAGTGCAGCGACGGCGAAGGGAGCTGGTCCTAGTAAGGCAGGTCAGGGACACAGATTGTAAACGTTCCACAGAATTCCACAGAATTCCACAAATTCTATTCAGGGGGCGACTTATTTTAAATATTCTACGACGTCGCCGATCCTGTTAAGGTAGACATAGGCATCTGCAAAGCAAAATATCAATACACATATTTTATGTTTTTTTTAAATTATGTTCTTTGCGTACCTGTGCCGTAGCCGTACACACTGACGAGCTTGAGATCGCCGCCAAAGTATCGGGCGTAGAGACGGGAGATCGGGAGACCGAGGCCGTACCCCGCGAGTGGAGTGATGCCCCCCTCTGGCGCGTCCTTCTTGTTGCTGTTATCCATGTTGTTCTCGATGGTTAAGGGCCGAGCGGTTGTGTACGTGTGGGACCAGACACGATCGATGCCGGACCGTGGAATACCGCCGCCCTCGTCAGAGATCTTGATTGCAAGGTCCTTTTTACTAAAGCTTAGAAGTCATGAAAGCACGAATTGATTTCAACCTCGCCCTGGCCAGCAATTATCACTTTGATCGGAGGGCAATCGACGCGGCGCTTGCGAGAGAAATCGACCGTGGCCCGCAACGAGTTCTTGATCAGCTCAAACGACATGTAGTAGAGGACCGATGGGATGTACGGGAAGGTGAGCGCCCCCTTTGAGGCCTCACCGTCGCTGCCCTCGCCATCGCTACCATTGCCTCCACCGCGGGGTGCAAAGCACTCCTTGAACTCTATCCGCGGCGGCATCACTGTCGGGTACTGCTGCATGCACAGGAACGATGCAGAGTTGCCTGCAGCCTCAATCACGTTCCGAATGTTGCAGTTTGGACTGACGAGCCCGATGTGGCCCTCTTGTGATCCCAAACTAAGTGCTGTTACAAAAGAAATTTAAAAAGGGATAACTGCCGAGCACTGTGTACCGATGTGCTGGCCAAGCAACAGCCGTATGCCGATACGAATGCGGTGGAACGGATCAATGTACTCTTCAAGATTTGTAATGGTACCGATGCTCTCCTTGCTGTGCGCCAACTTGTGGATGGCGCGGCCAAGAACGAGGACATCTGTTTGTGCCGAGGTTAGCACACGCAGTCACACACAGAAACGCGCACCTTGTTGATGTCGATCCTTGATCGTCTGCAACACGTCGATAAAGCGGTCGCGGTGATTGTCGAGCACCTCGAGTGCCCCCGCGTCATGCACGACCTCACCGAGCGAGTCAGACAGCCGTCGCAAATCGACCTTGCGGAACATCGACGCCGAATCGCCCGCCCCGAGGACATAGTCGAACCCGTCCGGCAGCACGCCCTGGCTGGGCGGCAGCGACAGCCGCGGGAACGACACCAGGTCCTCAAACGTGCTCAGGTACTCTCGCCTGAGGTCGAGAACCTCGGGTGCATTACTGAGACGTGGTGGCAGCCGCTCGAGCAGGTGGATGCAGTGCGCCACCCGGATCGGCAGCTCGTTGTGGAGGAACTGGGCCGACAGCAGCATTGCCTTGCGCGACGGCCGTGCACCTGCGTACGTCATAACACGACCGGCGAGTGTCAACAACAGTCTTTTCCTTTTCACGTCGTCATGATACCGTGTTTGATCAGCTGGCGGATCGAGATGGGCGACAAGGGCACGCGCCCAAAGGACTCGACGCTCTCGAGCAGGTGTTTGAGCGAGTGCTTGAGCAGGACCACCATGCGCTAATTTTTGTCTGAAACAACAGTGACGTACAACTGACTCATCTCATGAATACATGGGCCGGCGAGGCTCAACTCGCCGAGTCTATTTACTAGAGTACAAAAAAATTTTATGGGTGGCAGATCAGATGATGCTGGTCCTGAAGCCATTCGCTGTAGCCGAGGGAGCACAGATCCTCAAAGGTGTGCCTGAGCACGTACTGTATCTGCTCGGCTGTAAACAGCCAGCTGGTCCTGTGCTTCCGCGGCCGGTATCCGCCGACTGTTTTTCCTTTATTTTAATATACCGGTGTTTATATTAAATTCTATTCGGGCACCTTGTTTGTCGCCGGCCCCGATCGACGTCTGAACGGCGCAGTCGATCCGCTCGTGGATGACGCTGTTGTAGTCAACGAGTGAAAAGTCGAGGACACGGCTGAGGATTGTTGCGCCGTCGGCCACGAGGTCCTCGTAGCGGACAAACAGGGTCGGTTTCGTTGCCGCGAGCCCCTGCCAATGCGCTATGTGCTCCCTCCACAGCTTGGTGTGCTTGACGACAAAGCGCGCCCACTTGTCACTGTTGTCTGATCCCGTCATGGCAATGTCCTGGTTGTGCGCCCCGGCCACCTCGAGGCTGAAATGCGACCAGATCGCGTCCAGCGGATTGCGCACGAGGTACACGACACGACTGGGCACGAAGTTGGGCTTGCTGTAGCGCTCAAACATGGGGTCGTGTGTCTTGACAAACACGACGTGGCTCGACGTGTACACGCTCTCGCCCCGCCAGCCCTGCTCGATCAGCCGTCGGTCCTATTGGTCGGTGTTTGTTAGTGTGTGAGTGCAGAGGAGAGGTAGTTTACGTGGTAGATTGAGCCAGTCCAGACACCCGTTGTCTTCTCCAGAAGCAGGCGCATCAGCGAGTTGCCCGACCGCGGGTACGACGCCAGGGCCACCGTCCCCTCGACAAAGACATCGGGTGTGCTTTCGTTGCGGAATCGTGCTGGATGGACGTCACGTTGCAATCAGCAACAATTAGCCCGGGGTGTTAACCATTCGTTGTTACCCTGTGGAAGGACGGCAGCGCACTCTTCGCCAACGGGATTTGTTTGCGCTGGCTCGGCTGATGTCATCGAGAGCACAAGCCACACGATCAGCAGGGCCGCCAAGCCAGTCACCACGAGAGCAATACGTTCCCTAACTTTCATGACTGAAACTGTGAATTCCTTCCTCATTTTTTTTCTGGCTTGACCCTACAATGCTCTATTTGATCAACCACCTAGTTTGCAGCGAGTTGGTGCCGCCCGCGGTACACAAGGATATCCGATCGACCGCAGTACGTCTCGGCCAAACGCTGGCCGGCATAGGTGGGCTGCGAGAACGCGATCTTGTCCTTGTCGAGTATGTAGTTGAAGATCATGTTGGCCCGCATGCCGTCGAGCAGGCGCACGGCCACGCCCGTCCGCCGGTCGACCTCGCGGACCCAGATGCGGTTGACACCGGCCTGGCACGTGCGGTCGAGGACCATCTCGTCGAGTGAGGCGAGGGCGCCGCGCGGGCTCCGGTACGCCTCGGTCAGCAGCTGGCCCACGAGGCAGCCGAGGACGTGCCCGTCCGCGCTGTGGACCATGACAAATATCCTGAACCCGGTCAATGAGGGATCGGCCTGCGGGGCTGACCCCAGCTCCTTGTTGACGAGGCGCAGCAAATCCTTGAGCTGCTTCTGGGCGTCGCGCGAGCAGTCCTCTTCCCTAAACACGAGCACCTGCTCGCCCGTCGGCAGCAGATCGAGCTGTGTCGCCTGGAGTACCGTCACAAAGGAAATCAAAATAAAAAACGTAACAAAATGGTGCTTGCTACCTGGGCAATCGTCAGCTTGGACAGGGTCAGGGTCTGTGCTCGCTCGCGGCACTTGGCATGCTTCTCCACGTCCTCCTTGCGGTTCTTGTAGTACCGCTCTTTGCAGTCCCTGCACTCGATCTCCTCCAACGGCCTCTGTCCCAAATTGAGCGTCGTCTGCACCAACGTCTCCTTCTTTGGCCACGCTGCCGACGACGACGGCGACGTCTTTTTCCTCTTGGCCACAGGCAAAGACGACGAAGGCAAGCCGAACCGCTTGAGCGCCGTCGTCGCGGTGCTGCTTGCCAGTAAGCCAAAAGCCGTTGGCTTTGGCGCCGAACCGTACTGCCGCTGCTTGGCCACGGCAGGGCTGCTCCCCGTTACCCTGCGACAGACAGCGCAGTTAGTCAGTTAGGGGGGGGGGGGCGGGGGGGCTCAATCGGAGGGCCTTCTCACCATGCCGGCTCGTCATTCTCGCTAACGGCGCTCATTCTTGGCTGTCCAGGCGCGTTGGCGGGCGGGCACGGCAAAAAACAAGTGTGCTCCCTAGGTGATCCACCCGTGTCTATTTTTAGTCTCGTCGTTTGTCTCGTTTTGTCACGTCCTGCCGATGCCACCTTTTGGTAGGCGGATAGTCCTCACCAGCGTCTCTCCGGGCCTACTATCCCTACTATGCTCATCTTTCTAGCGTCGCTTGTGTGCTTTTCGGGACGTTTTGAAACACGACTTTATATAGGCAGATGAGCGGGCCGCCACACGAGCACGACCCGTCGCCGCACGGTGACGACGACGCGCCCACCACCACTGCCACCACCACCACCACCACCACTGCTGCTGATGCTGCTGAAACGGTGATCCCCAAGTCCGTCTCGTCCGAGTCGATCGCGTCCACGTCCACCACCAGCAGCACCGTCTCTGTGGGCGACACCACGCCCGCCGACAACAACAACAACAACAACAACAACAGCGGCAGCAGCAGCTCAACGACGTCGCCGCCCAACAAGTCGCTGATGATCAACACGAGGAAGCGTGTGTCGTCGTCGTCGTCGTCGTCGTTCAAGCCCTCGTTGGTCATGTCGTCGTCGCCCATCATTGCGGCCATCGCCGAGGCCATCGCGATGGAGCCCGACTCGTCGCTGCCCTCGCCGGCCTTTGTCGTCACCGTCTCGGCGCCCTCTACGCCCGACGTGCCCACCAAACCCGCCGCAACAGTCGAGCAACAGCAGCCCATCCCGCCCGCACTCGCGGCAGCACGTGAGGCCCAGAGCATCGGACACGGCCGGTCTGTGAGCCACACCGGCGTCACGGGGCGATCCGCGCCCAGTTCTGCGGCCGCGCCGTCCGGGCCACGCTTCCCCTCGTCCGGCATCAACCAGCGCCTCTCGGGCAGCACAAGCGGACAGCACAAGCCGCTTCATGCACGCTCGCGCCCGTCGTCCCCTGGGGTCGGAACAGACGTGTTCCCGCCACCCATGGCCACGCCGCCATCGTTCCAGCACGTGCGCAGCAACAGCCGCGGCACTGCATCGCCCGTGTCGCTTGCGGACGCAGCGGTCCAGCGACCTCAGAACAGGACTGGATCGCCAGCCCCCGCCCCTGTCGTTGTGCCAGTGGTCACTCTGTCTGCCGCTCCTTCGTCTGGATCGCCCCCTCACCCGGCCGCCCCCTCATGGTCCTCCTCCTTTAACGATAGCAATCCATCGGCAGCAACAGAGGAGGAGCAGGCACAGCCAGCACCCCTCCACCACCCTCCCACCCCAAAAGCCAAAAAGACAGCCACGGCCGCAGCCATCGCCGATGAGGACTCGCCCGCATCGTCGATCCCTGGGCTGGACACGATGTTTTCGGTGGATCCGCTCAGACAGACCTTCTCGCGTGTGTTCAAGCGGATGGGTGGCAGTGGTGCAACAGCTTCGGCGCAAGAATCGCCCGTGCCAAGCGAGGCCGACCGCGACAGCCCTGCGTCCTTCTTGCCCCACCCGCATTCATCCACGTCAAGGTCAGCATCGCCCGTGCCGCAGTCTGTCTCGCCGACGCCGTTCACTGTCGCCAAGAACTTTTTCTCGATTGCATCGTCCAAGGTGACGGGGCGTCGTCGCGCATCGATCGACGCCAGCGCGTACTCGCTGGCCACCGTCAAGGCATCTGAGATGCTCTTGTCGATGCAAAAGCCGCTGCCGCCTCGGCCGGGCGAGGATGCTGCTGCTCCTGCTGCGTCGGCATCGTCCTCCTCCACGTCCCAGCAAAGATCGACCACAACTCCAGCCACGTCGGACGACACTAGTGCATCCGCACAGTCGAGCGAGGACATCGACGACGAGAACCTTAAACGCTCACTCAGCAAGTCCAACAATATGCGGCGATCGTCCTCGGAGCGGTGGTCCCACCGCGGTTCCGGTACGTAAATAAAATAAAAAATAATTAATAATATTTCTTATATAAATATGTTAGGGTCCTCCCTCGGTAGTAAATCCGAGTCAATTCCGCCGCTTGCCAAGGCCGAGAGCACGTCCAGCCTGTCTGATTTGCCGTCTTCTTCATCCACTGCCACGGACGAAAAATCGTCGACATTGCAGCGCCTGCAGACAAAGAAGCACAACATCCTCCGGCTTGCCAAGCTCGCCACGCGTCGGAAGGGCGTGGACGCGTCTGTGCTCAAGGTCGTCCTGTTGGGCGACGCGAGTTCAGGCAAGACCAGCCTGATCAACTCGTATATCGACGCCACGTTTTCAGAGACCTATGTCCCCACTCGGGGTGTCTCTATCCAATCGATGCGGCTCGTCGACGCGGCCAACGAAGACGGCAATGCTGATGCGAGCGATCTCATCGTTGAATTCTGGTATATATATAAATGTTTTTATATTATTTTATTGATTTTATTTGTTAGGGAAGGAACGGGACCGTCTACAAACCCCAACGCGTCCCATATTGGCCAGCTCATGTTTTCCAAGTGCAACTGCGTCGTGATCGCGTTTGACCTGACCCTGGGCTCGGATGCGTGGATGGAGAGCGTGCCCAAGTGGTGCAAGTACGTCCAGGCCAACAGCGAGACTGCGCGAATCTTTCTGATGGGGACCAAGAACGACGTGTTCTCCAAGCAGGCCTTCGATGCCAAGGTGTCTGTGACCGTGGCAGCCCGAAAGCTCGCCTCGTCGTTGCAAGCGCCGCTCACGTTCACCGCCGCGGCCAATTCGCAGGCTGTGATCGACACCGTCCACGAGATCCTCCTCACCGCTGGCCCTGTCCAATAAATAAACATAAATACGTAAAGTAGGAATAGTGCTCATCAGTCGATATCCCCCCCCTTTTTCATATCACATGTCTTTAATTGAGTGATTGACCCGTTGCCCTATGCCTGCTGTACATGATGGCGCGCTAAAACTTTGGCAGAGGAGGGGTATCGTGACTGCTGATAAACTTCTTCTTGCGCGCGTTGAGCTCGGCGAGCTTGGCAGCGTGCTCGGTGCTCTTGGAAAGGTAGCGGTGGGCTTGGTCGACCTGGTTTGCACGCCTGGCGATATTCGTGAGGCGGTGGGCCACGTTGGCGGCGATGGAGTGGGCAAAGTTGGCCTCGGCCAACGCGAGCAGTTTTGAGAGCAATTGCTTGGAAAAGTCGACTTGCTCAGAGTTGTACAGCTCTGCAAAGATCATGTGAGCAAACAGCGCCACCGCATCGGTGTAGGGATCCTATCCATCCAGACATTAATATAATCAGTAATATTACTTCCAGGAATTGTACGATTTCGGCCGCGTTTTTCTTGTCAAAGTACTCGAGGAGACGTGTACGCGACTCGAGACGGGACTCTTGCCGGAAGCAATCGATGCTGTCGAGGACGGTGGCAGCACGCAAGAGATGGTGGTCATCGAGTGAAACGAGCAGGTCGGTCAGGGTTGCGACGATCTCGCTCGCTTGGTTCACAAGGTCCTCCTTGATCATTTTCCGGCCCGCCGCAGAATAAAACCGTGCCACGAGGAGTTGACGTAAATGCAGCGCTGCAAACAGCCCAATCGGGTCCTTTTGAGCTTTCTGCAACGGTTTGAGTAAAGTATTCATTAAAACTCCATTGTAATCATTACGTTGGCGACCCAAATCCACCGATGCAAGGCATCGATAGAGGAATCAAGCCGCTGCTCCAGCAAGGCCGACAAGACTTGCCGGTCAATAATCCACTGCTCCTTGGTCAGTCCGGCGAGCTGGTAAAAGTTGAGGCAATCAATGATGGCCTAAAACGAGAAATATGTAAAAACGAATACTTTGATTTATTGTTACTTACCTGGTGTGCCTCCTCAAGGTTGTACTTGGACACGTGGATGCAGCACGCCAGCTTGGAGCATACATATTGGATGTGGAAGAGGATCTTCAGCTGGTCAGAGGCGGCGACCTGTCGTGCAGCTCGGCGTGCCCATGTCGCACTCGAGAGAATCTGCTTGAGAGCCTCGTCAGAGTTGATCAGGAGCAGGCTGATGCCACGAATGAGCGCGCTCAGTGAAGGGACGAGGGACGGGACCGACACGATCAACGGCAGCAAGTGTGGTGGTGTGTTTTGAACGAGGCCGCTTTGAAGCTGTGCAGTGCTCTCTGGGCTGAGCCAAGCGGCCGGGATCCGGTCCACCTACGACGACGGGTCGTGTTAATTTATTAAAGAGAAGAAGCGGAGGACGGAGGCGTACAAACTCCTTCGCCTCACGCACGCGGTGCAAGTGGAGCATTGCGAGCGATGCAACGATGCAGTACTGCACAAACACCCCCGACTGCTGCGCATGCTCGTCCTGGAACACAGTGTTGAGCTCTGTGACCAACTCTGTGACAGTGTCGTGCTCTGTCGGGAACCGGGTAGCGACGATCTCGAGGTGTGTGCAAAGCAGAATGGCCTGCCAGCAAGTAGTTCAGTATCCAACCAGACGTGTCTTTTTCCATTACGTGGGCGACGGCATCGCTCTTGATGCCGTGATCATTCAGGGCGGTGAAGATGACCTCGTCGCAGTCAGCATACTGTGTGGCGGTCTGCAGGACATGGGCGAGGCGGACAGACAGCCGTAGGATCCACTCTGGGTTTTTGATCCTGCCACGACGAAATTAATTCCCCCCCCACCCCCAATCCAAGCAAAAACGTAACGTACGCAAAAGCCTCAGAGAGTGCCTCCCGCAGGATCGTCTTTGCGTTGGCCAACTGATCGCCTTGCAGCAGCTCAGCCAGGAGCTCGAGGGCCTCGAGTGTGGCAATGCGGTCTCCCAGTTGCTTGGCCAATGTCCTCTTTTTTTTTTTTTGGCGCATTAGTAAAGCCAAAACAAAAAAACAAAAAAAAACGAACAGCCGATTGTGCGTGTCGCTCGGTCAGCTTGAGATCGGTCGAGTACCTGTCATTGGGGTAAATTAATTGGTGGCGCCAAAACAACAACTATCACCCACCGTTGCAGTGTTCGTGCAAGCATGAGCCTCGCGCGCAGCTCGATCCCTGGCGGCACAGCCGATCCCTCGCACCCGTTCAGCAAGCTCGTCAGCGCACGTACCGCCACAGTCGGCGCGGCAGCCGAGGGCCACCCCGCCAGCGCTTTTTCGGCAATGTGAAAAAGTCGTCCAGAGGCCATTTTTGAAAGTGTGCTTTCCCGACCGCGACACAATGCCCTTTTCGCATCATTCGCACAGCGGGCAGTATTGCAGCCACGGGCACGGCGATCTGGCCGCTGTTGTCGAAGGCGCGATCGCCAGAGGTAACCCTGTCCATTAAGAGGAGTAAAACTTATTTTTATGACATGTTTGAGGGTTCCACACGTACGCGTTGACCGAGCACATGCCGCGCCAGCGCCAACAGGACCTGTACCCCGACGAGATCGGCCAGACACCGAGCGATCTAGCCAGCAAGTTCGCTTCCTTTGTGAAGGAGGCGCGCCAGCTGCAGGAGCAGACGTCAGGGATCCGGCTGCTGGTCGGGTGCGAGACCGAGTGGATCACCGCGGACGAGTTTGCCGGGTCGATCAAGGCGCTTGTGGACGAGTACGCGCTGGATTTTGTGGTGGGGTCGGTGCACCATGTCCACGAGATCCCCATCGACTACTCGCGCGAGCTGTTTGATAAGGCCCTCGCGATGCACGCAGGCGACTTCAATGGACTGTTTGCGGCCTTTTACGATGCCCAGTTTGAAATGCTGCAGGCCGTCAAGCCAGCCGTCGTCGGGCACGTTGACCTGATCAAGATGTACGTTCCCTCGCAGCCGTACTCGGAGGATGTTCTTGGGCGCATCGATCGCAATGTCGCCTTTGCCGTCTCGTATGGCGCACTCTTTGAGCTCAACTCGCGGGCCTTTAAAAAGGGGATCCCGTCGCCGTACCCGATGCCCGATGTGCTTTCCGTACTGTTCGGTGCATCTTATTTTTTTGCCTTATTAAACCCATTTTGCAGCGAATTGTGGCACAGGGCGGCCGATTCACGCTGTCGGACGACTGCCACGGGCCAAACGATGTCGGAATGCACTACGACAAACTTGCCACGTTCATCCAGGAGAAAAACTTGGCCAACAGCATCTACTACCTCAGGCGAACAGAAGACGGCTCCGTGGAGGCCGTGCACGAGCCCAATATTCTCAACCATCCGTTCTTTCTCCAGTGTAACATAAAATAAGCGTGTACAAAATTCGAATCTGTAATAATCTACCAAAGAGAGGAGGGAGGGGACGAGCGAGGCGCGTTGGGGGGCGACGATCGGCCTGTGCCACCACTCGTGCTACTCCGGCGGCCAAATGCGATCGGTGAGGACGATGCTCCCGCGGCGCTGCTGCTGCTGCTGCTGCTGCTGCTCTGCACGCTGATGGGCGCAAAGTAGGACGAAAGCAAGTGCTGTCGAGCGGGAGCAGGAGGCAGTTGATGATGTTGGTGCGCGGTGCCAAAGATGCTGCCAGAGCCGAGGCCTCGGGAAATGGCGTCGTTACACGTGAGACAGAAGACACGATCGTAGTTTGAGTCATAGCTGCAAAATATAATGTTAAAAATAAGAATGAAGACA
>Ga0302230_10001964_pt1 | contig 12659 bp, 10 predicted proteins | sample II_Palsa_N2_1_FD_193523 | JGI IMG/M metagenome (GOLD analysis project Ga0302230, IMG submission 193523) | Peat permafrost microbial communities from Stordalen Mire near Abisko, Sweden - II_Palsa_N2_1 | ecosystem: Environmental > Terrestrial > Soil > Palsa > Peat permafrost | place: Sweden... | reverse complement strand
GCCGAAATAAATACATCGGCAATATTGGAAAGCTCTTCTAAGTGCGGGCGCATTTCCCTTGCCCCCAAAGCGCAGTTCAAACCGACTGACAGCAAATTAGCATGGCGGATAGAATTCCAGAATGCCTCAACAGTCTGCCCTGATAAGGTACGACCTGAAGCATCCGTTATCGTCCCCGAGATCATGATCGGCAAATGCTTACCCGATTCCTCGGCGTATTTATTGATGGCGAACAATGCCGCTTTGGCATTCAGCGTATCAAATATCGTTTCAACCAACAGCATATCCGAACCACCATCAACCAAACCACGCACCTGATCATAATAGGCGCTTGCCAAATCATCAAAAGTAACGGCGCGATAACCCGGATCATTAACATCCGGCGATAACGAAGCCGTTCTATTGGTTGGCCCTACAGCCCCTGCTACAAAACGCGGTTTATGCGGTTCGTTTTTGGTATATTCATCGGCAACTTCACGGGCTATTCGGGCACCTTCATAACTCAGCTCGTAAGCCAGTTCTTCCAGGTGATAATCAGCCAATGAAATTACTTGGGTGCTGAAAGTATTGGTTTCAATAATATCGGCGCCGGCATCCAAATATTCGGCGTGTATTTGTTTGATGATATCCGGGCGTGTAATGTTGAGCAGGTCGTTATTACCCTGCAAATCAGAAATATGATCACGAAACCTCTCCCCACGAAAATCCGCTTCGGTCAACTGGTACCGCTGTATCATGGTACCCATTGCCCCGTCAATTACGAGAATGCGTTTTTCTAATTCTTTTCTTATATCCATTTTTGAGTATCAAGTAATTAGTATCAAGTAGCAAGACCGAAATTGGCGCTTATAATTAGTTATATACGTAGACGATCAATCTAAATACTTGATACTAATTACTTGATACTAAAAAGCTGCTTATATCGAAAAGTCGGCCGGTAAATTGACTTTCGCTTATCTTTCCTATCCGCCAGTAGCCGGATAAGTAGAATGTAGCACCTTGTGAAGCACAGGTTGCTAAGACATCGCAGGGTCTAATCCCTCCGTCTTTCTCTATAAGCAGGTGCAAATGTGCGTAATAAATTGATAATATGCAATAGGGCCTTACCAGCCCAATCTCACCACCTTGTCATTTCGACCAGCGGGAGAAGTCCCCTACAAGAGGGCTTAACGTAGATGCTTCTCTTAGAGGATTTCTCCCGCTGGCTGAAATGATACCAAACAAAAAAAGCCGTCTCTTTTGAAGACGGCTTTCGCATATTCTTTTTTATGTTTAGCGTCTTCTACCAAAAATACGCATCATCGACATAAATAGATTGATGAATGTTGTATACAGCACAAACGCGCCAATGATCACTAATTTTTTAGATTGCTCGTTACCGTATTCAATACCAGCGCCAATGCGTTTTAGCATTTGCATGTAGTAAGCTGTTAAACCAACCATTACAGCGATAAATATAAAGCTGATGATATAATCTAACTGAGCGCTTCTGAAAAAGAAGTTAACCAGGCTAGCTACCAATACGCCCATAAATATCATCGTGAGGATAGAACCGAATTTGCTCAAATCCATTGATGTTCTGTAACCGGCAACAGCCATAATACCAAACACAAGTGATGCACTTAGGAACACACTAAATATAGAGCTTGAAGTATAAATCAGGCCGAAAATACTTAAGGTAACACCTATAGCAACAGAATAGGCCAGGTAAAGAACCACCATTGTAACATACGACAAGCGATTGAAGCCATAACTCAACACCAGTGAAAAAGCAAGCGGCGCAAATATTGCCACATAACCTAAAGTAGTAAAACCACCTGCAACCGGATCAATAATCAGGCTTAGTAAACCAGGGGTAAGGTAGAATTCAAATGCGGTAAAAGCCGAAACGCCCAAAGCCACAAACATCCAGGCAAAAACCTTTGCTAAATACTTGCGCGATGCAGTTTCGCTATCATCTAATTGTACTACACTATTGTAGGTGTAGTTAGGATTATTACTTTCCATTTTTTAAATTTATTTTCTTTTTTGGGTTATACAATAATAAAGAATAGATATCAAATCTACTATAAGGTTTAATCAAATCTTGTACCGTGGTGCTAATTAAGCCGTTTTGTCAGTTGTTCATCAATTTGTTTAAAAACTTGCAGCGGTTTTAGCGCACGCCAGTTCATTTCATCCAGCCCGCCGCCAAAGTTAATGTAGTAGTCGATATTATTCCGTTTAAATTCTTCGATCACATGATCGCGGAAATTAATGCCTGCGATCCAACCATCTTCAACTTCCTGAAACCACTCTTCATAATAACAATCATCCGACGAATGGAAGTTTAGCACATTTTCGCCGATCAGGATAAAATGTGTAACGCCCTGGTCTGTCATCAGGTCGATCAGCTCGCGTTTCATCAGCATGATATCGTTGTTGATCGCATCGTTCCACTCACCAATAAACTCAATGATGGTGTAACCCCTTTCATAATCAACATACAATACTTTTAAATATAATGTGTTAGAGCCGAACGAATCCCATTGCGGGTGCAGCAAATAGTTGTATACCTGCTTATCAAACTCAAACTCACTGTACTGCGTAGCGTAAAAGGGCGAAAACTCGTCCTCCGATGCTACATAGTCATCTCTCCACCGGTAATATGGTTCTATTTCGTGCATAAGCCCCCTCTAAATCTCCCCCGGCAGGGGAGACTTTATGTTTTCTATTTGTGCAAATGTGCGGATTTTATTAAATGGCAGCCAAATGATTTGATTAAAGCATTTGTATATCTGCACATCCGCATACTTGCACATTATTTATTTTTGTAAGCGTCAACTGCTTTTCTTACACTGCCGTGTTGTTTTAGCAGCTTTGCAGCAGTTTCTTCATCAATTCCTGCTTCACTCATTATCATTTTGGTACCGCGATCAACCAGTTTATTGTTGGTTAGCTGCATATCCACCATTTTGTTACCCTTTACCCTGCCCAACTGAATCATTACAGCGGTGCTCAGCATATTCAGCACCAGCTTTTGTGCGGTACCGGCTTTCATACGGGTTGATCCAGTTAAAAACTCGGGGCCGGTAACCACTTCAACCGGGTATTGCGCTTCGGCAGCAACCGGGCTGCCACTATTACATACGATGCAACCCGTTGCAATATTGTTTTGATTAGCCATTTTTAACCCCCCAATTACATAAGGCGTTGTGCCCGATGCCGCTATGCCTACCAAAACATCTTTATCATTGATATGGTATTCCTGCAAATCTTTCCATGCCTGCTGCGCATCATCTTCGGCAAACTCAACCGCCTTGCGTATGGCTTTATCGCCGCCTGCAATTATACCTACCACCATATCAAATGGTACACCAAAGGTTGGCGGGCATTCCGAAGCGTCAACCACGCCTAAACGGCCGCTGGTACCTGCACCAATGTAAAATAAGCGACCGCCTGCTTTCATCCGTTCAGCGGTAATGTTTACCAGCTTTTCAATCTGTGGCAATGCTTTAGCTACGGCAAAGGGTACGGTTTGATCCTGATCGTTGATGTTTTGCAGGAGTTCGCCTACCGGCATTTTCTCCAGGTTATTGTATAGCGAGCTTTTTTCGGTAGTAGATTCCATTGCAGCTGTTTTTACAAAATTGGTTAAAAATGGGACACGATTATAATTTTCGCTTAGATTATTCTCAAATCGTCATTGCTGTGAGCGCAGCGTGGCAATCCCCGACTTGCAGAGCGGCGTTGTAAGTCGGGGATTGCCAAGTCGTTCCTCCTCGCAATGACGCGCAGGTCAGGCAATCACTCTAAAAAAAATGACAAATTAAATAAAAGTTAAATAATTTCACTTTTACTAATGGCTTCAATTAGTTATTTTTGATGCGTGACACGTTAGCTATGAAAAAGAGTGCCGGCATTATTTTCAGGTCTGTTATTTTAATTTTGATAGGTGTTGCTATCGGCCTGCTGGTTGGCGATAATAGCTTTTCGGACCGTTTTTTGGGTGAATCTGTTGCGCAAAGCGACAAGCTATCTAAGGTACTGCAACTCGTGCGCCAAAATTATGTAGACTCTGTTAATGTGGATAGCGTTGAAGGGGTTACCGCCAATAACCTATTGCAAAATCTCGATCCGCACTCAGCATACCTCCCACCCAAACAAGCCCAGGCAATTCATGATAAACTGGAAGGCGGCTTTAACGGCTTTGGTGTTGAATACCAATTGCTGCGCGATACGCTTTTTGTTACCCAGGTATATCCCGGCGGACCAGCAGAAAAAGCAGGTTTAGTTAGCGGCGATGCTATAATTGATATCGATAATAAAAAATTCTCGGGCACAAACCTCACCCCTGATAAGGTTGATAATATTTTCACCGATGCAACACGTAAAGAATTAGTTTTTAACGTGCTCCCACCAAGTGATGACCAGGAAAAGCTTTTCACGGTAAAACGTGGGTATGTTGATTTGAGCAGTATTGATGCTTATTATATGGCCACACCAACCATTGGCTATGTAAAGATCAGCAAGTTTGCATCTACAACTGATAAGGATTTTCGCCGTGCTTTAGTCGACCTGAAGCAAAAAGGTATGAAAAAGCTGATCCTGGATATCCGCGGCAATGGTGGCGGCTATCTGAATACCGCTACAGCCATGGCTGATGAGTTTTTAACTAAAGGCCAGTTGATTGTTTTTACCAAAGGATCGCATGAGCAGCGTACTGATTATTTCGCTACTGATTCGGGCGTATTTCAGCATGGTAAAATGGCGGTGCTGATAGATGAATATTCTGCTTCGGCCAGTGAAATTTTAGCAGGTGCATTACAGGATTTAGATAGGGCTACGATTATTGGCCGGCGTTCATTTGGTAAGGGTTTGGTACAGGAACAGTTTCCGTTTGATGATGGTTCGGCAGTTAATTTAACTGTAGCCCGGTATTATACGCCATCGGGCAGATCGATACAGAAATCATATGCTGGCGGCGTGGATAATTACCACAACGAGCTATCCAACCGGATGAAAAAAGGCGAGTTATTTTCGGCACAAAGCAATATGGACGATAGTCTTTTTAAAGAGCATTCACCGTTCCACACGTTGAGTGGTAAAACCGTTTACAGTCACGGTGGTATTATGCCTGACATTTTTATACCTGCGGATACTACTGAAGATACGCAATTGATACAGGAGCTTGATGATAATCAACTCTTTACCGCTTACGTGCTTGATAGGATGCAACCTACATTAAGTAAATACAATTCTACAACAGATTTTGTGAACCATTTTTCGGTAAGCGGACCCATGTTTGATGATTTTATCATTTATGCTTCGGGCACCATCAGGGAAATGGATTCGGGCGATATCATGATCTCCAAACAAACCATTAAACTACTGCTTAAAGCCTACGCGGCACGTTTTAAATGGGGCGATGAAGCCTATTTTGAAACCGTAAATAATGATGATATCGGCTTTAAAAAAGCGGTTAAGAATTTGAGCCAGGATTAGTAAATGTGCAAATGCGTGGATATGCAGATGTGCAGATGAAAAGCCGTGCAGTTCATTTGCACATCCGCACACTTGCACATCCGCACATCAAATTATTTTTGCCTAAACCAAACCTGTACAGGCGCTCCTTCGAAATCGAAGTTTTCTCTCAATTTGTTTTCCACAAAACGATAGTACGGTTCTTTTACGTACTGTGGCAGGTTGCAAAAGAACGCGAACATTGGCGATGCACCGGCAATTTGGGTTACATACTTAATTTTAACGTATTTGCCTTTGGTTGATGGCGGCGGTATTGCTTCGATGATCGGCAGCATTATCTCGTTTAGCTTTGAGGTAGGGATGCGTTTAGCACGGTTAGCATAAACCTGGTTAGCTACATCAATCACCTTTAACACACGTTGCTTTTCGGTAACCGAAGTAAATACGATAGGCACATCGGTAAATGGCGCAATCTTCTCGCGGATCATCTCCTCGAAAACTTTAATGGTTTTATTGTTCTTTTCGATCAAATCCCATTTGTTTACTACGATAACAACACCTTTTTTATTCTTCTCAGCCAAGTGGAATATATTGATGTCCTGCGACTCGATACCTTCAACAGCATCAATCATCAGGATAACAACATCCGCTTCTTCCAGTGCCTTAATGGTACGCATTACCGAGTAAAATTCGATATTCTCCTTTACCTTGGTTTTTTTACGCATCCCGGCAGTATCTATCAGCATAAAATCATGACCGTACTGGTTATAATGGATGTGGATCGAATCGCGGGTAGTACCCGCAATGGGGGTAACAATATTACGCTCCTTACCAATTAACGAATTGATGATGGATGATTTACCCACATTTGGGCGACCAACAATGGCGTATTTTGGCAAAGTATTTTCTTCAGTTGGTTCATCATCAAAATGCTTAACCACGTCATCCAGTAACTCACCAGTACCGGAGCCAGTCATGGATGAAATATTGTATAATTCACCTAATCCCAAGCTATAAAACACCATCGAATCCGCTAACAGCGAAGTGTTATCCATTTTATTAACTACTACAAATACCGGTTTTTTACCTTTACGCAGTAGTGCCGCAATTTCATCATCAAGATCAGTAATGCCTGTAGTAACATCTACCACAAACAAAATCACGGTTGCTTCTTCAATCGCGATCACCACCTGCTCGCGAATAGCCGCCTCGAATACATCCTCAGAATTAGCCACGTAACCACCGGTATCAATCACCGTAAAGCTGTGGTGTGTCCATTCAGAAACACCGTAGTGCCTATCGCGTGTTACGCCGCTAACGTCATCAACAATAGCCTTGCGGCTTTCGGTTAAACGGTTATATAATGTTGATTTGCCTACGTTGGGCCTGCCCACTATGGCTACTATGTTACTCATTTTTATTTTAGATTTTAGATTTACGAATTACGATTTCACAACCGTCTCATAATCCTATGCAAATTTACAAACCCTATCAGTTAAATCTGAAATCGTAATTCGTAAATCGTAATTAACTTTTATTCGTACCCAAATTTTTTCAGGTAATTCTTTTTGCTGCGCCAGTCGGGGATCACTTTTACAAACATTTCCAGGAATACTTTTTTCTGAAAAAACTCTTCCATATCCCGGCGGGCATAAGTGCCTACTATTTTAAGCATGCTGCCATCCTTGCCTATCAATATGTTTTTTTGCGAATCGCGTTCTACAATAATTTCCGCGCTAATACGGTGCAATTTTTCACCCTCAACAAAAGCGGTAACAATTACCTCGCTGCTGTACGGGATCTCTTTTTTGTACTGTTTGAAGATCTGCGCACGGATCATTTCCGAAGCAAAGAACCTATCATTACGATCGGTCAATGCATCTTTTTCATAATACGGCGGATGCTCAGGCAAATGCTCGATCACAAAATTCATTACCGCAAGCACGTTATAATCTTTTAATGCTGATATAGCGAAGATAACTTTCGGATCCAGTTTTTCTTTCCAAAATTCAACTTTAGCCTTTACCGTTTCTTCGTCTGATTGATCTACCTTATTGATTAGCACCGCAACCGGAGCCTGTGTACCTGCCAATTTTTTCAGCACGTCTTCTTCATCATACTCTTCATAGATATCGGTAACCAATAAAATCAGGTCGGCATCCACTATCGAACCATCTACCTGGTGCATCATGCTTTCATGCAGCGCATAGTGTGGTTTGATAACGCCGGGGGTATCAGAAAACACGATCTGGTAATCCTCTTCGTTAACAATACCTAAAATACGGTGACGGGTAGTTTGCGCTTTCGGGGTGATGATCGACATTTTTTCGCCCACAAGCGCATTCATCAGGGTTGATTTACCTGCGTTTGGCTTACCTATTATACTTACAAATCCTGCTCTGTGGGCCATAAAAAAATAAATGAAATAATATTTGGACTGCAAAGAAACGAATTATATCTTTGCAGTCCAATTTAAAGCGAATGTAAATTGCATTTTGATTTAACTGGAACACTTTTAGCAGTTATGAGCTAAGAGTTATAAAACCAAAAATAGTGCGGGATGGAGCAGTTGGTAGCTCGTCGGGCTCATAACCCGAAGGTCGTAGGTTCGAGTCCTGCTCCCGCTACCCAAGAATGAGAAAAGCCTTTTAGAGATGATCTGAAAGGCTTTTTTATTTTGAAACATCTCGTTTTTGGTGAATAGTAGGTACACAATTCGGTACACTTCGAAAAACGAGATAGGTACACTATTTTATCCTTACAATTATCTGAATATCAGTTAGTAATACCAATTTTCTGTTTTGTCAAATTTTTAACAAACAGACAGAATGTTACATCATTTCAGCGTTTTATTCTTCATTTACAAATCAAAGACCAACAACAAGGGTTATTCACCTATCTTTTGCAGGGTAACGCTAGACGGCGTCAGAAAACAATTTTCCACTGGCAGTACTATTAAAGAGCAACAATGGAATAACAACACCCAGCGATACAAAGGCATTTCCGATGATGCTAGGCTTGTCAACGACAATCTTAAAACAATAGAACAAAAACTTCACGACGCGTATAACCTTATAGTAAAAGAAAAAGAATTGTTCTTTATAGATGACATCTATAATCGTTTTACCGGAAGCGACAAAGAATATAAAACCCTACTCCAGGCATTTGAATATCATAACAAAAAAATGAAAGCCCTTGTAGGAAAGGATTATGTAAAAGCCACACACGATAAGTTTGTGGTAATTCAATCGCATATTGCAGACTTTATAAGGCACCAATATAATAGGCCTGACTATCCATTATTTGAGATCAAGTTAAACTTCCTAAGCGATTTAGATTACTACCTTAAAACAGAGAAGAATCAGAATCAAAACACGATTAACAAACTAGTTGAGCGGGTTAAGAAAGTCATGAAGATTGCAGTTGGCAATGGTTGGATTGCGACAGATCCTTTCTTATTATACCAAAAGAAGAAATACATAAAAGAGGTTGTATTCTTAACTAATCAAGAGTTAAAAAAGCTCGAAAAACACAAATTCGCCCAAGAAAGATTGGGCGTTGTTAGAGATTGCTTTATATTTTCTTGCTACACAGGCTTGGCTTATAATGAGGCTGCTACACTAAGTAGAGAACATTTACAATTAGATGAATCCGGGACACTATGGATTGATATGATTAGGCAAAAAACTAAACGACCAATAGCAGTACCATTATTGCCAAAAGCATTGAGACTTATAAAAAGCTATGGCTATCCTGATAACAGTGGATTGTTACTTCCGATAATTTCAAATCAGAAAATGAATTCTTATCTAAAAGAAATAGCTGAAATTGTTGGCATTAATAAAGTACTCACTCACCACATAGCTAGGAAGACATTTGCATCAACAGTCCTATTGAATAACGATATACCGCTTGAGATTGTATCATTCCTTTTGGGGCACAGTAAAACTGAAACGACCGAATTGCATTATGCAAAAATCGTCAGGGAGAACGTAATGCACCATATTAATGATCTTAACAAAAAACTTTCATAGCAATAGAGAGTGGTATAGGCAACTATACTGCTTTTTTTATCTTAGTACCTTTTAAATAAAGATGCTATACTTCAATCCCAAGCCCGATTTCAATAAATTAAGCAAGTATTATAAATTCTCCGAACCAGCTGAGACCATGTTTCAGCAATATTCTGATGGTTACCCTATAATTATCGATTGGTACGATTCCGACGAAAAGGTAGACGCAATTCAAAATCGTTTTACAGAAATTATCAATGACTTCGGATTAATTGAACATTTTGATAACCTCCTGTTTCTAGTTCTATCGAAAATACAAGATGTTGAAGCTATCATCGACGAGTTAGAATTTCAATATCATCAGAAAAAACGAACGAAGGAATTAGCTAATTTATTACTCACTTATTTTGAGGCTCAACCCAAATTTGTCAATGCCAGCATACATCTCAAAACTCGTACAGGAGCAGCTAAACTTAACGACCCAAAGTTAATTCAATGGCTATTTGATTCTATCCTGAAAGGCTTCAAAGAGGGCACTATGAACATTGCTGATTTCGAATACAATATCAGAGAGCGCTTTTTTGATGACACCGAGAATGGCAAAATGCTTAGTAAAACAAAACTAAATATTGAGGCTAACGCGAAAATCGATTCACCCAATAAATCTATTAAAGCCTTGCAAGCTGAGTTTTGTCTATATGTCTATCTGTATTTAAGGCACGAAACGGAGATAATCGAGAACAAGAATGCATTCTTATCTGATAAGCTTTTGAACTTTTATTTTGAATTAATCTCGTTGTTTGGATATATAGATCCAAACGCAATCGAATCAGAAAACAAAGACTATATGAGCTCTCTGATACGCAATCAGGTCAATAAGATAAATACCTGATATTTAAGGAAATAAAATCACCTTAAAATAGCAATCTGCTATTTCCTCCTACCTTTTCCATCATTGGCACTTTTGTACTGTCAAGCAATTAAGCTTGCATTTACAAACACAAACAATGAAAATTTACAATCAAATTCAACAAAGGGTTAATGAACAATTTATTGACGCACAATTACCAAAAACAGGTAACAAATCTCCACGTACAGGGTATTACTTTATTAAATCATTAGCTTACCAGCCTGTTGGCCCAACAGGACAAAGCTTAGTTGCAGAAGCCAACTGGAAGAATAGTCTACAAGATGCATTTGTAGAAGATTTAACAGTTCAATTAGCTATCTCAAATTTAATGTTTGACAACGCAGACCATCCACCACTTATGGAGGATGAGGAATTGATCGGTAAAACCTTACACATTCATGGTCCTGTGCTTGATGTGAAATACTTTAATGGAGAACCTAAAATGGTTATCAAAGCATTTTGCCATTATGTGGACGAACCAGCCAAGTTTATCAACGAACAAAATGCAGCGTTATACACTGTTTTTGCTAATGTAACAGGAGGGAAAAGTGTTTATGACACCTTGCTTGCTAATTCATCATATGATTTGGCAACAGCCCTTGAATGGGAAGCAGATTATGGTTATAGTGGAGATACTCTTATCAACGAAAGTATTTTAGGGAATGAATTTGACGAAGACCCCGTTATTGAAGATGCTCCGGATGCATCTGAAGAAGACAGTGCCGACAGCAATAATTATTCTAAAAATAATCAATAATCCTTTCATCATTAATTACAATAGGTGGTGCTTGACGCCACCTATTAATCTATTTACAACTTTAACTCAAAAAAATGAACACTTATAATAAACCCATGAGCATTACTGACATAATTTTTGATGATACAATAATCTACGGTGATGAAATTGAGCATTTTACTCAAATAAAAGAAATTCATCCAATTCCAACCAATTCAATTATTTATAAAACTGTTACCGGCATTGGCGCAACACATAGTGAGATAGTTTCTCTTAGAAGTAGTATAATCGTTTTACCGCATATTTCTATTGTGAAAAGTAAAGACAAATACTATAGAAATAAGAATATCAATACACTTGCAATACATGGCGACATTGATGTTAAAACAATTTATAATTATTTAAGATCAAAAGACGAGTTTGCTAAAATCTTAACCACTCCCAAAGGCTTAGATAAAGTAATACGGGTTATGGAAATAGTTAAAAAAGATAATCCTGAACTTGATTACAAAAAGCTATTTTTCATTCTGATTGATGAATGCCACAAGGTGATTCAGGATGCCGTATACCGCCCCGATATACGTGGGGTAATGGATCATTTCTTTGATTTTGAAAGAAAGGCTATGGTATCAGCGACACCAATACCGCCGAGCGATCCAAGATTTGCGAAATACAATTTCAAGCATATCAAACTTAGTCCAGAAACAATTAAAAAGCATACTGTTGAATTGCTTCATACCAATAGCTTAGTTAACGGATTTAAACACTATCTGTCAGAAAATAAGTCCGATTGTTACTGCATCTTCTTTAATTCCATTATTGGCATCAACAGTACTATCGAACAGTTAGGCCTGAGTGATTACCGGATTTATTGCTCTAAAGAAAGCCAGGATTTACAGAAACTCAACGGTCAACACAATGCCAGCTTTGAACTTGATCAATTTAAGCGTTATAATTTTTTTACCAGTAGTTTCTTTAATGGCTTAGATATAATCATTGATGCAAAACCCGATATTGTTATATTGACAGATTGTGGTTTTAGAAATCACACATTGATTGATCCTTATACAGATACCTTACAGATTATAGGGAGGTTTCGCAAGAAATCTAAAGGTGACGTACCTTATAATAAAATAACCCATATCAATAACAGCAGTAGTTTTACCAACCCTATTACGGAAGAGGAAGCTATTGAGCAAGTTAAATCAAGCGACTTTGCATTCAATCATATCAAAACACTAAAATACTCTTTGAACGGCGAAGCTCATTATAAATATTTTGACCAGGCTCTTAAAACAGTATTACCCTATTATGGGCTTATAAATAAAGAAGATGAATTCTCCTATTTCCTCTTTGACAATTATCTTGATGACGAACGAGTGAAAAATTATTACACAGGCGCAGCGGCTTTACATACGGCTTATTACAGGACAGGTATGTATGATATGAGTAATAACCGCCAAATGTTCGACAAAGATGAAATAATACGACTACAAAATAAGGGTATTCGGTACTCTAAAGAAATGAACAAGTTAAT
>Ga0302230_10001959_pt1 | contig 12692 bp, 8 predicted proteins | sample II_Palsa_N2_1_FD_193523 | JGI IMG/M metagenome (GOLD analysis project Ga0302230, IMG submission 193523) | Peat permafrost microbial communities from Stordalen Mire near Abisko, Sweden - II_Palsa_N2_1 | ecosystem: Environmental > Terrestrial > Soil > Palsa > Peat permafrost | place: Sweden... | reverse complement strand
AGCCCAAGATGCGATCGACAATTGTTAGGATGCTCTGGAGGACAGCGTGCTCGGGCCAGTTGACGAGTTCAGCCCGCAGTTTGGCCCCCAGGTTTTCCAGCACCTAACAAAAAAAAAAAAAAAAAAAAAAATTAGTTAATTAAAAAAAAAATAAAAATTCTTGCTTGAGACTTACGGGGACGATCTGGCGAGCCTCTGCAATATTCGAGTCGTGGTAAAAGCTGTATTTGAGAGAGGCATGCAAAAGGATCGGCAGCTGCTCGGTCTGGGCCTGGAGAGCATCCGTGGGGACATCGTCCGATGCGGTGGTGGCTGCTGTTGCCTTTCTGTGCGAGCGTGTCTTGTGGTCACTGAGGGTCTCGGCCAGGATGTGCGGGGCATCTGACGTCTGGATCTGCTGGATCGCGTACGAGGCAGCGTAGACGTGGGCACCATGTGCCGAGACGTCCAGTGATTTGAGGGCAGAGTGGTTCAAAACCTCGAGGTGTCGTGCGGCAGCGTTGTAGCCGGCCAGGACCATGCGATTCTTCTCTGCGTCGTTGAGGGCACGTCGATCGAGGAAAGAGCGGGCGTGCAGGTCGCACACGAGCTGTTGGTCCTGGTCGGAAAAGGCCAAGGCAAGGACATCGTCCCTCTCGTTGAAGGAGAGAACGGCGTCAGGCGCGGCTGCGTAGGCTGCGACAGGTCCGTCATCGTTCAGCTCGTCGCGAGGTACAAGGTCGGCAAAGATCGTCGTGTGGTCAGGAAAGGCGGCCGCGTACGCTTGCTCGTCCAGCTGGTCGTCCGTGAGGATCTGGATGGTGCGGACCTTGTGGCGGTACATTTCGTTGTCGCGGCGTTCCTTTTCGGCACGGGCGTCTTCACTGCGCTGCCACAGATCGGCAAAGGCGACAAAGATCAGGTGCAGGCTGTGCTTGGACGACGACGACGACGACGACGACTGGGAGGGCGGCGACAACAGGAGATTGGCGTGGGCGCGCATCAACAAGGCCTCCATGTACTCGATGAAAGAGTGGGGCTGCAGGGTCCAGGGCGACATGGTGGGAGCACCGCCAGAGGTTTCTGCGGCGTTCGCAGCGATCGTGGCTGCAGCCTTGGCGGCCACGAGAGCTGAACGGTACGCGTCACGAACGAGGACAAGCGACGACGAGTCGGTCAACGCAGAGAGGGCCTGGGCCTCGCGATCTACGGATGTGGAGAACTGGGGGTACGTCGATAGGGCTTGCAGTCCGCCGAGGAGGACCGCGCCAGTGGGGGTGGGCGTGTGGTGTGCCAAGCTCACGAACCGCAGGCCAGTTTTCATCGCGTAGAGACCCCAGACGACAGGGGCCGTGAGATCATCGTAGCCATCGTACTGGTTCACGAGGCGCGAGGCCACCGTCTGCAGGAGTTGCTGTTGCATCTGCTCCTGGTGGAAGAGTGGGTCGCCATGGAGTTGGCCAGCGACGATTTGATCAGCAAGACTGCAGGGAAAAAAAATAAGAGATGCAAATACTACTACTTTTTTAATCTGTGTACCTCGTGAGGCGGTCACAAATCGTCCCGATCTGGTTCATCTCCTGGTGCAATTGAACGAGCAGCGAGCGAGCGGGACGGACGACGACGTTGCGCTGGGTCTGTCGAGCTTGGGCCTGGAGGTCCTGCAGACGAGCATAGTGCTTTGCGATCAAAGGGGGGAGCACAGCGACCGTGTCCTGGTCCAAATTAGGCACGGAGATGCCAGCCTCGAGGGCGTGCTGGGCCAGTTCGATCGTGATGGTGCTGCTCACGTGGTGGGCCTCGCGCTGCTCCTGGGCGAGCTTGACGCGCGTGCGCGTGGTGGGATCCACGGGGACAGGCAAGAGGTAGCTGCACAGCCAGAGCTGGCCCATTGCGAGCCAGGCGAGGCCGAGGTGCTGAACGCGGCCGATGACGTCGTTGGTCGACTGGAGGAGGTGGACCTGGCCAACGTGGTGCAACACAGCAACGACCTTTCGACGCATCTCAGAGGACATTGGCGTGCCAAACTCGCAGCCGGCAGAGGATACGGCCTGAGCAAGCTGCTCGGGCTCGTTCATGGCGTTCTGGATGAGGGCCAAAGGGAGCGATTGTGGCGATGGCCCATGAGCGAGCACGAGGGCACAGCACGCGGCCACCGCCTCAGAGATCCACACACTCTCGTCTTGAGGATGAAGGGCGACCGGGGTATGCCAAGCGTCGAGGGCGCGAGTGAAGGCATCACGGTGGGGTGCGGCGCTGCCGATCGATCCCACGAGCCACTGCTTTGTCTGGATCAGCTCGGTGAGGGTTGTTGCAGCTGCTCCAAGGGTCACGGCATCGAATGGTCGGTTGAGGCGCAGAACGAGGGCCGTGTTGGCGGCGGTGACTGCGGTGGACGCTGGGTCCTGCCCGTTAAACTCTGTGGATGTCCACAGCGCTGCTTGCCAGGCAGTGGCCAGACCAGTCCACGAGCTAGCGAGGACATCGGCGCTGCCATCGGCCCAGACGATCCGTTGCAGGCCAACAATTAGATTGGATACGTTGACGTTGCTAGAGTTGAGCCGCAGCAAGGCACCGAGCCACGATTGGCACGCAGCCAGGTCAGGTGCGGACAGCTGTTGCCGCTGCTGTTGCTGGGAAAGCGAGGTGGTCAGTCGAGCAACAAGGCCGCGATGGCTGTGGAGGAGACCAGACAAGTCGAGCTGGCTCAGCGCGTTCACCGATGGTGCCAACGTTGTTGGTTGGGCGGCTGTCGCGGCAGACATGAGCTGCTCCACCGTCTTGCGGACAGTGCCAAAGAGCCGGGCTGATGTGGTAGAATCACTGGCACCATCGTCGGTAATGTCGTTGAGGTAGTACAGCGTGCACAGTCCCTCGACCATGAGACGGTGGTCGGCCGGCGAGATCGAGTGGCGCTGTGGCGAGGCCAACAGCTTCTCCAGTGGCTGTGCGACCTGGGCCAGATGCTCGTGGCGCCAGCAAAGAGGGTGGATGCCGCGAGCGTACAGTGCGCCCCACGAGGCGAGGGCATCCAGGGCGAGTTCACGGTGCAGCTTGTCTGCGAGCGACGCCAAGGACGCATCGGTGCTAAAGAGACCCGTGTGCACGGCTTGTTCATTGGCTGCGGGGGGAACGGCGGCGGGCCAGTTCATCGCGGGCAGGGTTTGGGCACCAAAGAGCTCGCGGATGTGGACGGCCACATGCTCGACGTCAAAGACCGAGGTGCCGAGGGCGTACTGCAGTAGGTGCGCAAATACCTTCTCTGCCACGGCCAGTTGGCTCAGCAGCAGCGGATCAAACGGCACACCCGTCGTCCAAAGCTGTGAGAGGAGCGATTCCACAAGGTGCACAAAGGCATCGCGTGTGTGCACGAGGAAAGGGGCCAGCAGAACAAAGGCCGGATGCGGCGTTGACGTGGGATCCCATTGGCGCAAGTGGTAGGCCCGCGACTGGTGAAACAGCGAGGAGGATGAGCCAGTGGTGCTATCCAGCTGGTGAGCACTCAGGGCCGATCGCAGCAGCAGCAGTTTGGACGCGGACGCGGCCGTGGCGGTGAAATCGACACTGAGACGGGCACGAATGAACGCGGGCCATCGGTCCAGGTCCAGTGCGAGTGAGCGCGCGACGGTCTCGGCCAGGACAGCCGGCCATGCAGGAAGCAGCTTGGGCAGGACGGTCTGAGCGAGCCAAGCGGCGAACTGCTGCACGTGAGCGTCGCTGGGCGTGACAGCCATCGGTTGACTCCTGAAAAACATGGATCCAAAGGTCGTAGAGAGGGCGAGGCGATCGGGAGCAGTCACGTTGGACTGGAAGTGCTGCGAGGCACTGGCCGTGAACGTGTCATCCGCTTGGCGTGAGAGATGCACTAGGGACGCACTGGATCGGGCCACCTGGGCGACCTGCGGGTGCCGTGCGAGGGACCCAATGTCGTTGATCAGCCAGGGCGCGCGGCCAAAGTCGTACGGATTGACATTGCCGCCGCCGTTGCTGCTTTGTTGCTGGACGGCACTAGCACTGGCCACAAGGACGGCGGTGACGGCCTGGATCGATGGCATGGGCGGACAAACCTTTGGTCCGTAGACGAGGTGGACCGCAAAGGTCATCGCCTGCTGGATCGCGACGCCTCGCTGGACCTGCTCCAAAACAAAGTGGGCCGCAGAGACAATATCGCGCGTGTCCCAGTTGATGAGCATAGCCGATGAGGCCGTGGTCGGGTCCTGCGCAAGCGTCTGCTGCAGACGGAAATGGAACAGGACGAGGATGTGGGACACGGTCGAGTACACCAGGCCCTTGCTCGCGAGGAGCTGCAGCGCATCGTGGACGTGGGTCGACAGTAGCGCAGAAGAGGAAGCAGTCGTCGTGGCGCTGTTGAGAACCGGCAGGGTCTTGATCCACGGGGGGTTGAGCAGTCCGATCTGTGTGGCCAAGTCAGTCACGTCGGCGGGGATTGCTGTGGTAGTTGCACTAGGGGCAGCAGTAGCAGCCGCCGCAGCAGCAGCCACGTCCGATGTCAACATGGCAATCTCAAGGGCACGATTACGCATGGCCCTCGAGATCTCTCCGTACTTGGGGTCCATCGTGAGGAACAGGCGAAAGTTGGGATGCGGGTAGACGTGGCGAACCTGGCCGCCCACGAGACCGCGTTCGGACACGGCGAGGAACCCGTTGGGCTCGAGCAGCGGGTTGAGGCGATCGAGCACCGAGGGCGAGCAAAAGTTGACATTGTCCATCAGGACCCACTGGCCCGTCTCGAGGGCGCGGAGCAGCGTGCCGTCGACCCACTCGAAGCGGCCCGACATGGGCACCTCATGCAGATCGCGCAACGAGGCAGACTCGCGACGCAGCTGGGCAACGGCCGTCTTGTACGAATCGGTCGAGGCGATCCCCTGAGGGACATAGGACCCCTCGATGGCATCCAGAAGGTGGCCGAGCGCGTCCAGCTGGCGCACGAGGGCGATCTTACCGCTGAGGTTGTCGTTCTGTTGCTGCACGACGCTCCACAGGTTGAGCAGGTCGGGGACGCGGTGCGGCGGGTTCACAGAGAGGCAGTGGCCAACGATCGAGCTCACAAGCCAGTCGGCACGTTGCAAGAGGGCCTTCTGAGTGCGAGCGAGATCGACCTGCTCAAAGCTGCCCAGCAGTTCAGTCGTGTCGACGCTCGAGTTGACGGCAAACTCCACCAGGGGCTGGTGGGTGAGCTGAGCCAGCAGGCGAACGAGGGCGGTCTTGCCACTGCCAGAGGGGCCAGTCAAAAGGGCCATCCACTTATTCTGCACGGCAGATGCGAGCGACTCGAGGGCGCGCGCTTGTGAGCCTAGCAATTGGAAGGACGTGCCCGTTGAGGTCGTGGTCGACGCAAGCGAGTTGGTGTTGCGCGCGACAACAGCATCGCCGATGATGATCGCGTTCTTGTAGACGTGCAGGATTGGTGCAGGAGGGAACAGGGCCAGTTGCTGCTGCTGCTGCTGCTGCCCGAGGACAGTTGTGCAATAGAGCTGCCAGACGGCCTGCTGATCCTTGTCGGTTCGAAGCCGTGAGAGGTAGACCGACGGCAATGTTCGAGTGAAATCGGCCGTGAGGAGCGGCGTGGCAGGATTGACGGGATGGTCACTCGCGACCTCGACCCAGCGAAAGATGTCGCGCAGGTTAAACTCCCAGGGTGCGCCTTTGCGTCCGACGGGGCCGCCGGGGGCCGTGGCCTCAGCGACACGGTCGTTGAACATGAGCAGCCGGCTGAGCAGGGCGCGATCAATGTGCGTGTACTTGGCCAGGACAATCGTCTCGAGATCGGCGTGAGTGAGCGAGCGCACGTGCACGTGAGAGAAGCGGTTGAGGAACGACTTGGGCAGCCCCTTTCGTCCACCGCCCTGTTTGGCCGGGTTCTGGCAGCCAAAGATGCGCGACTTTGCTGTCACCTGGAACGTGAGGTCGATCTCGGGGATGTACACGGACGCGCGGTGGTCCAAGCATGCGTTGAGACCTGGGCGGGAATTATTTTTAAAAAAAGACTTGCTTTATTTTTCCACACCTTCCAGGACCGATTGCGAGGCCAAGTTGAGCTCATCGAGTAGGATCCAGTGGCCAGCGCGCAGGGCCATGAGCAACGGGCCGTCGCGCCACGCAAACTCGCCGCCTTGGCCGCCTTCGACGGGTAGATCCGCGCCAAAAAGATCAGACAGGTCAGTCTGTTCAGAGAGGTTGATGCGCACGAGCTGGTGGCCTGCGACCGCCGCGAGCTGCTGCACGAGCGTGGTCTTGCCGACACCGGGCGGTCCCTCGAGCAGGATGGGCTTGCTGAGCTGGAGAGCTCGCAGGACTCGCATGGCGTTGTTCTTGGTCGTGGGGGCATTAAGTGCAAATGTCTAAACAAAATATTAAATTATATGACCAGAATCTACGAGGGTCTTACCAGAGGGGACTTGAGAGGCGCCGTGCCCAGTTCGATGGCGAATGGTCCGAGGGCAAAGGATGTGGCTGACGATGCGTACTGCCAGGCCTGGATGACTTGCTCCGTTCCAGCAGTCTGGGCATCGAGCTGCTTGCGCAGAAAGGCGAGACACTCGAGCACAAACTCTTCCACGCCGAAATCGTCCATGGCATCGAGAAACACGAGCGATGCGCCCTGGATGTACGACTCTGACACGCCCACGGTCGAGTGGGTGGCGCAGATGAATCGGACCCACGACAGAATATCACGCAGCGAGATAATGTGCTTGACAGCACCCACGCCAAGTCGCTTGGCCGATGTCTCCTTGTACCACTCCAGAAAGTCGATCAGGTGCGAGGAGAGGGCCTGGAGGGGCTGTGGAAGCTGGCCAGAAACTAATAGCAAAAAGAAGAAAATTATTCACTCATTCGTTGACGTGTTTTTTCTCTGTTACCAAGTTGAAGCAGATTGGTGCGATCCGAGATGGTTGGCACCCAGATCTCTGAAAAGCGATTGCGGAGGGCGGGCGAGAGCTCCTTCTTGCCATAGTCGCCTCCTGGGTTCATCGTCGCAAGGACCGCAAAATTCTCATGGCCTCGCAGTTCCTCCACCGTGTCGCCGCCCTTTTCAGCGAGCACGAGCAGGCGACCGGGCTCGAGGACCGAATTGAGGCGCTCCAGGACCGAGTCGTCCGCAAGCGAGATTTCATCGAGGAGGAAGAGATTGCCATCGCGCATCGACTCGATCAGCGGACCGTCCTGCCACTCAAACAGCGTCTTGGCCGCCGTGGCGAGTTCTTGGATGTGGGCAAACTTTGCTCGGAGCTCGGTCTGGAGAAGGTCTGTGACAACGGAGAGTTGTGGGGCCAGTTGGTCGAGGATGTCCGTGATGATCGACACCTTTTTGGCTGGGTCCTCGGTCAGGCCCATGGCGGTTGCAAGCCGTTGTATGCTCTCGGTGACAGGTGGCGAGGAGAGTGTGACCAGTTGCCCAACAAGGACCTGTGACTCGTGGACAAGATCGGCCAGGATCTGGCCGCGGCGACGCATGGGACGCTGGCTGCCGAGGAAGTCTGCCGTCTCCGAGTGCTCGTGGCAGTTGACGATGGTGAGGGTCTGCTGGAGGACCTTGGAGAGGACCTGGCACACAGAGGTCTTGCCGCAGCCCGTCTCGCCGACGAGCAGCACGGGCTCCTTGAACTCGATGCATCGGCTGACGAGGGTGAAGAGGCGGCAGAGGGCAGGGGTCCACACGATGCCGTTGAGCTCGCCTCGCTCCATTGCGGCCACAAGCCGGGGACCAAACGTGCCGTTGGTGGCGGTGATCCGCTCAAAGGTGTAGAGGGAGTCGACGTCGATCCTGACCTTGAAATGCTTTTCGAGCACGTCCTGGACCGTGCGCTTCTCCTCTGGGTTACGCACACGCTCGGCGAGCATCATGTAGCCATCATTGGCAATCTCCTGGTACGACCATGCGGCGTTTGCGGGGTTGCGGCCGGCCCAGCGAAACATGTCGCGCAGGGTGATAAAGCCGTGCTTGCCGGCAAAGAGGCGCGATCCTTGGCGGCGCGACTGCAGATCGGTGTACACGGCAACAAACTTTTCCGCATACGACTTGGCCAGCGTGCAGCGCTCCTCGATGATCGTTGCGAGCTCGTTCTGAGGGATGTCGTCAAAGTGCAGCTCGAGGAAGCGATTGCGGAAGGCCCGAGAGAGTGTCTTGCGGCCACCGTACACGCCGGGAGGGTTCTGCGTCGCAAACAGCATGAACGATGGGTGTGGATGGACCGTTTGCTAATTTATTAAAAAAGAATATTACAACAACAAAATTTCTTTTTATTAATGTACCTGGGTCTCGGGGATAAAGAGCTCGCGGTTGTCATCCAGGAGACGGTTGAGAGCCTCGAGGACCTCGGATGGCGCGAGATTGAGCTCGTCCAACACGATCCAGTAGCCCTTGCGAAGGGCCTCCACTAGGACACCCTCCTGGAAGACGAGGCGGCCAGTGGCATCGGTGACGTAGCTGCCCAGGTACTCTTGCAGGTCCGTGTGCTCGTGGTTGTTGATGCGCACAAAGCGGTGGCCCGTCGCGTTGGCGAGGTACTCGATCATCGAGGTCTTGCCTGCGGATGTGGGGCCCTGGATGAGCACGGGGAATCTGCGCGCAGATGATGGACGGTAAATAATAAAATAATTAAAAAAAGAGGTGTACCTTCGGGCAGCAACGACGCGGGCAAGGGATCTCAGGTTTGCCTTGACGGATTTGGTGAGGCTGTACTTTGGCAGGTAGCCTGCAGCTGCTGAAACCGCTGCGCCTGTTGATGCTGCTGCTGCGGTCGATCGGAGGATCCAAAACTGCTCGATGAGCTCGTGGCCAACGCCCGCTTCATCGGCGGGCCTCTGGGGCACATTGTTGAGGAGGGCCTTGACGTTGTCGCCCTTGAAGACGGACCCGTCGAGCTTTGTGCGGAGGAGCGTCTGGCTGGCCGTGTTGAGCTGCGTTAGGAAGGCCATGCTAAAGCCCTCGTGCAGGGCGCGCCTCCAGCCGTACACGGGTGCGACGATGGCTGTGTACTCGAGGGCACGAGAGAGCGTGCGCAGGGAAAAGTGCGGTCGCACATTGGCACCATCGAGCAGGGTCCCGTCGGCGGCGAGGGCACGTGCGTGGAGGTAGAACGCAACGATCTCGCTCCACGGTGTGGCGCCAGCGGTGACGCGGCCAAGGTACGACCGGACGAGATCCGACAGGTCGTCCGTGTTGCTCATCTCGTCAACGTAGATCTCGGTCATGCGGCTGCGCAGGGCCGGCGGCAGGTCGCGCTTGCCCACGTCGGTGGCAGGGTTCATGCACGCAAAGATGCGGAAGTCTGGGTGGCGTCGCACCACGGCGTCGGCATCGCCCCCGCGCTCGGGCAGCACCAGGGTCCCGTGGGCCGATTCGAGCAGGCCGCTGAGCGACTCGAGCATCTCGGTCGTGGCCAAGTTGACCTCGTCGAGCAGGACCCACTGGCCGCGCTGAACGGCCTTGACGAGCAGTCCCTCGGCAAAGGCAAAGAGAAAGTTGCTCGCAATCTGTTCGCGCTGGGAGGAGAACTGGACGAGCTGCGAGCTAAACGTGGTCCATCGCTGGATGAGCGAGGGCTCGTCGAGACGCAGTCGTTGGACACGACCAGTGGCTGTACCAGCAGCAGCAGCAGCAGCAGCAGATGACGATCCTGTCTCGTCCGCCTGCTCTTCTTCATTTGCTGCGCTACTACTTTTGTTGCTGAGCTTGGTCATGGCCTGCTCGACGGCGTTGTGGAGCATCGTGACCCATCGGACCCATCGTCGCTTGGCAAAGGACGTCTGGATTCCACCAAGGAACTTTTGGTTGGCCTTGCGTGAAAAGGTGCGCGAAAACAGGGTCTCAAACTGCTCCATGATGGGCGTGGCCAGCTGGAGGACGTCGATGGGCTTGAACCCGCCCAGCAGATCTGCCGACTCGGACTGCTGGCTCAGGTTGACAACCGACAGGCGTTGGCCCGTGCGCTCGGCCAGATGCTGCACGAGCGACGTCTTGCCGCCACCTGTCTCGCCCACAAGCAGGACGGCCTCGGCACGCTGCACAGAGGCGGCCACTCGCTCGAGGTTGCGCAGTGTGTGTCCCGTGTAGGCGAACGGGGCTGACGAAGCGGCGATTGCGGGTGAGTCGGTGTCGCCCGTCCGCAGGGCGATCGAGGCACGGCCGATCGAGAGGGCCGTCGGGGTGCGTTGCAGCTGCGGCTTGTGCTGCGACCACAGATGAACGACGTACTCGGCAGAGAGTCCCAGCTCCTGGGCAAACGACTGCAGCATCTGAAGACGCGCGGCCGTGTCGGGTAGGAGGGCGCAGTAGCAGTCGTACGCCTCGATCAGAAAGATCTCGCAGAGGACTTGGGGCACGTGGCTGTTGGTCATGCCCGGGGCGACCTGCGAGGCCACACGGCGGCACCACTTGAAGAGGTCGCGCGCAGAGAGAGGGCGGGTGTGCTTGGACCGCGACTCGATGGCCTTGTTGAACAGTCTCAGCACGGTGTCAACGTAGGCGGCGATCGTGGGGTAGGCCGCTCGGACCACCTCGACGAGCTCCTGCGACTGGAGGGGCGCGATCTTGACGCGGGTCCACAGGCTGTCACCGATGGCGCTGGTTCCGATGTGACGAGCGGCGGTAGTGCGCGTGGCAAAGAGCTGGAAGCCCTGCTGCGCCCGCACCTGCTCGCCACGCGCAGGTATGAAGAGTTGACGTGTCTCGAGGAGCGGAAGGAGGACCGAGAGGACGTCCGCGGGCGCATAGTCAATGTCCTCGATCAGGATCCAGCGGCCCTCGATCACGGCGCGTGTGAGCAGACCGTGTTGCCAGCGGAAGTCGCCGGGCACTTGGCTGCACACGTACGTGCCCAGGAGGGCCTTGCCGTCGGTCTGGTCCCCGAGGTGAATTTTAATGAGATCTATTTTAAACATAAGAATATTAGGATGCATGTTTTTTTTTCTTCTTCTTCTTTGTATAGCTACCGTGACGGCCCATGATGCGGGCTGCCTCTTCGACGAGGGCGGTCTTGCCAGCGCCCGTCACGCCCTCCAGCAAAATGGGCGAGCCCAGGGCAAGTGAGAGTGCGAGCCCGTGGAGGTTTGCTTGCGTTGTCTCTGTGAGAACGAGGCGATCGCTGGGACCATTGGTGGCGGGGGAGCCGTTGACTGCATTGGCGGCACCAGCTCGCGAGAGCAGGACGCCGCACATGTCGACAGTGTGGCTGCTAAGATCGGCGGATGAAAAGACCTTGACGACGATGTCATTTGCGCTTGTGTCTGCTTGAAGGATGCGAAGGCGGTGCTGGTTGAGCTCCTCTTCGTCCTTGAGACTGCATCGCAGAAAGAAAAAAAAGGAAAAGCGATTAAGAGTCTGTGCAGAGAGAACAAAGAATGACCGGTACCAAAGGAGGGATGCCTGTGCCCGGACGTGCTCTGGGAGGAGATGAAAGAGCAGCTCGGGCGTAGGGTAGTTTTGCAGCACAGCTACGCATCTTACGGCGTAGATGAGAGCCATGAGCATGTCTGGGTCGTTGCTGTAGTCAACGTCACCGCCGTCCTGCTGCTGGTCGGCTGTGCCCAGCAGTCGGTAAAAGCTGGCCCAGTTCCACAGGCCGCGAAAGTGGTCTGGTGCTGTCGAGAGTAACCTGAAGGCGGCCTTGGCAATGATCAGCCACGCCTGTCGTGTGTTGGCCGTGGCAATGCGCTCATAAAAGGGAGGCGTGTTCTTGAAGAACGCCTGGCTGGGTCTGTGTAGCCGCAAACAAACCGCGCACACAGATGATTTAGGGCACGGTAAACGTATGTATGGCACGAATCAAAACGTACAGGAGGACTTGCGGGTACAGCGGCAGGAGGTGTGCCACGGCGATCGCGCACGTCTCTGCCCAGGTGAGCGCCGCGTAGACCTCGTCGTCGTCTTGCTGCTGCTGTTGCTGCTCGACGTCGCCGTCCAGGGGAACGATGACCATCGACGTCGCACGCGCAACCAGCTCGACAAGGGCGGGGCGCAGCAGCTGGGCCGCGTCCATCTGGCCGCGCGCACTCTTGCGCACTAGCAGCACCGCCAGCTGGTCCAGTGTCGGCCCTGTGGCTGGTGGTGGTGGGCAGCCGAGCGCTCTCAGTGTGGCTTCGGTGAGAGGCCATTGCCACGTGGCGTCGGTAGCCATTAGACGGAAATATGCGCCCATAGATTGGGCGCTTGATTTGTTTGACGCTTGATTTGCGCTTGATTTGTTTGATTCATTATTTACAACAAGGCCTCTCAAGACAGGACAAATGGAAGACAGACGGACATCGTGAACGACAAGGGGTGGAGGGGGGAGAGAAAAAATACTTTTGAAAAAATGTTCAGGACGAGCCGAGGTCGACATCGCGATTGACGAGGTAGAATGACTCTGCCACTTCTACCAAAGGCAAAGCGCAATTAAAAAGACATTTCGCAGGACGGAAAAAAAAAAAAAAAGAGGGGTACCAGCAGCAGAGTCGGGCGACGATGAGCGCGACAGTTGCTCCGAGGTGGATGTAGATGATGTTGTAGTGGTAGCTGTGGGTGATGTGATAGCGCTGGCTGACCTGCTCGCGCTACCTTGGCTAGAAGATGCTGCTGCTGTTGCCACTGTTGCCGGAACAGGGACGTCCGAGACATCAAATAGTTTACTGACAAGGCGGACGATGAATTGGACGACGCCAGAGGCCTTTTGGAGCGTCTAGTTTTTTTTTGTTTTTGTTTTTTAAATAGC
>Ga0302230_10001940_pt1 | contig 12789 bp, 20 predicted proteins | sample II_Palsa_N2_1_FD_193523 | JGI IMG/M metagenome (GOLD analysis project Ga0302230, IMG submission 193523) | Peat permafrost microbial communities from Stordalen Mire near Abisko, Sweden - II_Palsa_N2_1 | ecosystem: Environmental > Terrestrial > Soil > Palsa > Peat permafrost | place: Sweden... | reverse complement strand
AGTGGTCGCCACTGTTGTCGTATCGTCCAATATCGGCGACTCTTGCTGGAAAAAAAAAAAATATATTACATTGGAAGCAAAATAAAAAAAAGAACGCACATAATCGATGACAAAGTCGTCGCTCCATTCGCCAATGTCAAAGATCTCGAGCGATTTCATCATTCCGATGCGCCACGAGAGCTTCTTCAGGCTCGGGTTCCCGCGGACATGCAGTTCGCGCAGGACTTGCATGTTGCACAACGAAACCGGCAATTCCGTGAGGCAGTTGAAGGAAACCTTGAGAATACGGAGATCCCGCAGCTTACTGAGCTCAGCCGGGATGGACGCGAGCTTGTTATACTGCAGCGAGAGCAGTTGGAGACGTGTAAGCTGGGCGATCGTCGAGGGTATGGCTGTCATGTTGTTGCTATCAAAGTTGAGGCTGGTAAGGTTGACCAGATGGACGTAGCGCTCCGGAAGAGACACCAACGAATTGTACGACAGGTCGAGGGAGCGCAGTTGTCCGAGCCGTTTCCCAAATTTGTTGTACGTGCGGCTCTGGTGTTTTTACATTAAAAATACCCCCCAAAAAAGACAAAAAAAAAAAAGTGAACGGTAGGGTACCAGGTCATTGTGGTCAGCGTCCAGCGTCTCCAATCTTGTGAGCTTTTTTAACGAGTCTGGAAGGTACGTGAGCTTGTTTCCCGATATCCTCAGCACTGTGAAAAGCTAGTTTTACGATATCGATTGAAAACCTCAGCAGACCCTTTAGTTTCTCCAGCCGACCCAGCTCGACGGGAATGAGCGTGAGCAGGTTATTGCGCACGTCCAGTTCCACGAGTGAGCTGAGGCTGCCGATGTCGGCGCCTATAGACTGGAGGCAGTTGCCCTGCATCGTCAATTTAACGAGGCGAGTGAGTGAAAAAAGCAGCCGAGGGGGCAGCTGAGAGATGCGGTTGTGTTGCAGTTCGAGAGTGACGAGCTTGTTCAGCTTTGCAAAGGTCGCGGGCAGATTTCTAAGTTGGAACGAAACTTTTAGTCGTACCAGTTGCAAAAAGGAACGACTGTACAGCAGTTGGTTGTAGGCCACTGAGAGATGGAAGAGTCGGTCGAGCTGTCCCAGCTGGGCAGGAAGATCGCAGAGGCGGTTGACCGAGACCTGAAAGACCATGAGCCGCCGCAGGTTGCAAATAGACTCGGGCAGCTCTTCCAAAAGGTTGTCTGTCAGATACAGCTGGATCAGGTTTCTCAATAGGCCAAAATCTTCGGGCAGCATCCGCAGTTGGTTGCCCGTCAAGCTCAGAATGGTCAGGTGTTGCAGCTGCGGCAGTTCCTACCCGAGAAAACTTGTTGTTTATTGCTTACCGTGGTTTTTCCTGTTTGCTACCTGGGGCACGAACGTCAGCCGATTATTGTACGCGTACAGCTCGCGAAGATTCGACAGTTTGGATATCTTTTGTAGTATTTTTCGGTCAGAACACACGGCTATTTTCAATGCGATGAGCTCACCTCTAGCACGAGAAAGTCCAAACAGTTGTTGCCCACGTTGAGCCTTTCGAGCGATTTTAATTTCTTTAGCGACATTGGCAGTCTCAGCAGGACATTGTCGTTGAGCTCGAGCCTCCTCAGTTTCGTGAGCTTGCCTGTCGTGGTATTTTATTTCTCATTTCGTTCAAAGTGATCGGCTGATTTACCCAGCTCACTGGGCAGGGTCTCGATCTGGTTATGCGACATGTGCAACTCGGTGGCCTGCGTGAGCCTGCTGATGAGCGGGGGGATGTACGTCAGCTCGTTGTGATCGAGCATGAGCGGTCCCTGGTGATTCCCCACAACTTGCAGCAGGTCCAGCCAAGGCAGCTCCCAGTTTGGATCGGGCACGATGTCTTCGAGGTCGTCGCCGCCCCCCAATGACAGCACTTGGCGGATCCACTGTGAACAAGGCAGGGTTAGCCGCACCTTCTTTTTTCGAGGGCCGTTGGTAACATACGAGTGCCAACCTGACCAGTCGACGCCAGTGAACATTTTCCCGCTCTTGGTGCAGCCGATGTTGATTGAGATACCGCTGCTCCCTCGAACCTTCGTCATCCTGCTCACCCTCACTTGGCACCGGCACCCTCTTTGCGAGCGACGCCTTATTTTCCCCATCGTCGTCGTCATCCTCGTCCAGCCGCCTGTCCTCCTCGTCCTCGTCATCCGTAGTCGCGCCGGGCGTGGGCACGACATCCACGACATCCATCGACGTCGACCGCTGCGCTTGGGCGTCGGCCTGCTGGGCCGCGTCCGCGTCCGCGTCCAGTTTTTGTGGGAGATCAAGGCAAAAACATTGATGATGGATGGGGACGGGAGATGTGTCCCCTAACAGAAGGCCGCTTTCCAATGACGTCAGCTGTCGCCTCTGTCTTGATGCCGCTCGTTCTCGTGTGGGCGGCCGTGTGGGCGGGGGACCGATGGCTGCGGCGGGTACGTGCTCTGTTTACTGGGGAACGTGTTTGTCCTAAGCCCCCCCCCTTTTTTTGGATTTTGGCAGAGGTCGCGGTCGTACGGCGAGCGCCTGCAGCAGAGCGGGATAACGGTGGACGTGGGCTACGTCGGCTGGTTCTCGACGCGATGGAACGCGCTGTTTGCGACGCTCAACCAGCGGTACCATGGGTTTCTAAAGGTGTGGTTCACGATCGCGACGTGGTTTGCGCTCGTGTGCATGGTCGTCTCGGTCGTGCTCGTCGTCGCCGCACTCGTGGCGCAGTTTACGCGCCCTCGAGACCAGCAGATCCTGTCCCCCGTGGTACGATTGCTTGACCTCGTCTTGTTTCTATTCTCATTTTGCGTGCATGTGTGTGTGTGTGTGTCTCCGTGCAGCTGCCAGGAGTCAATCTGCCCGTGAGCCAGCTCGGGTACTTTCTTATTGGCCTGATCGCGAGCGGCATCTTCCACGAGTTTGGCCATGCCGTCGCTGCCGTGTGGTGAGCGCAACTCGCAGCTGGTTTATGTAACTAAAAATGCGTCCCCCGTTTAGCGAGGGCGTGCCGGTACGGGGGTTTGGTGTGTTCCTGTATGTCATGTATCCGGGCGCGTTTGTCGAGTTCCAGGACGAGGACCTGGACCGATTACCACCGCTTCGCCAGATGAGGATATTTGGTGCGGGCGTGTGGCACAATTTCGTACTGTGCGTTGGGTGCGTGCTCGGCGTGTACTTTGCGTCCGTCCTGCTTTGGCCGTTCTACGTCGCGCCAGGCAACGGGGCCACCGTGCTGTGGCTGGACGACCGATCGCCGATGCACGGCAGCATGTATGTCGGTTCGATCATCGAGCGCGTCAACCAGTGCGACGTCCGCAACACGCAGGACTGGCAGCAGTGCATACTCCAGAGCCTGCACAACAACAACTCGCTCCTCGAGGGCGGCCACTGCGTCAACGAGGCCAAGATCGAAGACATGTTTCCTCAGTCGGTCTACGACTGCTGCCAGGAGGACGGTGGCGCCAACGCCGACATCCTCACATCGTCCATCTGCTTCCAAACCGTGCCCGATGCGACCGCGCACCTCGCGTCCTACTGCCTCCCCGTGCGCCAGATCGTCACCAACGAGCCGTGCGCCCTCCAAAAGCAGTGCCCCGACGGCGCGCACAGCATCTGCGTCCTGCCAAGGCTCAACGCAACCGAGCGGCTCATCAGCATCGCCCTCCACGACGAGCCATTGGCCCTCTTTGTCGGCGATCCTAGGTTGGTTTGAATTTTTTTTTTTTTTAAAAAAAAATTTTTTTTTCTTTCTATTACAGAGAGCTGTACCAAACATCGCTCCTGACAGACTACCAGCCCCGAACATCGTTGTTCCCGCTGACGGGCCCCCTCCATCTCGAGCTCATCCTCCAGTACATCTTTTCGCTCTCGCTGGCCCTGGCCGTCCTCAACATGGTCCCGGCGTACTACCTCGATGGCCACCATTTCCTCGTCGCGCTCATAAACTTTAAGCTGCAGAGCTGGACGCCCCAGCATCGCGCCCTGCTCGCCCAGACCATCCTCCAGTCGTGCTCGTTCCTGTTTGCGTCGCTCATCGCCGTCTCGTTGTACCATTTGCTCGTTGATTGATCTGTAAATTTACAATATCGTAGTGTGTACATTTGTAGGATACGTAGGATCGATTGGTGGAGGATCGATTGGTGGGATTCAACAGGCCAAGATCGCTGCGGAGACTCAGCCAGGCCACGTTAGTTCAACTTTGTAAATACTCCACGGAGACATGGCCTACCCGAACAACTCGTACCCCCAGCAGCAACCACCGCAGTACCCTGGCGGCTACCCCCAGCAGGGCTATCCGCCGCAGCAGGGCTATCCGCCGCAACAGGGCTACCCGCAACAAGGTTACCCGCAACAAGGTTACCCGCCGCAACAGGGCTACCCGCAACAGGGTTACCCTCCGCAGCAGTATGGCCAGCCAGGCTACCCTCAGCAGCAGCCGTACCCACAGCAGTATCCCCAGTATGCTGCAGGCGGAGCCAACGTTGTCGTCGTCCAGCAGCAACGACAGCCGGTGGTCGTGGTACGCTGGTTTTTACCGGTCAGGCCAGTGAATAAATAAATAAACGTGCTATTTGCAGCAACAACAACCTCAAGACTCGTGCGCAGAGGTGTGCTGCTGCGTCGCGATCTATGAGGCCGTCTGCTGTGTTTTGTGCTGCTTATTCAATTAGTCGGCCTTTGAGTTTTCTTTAGTGCTGTTGTCTCGTGCGTGTTCGCGTGCGTGTTTGTCCCCCCTCCTTTTATTTTTCGTCTCGAACACGTTCACAGGTTTTTTTTTTCATGCCAAAGAATCCAGCTGAGGAAGCACGACGCTACAGTCGAGGACCTCAGGAAGGAGATCGCGAGACTCACAGAAGAAAACAAGCGTCTCGAAAACGAAAACAAGATGCTCAATGAGCGAGTGACTCGGGCGGAGAACAAACAGTGGTACGGTATACTTATTTAAAATCAACAATCGAGGGCGGCAGGTCCAGAAGCTTTAGTAGGAGGAAGAGGGCAATGTCCTCCGTGTCCCAGTAGTTCATGTGCGAACGCACGCCCTCGGGCAGATTGACGAGCTCGGCGGTGATCAGTCCGTGCTATATAAAAAAGTATTATTTTCCTAGTATTATTTTCTTATTCGATGGTTTCGTACCTGCATCATGTAATCGACACGGCCGTCACCGAGGGTCTCAAGGAGGTTGGAGGCGCTCAGAGGCGCCCTGGAATCCTCGGCTTTGGGCGCAGGCGTCAGCAGGGCTGGTTCGGGCAAGGCAAGCGAGCCCAACGTCGTGCCCGACTTCATGCGCGAGAAAAAGTTGCCGATGCCCGTGAGCGATGACTGCACGTTGCGCGCAAACTCGCCAGTCGACTTGCTCACTCGTGTCACCGACTCTTGCAGCGCGATGTGCGTCCGCTTGCCTCCGTGCGCGTACGGCATGTAGGCGGGGGGCGTCGACACCATCGAGCTACGCAAGTAGATTTACTTCAGGAGAGCACAAAACAAGGAACGCACCGGTCCATGAAGGGCTCGAGCCGGTACGCAATCGGGTCGGATGGGTGAAACATGTGAAACCTGGCATTAGAAAAATTATCAATAAAAAAAATTTTTTTTATTTTATTTGTATTTGTATTTTTTCCCCATGTACGTACATCTTGCGAACCGCAGGGTAAACGAGGCTTCCGTTTGGCTCAACAGCCGAGCGTGACTCGGCAAAGCGGCAGCCGCGGATAGCCATGAAGATGCCGATCGGGGAGCCCAGGGCGAAGAATTGGTCCACCTCAAACTTGAGTGGCTCAATGATGTCCAGGGTTGACTCGACCGTGGTCTCGGCCTTTTTCGGGTCCCTGCTGCGCAACTCTTGGTAGCGCTTGTGGTACTGGATACGGTGTTCGAGCTCGCGCATCTGCCGCTTGAGCCGGATCATCTCGTCGTCGTCGTCGAGTTCGGGCACGGCAATGGAAGAAAACATGAGCGGATCGACGTGGCACAAGATGTCAAACATGATGATTGAGCCGAGAGAGTGCCCGATGACCGACACTTTGCCCTGGCGCAACAGGAAATCTGGGTTTCGCTCGACTGTGGGGGGGGGACGACAGAAATTTTCAAAGAAAGAAAAACAGTTAAAACTTACTAAACTTGCTGTAAATTCGATTGATCTCGGTGCTAACTTTGGCGAGGATCTTGTTGCGATGTTGAGGGGTCCTGCCAAGTACGTAAACCAAATGGGAATAAAAAATATTCTTTATAATTATTATTAGACATACATGAAGAGCAAAACATCGACCGCTGTCGTGTTTAGGACGTTGCGCACCGACGCGAGGTCCTTGAGCGTGATCTCGTTGATCGTCACAAACTCGGTGGATGGCTCGCCGTCGCAGTAGAGCTAGACACAACCTGTTCATATCTTTTTCAAACTCTACTTCGTCAGCATACGTCAAGGTTGCGGCGCCACTGAACGGGCAAAAAGACCATGCTGCCCTTGGAGTACGCCTCCTTGGCGTGGGTCCGTGCAAAGCTGCCGATCTTGCTCTGGAGTTGCTCGACATCGCTGTTGATGTCGGCGCCGTCCATGCGCTGGCCGATGCCGTGAACAACGAGGACGAGGTGCGACACTTCGTGCTTGCTGGGCTCTTCAAGTCTCTGCTGCTTCTCCTGCTGCGACTCGATGATGCGACCTGCGCGCTTGAGCGGGATGCCAGCGGTCTTCTTCTGGTTCTGTGCATCCGGTTTTTAGAACAGCCCAATCCCTCCACGCTTACCACAAGCATGAGCAGCCGCGACGAAAACGAGTTTTCGTAGAAGAGGATGGTTTCGTCGGCAAAGAACAGGACAAAGTGGGCGTCGTCGAGCAGGCTCAGCTTGAACGGGTCGTCCGGCTCGCGTCCCTTCCAGGGCGTCTGCTTGAACGCTTGCTCGATCTGGGCGGCCAGGTCCTCGCTCAGCGGCTGCAGCTGGCTGTTGTTGCCCAGGTCCAGGAACCATGTCCCACGGATGATCCTGCACGGCGAGCCCGTCCAGTACACAGGGAACGCAAGCCGGCGCTCCACGTCCACCTGCCAGAGGTCGCCCTTGACCGGAACCGTCCGATCCTGCGCCGTCGGCTCGTGCAGCGACTGGTTTTCGAAAGACGGTGGAGGCGAGACCTTTTCGACGTTGCTGTTCTGGCGGTACGTGAGCTCGAGCATCAGACAGTCGTGGCTCGAGAGCGGCAGCCACGATGGCCTGTTGGCCGTGATGAGGTTGCGCTCGACTTTCTGGTTTTTTTTTTTTGTTTTATTTTTTGTTTGTTTGTTTGTGTTTGGCAGACATGAGCGGTGCGTGCATTGCGAAAAGGGCAACTCGTACCGTCGTCGTCGTCTCGGGCTTGGTGTCGGCGGTCTGTCGGCTCACAAACCAAAGGACCTAATCACGTCGTCAGTTCCGGCCAACAAAAATAAAACGAGGATACCTGTTCAGGCTCGAGTGCGCCAGACTGCTCATTGACCTCGGCGTTGTTCAGCGTGCCCGTGCTCGCATCGCCCGTCGGGAGCAGCGCGTCCGTCTGAGTGATTTCCACGCGAACCTGAGCCGTCGACGTCATAGAGGCGGCCATATTTTCTAAAAACAACGATGTCCACGCCCCGTCACAACTACGCAAAGGTACCAGAACACACCAGCGCGCGAAAGGTCGTGAGGGCAGCAAGCGCTGAAGAGGGTTTTGGCGTTATTAATGCCCCGCAACTACAACTGTATTTTGGAGAAGCGTTTTGGGGGAGAGGAGAAAACAAAGTCAGAGGCGTATGACGCGGACATTGGGCTTATGTCATGAGACAGACAGCCCGGTGATTCTTGCAGGCTGCTGCTGCCTCTTTCTGGGGAGGGAGGAGCGGGAATGGGGACGCTGCGTGCTGTGCTTGTTTTTGGTTGTTTCGTGGAGGTTATTTTCGGGTTGTCGCTGTGTCAATACTAAATCCCTCGTGTGTTTTTTGCACAATATCAGCTGTCCGATGTGGACGAGGCTGCTGCGGACGAAATCCAGATGGAGTCGCTCGCCTCTGAGCAGCAGCCCGCTGTGGTCGCCGTCGCCGAGGTTGATAGCAACACTGAGAACGTTGCCGCTGCTGCATCGTCGTCGGCGGCGGCGGTTGCAGCATCGGTTGCTGCTCAACAGAACGATGGCGTCTTCTCAAACGTGGCCCCCCTGCCTCCAAAGTACGAGGACGACCGCCTGCCCGTACGGAAAATTTAATTGTATTATACAAAGAGGTATAAAAACAAAATTTCGTATTTCTTAGGCATACGGCGAGGTGTTCAGCGGTGAGAATGCACCCCACGTTCCCTTTGGCATTGTCACGGCCACTGTCTCCGCTGACGACATGCTGATCGACGGTCTGCCCATCGGCAGCGGCTTCACCTTTATCCTGACCATGCTCATCTCTTGGCTCTTTGGCATCTTTGGCTTCCTATGTATTTAATTATTTTTATTTAATTATTTTTTAAATAACCAGGAAAATCCAGGCGCCTTCCTCATGTCGACGTCGCACGCTGGTCGCAACGGAGCGCTCGCTGGTATCGGCCTCCAGCTGATCCACTGGGGCATCTACATGCGCTCGTACATGGACACCTTCCAGTGGTATGTCGACAACGCCAGCAGCTATGCTGGCAGCTACATGGGCTCCTCTGGAACCGGTGAGACTCCGTACGGCTCCACTGGCAGCAACCTGTTTGATGACAGCGCTCTCCCGCTCTGGCTCTCGTACGCCTTCATGCTCCTCGGCTGGTACGAAGAAAAACGACGTTCGTGTTGCAACCTATTCATATTTTATTTCTGTATTTGCGCCAGGTTCATCTTTGTCCGTGCTTGCCTCCGTCTCTTCCAAGTTCGCCGCATCCTCCACTTGCGCCTAGCTGGTCTCCTGGACGCTAGCCAAGCCTGAACGAGTCGACGTGTTTTTCCCCCCACCACTCTTTTCTCTTTTCGATTTCTGAGCGCTAAATTTTGTTTTTTCGTTCTCTCCCCTAAGGAGCCTATTGTCCACTATGTTGTCTACCTTGAATTTTTTTTAAAAAATTAAAAAAAAAATCACATCGTTTCATCGACTTCTCTTTGTGTGGTCTCACTGGATCGTTCTGTCGCCTTCCTCGTCCAATCGCTCCAACGAACTGAATTCGTCAGGCACTCCGATTTCTTTCATTTCTTTCTTTCTCTTCAGTTCTTCATCACTGGCCGACGCTCTCCCAGTTATTTCGCGATGAACTTTGATACAGCGTGCACTGTCGCCACGGCCGTAGCCACGGTCTATGTCGCGGCTGTCCGCGCACCGTACACCATCCACACACTCGGAGGCGGGGATGATTCCGCGGAGCCTGATGCCGAAAAGAAGGTACCGACCGACAAAACGAGCTCAGTGCCGAGATCACTGAAAGGACCTCTTGCGCATTCAGAACGACGTCGTCTTTGTCCTCGACTCGCAGTCTGCCGGGGCCGCCGGAGTCATCGCCAGCGTGATGCTCGTCTTCCTCTTTTATTTTTTCAGCTCGATGGCGTGGGTCCTGCTGTTGTCGTACGTCGACTGTTGAACGATTTCCTCTCATACGCAGAATGGTTTTGCTTTTTTTTCGGCAGGTCGGTGATCGCGAGCACGTACGGCCTTTTCACGCTGTTCGTGCCAGTGAGCACGTGGGTGCTCAGGCGGACAGGTGGCGTGGGCGGTGGGAGACGACCCGGGGGCCCAGCATCGGCCAACATGGCTGCGTGTCTGGCACTGCTTGTGGCCGCGGCGTGGTTCTGGACTGGCCACTGGATGCTCAACAATGTGCTGGGGGTATCGCTCGTCGTGCTATTTGTGGCGATGGGGCGGCTGCCGAGCCTCAAGGTCGCCGCGATCCTGCTGGGAGGGCTACTGCTGTACGACATCTTCTGGGTGTTTCTGTCAGCGTCGTTCTTTGGGGAGAATGTCATGGTCGCGGTCGCGTCCAAGGAGAGCCAACACCCGGCTGTGTGGCTTGCAGACACGCTTTCGATCACGCCGCCCCCCTCGCTCGTCAGGACCATCCAGCTGCCGGGCAAGCTCATCTTCCCCTCCTGGGACGGTCGCTCGCGGTCGATCCTGGGGCTCGGTGACCTCGCCATCCCGGGCATGCTCGTGTCCATGTACCACCGTGCTGCTAGCGGCAGTGGAGCAAAGGGGCTTCTATATTTTTATGTCGCCTTGGTCGCGTATGCCATCGGCCTCGAGATCGCCGTGGTTGTCTCGTACACCTTTAACACGGCTCAGCCTGCACTGCTCTACCTCGTGCCCGCTGTGACCCTGCCTGTGATGGTAATCAAAACAAAAATTATGTCCCACTAAAAACTGAGTGTTAGGCTGTCGCCCATAGATACAACGACCTTTGGCTGCTTTGGAATGGCGAGTTTGATGGCATGCCCAGCCGCAGCGATCTAACAGTTTGATATATCATTGTAATAAATTGCAGCGGTTAAATATTCTCCTATAAGGATGACTTGGACACATTGTTGGGCGACGGCAGATGCAATGGCTCGGGCAGAACCCTGGAGGCGATGACGCAAAACAGGCCCGTGATGACAAAGACGCTGGCGAGCACTTCGGCTCGGGTCATGCCGCTGGAACAGCACAGGGACGAGATCCACGCGGTGGCGATGACCTGGAGCGGGTAGAAACCAGAGACGAGCGTCGGGGACGAGTGCTTGTTGCACCAACTGATCAAGGAGTAGACGATGAGCGAGTTGAGGCACACGGCGTAGGCGAGACTGTATAGGCCGACCGGCGAGAAATGCCACTGCTCGAGGGAGAAGCGGTGCGTCACCATGATCGCCACCAGCAGCGAAAGGGTACTTCCAGCGTACGCCATCGATGTCAGCAGGATGGGCGGGTATTTATCTGTCGCCGCACAGTTTTAGAGACGACCTTAAAAACACGGGGCAGGCGTACCGACAAGACGCTTTTGCAGCAGCAGGTAGAACGAATCGCAGGTGCAGTTGATGATGAGGAAGAGGTTGCCCATGAGGATCGTGTCCTGCTGGCCCGGCTGGTCCTGATCCTCTGGTTCACTGAGGCGCACGGCGGTGATGGCGCCCAGCACGGCCAGGGCGATGCCGGCGACCTTGAGCTTTCCCGACCGCGTCGACAACGACAGGGCTTCCAAGCCGAGCACGACGCCGAGCAGGACGGTGATCACGGGCGTGGAGGGCTGGAGCATGGACGCGTTGACCGAGGTCGTGTAGGCTGCACCCAGGATGAAGAAGAGCTGATTCCCACTCATGAGCACGCCGTAGAGCAGCAGTGTCCACGCGTCCTCTTCCCGCGGCAGTATCGGTTTGACCGCGTGTTCGCCGCTGAGGACGCTCAGCAGCAGCAGCATCGGCGTCGCAATGAGATCGCGCATGAACGCAAACACGATCGGGTCGACGCCCTTGGACACGGCCGCGCGACCGACGACGCTGTACCCGCCCCAGATCACCTGGCACAGCGTCAGCGCCGCCACGAGCAGCGTCGTCGATGGTGTGGCCGAGTGTGTCAACATACTGTGACGTATTGCGTAAACAGAGTTTCTTGGTGTACGTGATACGTAAAGACCATATGCGCTACGCCCAGCTCGTGATGGGCCCCGCGGGCTCGGGCAAGGTAAAGCGGCCTGTCTCGCTGTATCCCTCTTCTCACCTCCCTCCCCCACCCCCCCACCCCCCACCCGCATCCCATCCTCTCTGTGGTGCAGTCGACGTTTTGCAGGTATATCCAGCAGCACTGCGCCAACACCAAGCGGACAGTGCACATTGTCAACCTGGACCCCGCCGCAGAGAACTTTGAGTACCGGCCCTCGATTGGTAACTGCTACCGCTGCTGGTGCTGTTAAAACTAATGGGGCTGCTGCAGACATCCGGGACCTCATCACACTGGACGACGTGGCCGACGAGCTCAAGTACGGACCCAACGGCGGCCTCGTGTACTGCATGGAGTACGACACGCCTCTTTTGCACTTGCTTGTCGCCCTCGCTGACACATGGAAAACAGGTTCCTGATCAACAACCTCGAGTGGCTCGAGGAACAGCTGGGAAGCTACGAGGAGGACTACATTATCTTTGACTGCCCCGGACAAATCGAGCTGTACACGCACTTTCCGATCATGCAGCGCGTCAAGGATGCGCTCGTGCGATGGAACTATGCGGTCTGCGGTGTGTACATGATTGACGCGCAGTTTGTGGAGGACCCCAGCAAGTTCTTCTCTGGCACGCTGTCGGCCCTGGCCGCGATGGTCCAGCTCGAGATCCCGCATATCAACGTCCTGTCCAAGATGGACTTGTTCAAGCAGCGCAACAAGGGCCACGTCAACAAGTTCCTCGATGCAGACACACATCTCCTCCTCCAGGACCTCAACAAGGACACGTCGCCAAAGTACCTCGGGTTGAACGAGGCCATCGCGTCCTTGGTAAAAAGGCGTCATATTTTGGTTGTTTAAACCAGACCGAGTGCAGATTGACGAGTACAGCATGGTCAGCTTCCTCCCGCTCAACCTCTCGAGCGAAAATTCGATCGCCTACGTCCTATCGCACATCGACAACGCAATGCAGTACGGCGAGGATGAGGAGCCCAAGGAGCCCAAAGACGAAGACGATGGCAACGAGGAAGTGTAAAACTAAAAAAAAAAATTTTTTTTTGTACAAATTTTGTAAAGCTTATTTTCCCAAAAAAAAAAAAAAAAAAAAAAAGACCTTTTTTATTTTATTTTATCCGTCCACCTACAACGAACTGCACTGCTCTTTCTTTTATTTCACCCGCGGAGCGCCGCAGCACGACGACGGCGAATTTCCTCG
>Ga0302230_10001932_pt1 | contig 12834 bp, 8 predicted proteins | sample II_Palsa_N2_1_FD_193523 | JGI IMG/M metagenome (GOLD analysis project Ga0302230, IMG submission 193523) | Peat permafrost microbial communities from Stordalen Mire near Abisko, Sweden - II_Palsa_N2_1 | ecosystem: Environmental > Terrestrial > Soil > Palsa > Peat permafrost | place: Sweden... | reverse complement strand
CTGACCCTGCCTCTGATTCTGACTCTGCCTCTGATTTAGAGTAAAAAGATAATTTATTAAAAATAAAAAAATCAGTGGTTTGAGTTATTTTTCTAATATAAATCTATTGGTAATGTTTATGCAGTTATTATACTCCAGGTTACATGCTAGAGATAAATCAAAGTTTGTCAGTCTTTGAGTATCTAGGAGGTACTGCCCAAAGAGGGTGAATGATATTAATGTTGGAATCATTCACCTAGGTAGTATTAAGAGCATATAAAACAATTACCACAGACCTTTTACTGGCATGTCTTATATCTTGGAATTAGTAAAAATTTTAAAAATTTTAATCCATACATTCAATTCTTTTTATATCATAATTCATAATTAAAATCTTATTCATAATCTCTCCAATAAAATAATCACATGCAAAATTTTATGCCTCGATCATCATTTTTTTTCCATTTTTTTTTTTAATATTGCCCTGTGAATGAAACTAATGTTGTATTCATTAACCAAGGTAACATTGAAGCTGTATGGGAGATTTGTTCCAATCCTCTTTTTTATTTTCCTTGTCATATTTTTTATCCCAATGTTATTATGATATCAAACACAAAACATTAAAACATTATGTATCAATATAAAACAATGATCACTTTTTTTTTAATAAAAAAATTTAACTCTTCACCTCTCAACACAAAAATTTAAGAAATACATCTATTAATCTTATAACTTCATTCATTATTAAAACCTTATTCAAAACATTTCCAATAAAATGATTGTGAATATAAATATTTTTTTATTGAAAAAACTTTAGCGGTCTGGAGGTCTATGCAACTCTGTGAATACGGCTCTGTGGGCAATATCAATCTAAGATACATTGACCTTGCCACTATTAAACGCATATGAGGGTATTTATTTCAAACTCTTTACCAGTCTATATAGTCGTAGATTCAAAATTTTTAAAAATTTAAAGTATATGGTTAATTAAGATTATATTATAATCAATGATCAAAATGTTACATCATATTAAAATATTGCAGAATAAAACTTAATCATTCTATTTGAAAAAAAGTGATACTCAAAGTGAATAAATAATCATCCTCCGAATGTTTATTGAGGTCATTGATTTTGGTTCAGATTATTAATTAATCTCATATTATGTTTAATATGTATCTATACATATTCGTTTTATGATATTTAATTTTTAATGCGACCTTATAAATTTAGGCTTGGCCTATTTTTTTTACATAGGACACTTGTTTATTTTGAATAACATATATTATAAATATCTATCAAGTCGCTATATAATAAATAATATATTTTTTAAAAAAATATTCTCCATTATTTTGACCTTTTTTTTAAGCAAGAATGTAATTTTTTCTTTAAAAAAAATGTACTTTTTTTCAAATTGGATCAAAAGAAATTGGTGCGCGAAAATATATACAGATGTATATATATTAGTTATACTATCCATATATCTATAGGCCCTTTTTATGTACTACTCCCGATACCTTGGGCTTGGGTGAATGATCATTAGGCTTGGCGAATTTGGTGAATGATTTATTCGTCCGGCGAATGATTTATTCGTCCGGCGAATGATCTCATTTACATAGGGTACTTTTTATTTACTTTATTCTGATATGATATATTAATCTTAAAGATCTAAGATATTGTTAAAAAAAATTATTCCAAAAAATTTGGAGCACCTTTTGATTTGTCTAAAACTCCGGAAATTGATCCATAATTTTTGGAATAATTTTTTTCTAGATTTTTCTAGATCCTTATCTAGCAAAAACATAATCAGGATTCTCTAGATATGCGCCGTTCAATATTTAAAATATTTTAAAAATTTTTCGCCAAATACTAACTTTTTATTGGTCCATTGGATTGACTAATCGATATAATATATCCGATATATAGGGCAGACAAATATGCCAATTATATAATTTATTGGGCTTCTAACCCAGCCGTTTTCAAAAGACGAATGATTCATTCGCCATCATTCGCCATCATTCGTCATCATTCGTCATCATTCGTCATCATTCGTCATCATTCGTCAATCATTCGGCTTTTCTAAAACGGCTTATCCGTTGGGTAATTAAATTTCATTAAACGAGTTCTTGGAAAGAAATTTTAAAAAGGTCGAATTTTTCGTCACATAGGACACTTTGAGATAAATGGATATTTATATTATATATGTAGACATAATATGGATTCAATACATTATATATTTTTTAATAAAATTAAGGAGCATTTTTACTTGAAAAATTTACGATAAAACTACTTCAAAATATTTTGATAATAAATAATAAAAAATTATTTGGAACTTTTCGCCGATCCATATATGGGAAATAATACAAAATAATACCCCCTTGTGGGGCTAGATTTTTAGTTGGTTTTTTAAACGCTACTTAAGACCTATCTAATATCATTATCCAATATAATGTCCCTCTCAAATATAGTGTATAAAAATTTGTAGAACGAGCAGAGCATAATTTTTTTTTTTTTTTTTACATAGGCAACTTGTCGATCTGCAGCCAATTCTGCTGGAAACAATATAATGCCTAGTCTATTTTAAATCGCCAGAGCCGGACGAACTTGAAAGGACCATTTTCGTTATGTGCAATTTGTCACTACGAACTCAATTGGCGTCCAATATAATTTGGACCCTCACGCATCTTGAGGTAAAAATGAAGTGCGGAAAGAATTGCGGACGCATTTCCAGGTATAAGTATATCTGCTAAGTTTTAAAATTACTGGAGGACACTCGGCAATGTCCACAGAATTGGCTGCAGATCGACAAGTTGCGTATGTAAAAAAGGCGAATGATGGCGAATGATTGAAAAAAAACCCCTATATCTTTTATGACAAATCGCAAGCAAAACCATATCAATTCTCTTTCCAAGAGAACAAGCACCAACAGACAAAAAGCGAATAAATGGCCGAATGATGCCGAATGATGCCGAATGATACCGAATGATTTTGACAAAATATTGCGAACTCGCCGACCCATTTTTTCCCGACTATTTTTCTCTAGTCTATATCTCGCAATTATGCTATTTATTTTCCAATCCTATCGGCCAAAATTTGAATAAAAGTCCCCGATGGTGTTTTTTTTGTCTAAACTCATTTTAAATGAAATATTTGCGATATTTGTCGCTCTAAAAGGTATCTAAAAAAAAATTCCCGAAAGCAAACGACGATATTTGATGGTATTTTTTTAAGTGATTTTTTAAAAAATTGCTAAAAAAAAATGACATAAAATACATCCTTATTTTAAATAAAAATGAATTTATGTATATATGTAGATTCTATATTATATTCTATAATATCAGAAATACGAAAAAAAATTATTATGGTTTTATTTTTTTTTTTTCAAGCCTAAAGAATCATTAAGGCTTGGAAAAAAAAAAACGCGCCATCGTTCACCAAGCCTAATGATCATTCGCCAAGCCCAAGGTATCGGGAGTAGTACATAAAAAAGGGCCTATAGATATATGAATAGTATAACTAATATATATACATCTGTAAATATTTTAAAAATAAAATTTAATTTTTCAAAAACAACAATATTCCACTTTTTTTTTAAGCAAGTGACTAGAATCTTGGTTAAAAAAAGAGACATAAAATACATCCTTATTTTAAATAAAAATGAATGTAGATATATATGTAGATGCTATATTATTATACATAATATTCAAATCATTAGAAAAAATTATTTTGGTTTTTATTTTATTTTTTCCTGGTCTAATATTCATTAGGCTTGGCGAATGATCCAATGATGCCAATGATTTTATTTTGTATTTTAGAATTTTAAATATCTTATAGAATATATATATAACGTATTATATAATAAATATATAATTTAATTAATATTTTAAATGATATTTAGATATTATAATAAACATGCAAATATGTATTATTTCCGAGATTTTATAGACTAGTTTTATAGTAAAATTTTATTCATTTATAAGTTTTTGAATAGAATTATATATGTATATGTATCATACATTATTACGTAAATTATAGTTTAATTCGTATATGTAATATTTTTATATTACATGAATAAATATTCAAATACGTATTATTTATGGGATTCTACATACTACTTTTTTTCGTCGTTTTTTTCTACTTTATAGTTTTTAAATATAATATTTATGAGGATATAGATCAGGATATATATGATATAATAAAATTTAATTTGGATTTGATTCATATTTTAAATATGATAATAAATATAATAATATGAATTATTTCCGAGATTCTAAATACTACTTTTCTCTTAATTTTTTATCGATTTATAAGATTTTGAATAATATTTTATTAGTATATAGTGGTATTTTAATTCATAATTAGCGGTTAAAATTATAATATGGATTATTTTTAAAATGTCTAATAAATATTCAAATACGTATTATTTCAGGGAATATTTAGAGTTAAAATTTTTACTGCCAAAATCGTCTTAAGAAGGAACCGGCGCATGGAGTTGTTTTTCTAGTATAAATCTATTGGTAATGTTTATGCAGTTATTGTACTCCAGGTTACGTGCTAGAGATAAACCAATGTTTGTCAGTACCTGGGTACCTAGGGGGGTACTGCCCAAAGAGGGCGAATGAGACTAATGTTGGAATCATTCGCCTAGGTAGTATTAAAAGCATATGAACATATTAGCCTACTGAACCCCCCCACCCCACTGGTAGGCTACCAGGTCCCTCCCAGGTCGAGGTTGCATTTTTCAATAAATTTTAATTTATTAAACTAACCCTTTTAGAAGCAACCTAGCCACCTATCCGGATGCAAGCTCCCTTTTCCCCCCCCAGTTTGGCTGACTTGACAGCGACACTTTTTGGAATTTATTCCAATTCGGACTGGGGGGTAATAAGGTGTCACTCATTTTTTTCTCTTCTCAGATCCTTTTACAGGGATTTGGGAAGGGTTACATTTTATGATATAGGCATTGTAATGATGCAATTATATTAAAAGATGTTGAGAGTATCTTTAACGAGATACTATCACAAACAAGATCCTGAACAAGGACTTGTTTATTATCGATGTTAATATCGAGTGTCTTCGAGTGCACATGAAAGATATTGAACACAATAGTCGATATAAACTTTTTATTGTCTGAAAAAGAGAGGGAGGTAATATTGATTTTTGAGGAGAGATAGTAATATCTGGACCTAGAATTGCAGAGAGATTAATCCTGTCAATTCACTCTGGGAGGTAATTTTGGACCTTCGAGTTATAGAGAGCTTAATCCTATGATTCAACCAGAGAGGTAATATTATGAATATTCCAAAGAAATTAATATCTGGACCTAGAATTACAGAGAGATTAATCCTGTTAATTCACCCTTTTTTGATAATAGAGAGTTAATATTGCAATTTTGTTAATATTTGTGAATAATTTATTATTCAACGAGAGTCACCTTTATGGCTTGGTTTCATGTTCGATTGATACCTGGTTGATCCTGCCAGTAATATATGCTTGTCTCAAAGACTAAGCCATGCACATGTAAGATCGGCATAGGCTTTACTGCTTCGGCAGTTTGCTCATTGTTAATCTGTGGACAGCTCATTATAACAGTTATACACTTAGCCACTGGTACGTTTGGTGAAAGCCAATTACAAGGATAACTTTGTCAAATGCAGCGATAATACTTGAGTGACGAATCAGTGCAAGCTGATTGGCATTAGCGTCTATATCTCACGATCGTGAGGAAACCGCGCTACTGTAACTCTTGGTTTACTGGCAGGCTTGCTTGTCAGTGGCCGGAGCGTCGACCATTAGAAGTGCGCAAGCACACAAAGTTTGTCAGACAGTGTTTTAATAAGGCTCTGTAGGGTAGCTATTACTAGTGGCCAGGAAGAGGTGTTTCTTATCTATCAGCTGAAGTTGTTTCAGTAAGGGTAAAACACGGCGATTACGGATACGGGGGATCAGTGTCTGATTCCGGAGAGGGAGCCTGAGAAATGGCTACTACATCTAAGGACGGCAGCAGGCGCGAAAATTACCCAATCTCAATTCGAGGAGGTAGTGACAAGAAATAACAACTTTACACCATCTGGTGGAAAGGTACTATCTAATAGTTTGGAATGGTTTTAGATTAAAATTCTATTAGAGTAACGACTAGAGGAAAAGTCTGGTGCCAGCACCCGCGGTAATTCCAGCTCTAGTAGCGTATATTAATACTGTTGTAGTTAAAACGCTCGTAGTTGACCTAAGGATTATGGGTTTGAATTCGGTATTAGTCCGTTTTCATGTAGCTCAGTGTTATAACCGAGTTGCGGGAGATGTGAGTGATATCCTTGGTATCTGTCCCCATGAATCTCATTCGTGGGTGTTCAGGTATGGGTACTTACCTATAGTCCGATCCTTACCAACGGTTCGCCGTTGGTAAAGGCCTTATGGTACAACTGTAAACAAATCAGAGTGCTCAAAGCAGGCATTGTTAATGGAGATTTATCTTCAGTTTTGCTTGAATGATTTAGCATGGGATTGTCTTGGAGCCGTGAATAATGCTTATTCGTTCTCGGGTAGGTTATTGTTCACTGGCGCTTGTAATGTGAAGCAGGGAGAGGGCTCAAGTACTATGGTGCTAGAGGTGAAATTTAGATACCAGCATATGACTTTCTGATGCGAAAGCTGTTATTGTCCAATACACTTCTTTCGATCAGGGACGAAAGTTAGGGGATCGAAGATGATTAGATACCGTCGTAGTCCTAACTATAAACGATACCAACAAGAGATTGGTAGTGAAACCATTTAATAGATCCTCTCAGAATCCAAGGGAAACCTAAAGTCTTTGGGTTCTGGGGGGAGTATAGTCGCAAGGCCGAAACTTAAAGGAATTGACGGAAAGGCACCACCAGGAGTGGAGTTTGCGGCTTAATTCGACTCAACGCGGGAAAACTCACCAGGTCAGGACAGAGGTATGATTGACAGGTTGAAAGTCTTTTCTTGATTCTCTGGATGGTGGTGCATGGCCGTTCTTAGTTCGTGGAGTGATTTGTCTTGTTAATTCAGTTAACGAACGAGACCTTAACCTACTAACTAGGCTATAGGCCAGGTCTTCGGATCTGGTTAGTTTCTTCGGGGTGATTCGTATGAGTCATCTCTTGAAACCTATAATATGGGATTTGGCTTTCGGGTCAAATCCTTGCTTCTTAGAGGGACAATACTTCGTTTATATTAGAGTAAGGAAGTTTAAGGCAATAACAGGTCTGTGATGCCCTTAGATGTCCTGGGCAGCACGCGTACTACACTGTTAATACTAACAAGTCAGTACAATGTGAATACTTCGGTGTTCACTGGCCTTCTCCTTAAAGGAGTGGGAAATCTTTTCAAACATTAACGTGACAGGGATAGCTGTTTGGAATTTCATCTTGAACGAGGAATTCCTAGTAATCGCGATTCATTATATCGCATTGATTACGTCCCTGCCTTTTGTACACACCGCCCGTCGCTCCTACCGATGGAACAAAAAGGTGAATTTGACGGACTTGAGCTTTAGCTTGGGGAAATTAACTGAACCTTTTTGTTTGTAGGAAGGAGAAGTCGTAACAAGGTCTTCGTAGGTGAACCTGCGTAGGGATCATTTTTGTATTTGTTTTAAACAAATTAAGAATATTTATATTAAAGGTTAATTCTTTTTTTATATTTATTCTGTCTAGTAATAGACAAACCAATTTTCAGTAAAATGAATTTTGGGTGCTCGTAAAGAGCAAAAATAGTTTTGGGTACATTTTTACAAAAAGTGCCAAATTTTTCAAGTCTTCATAATGGACGACTTGGCTCTTGTATCGATGAAGAACGCAGTGAAAGGCGAAACGTAATGTGAATCGCAACTAACAGTGAATCATCGAATCTTTGAACGCAGGCCGCGCATTGCATATCACTTGTGTTATTGCAATGCATCTACGTATGAGTGTCAGCCCAACATCTTTTTGGTTTAATGAATATATAAAATTTATTTTTTATTATCATTAAATTCTAATCTACAGCCTTACTTTTTTGTTTGGCAGTTTGCAAATGATGTCTGGCCTCATATGTGGAAGGTTACCCGCTGGATTTAAGCATATTAATAAGCGGAGGAAAAGAAACCAAAAGGGATTCCCCTAGTAATGGCGAACGAAGAGGGAACAGCCCATCCTTAAATCGTGTTAGCTTAGGTTGATATGAGATGTGGGGTGGAGGTGGTACTCCTGGGTGTGGCATGAACAAAATTGTGTTGAAAAAGCACGTTCCTTAGGGATGCGATACAAGGTGATAGCCCTGTTTATCGTTCATGTGTCGTATGACTCCATGCTCAATTGCGAGAATTACCTACGAGTAGGATTGTTTAAAAGTACAATCTGAATACGGGAGATAAACTTCTTCCAAGGCTAAATACTAATACAAGAGACCAATAGCGAACAAGTACTGTAAAGGAAAGTTGAAAAGTACACTGTTAAGTGGGTGAAAAAGCGTCTGAAATTATGAAGAATTAAGCGTGATCAGCTCGTTATAGGAGACTGTTGGCTCAATACTATCCTCGGATAGTCCTATTCCTTCAGTCCGATCAATGTCACTCTACTTGTAGAGTGTTCAACCGATGACAACCAACTTAAGAGTATGCATTGATATTTCCCGGCAACACCCTGGTTTCATTCCTGTGAAGCTCTGCTTCATAGGGTGTGCTAGGGTTAGTTAGGTTATCATAGCATGCTTAATTCAAGAGTTTTTGTTCTCAACATTGATCCATTAATGACGGCTGAAACCGACCCGTCTTGAAACACGGACCAAGGAGTAAAGCGTATGTGCAAGCAGAAGCCATTGAAATGGTGTATGCATAATGAAAGTAAGCTAGTATTAATAGTAATATGATATACTGACCAATCCAGTATTAACATGAGCATGTCGATTGTTAAGTGGAATTGAGTTAGAGTATATATGCTTTGACCCGAAAGATGGTGATCTATACTTGAATTGGCTGAAGTCAGAGGAAACTCTGATGGAGGGTCTCGAACGGTGCTGACGTGCAAATCGCTTGTCAGACTTGAGTATAGGGGCGAAAGACTCATCGAACCATCTAGTAGCTGGTTCCTTCCGAAATATCCCTCAGGATAGCTAGAGTCTATATTAGTTATGTCAGGTAAAGCTAATGATTAGAGGTCTTGGAGTTTAATAGACTTCAACCTATTCTCAAACTTTAAATAGGCAAGAAATAAGTGTTACATCGGAAATCCGAACACTTATAAAAAATAAGGGCTCTAAGTGGGCCGTGTTTTGGTAAGCAGAACAGGCAAAGTGGGTTGAACCGTTAGCAAATGGGAAAAGCGCCAAATGTTTACATAGTGGAAACCATAAAAGGCGTTGATTCATAAAGACAGCAGGAATGTGGTCATGGAAGTCGAAATCATCTAAGAAGTGTGTAACAACTTACCTGCCGAATGAATCAGCCCTGAAAATTGATGGCGCCATAGTAAACAGCTTCTCCCATGCCATTGTTCTAGGTTGCGAAATAAAGAACAATGAGTAGGAAGGCGTGACGGTTGCTTTGAAACTCTATTTAGTAATTAAGAGTGGAGCGTCCGTTAGTGCAGATCTTGGTAGTAGTAGCAGCTATTCTAACGAGATAGAGTTTACTTTATCATCATGGCATTCCAAAGAACTGACTTTGTGGTGAAGACAGTAAAGCTTTGAAGGTCGTAGCGGGAAAGGTTTCCTTGTGTGTGGCGATCAGACAAGGGTTAGTCGGTCCTAATGGTTTGGGGAAACCCTAACATATGTCCTTATTGGACAGTTATGATAGACCAGAAAGGGAATCAGGTTAATATTCCTGAACTCTGGAGTATAGAAAGGAGCCTAGTCCTTTTGGGCTAGGTGTTTTGAGACTGCAAAGTCGCGTCGCTATTTGAAACATGTGCAGGGGGTCTCGGAAGAGTTCTCTTTTCTCCTTTACAATTCTGGCTCGACATGATTGGCTTCTGCCAGTTTATTGCGAGTAAGCTGTGACCATGAAAATACATTCAGTAGTGAAATGGTTATACGAGGATTGGTAGGGCAGACACTTTTTGTTCTGTGTAGTATTCTCCTGTGCATCAAAGAAAATCAAATAGGGCGTTTTCGTGAAGATTACTTCCTCTTTCTATACTCTGATCCGTACCAGAATCCGCATCAGGTTCCCGAGGTTAACAGCCTCTGGCCAATTAGATTAATGTAGGTAAGGGAAGTCGGCAAAATGGATTTGTACCCTCGGTACAAAGGTTGGCTCTTGTGACAGTGTGGTTTGGGTAGGGTAAGAACCTAGCCGCCTTGGTTTCGGCCAAGGTTATGTGCAAAGGAAGTCAGGGACTCGCTAGTACTCTCGGGGAAAGTGAGAAAGCGGCACGCCTTTGTATTGGTTAGGGGACGGCCCTATGCAGGTGTGATCTGGTGATCTGGGTCATCCCGGACAAGCCACAATAAGCTGTCGAACGAGAACCGATAGATTCCGGAGGAATCCGACTGTTTAATTAAAACAAAGCAAAGAGATTAGGCTCGAGACGGGTTCAGGCTCTTTGTGACTTCTGCCCAGTGCTCTGAATGTCAAAGTGAAGAGATTCGATCAAGCACGGGTCAACGGCGGGAGTAACTATGACTCTCTTAAGGTAGCCAAATGCCTCGTCATTTAATTTGTGACGCGCATGAATGGAACAACGAGATTCCTACTGTCCCTATCTACTTTCTAGCGAACCTACAGCTAAGGGAACGGGCTTAGGTTTGTCAGCGGGGAAAGAAGACCCTGTTGAGTTTGACTCTAGTCTGATTTTGTGGAATAACGAAAAGGATGTAGCATAGGTGGGAGGGCAACCGACAATGAAATACCACTGCCTTTTACTGTTATTTCACTCACCGTATGAAAGAGCAAAGTACAAGTTTACTTTTGTATTCTTGTATTATTCTAGAAAAAGCTATTTTCCTCCGGGTTTATGGCAAGCTCCTGTATCAATATGGAACAGATTCAGGTAGGGAGTTTGGCTGGGGCGGCACAACTGTTAAAAGATAACGCAGGTGTACAAAGGCTAGCACAGAAAGGTCAGAAACCTTTCGTAGCGGACAAGGCCAATAGCTTAGCTTGACAAATATTTTCAGTACAAATATTAGCCGTGAAAGCGTGTCTTAGCGATCCTTTAGTGAATAGTGGGACTTCGGTTCTATACTCATTCAAAGTTTGAAGCTAGAGGTGTCAGAAAAATTACCATAGGGATAACTGGCTTGTGGCGGCCAAGCGTTCATAGCGACGTCGCTTTTTGATCCTTCGATGTCGGCTCTTCCTATCATTGTGAAGCAGAATTCACAAAGCGTTGGATTGTTCACCCACTAACAGGGAACGTGAGCTGGGTTTAGACCGTCGTGAGACAGGTTAGTTTTACCCTACTGACAAGTAGTGGTCCATTAGGACCTTTGTACCTCAACAGAATATAAAACTCAGTACGAGAGGAACTGTTTTATCAAACCTCTGGTGCAATCGTTGGTATGATTTGACCGTTATGAGTGTCTACGTCTGTCAATTAATGGCTGAACGCCTCTAAGTCAGAAATTGATCTGACAGTTATTGGTATGGTATGTCAGGTTTTGGATTTTAAAAGAATTATAGCCTACATAAACTTGTTCTCCAAAGAACAAAAGTGATCTTCTTCTATGATACATATACTCTGGTTATCCAGCGGGCTATGTGTTATATGGATTTTCACACAACTTGGTGTCGATGGCAATAGGTAGCAAGTTTAAACATGTGTTTTCTGAAGACCACAGACGAAGGGTTATGATGTTATCATAGCTCGTGCTTAAGCACTTCCGTACCCTCGAGAGACAGGATTTCTTGTCGATTGGTTGAAGATAGTGTTGGGCTACAGGAAACTGTAGCGCAGTGCTCTTGCATTCTAAGCAAGACATTCGCAAATATATATTAAGATTTTCTTTTAAAAGCTTGATCACCTTATAATTGAAAATTTTGATATTGATGTGAAAACTTTTTTTATTGATTTTCTCTAAGAGTTGATCGTCTTTGAGAATCTTTAAAAAAGGCAACAAATGATCCCCTTTTTTGCGGGCTCATTTATTTTAACACAAATGATCCCCTTTTTTGCGGGCTCATTTAACTTTTGTAAACTTTAGTCAACTTTGTTTTGGTCAACTAAAGAGAAAACATTTTCAAAAAAACAAACACAACACATCACTACCACATTGTCTTGCATGCCTCACTCTCAATTTGAAGTAATAAAAGTTGAAGATAATGAAAGGGAAAATGTCATTATTGAAGCACCTGAAAGTTTGAAAGGTAAAATAAGAAAAAGAAGAAAAAGAAGACCCAAGAAATCCAATCTTTCATCTATGAAATCTGATCATGTACTTAAATGGTGGGAAAGAAAAGTTCATCCACGTTTAAAGATTCATGATAATGGGTTTCCTGATGATGAAAAGAAACATTGTTGGATTTTACAATATGATTCCATCACCATGCCAAAAGCCGCCAGGTTCCCCAAAAAATTGAGTGTATCAGCCAGAAATCTAACAGCATTTTACTTTGGGGCAAGAATTCCAGATAGAAAGAAAAAAGAGTTCTGGCATTCAAAGTGCACTGATTTTAAGGTTGCAACAAAAGGGCTCTGTGTTAAGCCAAAACATTTATATGTTTATGATTCAGATGAAAACAATTCAGATGTGGATCTTTCTGATGACGCCAATACTGATTCTGACCCCGCCTCTGATTCTGACTCTGCCTCTGATTTAGAGTAAAAAGATAATTTATTAAAAATAAAAAAATCAGTGGTTTGAGTTATTTTTCTAATATAAATCTATTGGTAATGTTTATGCAGTTATTATACT
>Ga0302230_10001928_pt1 | contig 12847 bp, 21 predicted proteins | sample II_Palsa_N2_1_FD_193523 | JGI IMG/M metagenome (GOLD analysis project Ga0302230, IMG submission 193523) | Peat permafrost microbial communities from Stordalen Mire near Abisko, Sweden - II_Palsa_N2_1 | ecosystem: Environmental > Terrestrial > Soil > Palsa > Peat permafrost | place: Sweden... | reverse complement strand
CGATCCAGTGAGACCACACAAAGAGAAGTCGATGAAATAGAAGGGATAAGGATGTGGCGTGCGCCAGAGAGAGTGGAGTAATGAGTACGTTCAACTTTCCGTTTCTTTTTTTCGGGTTAGGGAGGTCTTCTGTTAATCATGGTTCCCTTTTCTGTTTGTCATGTTCTGTTTGCGCGTCGTGCTGTTGTCCCTTCTCCTGCTGTGCTCTCGTGTCCCTTCTCCTGCTGTGCTCTCGTGTCCCTTCTCCTGATGTGCTGTGTGTGCACCGTCCTCTCCTCTCCCTGCTGAGCTCACACGCCCCTTCTTCTTCTGCACGTCGTCGACGGACCCAACTCATTACTCCACTCCCTCGTGCTCTCTCTGGCGCACGCCACATCCTTATCCCCGCTGTTCCATCGACTTCTCTTTGTGTGGTCTCACTGGATCGTTCTGTCGCCTTCCCCGTCCAATCTCTCCAACGAACTGAACTCATCAGGCACATATTTTTAATCCGATTTCTTTCATTTCTTTCTTTCTTTCTCTTCAGTTCTTCATCACTGGCGCAGTCGACTAAGATTTGGCGAGGTTACTAACCGACGCTCTCCTAGTCGTTGAATGTCGCGACCACTCGTCATTCTTGTACGTTCGCTGTCTTCTTTTTTTCACGCGTTCCGACATCTCTCTTTTGGCTGGCAGTACGGGTCGCAGACAGGGACGGCAGGGGACGTTGCCGAACGCATCGGCCGCGAGGCCCGGCGGCGGCACTTTGACACGCGCGTGCAAGGGCTGGACGAGTACAATGTAGCGCGCCTCGTGGACGAAAAATACGTGGTCTTTGTCGTGGCGACGTGCGGCCAGGGCAACGAGCCCGACAATATGCGGGCGTTCTGGCGCTTTCTACTGCGCAAAGGCCTGCCGTCGAACGCGCTCAGTGGTCTGCGCACGGCCGTGTTTGGCCTTGGCGATTCCTCCTATGCAAACTACAACGTTGTCGGCAAACGGCTGTTCAGGCGGCTCGAGCAGATCGGCGCGTCGTTTCTCGTGCCCCGCGGCGATGGGGACGATCAACACGCCCTCGGTATCGACGCGACCCTGGACCCGTGGATCCAAAACCTCTTTGACGCCCTTCTCGTCCACAGCCCGCTGCCTCAGGGTGTCGACATCAAGCCTGCCAAAGAGCTGTACGGTCAAGCAAAAGGACGCAGTTAATAGAGAGGACTGACAAAAAAAAAAAAAAAAAAAAAACGACAGGCCACCTCCCAAGTACATCATCGAGCCCGTGGGAGCGCACGGCGATGTCAGCGAAACCACGGCTCCATCTGTGGCGGTTGCGGACGGCAGCTATAGTCGGCATGCCCCGTACCATGCGCGCATCGTGGCAAACGAACGGCTGACAGACCAAGTCCACTTTCAGGACGTGCGTCATATCGAGTTTGACATTGAGGGGTCAAAAATTGTGTACGAGCCGGGCGATGTGGCCGTAATACAGCCCAGGAACAGCATTTCTGACCTGGATCCCGTCCTGGAGCGCCTCGGGCTGGTCAAGGCGCGCAATATTGTCGTGTCGATTACTCCCAGCCCAGTCCATCAGCAGCCGCTGCCTCCAAACTGGCCATCGAGGATGACAATCGAGGAGTTGGTCAGTAGGATCGATGTCTTTGGCAAGCCCCGGCGCTATTTCTTTGAACAACTAGCCCTCCTTGCCACCGCGCCACATGAAAAGGAAAAGCTGGAGGAGTATTGCACTGCCCTTGGCCAGGTAACGAAATTCTTTGCACTTTATTTTTTGATTTTAATATTTTTCACTGTGTTAGGACGACCTGTTTGTGTACTGCTACAGACCACGGCGGACATCTTTTGAGGTCCTGTGCGATTTCCCGTCTGTATGTGTCCCACTGGTGCGCCTGATTGATCTGTTCCCTCCCATCGCGCCCCGGTCGTTTTCGATCGCCTCGAGCCAAACGGTGCACCCGACCCGTCTGCACCTCTGCGTCGCCATTGTCAAGTACAAGACCAAGCTGATGATGACGCCCAGGTGGGGTGTGTGCTCCAAGTGGCTTGCGCAGGTCGAGCCCCAGCAGACGACGGCCGCGCTCTGGATCAGTAAGGGGACGATGCGCCTCCCGAGCGACCCGACCGTCCCCATCGTCGCGATCGGACCCGGCACAGGCAGCGCCCCCTTCCGTTCGTTCATGCAGGAGCGCCTGAACCAGCAGGCCACGCTCAGCGTCGCTTTTCTCGGCTTCCGATCCAGCACGGGCGACTTCCTCTACGGCAACGAGTGGACGAAGCTGGCGGCCGATGGGCGCTTCAAGGTGTACACGGCCTTCTCGCGCGACCAGGAGGCCAAAGTGTACGTTCAGCATCGGATCGTCCAGGCGGGCGCGGTCGTTTGGAACGCGATGGAGCGTGGCGGCCACATCTACGTCTGCGGCAACGCCAAACGTATGCCGGACGACGTCAAGGCCGCCCTGGCCCAGATCGCCACGACCTATGGCGGCTACGAGGACGGTGTTGCCTTCATCGATCGGCTCGCCAGGTCTGGCCGTTTCCTTGTCGAGACCTGGTAGAGAACTCAACAGTCGGATGAAATTTACGGAAAAAAGTTTGAAAAAAAAAAAAAAACTGAGTCGGGATGGCTGACGACGCCGCGTCAAAACTCACGCAAATCCAAGAGCTGACAGGCGTGAACGACGCCCAAGCACGCTTCCTCCTGGACATGGCTGCCGGCGACGTGGACGTATGTGTATTTGCTGTTGTGGACTGGCTCAGACTAACGCCAAAACGTAAGACTGCGGTCGGAAGCTTCTTTGAACACGGCCTCACTGGTGGTGCTGCACCGCCGTCAGCGCCGCGCTCGTTGAGCCACAATGACGACGACGACGACGACGACGGTGATGACGACGACTATATGGACGCCGCACCGCCGCGTGCTGCTGCTCCCCAGCTGCCACAGGCGCCTGTGCCCGCGCCCGCAGCCGCGCAGCCGTAAATGACGCACAATTGCCTGTTTTGCCTCTACCGTACTGACGAATCACCACCACACGGACAGGAAAAAGAACAACGACTCGTCGTCCAACTCGCGCATTCGCACGTTCAACGACATGCACAACAACGAGCCCAGCAGCGACGACGAGGAGGAGCGCCCCGAGTACTTTGCTGGTGGCAAGTCGTCGTATGTTTGTTGATTACCATTGAGCGTGCGCTGTCGCTGAACTTTGTCAAAATCACTGCAGCGGCGTGGCCCTGCAAGGCGACCCTAAGAAGCGTGGCCTCGATGCCGCCCAGAAGATCCTCCAGATGGCCGAAGAGTACATGCAAACGATGCGATCAAGAAATATACTAACAAGTGCAACTGTTAATTGCAGGACCGGAAAGCGTGAGCAGAGCGAAGGACGCGGCCCCTCGTCGTCGTCGTCGTCGTCGTCGTCGTCATCGGCGGCTGGACAACGCAGCACCTTTGGCGGTGCCGGCTACCGATTGGGCGAGTCGATGGAGGAGCCTGTTGTTCCTACGCCGCAGAGTGCTGCGGCCGCTTCGGCCGCCACGGCTGCACGTGGTGGCCCTCGCCAACCCGAGGAGGAGCTCAACCACACGCTCACGTTCTGGCGCAACGGATTTAGCGTCGATGACGGCCCGCTGCGAAGCATGGAAGACCCCAACAATATCGCGTTCCTGCAGCAGCTTCGCGAGGGGTACTATGAAACATAGGAATCTCAAGTTTATCATGTGCGATATTTTAGGCGTGTGCCAGCTGAACTCCGTGCCCGATTTGGTCAGGGAGTCAACATCAGCGTGAGGGAGCGCATGGGCGAGGACTACACGCCGCCGCCCAAGGTGCTTAAGCCGTTCTCGGGCAGTGGAAACCGCCTCGGTGATGCCACCGATCCTCCCTCATCGGCCGCCGGCATTGCTGCTACGACGCCTGGTGGTTCATTGGCTGCTGCCAGTGCACCAGCTGCCGCCGCCCCAACAGCTGCTCCCACGATTGCTTTGGTGGACAACGAGCCAGTCACGTCTATCCAGATCCGCCTCGCCGACGGCACGCGACTCGTCGCACGCTTCAACCACACACACACTGTCGGCGATGTCCGGACATTTGTGAGGCAGTATGTGTTGTTGTTGCAATCGAAAAATGAGCACTGACCCTGCTCTACACCATTAGATCAATGGCCGGCCAGCCCCCGTTCACCCTCTCGACTACTTTCCCTACAAAGGTGCTCACTGACGACTCGCTCACCATTGCGCAAGCTGGTCTCATCAATGCGTCCATCGTGCAACGCAATGTTTAACTGAGCACAACAACGTCTTTTTTTCTGTACGTTTCTTTTTTTTTTTTTTACATCAAACCCTAATTTCTCTCTTCAATTGTAACATGTCCTCCTCCGTCGCCCATCCTGTCCACACTCGACGCCCCGAATGCATTTCAAACTCGTTTCCCTTACCTCGCCCGATTTTTGGCGAAAATCTATGTACTTTGAGAGTCCTCAACAGTGAAGAACGGGGTTTTAGTTGGACGTCCTTTCTTAGAGTGATCATTTACTTTGTCAACTTTACGAAACGTGTGGCTCTATGTGACAAAAAACAAAGGGGAAAATGAGATAGGTTGAGAAAAACAAAAAAAAAAAACAAAAAGAACCGGCTCAAAAACGAAAGTTTTTTTTTTGGAAGGGAAGAAAAACTTTTTTTTTTCTTTTTTCATTGCGGCCGGGGAGGCTGCTGACCAGGCGGGAACAGGCTGGGCATGCCGGGCGCACCGAACGGCGGGCGAGCACCTGGGGGCATGCCGGGCAATGGCCGGCCAGGCGGCGGGAAGGGATAACCTTGAGGGATTGCGCCCGGACGGATCATCTAAATTTGTCAAAAAAAAAAATTAGTAAAAATTTTTTTTTTCAAAGGAACGGTACAGGCATGCCAGGGGGCATCCCCGGAGGCATCCCCGGGGGCATGTTGAGACCCGGGGGACGAACACCGGGAGGGAAGCCTGCAGGTGCACCGGGAGGGAACTGAGGAGGACGTGCGTACGGGACGGGTGCGCCCTGAACTGCAGCCGAGCCAGCGCGGGGCTGCATGGCTGCGGAAGCGGGGCCACCGACACCACGCACGGGGCCCTGGAGACCCATGGGCACCGCGCTGGAGTTGAGTGCGACGGGCATGCCACGGCCGGCAGGGCGACCGACACCCATCCCGCCGGCCATCTGTGCTGCGACGGGCACGCGGTTCTTGTTGTCGTCCTTTGGCGGCGGGGACTCGACCGACATGGACACGATGACCTCACCGCGCAGCAGTATGAGCCCGAGCGGGCGGCGCAGCTCCTGTGTCTGTCCGTCTTTCCCCTTGACCTTTGACTTTCGGAACTCTTCGCAATCGGCAAGGACGAGGTTCATGTGCTACGAGAAACAAAAAGCACACGAGGAGATTAGCACACCGCAAACATTGGTCCCAACCGGGCTCACCTTGTCAAACGCGAGGAACTGTCCGATCAGCACGCGGCTGTCCGTCAGCGTCACACGCATACGGTAGTTAATGTAGTTGAGGATCTTGTTCGAACGTGACTTTTTTTTCCAAGGGCAAGGCCAAATAAAAAAAGGGGGCAGAAGGGGGGTTAGCGGTTTATTGCCGTGCGGTGCGTGCGGTGCGTGCGGTGCGTTTTTAAGAAGAGCCCGTTAGTCCAGTCCTCTTTTTTTTTGGGCGTACCATTCTCAGCCGGACGTCTTTTTCTAGAAAATAGCGGAAGCCCGCCTCCTTGCCATGCAGAGAAGGCCGGCCAAAAAAACCACAAACAAAAACAGCGCCATCATGGGCGTGGGCGTGGGCGTGGGCGTGGGCGTGGACATCGATGACGGTACAGTACGGCTCAGCTCGCTCCACTCAGAACGACATCCTCTATTTCTATAATTTTTTTATTTATCTTTTGCTAGCTGCCACGAGCAAGATGCCACGGCGCTCGGCTTGGATTGTGGTTGCCCTTGTAACGGCCGTGTCCCTGTGCTTTCTGCTTGGCTGGACGACGTCATCGCAAGCATCCACGTCCTCGTCGAGTCGGCCGCCTATCCGCATGACGAGGCAGAAGACGATGGAAGACGTGCGGCCGCCGTGCCCGCACCCTATCTACTGCTCGGGCGAGCTGCTCAAGACGGTCCAGCTGTCCAACTTTTACCCTGACGCCAAGACCTTTGTGGACATGCCGTGTGCCAAACCGGTGGACGACGTCCTGGCCGCGTTTGCCTTGCTTCCGCCAAACCCCAGCCATCAGGAGCTGGCCCAGTTCCTCGGCGACAACTTTATGCCCGCCGGGTCCGAGATGGAAACGTGGACGCCGACCGATTGGTCCGAAAAGCCGGCCTACCTCGACAACATCACCGACCCAGAGCTGCGTCGATTCGCCGCCGAAGTGAATAGGAGGTGTGTTTGTTGTTTTTTCGCGTTGGCTCAACGCCTAATGCAAGTACACACAGGTGGAAGTACCTTGGACGCCGCTTTGTTCGCCCGACGGATTGCGGCGACTGCTACAGCTCGTTTGACTTGCCGTACCCTTTCATCGTGCCGGGCGGGCGTTTCCTGGAGGCCTACTATTGGGACACGCTGTGGGTAGTGGAGGGCCTGCTCGTGAGCAACATGACGACGACGGTCATGTACATGCTGGAAAACATGGCCTACGTCGTGAGCAAGTACGGCTTCATGTCCAACGGGAACCGCATCTACTACGAGTCGCGTTCACAGCCGCCCGTGTTTTCCCTCATGGCCAAGCACTACTACGAGCACACCAAGGACCTTGTCTACCTAGAGTCGCTCCTCCCGTACCTCTACACAGAGTACAACTTTTGGATGACGCAGCGGGCTGTGTCGCTCAAAGATGGTACTACCGTGATGATAATCATCTTTGACTTTTTGTCCTTGCACAGTGAGCGGAGTGACGCATCTCCTCAACCTGTACACGGTAGACACGAACGTGCCGCGGCCAGAGTCGTACCGGCAAGACTACAATCTGACGCTGCAGATGGACCCCGTGGACGCACAGCAGACCTACAGCGAGATCGCGTCGGCGGCAGAGTCAGGATGGGACTTCTCCTCGCGCTGGTTTGCAGACAAGGCGCACATGGAGACAATCCGTATCCGCAGCATCATCCCCGTCGATCTCAACTCGATTCTCTTTGCCGTCGAGGGTTTCCTCTCTGAAGCGGCGCGTTTGGTTGGCGACACTGCTAGGTCGTCCTACTTCAATGAGCAGGTTTCCCAAACGACGATCGATCTTCTATTTATATTGTTTAGTTACTCAACCATGCTTCCTTTACAGAAAGAGGCAAGGAGAGTCGCAATCAAGGCCCTACTGTGGAACGAGACCTCCTCCCATTGGGCTGATTTCAATGTGCTCACGGGTGAGCACACGCAGGGCTTCTACGTGTCCAATTTCGTGCCAATCTGGGCTGGGGCTCTCGCGGACGAGCAGCAAGAAGAGTCGGCGCGGACCAGGATGTTTGAGGCCTTCCTCCCTCAGCTCGATTTCGAATGCGGCGTCCCCACGTCAGACTACGCCAAGCCGTCAGATGTCCCTGAGCAGTGGGACTTCCCAAATAGTTGGCCACCTCTGCAGGAAATGACTGTGACGATCCTGGAAAAGCTGGACCTGAGCCAATGTAGGCATATTATTGATGATTTGAAACTTATGCATATCATTTAATAATCCAGCGAAAGAACTCGCGTCCAAATTTGCCCTGGACTGGCTCGAGTGCAACTACTGCGGCTGGGTGCAGACGGGCGCCGAGAACGGCGGCGACATCTTTGAAAAGTACCAGGCGACGTGGCGTGGCGCGCCCGGTGGCGGCGGAGAGTACGAAGTCCAAGAGGGTATTGTATCAAAACGAGAAATCAGAAAGCACGTATGTTGATTGTGAAAAATATCAGGATTTGGCTGGACCAACGGCGTCATTCTCAAGTTTTTGGTAAACTATGCCTCTTCCGTGTCTATCAATTCTACGTGTACCATTCCTCAACCCACTCCTCGAATTAACTAAATTCCTGTTACTACTACTTTGTGCATGCTTTTTAGAAAAGAGACTTGATGGGAAAAAAACAACAACAACATATGAATTGAAAAAAAAAAATATGTGAGCATCAAAAAAAAAAACTGAATGACACCACCAATCTATGATGACGAGTAGCTTGTACATCCATTCTCGAGCTTGTAGTGGTAACCCGAGTAGACACCGTAAAAGGTCTGCAGGGCAGCCAGGAGAATGAAGAAATGCCAGAGATTGTGCGAGCTGAGGACATAGTCAAACTTGCCAGGTGCAATGCACTCTGGAAAGCGCAACAGGTAAAACATCAAACCAGCCGCGTACAGGGCAAGGACACCAAGCCAGGGCACGATCTCTTGGATGCCAGCGACCAAAGCCTATTGACGAAACCCGGTTAAGCCAAGTGGCGTACGAAGGAAGAACATACCACATGGCCGACTGGGATGACGGAAAAGGCCACGGAGGAGACCATGATCAGGATTCGCAAAGCATTGTTGTCGGGGTGGTTGAAGAAGGGGACGGCCATCATGATCATTCCGCCTACACGGAATCATGAGCTTTGCTTCTTTAAGCAAGCAATAAACGTACTAACACAGCAGATAGACGTTCCGATTTGGTAGAAAAGGCGGAACTCATCAATGCAGTAAAACACGACCTCGTAAGCAGAAACGGTGGAGCCCAGGATCCTAGATGCCACAGCCGTCAGTTTTGAGACGTTACTTTAGCAAAAAAAAAAAAAAAAAAGCATACATAGTGAAGATGCCCATGTAGTCGCAAGTGAGCATGTTGTCGCAGACATGCTCAGAGTGGCACATAAAGATGTGGTACAGAGAGCTACGGGAAAGGTTAGGCCAAATACCTCGGGAAAGGAGAACGCACCTCGTCAGAAACATTAGCGCCGAGCACGCAAAGAACAGGACAAACATGTTGAAGTCAGACGGGTGCTTAAAGTCGGTAGTGGCCACGGTGTACACGCCCAGCGCGATCATGATGAAGAGACCCAGCATGTGCGACCAAATGTTGACCGTCTGCAGCGTGAAAAAATGAAGATAAAAAAAGAAGACAGACAAAAGGGGTCAGCCACGTTCATCAAAGGCACCCCCACCCCCACCCACCCCTCCCTTTCCTCGGCAAAATACGGTACCTCGTTGTGGAACGCAAAGATTGTTTGGAGACAGTCCCATACCGTCTGCGCATTAATCCGGTAGCCATGCCTATCACAGTCACAGGAGAATCGTCAGACGGCAACGCGCAAGCACCAAACCCTTACTTGATGAACTCGTTGAAGCGCATGAACACTGGTGCCTCCTCTGCACTCTTGATCACCCATTGGCGCACTTCTTCCATCTCGTGCTTCATGTGCTTGAACTCGCCGACGACGGCCTCGCCGACAACGTGCAGGTCGTCCTTGATGAGCTCAAGCTCGTTCGAGACCGCCTTGCGCATGCGCTCGCGGGCCTCGCTGAAGCGCGGAAACATTGTGCTGTCCTCTCCTTTGTCTGCTATTAAAACGTAAAAGCCATGTGATAAGAACGCAAACAAAACGAGGCGAGCAGAGCAAACAAAGGCCAACAACAACAACAACAACAACAACAACAACAACAACAACAACAACAACAACACGTACCATGCTCGTCGTCGCCCGCCACGTCGGCTGCAGCCTTCTCCTCCTCCTCCTCCTGGGCCACCTCTGCCTGGTCGAAAGAAGCGGAAACCGGAGTGGCAGTTGCTTGCCTCTTCTTCCCGAGCTGGTACGTCGCCGTGTCCTTGGCAGGCGACGCGTAGTCTGTCGTGTCCGCGGCTTGGCGTCTCCGTGCAGTCGTCATAGGCATGGCTGTCGTTGGGGTGGGGTGATTGTTTTGTGGCGCGTGCAGTTATTCAAACGAAATGGTTGGTGGAGCGGACTGGCCAATCGGATTCAGGCAACTTTCGTGACACACGGCCATGCTGTTGTTTGCGAGATTGCTCGCGTTCCGTCTGGCCAACGCCCTGCTCGTCCAGACCTTCTTCAACCCGGACGAGTACTGGCAGGGGCTGGAGCCCGCGCACGCGGCCGTGTTCGGGTACGGGTATCTGACGTGGGAGTGGCGCGAAAGGATACGCAGCCCGTTGCACCCGCTCCTGTTTGTGCCCGTGTACGAGCTGCTGCAGTGGGCCGGATGGGACGCAACGCCGCTCCTGGTACCACAGAGGCTTGCGTATCGGGTCTAACAGAGTGCTGTTCCACGTAGCCCCTCGCCCCTCGGCTGCTCCAAGCCGTCTTTGCTGCGGCTGGTGACCTGTTCACGATCAGGCTCGCCGAGCGTTTGTACGGCAAGGGTTCGGCCGCTGCATCGTGGACGGTAACCCCCCCGGGACCCCCCCGTTTTGCATGGAACTAATGCACATCACATGTAGGCCATCCTCACTGTGTGCTCGTGGTTCCACTTTTTTGCGATCACGAGGACCCTCGCCAACTCGCTAGAGACCGTCCTGACGGTCGTGGCACTCGCGTACTGGCCGTGGACAGCGAACAACAAGGTGGACTATGGGGGCCTTTGCATATCGCTGTGCGTGGCTGCAGTATCCACGGTCGTGCGGCCGACATCGCTGCTGATGTGGCTGCCTCTTGGGATCCATCTGCTTTGGACGGCGCCTTCTTGGCCCGATCGTGCACGCATCGTTTTCGCTGTGGCCCTTCCCATTACGTAACGACTTTTGCTCTTTCTCTCGCTTCCCCATTTGATAACGCAAAAAATTCAGGCTGCTTGCGGGTGCGTTCGTGCTTGCGCTCGACTCGTGGTACTTTGGCGAGCCAACGTTTTCCATGTGGAACTTTCTTAGGTTCAATGTCCTTCAAAACCTGTCGGTCTTTTACGGCTCGCATCCCTGGCACTGGTACTTTTCTCAAGGTGAGCTGCAGAGGCGACAGCCTGAACAGGTTACTAACAAGTTGCAAAAAAAAAAAAAAAAAAAAAAACATCAACCATAGGAGTTCCGTTCGTGGCGACCACACTGGTTCCACTGGCGTTGTGGGGATACGCCAATGCACCAGCGATGGCCCGCACTCTGGGCAACGTCGCGATGGCCGTCGTGGGCCTGTACTCACTGCTGGCTCACAAGGAGTTTCGTTTCATCCACCCGACCCTTCCCATCATCATCGTGCTCGCTGGCCGAGGAGCCCAGACCGTACTCGATCGGTACAAGGGAGCAACGGGCAAGGCCATTCTTGGCACTCTTGTGATCCTACAGGTCATCATGGCCGGCTACTTTTCCCTGGTGCACCAGCGCGGCGTGATCGATGTCGTCGAATATCTACGGCAGCAGGAGACGTCGTCGATCTTGTTTATTATGCCGTGCCATTCGACCCCATGGCAATCCCACCTCCACCATCCAAACGCCACTCTGCGCTTTATCACTTGCGAGCCCCCGTCGCCCGGAACCGAGCTGGCCACTTACCAGGACGAGTCTGACCTGTTCTACGCCGATCCGTCCAGTGGCATCAAGAACCTGCTTGAGGAAGGACCAACTGCGCAGAACGCCGTTGTTGTCCTCTTCCAGGCACTGCAGCCTGTCGCCGCGCCCATTCTTTCTGAGAAGGGTTTTGTCGAGTGCGCTCGATTTTTTAACTCGCACTTCACCGACGACTCTAGACGTGCCGGCGATGTCATTGTTTATAAATTGTAAAAGTAAAAGTAAAGTATAAAAAAAAAAAAAAAATATACGATTTTCATTATTGTACAATGGCCTTTCATTTTTCAGAGAACATTGTCGCCTTCGGCCGTTTCCTTGAGGTTGAGGACGTCCAGCGAGCCACGGCCCTTGGTCTCGGCCGAGACGATCTCGTCAATGGCACGGAAGCTGCCGGGGTCGATCAGGCCCACGATGTCGTACTGCGGGTCAAAGTCCTCGCTTTCGACCGTGGCAAAGAGCGGCTTGACCTTTTCAGAGACCCTTTTGGCGTCCTTTTGCGAGGCCGCAACCCTCACTCGCATTTGTGCTCGTGCAATCGGGATCAGCTGCTTCTCTTTGAGCTGGCGAATAACGTCCAGCGCCTGCTGCTTGGCCTTCTGGTTTGGGTTGACCGAAAAATGCAGGTCTTTCATGGCTTTTTCAATCATCGTGACCGGGTATGGTCGCTTGGTCTCTGGGTTGACGCACTGCGAAAAAAAAAAACAATCAAACCCCAGCACATGTAACAAGTAAGGTACCTTTTCCGCAACGACCGTTGCTATCTCGTGGAACGAATTGGTCGACTGCACTTGCCGCTCCATGTCACTGACCTGCAACTCGCCTTTTTGGAGGATCTACGTAAACATACGTCTGAGTATTCTTCTTTTTGGAGGCCAACGAAAGAACCAGTTTGACAATCTCCTCCTCATCGGCGGTCCCAAAGGCCTCGCCGAGCTCGTTCTTCTTGGCCGCCTGCCCCTTGGAAACGTTGGTGAAGATGGTGTGCGTCTGCAGCACCTCGTCAATGTTGGTTTCGCTAGGTGAATTGCGCAAGCCGTGCGCGAACTGTTAGTCATGCCATGTGTGTGCACGTACACTTTGTTTCGCCATTCCACGACCTTGTTCTTGTAGCACGCCAGCTCGAATCGCTTGCCGCCCTTCTTCAGCTTGACAACAGACACGTTTGTCAGCTTGATTTGGTTCGACGGCGTAAAAATCGACATTTTGACGAGGACGGCGACAATGAAACTTGAATGTCCATTTTAGCAGTGTGACGACCATGTCAAACTACCACTACGACGACGAGGTAGGAGACGTGTGTTTGAACGTACACTAAACTCCCTCTATCCTCCCCACCCCCCCACCCCTCCCATGCAGGACGATGTCTTCGGCAACCCCTTCTCGTCGTCGCCGGCGGC
>Ga0302230_10001926_pt1 | contig 12861 bp, 11 predicted proteins | sample II_Palsa_N2_1_FD_193523 | JGI IMG/M metagenome (GOLD analysis project Ga0302230, IMG submission 193523) | Peat permafrost microbial communities from Stordalen Mire near Abisko, Sweden - II_Palsa_N2_1 | ecosystem: Environmental > Terrestrial > Soil > Palsa > Peat permafrost | place: Sweden... | reverse complement strand
GAGATCCAGGCGCAGAGCGACAACATCGAACTCACTGCGCAGAAAACGCTGAGTCTGGTTTCCGCCACCGACAGCATCGAATTCGCCGGCCAACAGGAAGTCCTGTTCACGGCCGGAGGGGCCTATATCCGCATCGTTGACGGCAATATCGAAATGCATGCGCCGGGGAAGATCAGTATCAAAGGCACGCAACATTCGTTTACCGGACCGGCACGCATGCCCTATCCGATGCCGACTTTCATCAAAACGGATTTAAAAACGCGTCGCGGGCTTTCTGAGTAAATAAAAATATGCTTATCAGCTATCCCTTCCTTCCTAGAAGTGCCGGCGGCTCATTTGACGACACCTACGAACAAAGCATTCTCGATTTGGAGATGCTGTACACCGGTGTCTATCCCTCCAGCTACGAGCGCGAGTGGCATGGTGGCATCCATGTCCAGAGCAATGCTTGGGAACCTGTACGGGCTATCGCCGATGGCGTCTTGGTCGCCTACCGCTTGAGTGACGATTTGCTCAAGGAACGGGATGACGACGAGACCGGGCGTATCGATAATAGCTTCGTCTTGCTCAAACACGAGATGGAAGCGGATTCCGTCACCGCGAACGATAGCGACACGCCGGTCAAAGCCGTTTTTTACTCGCTCTACATGCATTTGGCGAATAATAAAGAGTACAAGAGCAGCATCGTGCATTCCGCTTCCTATACGCGTCATGCGGCAATCAGGCAAGTCGGGCCAAACGTGCAAATCGATGGCAAAACCAAGATTTCTCGTAAAGACGTTCTTGGCTTTCCCGGCCAGTCGTATATGAACTACAACGTCATCCACTTCGAGATCTTTACCACCGATGAGGCGTTGAACAATTTCTTTGTGAACAGCAAGACGGCCAGTGAAATCGGTACCAAAGGTACGTGGGGCGACAGTTATTTTATCGTCAAGGCCAATGCGGCGGCGGTAGCCGAACATCCATTCCTGACAAAGCGCAATGCGGCTGCCGCCACCGCGGCAGCGCAATCACCCACACCGGCTAGTGCACCGGCAACCACGCCAGCCGGAGCGCATGCACACCACCATGCGCATCACCCAGCACATCCTGCAGCACACCCACTGAACCCCAAGCAAATCGGTAATCACGACTTTCCATTGGGCACGGCGGGCACCACGGCGCAAAATCTCTTTGTCCGCATCAGTTTTAGAAACGGTGCCAAATACGCGACGACTTGGCTGGACCAAGGCGATGGCAAAGCGCCCACCTTGCTCACCAGCAAACAAGGCGACCAGGACATCGATTACGAATACGACCTGTATGGTATTGCAACCGAGGCCTACCCAGGTTGCCCCAGCGCCGGATATGAGTTGCAGCGCTTGGGCAAGGTACTCGGACCCGACAGCATAGTTGCCGCGGAAAACCAGAACTGGCAACTGCTGACCTATGCTGAGGGGCAGCAGGGTTATATCGATCTAGCCGATGCCAGTGTACAAGTTCTATCCGATGCCGATTTTCCTCATTGGCTGGGCTGGCAAAAGGTGGAGGGCGGTCTTTTCCCCGAGAGCGGCCAGTGCAACATGCTATCCATGCTTGATCTGCTGGGCGTCGAACGCGACCTCGGGGGTACCAAGCCCGATGCGTCAAACGGAAACAGTGGCACACTCGGTATTGCGCGGGATGTCGATGACAACCAGGTCGCGAGCCAGGAATTGAAGAACTTCTTCTCGATTCATCCGCATGTGCGCGACTGGGCGCAGCGATTGGTCTGCAAATTCCCCAGCGAATGGGATAAAGGCAACAATGGCCGCTGGGTCAAACTCAAGCAAAAAGACGGTTTGGGACCGGGCGTGGACGGCCCCTATTTAGGTAACGATGACGAATATAACAAGCACATCAAATTCCTTGAATCACTTCAATGGTGGACCGATGCAGGGATGGGGGATTCCAACGTCTGGCATTTCCATCCGTTTCGGTTTATTCAGCAGTTCAGGAAGTGTGCGTGGTTAACTGAGACCGATATTACGCGACTATTCCCGCCGACTGCTATGCGTGCTTCAAGTCATTCGCACTGGGTGTCGGAAGGCGTTACACCGCCTGCGAGAAAAATCTCAGATTCCTATCTAAACCTAAACAAGACCGCACGGAAGTTCGGCATCACGACGCCATCGCGCATGGCTGCTTTCTATGCAAACGCCATGGTGGAAACGCAGTGGTTCAATTTGATGCGCGAAGCTCACGCTGAGAGCAAAAAATATTTCCCTTGGAGCGGGAGCGGTTTCTTGCAACTGACGTGGCCAGATAACTATATAAAATACTGGCGCTTCCGTGGTCGACAGGTCGATCAGGCTTTGGCGGATCGACTCAGCGCCGCCGCCGCGCAAGCAAGTAGCACCGATAGCAACGTGCCTCTTACCGATAGTACAAATCACGTGCCAAGCGACATGGTGGATTGGCGAGATGATATCGAAAGACTTGCTTCCGATGCCAGCGACAGTGCTGGCGCCTATTGGGCCTGGTCCGGCGCGGCAAAGCCTGCGGACGATACGCCTGTCATGGTGAGGCAGACTAAGCTTGTCGGCAACATTGATAAACCATACTACTGTTGCGAATCCTTTGGAAAGGTAGCTGAGACGGTGAACTTTGGATGTCCATTCAATGACGTTAATAAAATCAACAGCGTCAATGGTATTGTTCCGCGTTTTCAAGCATATGCCAAAAGCATTTGGGTGTTAGCCGATCTGGTTTGGTTTCCGGCCGCTTCAATCGGTGACAATCCGCAAGAATTCCCTGATATGTAACCTGAAGAGATATGGAATATGAAAAAAATAATTCTAACCTTGCTCTTAGTTAGCCTTGCTATAGGCCATGTCGCGGCCAACGCATTTGTCGTTGATGGTCCATCTGGCGCCTCCGCAGTTTCGAGTACCGGAGTGTCGCCCCCGGCTGAATACGTCGCAGGTGCGTGTCATTTCCGGATAGCGAACTTGTTTGGTGGGCACTTCACGGCAAACCCCAAAGACTCACCCCCGGTGGGCGTTTATCATTTTCCTTCAGAGGGACCCTTCAAGTCGTCAGTCCTCTACGGCGGCCTCAGTATACTTTGTGTAAATGCCGCCGATAGCGACAAGATAGCTACCCGTCTAGGCGCCAAACAGGTGGATGGTGTATTGCTCCAACCATATTTTTCAGACCCATCTTGGGCGTGGAAGCCTTTCGATAAGAAACAACACGCTGAGATCGTCTCATTGCGCGGGAAAAATTGGTCTGGGAGCGGTGTGTTAGTTGATGACACAACCGGCGACGAGCAGACACGCAGTCGCAACTTCAGTTTCTGTCTTATTCACGATAGGCATGCTCTATGCGGCGACTTACCTGTCATGTATTTGTCGGAACCCAAGGTCGACGAATTATGGAAGATCAAAGCCATCCTGAACTCGGTGGAATTCATTGATGGTCCGATTTCGACGGTGACCGATGGCGTGAAACCGGGCAGCACTGCGTCTCCGGCGAAGTAGTTAAATCGCGGAGCACATGGTTTTTTCGTCATCGGTACCTCAAGCGTTAGCGCTACCTACCAATCCGAAAAACAGCAATGTGCCCATGAGATATGCCGGGAAGCTTTTGAGGTTCCCTCGATATTTCGTCTTCCAACAGGTGGATTTTATGCGGCCTGCGCATCCTGATTTTGTTCACGGGCCCAGCGCTCAAGATACTCGATTGGCGACCTATAACCAAGCGTCGAGTGCTGCCTTTTCCGATTGTAAAAAACCTCAATGTATTCGAAGCTGGCGGCCTTCATTGCGGCGTGTGTCGCGTAACGTAGCCCATGAACTCGTTCGTTCTTGAAACTATTAAACCAGCTCTCCGTTGGGGCATTGTCCCAGCAGTTTCCTTTCCGACTCATCGAGCAGATCATGCCGAATTTCTTGAGCTTGTCCTGAAACGCATGGCTCGCGTATTGGCTGCCTCGATCCGAGTGATGCATCACGCCTGCGGTCGGTCGACGACGAAACCAAACCATCGTCAACGCATCCGTCACAGTGTCAGCCGTCATCCGTGGCTTGAGCGACCAGCCAATCACTTCTCCGATCGAAGTTCGCTTATCTTTCAGGATCATCAGTTATATCTCACCACACCCGGTAAGCCAGAGGCGGCTCATGTCGTCCATATGTCCGATGATCTACGTCATGCAATGAGCACAGCGTCAACCGTGCTTTTCCCGGAATCTCACTCGCTGGATTTTGCGGGCAAGGAATATGCCTTGATCATCATCGGCCATCCATCGAGTCTTAAACAACAAGGTTTTTGTGGCGCTGGCGAGGAGGACGAGCTGTATGTAGTTGAGCTTGAGCACGGGAGGGTGGAAACGCGATATGAAAATTTGATTCGCAGTTGCCTGGAAAACATTGAACTTGAGTCTGATGGAACCGCGTCTCCGTTCAAATTCGTTGCATGGACGAGTTCGCCAGCCGGATTTCGTGTGGCATGGCTAAGCGATGCTCAAGGTGCTGAGAGTGTGCAGACCTATAAAATCGATGAGGGCAGATTCATCCCTATCGAGCATTAACTTCACGAGGGAGTAGAGGCAAAAATGAACCCAGAACACGAAACCGTAGCCATCCACCCCCAGGGCACGCTGGAAGTCCGCCGCGCCGAAGACGGGTCACTGAGAGTGTCGTCAGACGAACCGGTAACCTTGAACCTCAGCGTTCTCCGCTCGGTCGGCATCAAAAATCTCGTCAATGTTGAAAATTATTTCATCAACCGCTTGATGGGTTCAGTATCGCATCAGGTGATGTTTTGGGGCGGTGGAGAATTGCGCTTTGCTTATAACAGCACGGGCGATCTGATAGAGCTGCATGCGATGGGTCTTAGTGTCGAGTTGCACTTAGGGCAAGTTATCTTCGATGTAGCTGGCGGTTAAGCTGCGGGGGCTGACCGCCGCGGCTACCGCCCATCCCCGTACATCCCAAACCGCTCTCACCGAAAGCGCCACCGTTTCGGCCGGGTACACCAAATAATGCAAGCGATCAGCGCCACCTGAACCAATAGGCGCAGCACCAGCACGCTCACCGGAAACTGCGGGAATAGTTGGTGTTGCTGCAGCATATAGACATTGGCGGGTGTCACGCACACGGTCAACAGCGCCAGGCCGTTGCCGGCGGCGGTACGGGTGCTGGCGAACAGCAGGCCGGCGGCGCCCAGCAGCTCGAAAGCGCCGCTGATCCAGACCAATAACAGGGGCTGGGGCAGGTAGGGCGGCACGATCTGGACGAACCAGTCGCTGCGGGCGAAATGGCCGATACCGCCGATCAGGAACCAGAAGAATACAAAATTCAGGGCGACGCGTTTGCGGTACCTCATTGTGCGATTCCGCTGCGGGTATTCACGCTGGCATTGCCGACCTCTTGGCGCGGCGTGTCTGGCGTATCGGGCTGATTACGTGGATCAAACAGAGTGGGAAGCAGGGTTGAATGTGTGGGCATAAGGCTTTATTTTTTTATGGAGTGCCTGCATGGACTACGGATACGAACTACTTAAACAAACGGCCGGTTCACAGATTGAACCGGCCGTTTTACATCTTGCGGCTGAATGCGGCTTAATGCGGGTTAGTGCAGCCGAGCCTCGTGTGGCTTAAACCTGAGCGCCCGAGTGCGGGTCGTTCGGGTCATGCAGAGGCTTGACCTGTTTGATCAGGTCTTCGCGTTTCACGCCCAGCCACATGGCGAGTGCCGCCGCCACAAAGACCGAGGAATAAATCCCGAAGCAAATACCGATGGTCAGCGCCAGGGCGAAAAAGTGCAGGGTCGGGCCGCCGAAGAGGAACATCGACAGCACCATCATCTGGGTACAGCCGTGGGTGATGATGGTGCGCGACATGGTGCTGGTGATGGCGTGGTTGATCACGTCCGGCACCGCCATCTTGCGCTGGCGGCGGAAGGTTTCGCGAATCCGGTCGAAGATCACCACCGATTCGTTGACCGAATAACCGAGCACGGCCAGCACGGCGGCCAGCACCGTCAAGGAAAACTCCCACTGGAAGAAGGCGAAGAAACCAAGAATGATCACCACGTCATGCAAGTTGGCGATGATGCCCGCTACCGCATATTTCCATTCGAAGCGGAACGACAGATAAACCATGATGCCGGCCACCACGCAGGCCAAAGCCAGCAGGCCGTCGGTGGCGAGTTCTTTACCGACTTGGGGGCCGACAAATTCGACGCTCTTCAATTGCACCGTGGCGTCTTGCGCGGTCAGCGCTTGCATCACTTGATCGCTTTGCTGCGCGGAGGTCTGCTGGCTCTTCATCGGCAAGCGGATCAGCACGTCATGCGACGAGCCGAAGGTCTGCACTTCCGCGTCGGGGTAACCGTCCTTGGACAAGGTGGCGCGGATCGGTTCGACCAGGGCGGTTTGCGGGTAGCTCACTTCGAGTACCGTGCCGCCGGTGAATTCCACCGACAGGTTCAAGCCGCGATGGACCAGGAAAAATACGGCGGCAACAAAGGTGAGCAGCGAGATCGCGTTGAAAATCAACGCGTGGCGCATGATCGGTAAATCTTTGCGAATACGGAAAAATTCCATCTATGGCTCCTTAGCGCGTCGTGCGGGGCTTGCCCGACGGCTGTTTTGCGGGCGTAGCGGCGGCGGGTACAGCGGGCTTGGCGCGACCGGTTTTGCCGGCCGGCAGACGCTTTTTACCGCCGGCAGGGCCGGTGCTGCCGGGGCCGTCATCGGCGCCATCTTCGTCGTCGCCGTCGTCACGCGGGCGGATGGGGCCGTCCGGGTGCCACACTTGACCGATCAACAGCGATTTCAGCTTGCGTTTGCTGCCGTACCAGAAATTGACCATGCCGCGCGCAAAGAACACGGCGGAGAACATCGAGGTCAAGATGCCGATCACGTGCACCACCGCAAAACCGCGTACCGGGCCGGAGCCGAAAGTGAGCAGGGCCAGGCCGGCAATCAGGGTAGTCACGTTGGAGTCGAGAATGGTGGCCCACGCATGCGTGAAGCCGTTCGAAATGGCCAGTTGCGGTGCCGCGCCATGACGCAGTTCTTCGCGAATCCGCTCGTTGATCAGCACGTTTGCATCGATCGCCATACCCAGGGCCAGCGCAATGGCGGCTACCCCCGGCAAGGTCAGCGTGGCTTGCAGCATCGACAGCACGGCAATCAACAACAACAGGTTGACCGACAAGGCGATGACCGAGAACATGCCGAACAGCAGGTAATACGCCATCATGAAAATGGCGATGGCGGCAAAGCCGTACTGCACCGACTTGAAGCCCTTCTTGATATTGTCGGCACCGAGGCTCGGGCCGATGGTGCGTTCTTCGATGATGTCCATCGGTGCTGCCAGCGAACCCGCGCGCAACAACAAGGCCAGGTCGTTGGCGGCCTGCGCCGAGGCGGCACCGGTGATCTGGAAGCGTTCACCCAATTCGGACTGGATGGTGGCTACCGTCAGCACTTGGCCTTTGCCTTTTTCGAACAGGACAATGGCCATCGGCTTGCCGATATTGTCACGCGACACGCTCGCCAGCACACGGCCGCCGGCCGTATCGAGTTTGATCGTGACATCCGGGCGCTGGTGTTCGTCGAAACCGGCTGCCGCATCGGTAATCCGGTCGCCGGTGAAGATCACCTGCTTTCTCAGCAATACCGGGACTTGGTTGCCTTGGGTGAACAACTCGTCGCCCGCCGGTACCGGATCGGTCACATTGATACTAAGCGGCGCGCTGGGGTCGGCCAGGCGGGCTTCCAGCGTCGCGGTGCGGCCGATGATGTCTTTCGCTTTGGCGGTGTCCTGCACGCCCGGCAGTTCGACCACGATGCGATCGTCGCCTTGCTGCTGGATCACCGGCTCGGAAACCCCCAATTCATTGACGCGATTATGCAGCGTTGTAATGTTCTGCTTGAGCGCGTTTTGTTGCACCGTGCGCTGGGTGGCCGGGGCAAACGTGCCGATCAACTGGAACCCGCCGCCGGCGGCGGCTGCCACCGGCGAGGTGGTCCATTGCAACTCGCTCACGTTGTTGCTCAACAATTGCGAGGCCTGGTCGGCCGTAGCCTGGTCCGCCAGGTTGACCACGATGGACTGGTTGACGCGATTCACGCCGCCGTCGCGGATGCCTTTGTCGCGCAACGACACGCGCGCATCGGCGGCGTCGCTATCGAGTTTTTTGTTGAGTGCGCCCGCCATGTCGACTTGCAGCAGGAAATGCACGCCGCCGCGCAAGTCCAGGCCGAGGTACATGGGCCGGGCCGACATTGCGCTCAGCCATTTCGGCGATGCGCTTTGCAAGCTCAGGGCGACGATGTAGGTCGGGTCGTTGGGGTCGGCGTTGAGGGCGTGGTTGAGCAGGTCCTTGACGCGTAATTGGGTGTCGGTATCGTGCAGGCGAATCCGCACACTGGCGTTATTCACATTGTTATCGAAAGAGATATCGTCGGCGGCAACATTGCTGGCCTTGAGCGTCTCTTCGATTTGCTGGAATACTTCGGTGTTGACTTTGACGGTCGCTTTACCGCTGGACACCTGGATTGCAGGTGTTTCGCCGAAAAAATTCGGCAGCGTGTAAAAGAAGCCGATAGCGAGCGCCACCAGCATCACGACATATTTCCAGAGGGGGTAACGGTTCATGAATGGGCTGGACTGGAAGGTAGGTGCATCCGGCAGGCCTGGCCGCACCGGAATACCGGGGCGGACGGGCCGGACGCGATCAGTAAGCGGTGCATAAGGCGTGCCGCCGGCCGGGGCCGGCACGACGCACCTCATGTACCGCGCGGCTCACGGCGCGTGATTGGACTTTATCCGACCGCATAAAGAGCGCAATCATGCGGCCGCTGCTTAGATCGACTTGATCGTGCCCTTCGGCAAAATCGTCGTGATGGCGGATTTTTGCAGCGTGACTTCGACACCGTCCGACAATTCGACGCTGGCGTAGGCTTCGCCCACTTTCGTGATTTTGCCGAGAATGCCGCCGTTGGTCACGACTTCATCACCGCGAGCCATCGCCGCCAGCATGGCGCGATGTTCTTTCTGGCGCTTCATCTGCGGCCGGATCATGATGAAATACAGTACCGCGAACATCAGAATAATAGGCAGGAACTGGGTCAGGCTTGATTGAATCCCGCCCAGTGACAAACCCGACAAACCTTGCGCGTACGCATTGGAAATCCACATTTTAATCATCTCAGTCAAATTAACCACGTATTCTAGCACCCGGGATGGGGCACTAGGGATTGCCTCAAACAAACACCGCTATTCGACGCCGCGCTGCCGGTCTTGCGCAAATTTCTGGCGGAAGCTGTCGAATCCCTGAGCTTCGATCGCGTCGCGCATTTCGCTCATCAATTCCAGGTAGTAGTGCAAGTTGTGAATGGTGTTCAGACGCGCACCCAGGATTTCCCCGACCCGATGCAAATGGTGCAGGTAGGCGCGGCTGAAATTGCGGCAGGTATAGCAGCCGCAGGTCGAATCCAAGGGGCGCGGATCGTTTTTATGCACCGCATTCTTGATCTTCAAGTCGCCGAAACGGGTAAACAGCCAGCCGTTGCGCGCATTGCGGGTCGGCATCACGCAATCGAACATGTCGACCCCGGCGGCGACCCCGCCCACCAAGTCTTCAGGCGTGCCCACGCCCATCAGGTAACGCGGTTTGTGCGACGGCAGCTTGGGGGCGGTGTGGTTCAATACGCGCACCATGTCGTCCTTGGGCTCGCCGACCGACAGGCCGCCGATGGCATAACCGTCGAACTCCATCTCCGCCAGTCCTGCCAGCGACTCGTCGCGCAGCGTTTCATACATGCCGCCCTGCACGATGCCGAACAGCGCGTTCGGGTTTTCCAGTTCGCGGAAGGCATCGACAGAACGGCGTGCCCACCGCATCGACATGCGCATCGATTCGCCGGCGACCTCGGCCGAGACGGGAATATCGTCGATCGAATAAGGCGTACATTCGTCGAATTGCATCACGATGTCGGAATTCAGCACGCGCTGAATTTGCATCGAGATTTCGGGCGACAGGAACAATTTGTCGCCGTTGATCGGCGAAGCGAAGGTCACCCCTTCTTCCGTAATTTTGCGCAAAGCTCCCAGGCTGAACACCTGGAAGCCGCCCGAGTCGGTCAGGATGGGTTTGTCCCAGCCCATAAAACGATGCAGGCCGCCGTGCAATTCGATGGTTTCCAGGCCCGGGCGCAGCCACAGGTGGAAGGTGTTGCCGAGGATAATCTGTGCCTTGATTTCCTCCAGTTCGAGCGGCGACATCGCCTTGACCGTGCCGTAGGTTCCGACCGGCATAAAAATCGGCGTTTCGATCACGCCGTGATTCAAGGTCAGGCGGCCGCGGCGCGCTTGACCGTCGGTATTGAGTAAATCGAATTTCAGCATGGCAGGATCTTGATTTAAAAGGTTTTAAGCTGAAATGTGCGAGGCGCGGGTGAGCAGCATCGCATCGCCATAACTAAAAAAACGGTAACGTTGCTCGATGGCGTGGCGGTAGGCCGCACGTATCGTCTCGGTGCCGGCAAAGGCACTGACCAGCATCAACAAGGTCGATTTTGGCAGGTGGAAATTCGTCACCAGCCGGTCGACTATCTGGAACGCGTAACCCGGAGTGATGAAAATGTCGGTTTCGGCTTGGGTGGCCCGCAGCGTGCCGGATGGCAAACCGGCCGTCAGGGCGTCGCGGGCGGCGGCTTCCAGCGCCCGCATCGAGGTGGTGCCGACCGCTATCACCCGTCCGCCGCGCTCGCGGGTGGCGCGCACGGCTTCCACCAGCGCCGGCGACAGTGCATACCACTCGCTGTGCATTTTGTGCTCGGCGAGGTTTTCGTGGCGCACCGGCTGGAAGGTGCCGGCGCCTACGTGCAACGTCAGGGTGGCACGCTGTACCCCGCGCGCATCGAGTGCTGCGAGGATGGCCTGGTCGAAATGCAGTCCGGCGGTGGGAGCGGCGACGGCGCCCGGATTGGCCGCGAACACCGTCTGGTAACGGCGTTCGTCATAGGCATCGGGGTCGTGAGTGATATAAGGCGGCAAGGGCAGGCGGCCATGCTGCTCGATCAAATCCAGGCAATCGGCGGGGAAATGCAAGGTATAAAAGGGTTCGGCGCGCTCGCCTACGGTCACTTCGAAGGCATCGGCCAAACGCAAGGTCGAGCCCGGCAGCGGCGTTTTGCTGGCGCGGATCTGAGCTAGTGCGGTGCGCGTGCCGGTAATGCGCTCCACCAGCACCTCAATCTTGCCGCCACTGGTCTTTTGGCCGAGGAAACGTGCTTTGAGAACTTTGGTATCGTTAAATACCAGCAAATCGCCGGCGGCGACGCATTCGGGCAGCATAGCGAACGAGCGGTCGTGCAGCACCGGCGGCTGGGCGCTGTCGGTGGCGCTCGCGGCTATGCCCATGACCGGATTCACTTCGAGCAGGCGGCTCGCGCTGCGTTCGGTGAGTGCCGTTTGCGCGATCAACTCGGGCGGTAGATTAAAATCGAAATCGGAAAGCGTATACATGCGATAAAAGAGTAGGTGCGTACCGGTGCTGAACGTCGGTGCTGAACGTTTTAGTCAGCTTGTTATTCAAGTCCTGCCGTCTGGCCGCTCCATCATCCGCACGGCCCTTGGGGTGTGCGGCGAGAGGCGGGGATGCGAGGGATGTTTTACGCCAGACGCGAAAACCGCTATTGTACTTGCGATGAGACCCAAGCCCCAGGTCGCCCCGACCATAAATACGACCGCCGGCGAAGCCGCTCCCAAAGCCCCGCCCAAACCCTTGGCCCGCAGCGCGGATAAGCTCGCCAAGCTGGGCTTGTCGCGCGATATCGACCTGGTGCTGCATTTGCCGATGCGCTACGAGGACGAAACCACCCTGACCGCCATTGCCGACTTGCTGCCCGGCGCTTTGGCTCAAGTCGAAGGAGTGGTGTCGGATAACGAAATTACCTACCGTCCGCGACGCCAACTGATCGTCAAATTGACCGACGATGACGGCGATGTCCTGACTTTACGCTTTTTGAATTTTTACGGTAGCCAAGTCAAACAATTGGCGCTGGGCGTGCGCATCCGTGCCCGCGGCGACGCGCGCGGCGGGTTTTTCGGCATGGAAATGGTGCATCCGGCATGCCGCGTGGTCGAGGCCGGGGCTCCATTGCCGCAGGTACTGACACCGGTCTACCCCAGCACCGCCGGGGTTAGCCAGGCATATTTGCGTAAAGCCATCGAGAGCGCGATCAAGCGTGTACCGTTGCCCGAATTTTTGCCGCAAGCGGTGGTGCGCGCCTGTTTGCCTGAGCCGATACTGACGCTGGCCGAGGCAATCGAATTGCTGCATCACCCTGATGCCGAAGTGGACGAGGGCGGTCTGGTCGACGGTACACATCCGGCTTGGCTGCGGATCAAATTTGAAGAGCTGCTGGCCCAGCAACTGTCCTTGAAGCGGGCGCAGGATCAGCGTCGCGCCCGTTCGGCGCCGGTCATGACACGCCGTGCCGACACCGATAAGGGCTCGCTGGTGGCGCGTTTTGAGCAGACTTTGCCGTTTGCGCTGACCGGGGCGCAGCGGCGGGTCTGGGCCGAAATCGGGACTGACCTGAATGCCGCGCATCCAATGCAGCGCCTGCTGCAAGGCGATGTTGGCAGCGGCAAGACTATCGTGGCGGCGTTGGCGGCGGCGCAAGCCATCGACGCCGGCTATCAGGCCGCTTTGATGGCGCCCACCGAAATCCTGGCCGAACAACATGCGCGCAAGTTGCGCGGCTGGCTCGAGCCGCTGGGGGTCGAGGTGGCCTGGCTGGCCGGCAGCCTCAAGGTCAAGGCCAAGCGTGCGGCGCTGGAGGCCGCGGCGTCGGGCAGCGCGCAATTGATCA
>Ga0302230_10001921_pt1 | contig 12875 bp, 18 predicted proteins | sample II_Palsa_N2_1_FD_193523 | JGI IMG/M metagenome (GOLD analysis project Ga0302230, IMG submission 193523) | Peat permafrost microbial communities from Stordalen Mire near Abisko, Sweden - II_Palsa_N2_1 | ecosystem: Environmental > Terrestrial > Soil > Palsa > Peat permafrost | place: Sweden... | reverse complement strand
TTTAGGTTGGCGTGGAAGGACGAGTGTCCCGGACGCTCTACAAGCAGCGGCTCGTTGTCCTTCTTGCGGCGCTTGAGGCCCTTGAGCGTGTTGGCGCCGACCGCGCGCTTGTCGACCTTGCACGTGTGGCCGTCCAACGACCCACGCGACTACATGACCGAAACCTGGTTTGCCGCATTTACCAAGTCGCTCGAGGCGCCCGCCACGCCTCTCGAGGCTCTCGCCGAAGCCCTCACCAGGCGACGCGCTATTAATCCAGTCCTGCTCCACCGCGACATCCTCAGACAGGTCGAGCAGCGCCAGGCCGACGCCATGGATGACGGGACGGACGTCACTACGCGCACGGGCAAACTGGTTGACGTCGGCGTGTCCTTCGCTGATCTGGTCGTCCGAGAGCCATGCGAAGTAGTGAGGTGAGGAACCATGAGGTGAGTACTGTGATCTTGGACTCTGCGGCGACGCAGCGCAGTATCTCTGTGTAGATGAGCGATTGTTGAACTTCATCGAGGCTGAGAGCACGTGCGGCGTTTTCGACAGCGGTTGCGAGCGCGCATACAATGGTCGATGCCTTCTTCACGCTTGGCGGTTCTGGTTCCGGCGAGGCTGTTGAAGCGGCCGCTGGCGGCTGTCGTCGCGGGGGCATGCGACCAACTGCAAAATGTCATGCGATCGCATTCCTGCGTGGTGGATAGTCACATGACCTTAAACCCGATCAATGCACCTTTGCACCGTTTTTTACCTGCAGTACAATCAGGTGACCCTAGTGCAGCCCAGAAAATAGTGCATGTGTATGCACATTTCCGTCTTCAGTCCAGGCAAAAATGAACCTCACAGTGGCGTTCAGTGTACATCTTTGCACTGTTTTCTGGCTGTATACCCACTAACTTTCGCCTGTGTTGTGGCCTCGTAATCTACATGAAGAAAGAAAAAATCGGGCTTCACTTTAGGAGCGATCGGGTAATGGACTTGGCGGTGGACAGTGCTTGCGACAGGGTCTGCTCACTGAACGGTACGTCGCCGCCCGAGCTGGGATCGGTCTTGAGGGCGACACGGGACGCAATCTGCGACGGGTCGGCCTCGAGGATGATGCTTTGCAACGCGAGTGTTACGCCAAAAAAAACAAAAGCAAAATAAAGGATCGCTAGATACCCCTCGTCGATCAGCTCGTCGAGGGCCAGCACGATGGCATCATAGTTGTCGAGGATGGTGCGTCGCTCGACTTGGCTCCTTGTGTGCGCGTGCGTGGCGCGATTTAAGACGGAACAAAAAACTCGCTCAAACTAGTTTACCTTAGGAGGATCGTGGCCGAGTCGTAGAACGCGCCCAGGACGCTCGCGAGGATGAGCTCGTTCTCCTTTGCCGAGCCGACGACGTAGAAGAAGACGTCAATGTTGTTGCGGTAGACGCTGATGAGGCCGTCAAACATGACGATCTCTCCACCTGACTTTCTCTTTTCAGTACCCAACAACAACAACAACAACAACAAAAAAGAAGCGGCACCTGCCACGCGCTTGGTCTTCTCAAAGAGCGTCTTCTCAAACGCCAGCTGGTCCTTGTGCGTGGGGAAGTCCTTGGTGTAGTACTTGGCCAGCAAGCGCTTGCCCTCGCTGTCGAGCAGGATCACAGACTTGACCGTGTACAGCGACGTCTAGTCGATAAAAAAAAAAATGCAGCATGCGGTGTCAACGAGGCTGTGTGTGCGTGTGCGTGTGTGTGCGTGTGCGTGTGCGTGTGTGTGCGTGTGCGTGTGCGTGTATGCGGGGCAGAGCGTACCAGGCCAACGAGCTGGAAGGCTGACATTTTTGTAGTCGAAATAAGTTTTAGCTGTTTGTTGTTGAATGAACGTGAATGTAAAATGTTGATTCTCATCGATTGTGCACACCGGGGTAGTTTCTCATCGATTGTGCACTCCGGGGTACGTCGCCCCTTTTGACGTCACTGTTAGCTCACCATGATTATTTATACACGTCGCCCTGAGACTGGTGGCTATGGTTCGCGCCGCTGCTGACGCCGCTGTGCCTCCGCTCGGCAGTGGAATAGGCGCGCTGCGAGACGAGGTTGCGGGCGGCGTTACGGATCTCCATCGTGTGCTGCAGGGCGTCCCAGTCGCCGCGCGCGGTCAGGGCCTCGGCAATGACAAAGTCATAGTCCTCTGTCTCCTGGTGCTCGTCGCGGTCGTCCATGAAATCGCCGCCGACGTCGCCGCCGCCGCCGCTGCTGCTGCCGGCCGAGTCGGAGACCAACAGGGTCGATGGCGCCGAGGTAGACTCGTCACCGCCGCGCATGCTGCTGCTGCGCTTGGTGCGCAGGGACTCGTACACGCGCTTTTGCACCGTCCGCTGGATGGCGACTTGGCGGATGGTGTCGTAAGCAATCGTGAGCCCGCCCGATGTCGCCGTCACTAAGGGAAAAAAATTTATTTTTATTTTTATCTTTGAAAAACACAATGGCTTTTTCGTCGGCGTACGGAAAATCGAAACAGCAAAGGACCACTGGCCGATGGCCAGGAACGAGAGGCCGCCAGCGATGGTGCCGCCGAGAAAGCCGGCCATGATCGGGACGAGGAAACGGAAGCGCCAGAGCTCGGTGTTGACGAGGATGCGGTTCTCGGGGTCGCCAAAGTAGTGGTGTCCCAGTTGGTGGATGTACTGTCCAATCCTAATATAAAATTCAACATCCTCCCCCCCCCCTCTCTCTCTCTCTCTCTCTCTCCACATTTCGCTAAACTTACAGCACGCCAATGTCGGTCCACACGCCCGTGACGTGGGTAGACCGGAGCAGGGCGCCACTGTAGATGGTCGTCATGCCGTTCTGCAGGCCCATTGCAGCCGCGGCAAAGAAGGCCGCGCCCAGTCTGTCTGCAAAGGTGAGTCCGAGCGCGATGGCCAGCAGCACGCTCTCGAGCACGAGGCCGACGCCGTAGCGCGTGGACACCTGGAGACGGTGCTGCAGCGACGAGCCCACGATGGCCCCACTGACCATCGCGCCCACGAGGAAGGCCAGGAGGATGGTCACCTCGCCCCGCCCGTGCTCAATGGGTGCCAGTGCGCCCTCCCACGCTGAGCTGCCGTTGCTGCTGGGCACCAGCGTCGCCGCCGTCCCGTTGTAGTGGCTGCTCGTGCCCTGGGCAACGGCCTGCGCCAACGTGGTCGTGATGCCCGTCATGTGCGCCACAGGCATGCTGGACGCGATAACGCCCAGCGACACGGCGTTGGTGAAGCCGGCCGTGGCAGAGTACAGGCCGCCTATGGCCGTCACGCGCAGCATTTGGAACCACTTGAGGTCTGCCATTCAGCAGTCACGCGTGTACGTAAACACAGGGAGAGAATTGTTTCGCCCCCAGAAACAACTCGCCGGGGTTTTTTTGTGTGCCCTTCTTTCCGGCCAAAACGTGGTCGTCATTCCGTGCTCTTTTCTCGGGGTCACTTGCCAAAGGGCCCCTCCTAACTCAACCACTGCAGAATGGACACAGCACCTGCCAAGTCACGCGTGGCCACACCAGCGGGCAGCCCCAGCCTCGTGCCCGCGACGTTGGCGTTGCCAACAAATGTCCCTTCTGCCGTGCCCTCGGCCGTGGCCGCCGCCGCCGCCGCTGCAGCCAATGCAGCAACGGCTGGGGCCGCAACAGCTGGAGCAGCGACAGCGGGGCAGCAGCACCGCCGCCCTGCTGGCCGAGCTGTCTCACCCAGCCTCGTCGTCCCCACGTATATCGAGGCAGGGAACCCCAACCGTGCGCTGTGGGGCGACCACAGCATCACCACCGCCAATGCAGGCGCGGGCGCAGGGGCAGGAGCAGCAGGGGGGACAGCCACCGGCACAACCAGACGGGGCCACAAGCGCAACCCCTCCGAGCCGCCCCCAAACACGTCGGCATCAGCCAACAGCAACCACCGACGCACGCCGTCCAGTGGCTCGACCGCCATCACAGCAGCCGCCGCCGGGACCACAGCAGCCGCCGCCGGGACCACAGCAGCCACGGGCACTCAACACCAGCGCAGCAACTCCCCCACGCTCAACGTCCCCAAGGACAACCAGGCCTTGACGGCCGCAGCGGCGATTGCCCTCGCCGCCGGTGCCGCTGCGCAACATGCCACGACGACGACAGGAGAGCAGCAGCAGCAGCAGCAGCAGACGGAGACCAAGCCCCCTGCCCCGCAGTCAAAGGGGCCCCATGTCGTCGGCGACTATGTGATCAGCAAGACGATTGGTGCAGGCGGCGTGGGAGTTGTCCGCCGCGCCAAGCATGCCATTTCCGGCCTCAAGGTACGCACATCTACATGAAAAAGATAGAAGAAAAAAAAATACTGACCAACGGTGAGGATGCTGTAGTTTGCCGTCAAGCACATTGCCATGGAGGAGAGCAAGAAAAAGTTTATAAAGCGTGAGATTGCCATCAGCCGCCTGCTCAATCACACCAACGTCGTGCACCTGTACGACGTCATGTACGACGACTTTGACAAGGAGGTCGAGCTGGTGTTTGAGCTGATCGACGGAAGCGCCCTCCTCGACTACCTCATCGCCCACGGCCACCTCAAGGAGAAGGCTGCGCGTCCCTTCTTCCGCCAGATCCTCTCGGCCGTTGAGTACTGCCACAACAACTGCATCGTCCACCGCGACCTCAAGATTGAAAACATTCTCATCGACAAGAGTGGCCTCGTCAAGATCATCGACTTTGGCCTGGCCAATCTCTGGAACCCAGACTCGTTCCTGCAAACCAACTGCGGGTAAAAGCAAGGCGAAACAACAACAACGACAACAAAAAAAGAAGGAAAACGGCACGACTCACCCGAACAAAATTTTAGATCAATCTACTTTGCGGCTCCCGAACTCCTCGTCAAGGCACTGTACAAGGGCCCCGAGGTCGACATCTGGGCCCTTGGCGTCATCCTCTACGTCATGCTGTACGGTCGCGTGCCATTTGAGGACCGCCAAATGCACAAGCTGTACGAAAAGATCAAGATGGCTGACCTCCACTGGCACGAATCAATCTATATCTCCAACTCGGCCAAAGAGTTGATCAAGCGCATGCTCACTGTCGATCAACGAAAACGAGCCACATTGGCCGAGGTCATGAACCACCCCTGGGTCAACGAAAACTATGCCACACCCCCTCACAAGTGCGTTCTTTGTTTTTAATATTGCTGAAAGAATGTAATTACTTTTAAAATAAAAGCCCACCGGACGAACGTAAGCCGCTCATGAGCATTGACCGCGACGTGATTGCACACATGGAACCCTTTGGCTTTTCCGAGGCAGAGATATACGCCGTGCTCGACAAGGTAACAACAAACCCATCTCTTCTTTTTTGCAGAATTAAAGATTCAAAAACAACAACAAAAAAAACTCTTCAAGGCAATCGAAGACCAGTCCATCCCAAACAAGGCCATCCATCCGATCCTGTCCATGTACTACCTGACTCTCGAAAAGATTGAGCGCGACAAGATTGAGCAAGCCCGTGCCTCGCCCAATTTGCACCGTGCCAAGATCTCGGACCTTGTCAACAGGTCGCAAGTCACGACTCCCTCGGTCGCTCAGTACCTCACTCCCATGAACGAGAGCAAAGATGCCGGGCCGATCCCCCTCATCAAGGTTGATGGCGACGGATTCAGCGTGGTCGAGGGCTCCAATCTCAGCCGGTACGATACTGTTCTTTATTCATTCATTTTCTAAAAGAAAAAAACTTTCGTGGGGGGGCAGAAACTCGTCCCTCTATGATGGCATTGTGGGGATTGCCGAAGGGCCGTCGTCTGCACTCGCGATCCCGCAAGGCACAGTCACTTCAGGTGGCTCGACTAGGTCGCGATCCAGTAACAGCAGCCGCACGCTCCTTGGCAACATCGCAGCCGCGACCATTACCTCTCCTGCCACCAACCCTGCCCTGCCACCTGCGGTCCCGGCTGCAGCTGCCCTCGGCGTGGGCGAGTCTGTTGATAAAAAGAAGCGTGGTCGCGCCATTTCGTTTGTGCCCAGGCCCGTCGCCTCCCTGCTCTCCCCGCAGCAGTCACGCCAGGAAAGCCAGAAGGAGAGCCGCAACGCGTCGGTCTACAACAGCCCAGACACTTCGACGGCGAGCTCGCCGATCACAAGCGCCAACCCGTCCTTCTCGTCGCTCCCTGCCGTTGCCCAGCCGACCCATATGCAGTCGCCCAAAGTCATCAACCTCAAGGGTATGTTTTCTGTTGCCACCACCTCGACCAAGGCGCCCTACCTCATCCGTGATGAGGTCGTCCGTGTCCTGGGTGTAAGTTTTTATTTTTTTTTTGTTTGTTTTTTCTGTCTTCTGAACTCCCTATTTAGAACAACCTCATCAATTTCCGCGACCACGGTTACAAGTTTTCGTGTATGCACAAGTCGTCCATCGTCCCGGGATCATTGCGCACTCTGCATGGTGCCGACCCGTCTGCCGTTTCTGAGGTCATCTTTGAGGTTCAGATTGTCAAGGTAAGAAAACAAAAATATCAAGGTAAAAAGCCACCAGACACAAACTCGTTTTATGACTAGGTTCATTATATGAGTATGCACGGCATCATGCTCAAGCGCATCTCGGGTGATGCATGGCAGTACAAATCGCTTTGTCAAAAGATCCTGCAAGATGTTCATCTCTGAATCTAGAGTTTTCTTAAAAATAAAAAAAATGTTTTCAAGGTTTTGCCCCACATTACTCGCAAGCCTTTTCTCTTGACGAAAGAAACGTACCATTTCTCCTTTACTTTCATGTATTTTCTCCCTTTGTTTTTGCCTAATCACGCCGTAACAAGAACACAGATTTTTTTTTTTAACCTTCATCTTTTTATTTTTTATTTTTGCTGCTGCGGCTGGGGAGGCTGCAGCTGCGGTGTGGCCAATGGCCACTGTGGCTGCAGGGCTGGTGATGTGACTGTGGGAAGTTGATTCGGTGGCTGGTACATAACAAATGTAGGGCTTGCGTCGCGCTATGATAGCATTTTTTAGTCTTTATATTCCTTCTAATTGTGGATTGTCATTTTTTACCGTTGGGGAAGAAGCGGCGGTAGCCGCAGCGATAGCCGCAGCAGCTGCTGCAGCAGAGGCGGACGAAGACGACAATGACGAAGACGACGATGCCGCAGCAGGAATAGTGGCTTGAGGCTGCTGAGGTGCATTGTGAGCATAGTGCTGCTGCTGCTGCTGCTGCTGCTGGACGTAAAACGGCTGCGGGGAGATCATAAACTGGGATTGCTGTTGCGGCTGTTGCGGCTTTTGCTGTTGAAGCATTTGAATTTGGTGTTGTTGCATTTGAAGCTGCTTCTGCTGTTGTTGTTGCAGCTGCAACTGCTGCTGCTGCTTGGCGAGCTGGGGTGATCCAGCAGCAGCGGCGGCTGCGGCTGTGGCTGCCTGTTGCTTTTGTGCTTGCTGAGCCTGCTTTTGCATCTGCTGAATCTGCTGCTGTTGGAGTTGTTGCGAGGGTGACTCTTTGAACTTTTTCGACGGCGGCGGGGCGGGCGAACTGGCAGGACCGGCAGATGCCGCTGCGGCCGCTGCTGCTGCCGTTGCGGCCGCCTTCTTTGCCTCGGCCAAGGACACGTGCGCTTTGCGGCTCTGCTCGCTAATGTACAAGAGATAGCGGCTCATGTACTCACAGGCATCGGCCGGGCGCTCGCGCTGGACACGTCGCAGACCCTCGAACAGCGCCGGCGCAATGTACTGGTCCACATAGTCGCGCGGGTGCAGCGCCTTTCGCTCCGCGTCGCTGTGCGCCTCGTAAAAGGGCCGTTTCAGCGTGGCGGCCGGTGGGTCGGGCGACGTCTTGCTCACGATCTGCGGGGTAAAAGGAAAATGAACATAAAAATGCAAACAAAGGCAGGCGCGCACCTCCACGAGCTCGCCCAGCGGCAGCACGGGCGGCTGTGCAGGTGTGGGCTGCGCAGGTGCCGGCAAATTTGGCGCGCTCGATGCCATATTTTCAGAAGTGATGTCCCTGTGGTCAGCGTTGAGTACGTGTCTCTCCGTCAAAGGCGTAATGCGCAACTGAGGCGGGCTCTGCACAGGCAGCAGCCTCACAAGCTCGCTCGAGAGGGTGTACGAGGTGCTGGACGCGCCGGTCAACATGCTGACGGGCGACACGGACGAGCCCTCCGTCGAGGACACGGGGGAAACAGCAAGCGGGGATGTGGTGGACACGACAACACAGCCACTGGCGCAGTCAGACATCACCGCCGAGACAGCCACGGAAGCGGTTGCGGCGTCTTCCGGTGACAGTGCTGCTGCTGCTGCACCGGGCCAGCAGCAGGGCAAGTTCATCGTGCTGTCGGCGCTCGAGTCGGTGTACAGCGAGGGCATGAAGATGGCCGACTCGTCGCTCGAGGCATCCAAGAAGGCCCTCAACGACATCAGGCGAGACGTGGAGACGAGCACGGCGCTGTATCAGGGGCTGGAGCTGGGCGAGTCGCTGTTGGCGTCGTCGCTCAGCGTGCTCGAGACTGTTGGCAAGAACGCCGTCGACGTCATTGTCCAAGAACGCAACAAAGCGAGGCAACAGCAGCAACAACATGGGCAACCGGAATCACCGCAACAGCAGCAGCAGCAAGCATCGCCCAGTGTGGCCTCGCCTTTGGTGGCTGTGACGCCAGCCACCACCACGACCACCGCCAAAGCACCAGGCAACGGCAAGCGCACGTTTGCAAAGCAATTCGAAGACGTTGGCATGGGGCACTTGCAGGCGCTCGAGATGCTCGCGTCTACGGCCGATGCCAAGTTCCACTCGCTCTCAAACAGCGCCACGCCCGAGAAGCTCGCCAGCGCCGAGAAAATCTTGAAGACGCTCAACTTTGAGCACGACGAGGCAGAGATCGAGGCCGCAGAGGAGCTCCTGCTCGTTCTCCCAGCCGGCAGCAGCCATCTTGTAAGGGGGGAAAAAAAACCAACTTTTCCATTCTTTAATTGCAACATTACCAAAAAAAAAAAAAAAAAAGGAATCAATCATCGCGCAACTCGGCCTGTCTGTTCTCGCACCCAGCAACGACATGCGCGTTGTCGTGACCAACGCTGTCCACCTTTTCCACACTGTCTCGCAAATCACATCACCGCCAAACTCTGCCAGCGACCTCGCGCTGGTTTCTCCCCGCGGAGACAAGAGGCCCGACCTCAGCCTGAGCGACGTGTATGTGAAAAATGTTTAGTTCTTTTTCTAACTTTCGACTTTCCAACAAAATAAAATAAAAATATACATGCACGTGCACAGGCAACAGGATGCAGTCGTGTCTCTGGCAGCGTTCAGTGGCAAGGCCTGTGAGCAACTGCTGCGCATCGCCGAACACCTTCTCATCGCCCCTGTCCCCCCAACGGACGCCGCCGATAAGATCCGTGACCTCGTGATGCTATGGCTCAAGGAGCTCAGCTGCCTCACGAGCAAGTACGAGCACAGCGTGCAGGCCCTGGGCGACCACGAGGGCAAGGCCGATGCCGCGTCTGATCTCTCCAATGGGATCCTCGTGGACGGCTCGGACGCGCTGTTCCACCTGCAGGATGCTGCCAAGCACATTGCCAGCATCTTGCGGGCCTCCAGCATGTCATAGGAACCCTACTGTATGCAGGAGTGTACAGAAAAAAAAATTTTCTTTCAAAAAAAAATTTTTCAAAAGAAATGCAACTGAACGAACGTCGTCACCGTGTGGTCGCACTCGCGCCCGTGCCGAGCGCAGACGGGCACGACGTGAAGCGGCACATTGTCGTACTGGTAACTAGCGGTCATGATTCGTCAGTGACGTTGCGATGCCCGACACAGAGTGACGACGGGGACGTCCACCTTGTGCTCACGTCGGTTGCGGGTAGTGGCGCGACGTCGCTCGAGCTGGTGCCGTCGAGCGGTGCCGGCACTCGCCCGCTTCTACTGGACCACCCGGCCACCCGGCAGCGACTGCAGCAGAGCATGGACCGCTGTGCGTCGGTGGACGAGCTGGTGGCCGACCTGGACGGGATCCTGCGCGACACAACGGGCGCCACCGACCAAGAACAGCAGCAGCAGCAGCAGCAGCAGCAGTACCAGGCCCCCGTCGCGTTTTTCCAGACAGTGCTCGCCCACCTGGAGGACCATGTCGGATGGCAGCACGTGGTCGACGTGGACGAGACCTTTCGGCGCATCGAACTTGCGTTCACGTACGTGTGCTCTACCCAAACGAGGCAACAACTAACTCTCGTGCGGCGTTGGTAGCGACGCAAGGGCACGCTCGCACACGGTCAGAGTGCAGCTGTCGTATCAGTACCCGCACGTCGCGCCACAGTGCACGTTTTTCGTCCCTGTGGTAGCCCTCCCATCGGCCATTCCTTCGCTGGTGGCTGTCAAGCAGAACATGGCCCAGTGGATGGTCGCCTATGCAGACTTTTGGGATGTGATGGACGAGATCGACGACGCGTGCTGGGTCCTGGAGCCTGCCCAGCCCACGCGGGCAGACGTGTTTCGGCGTGTGGCCCTTGGTATGCATGTCCCTTCCTCTGGCCGACATTTAAAGGCTTCTCGTCTGTAGGACCACACTGCTCGCTGCAGATCACGATCAACCCAAAGTTTGCAAAGGCCATGTTTCCAACAGACTGCCGCTTCCTCGGGGCCGATACGATTATTCGCCCCCTCAAGGCAGCCCTCAACCGAAACATTGCGCGATGGTTCGTTTCGTTTTTTTTTTTTTTGTTGTTGTAAATTTTATTTATCATTCTGCAGGGACCGATCTGCCGGATTCATCGACAACATGCAGCGCATCCTCGAGACAAGGCTGCCGGGCAAGCCGTCTGCGGCCGTCCTCGCAGCCAGCCAGTCTGCCGCCGCCTCTGGTGGCAGCGGCGGCAAGAACGCCGACTGTGGGATCTGCTACGCCCACCTCCTCGCTGACGAGGCGCCCTCGAAATTCTGCGACAACGTCAAGTGCGCACAGCCGTTCCACAGCAACTGTCTCGTCGAGTGGCTGAGATCCACGCCCAACACCCGCCAGAGCTTCAACACGCTCTTTGGCACGTGTCCCTATTGCGGCGAGGTACTGTACTGTCCAACTTGTCCAACTGCTGTTTTAATTGTCAAACTTACAAAAAGATGCTGACACTCCACGTCCTATCGTGACCACTGAATCGACACTCTCCCTTTTCTTCGATTTTTCAGTTTCGTTCTTTCAAAACCCTTGCGAATGCCTCCTGTAAGTGCCCCCCCCCCCCCCTTTTTTTGTTTTGTTTCTAACTTGTCTCCACAGCACGGCGGCGGCGGCGTATGTCTGTTTACTGAATAAAAAATAACTAACATGCAAAACACAGTGTCACGGCGGTGGTTTTGGCGGTTTTGGCGGTGTACGTGAAGCCCTTTCTAATTTTTTTTTTTTTTTTTTTTTTTGAAAACATGAATGTTACGGTAGCATCACCACGGGGGCTTCGGCTTTGGCATGGGCGGTGGCGGCTTATTTGGCGGCTTTGAGCGGGGCATTGCGTCCGGCGTGGGCATGGGCGTGGGCATGGGCGTCACCAGCGCACTCTTTGGCCGTCGCGCGTACGGCGGTGGATACGGCGGCGGATACGGCGGCGGATACGGCGGCGGATACGGCATGATGGGCGGTGGCGGATGCTACGTACGACGCTGAGTCCTTAATTTTTATTTTTATTTTCTTATTTTTATTCATGTATTGACAGATGTACCCACCGCTGTACTCGCCGATGCGCTATTACCGTACGATGTGGACGCCGTGGATGTACGACAACTGGATGATCAGTCGAGCGATCAACCAACAAATGATCGCCGCGAGCATGATGGTCAACGTGGCGCCGTCCGTCCCGCTCTGGGAGCTCTCGCTCATGACCAACCCCCAGGGCAACTACTTTATCGCGCAGGACCCTGTCAACTGCATGCACCAGAACGTCACCACCCTGCCAAACCTGACCCAGGTCACGTTCAACCAAAACGGCCAGCAAACAACAATGTTTGTCGATCGCCGATGCTCCAACTGTGGACAAAACTTTTTCTGCTACCCAAACAACCAGCCCCCGCCCATCAGACTGCCCGTAAGGCCGCAGCTTTACCAAAAAGAAAAAAAAAAAAGAAAGAAAAAAGAGATTCTAAATTCAAAATTTGCAGGCACCAAATCAATCACCGCAGCAGCAGCGGCAGCTCTCAGCGCCGCCGCAGCAGTCGTGGTCTTCCGCATCAGGCACATCCGCTTCATCATCGACATCGCTGTACCCGCCTCCTCCGGCGTACACGGAGGCCGTCCAAAGGTCCGATATATCTCATTTTTTTTTTACGATTTATCTAATTAATCGTGTACAGTTCCTGCCCAGCGTGCGGTTCCGTGCCCAACCCGGGAGCTCACTTTTGCGCCAACTGTGGCAAAGTGTTGTAATAAAGAAAAATTCAAACCTTGCAAACGCCTACAACAGCAAAAACGAAAAGCGTGTTTTAAATGCATTTTGGACCGCATCTCAAACGCATCTCCAACGCATCTCAAACGCGTCGCCGGAAAGGCTTTTGAAAGCATTTCTGACCGCCTTCGAAATGCGCCTGAGATGCGTTTGTGGCAATGCGTTTTAAATCCATTCGAAATACGTTTGTAAATGCGTTTAAACGACATACAAATGACCAGAGCCGCCCGCGCCACCCAGGCCACCCCACGCCACAGCAAGCAACTGAAGGAGACTGAGAAGAAAAAATTGGAAGCAGAGAAAAGAAAAAACAACCTGAAAGGGAGAAACAGATCTTGATCAGGTCGAGTGAGTTGGCCGCCGGGTAATCGTCGTCCTCTTCATCTGCCTCGCTTTTGCGCGTGCCCTGGCGCTTGCATCCCTCGTCCTTGTCCAACGACTCGTACGTGGTGCAGTGGCGCTGCAGCAACAACGACAACAAGCGTCGTCGATCCGTCGTCGACCCTAGTCAAGGTACAAGTACTATT
>Ga0302230_10001915_pt1 | contig 12920 bp, 20 predicted proteins | sample II_Palsa_N2_1_FD_193523 | JGI IMG/M metagenome (GOLD analysis project Ga0302230, IMG submission 193523) | Peat permafrost microbial communities from Stordalen Mire near Abisko, Sweden - II_Palsa_N2_1 | ecosystem: Environmental > Terrestrial > Soil > Palsa > Peat permafrost | place: Sweden... | reverse complement strand
CTCAGAGAGGAGCTGGGCAGTATCGGCAGGGCTCTTTCCGCTGGGTCGCAGAACGTCCTGAGAGCCATGTAGGAATTGGCGCAGTTTGTCCGATCGCACTCCGTCAAAGAGGTTGGAGTTGCTCGCCGCCACGTCCTGTTGACGCACAATCGATGAGAAAATAAAATGGAAATGCGAAGCGTACTTTTTGGATGGTCGCAGCAAACTTGAGATAGCGCGACCTGATGTTGTTCACCTGATCTTCTTCCGCGGGAGAAAACTTGACCTTGCGATCGATCACGAGGGGCTTGATCTCCTCGGTCAGCTGGCGCAGATACTTTTGTTTGTCCTTGAGCTGGCGATCGGCTTTGTCGGCAGCTTTTTGCAACAACCGAGACTCGTCGTTGAGCACGCCTTCGACCGCAGTGGCTAGCTCGTTCAGCGGTTGCAATGCCGCGATCGTTGCCTTTGCGGGGGGGAGAAAAAAAATTAGCTCTTCTTATGTTTTTTTTTTTTTTTTTTTTTTTTTTTTTTTTTTTTTTGCAACTGTATATCTTACGCTCTGGAGGGCCTCAGGGTCGGCAGCAACGGCAGAGACCGTCAACAAGGCCTTATTGGAGCGATCGACCAAGGCTGCCAGGTTTATCTGTTCTTCGGTGGGCGTGATGCCTTCGCGCTTCATAAAATCGGCCAGGCGCTCCTCCGAGGTCTTTTCGGGAAGGAGCGGTGAGCCATCGGTAATCTGTCATTATTTTTAGATGTCCCACTCGTTTTCTTAGAAGCAAAGGTACCAGCTGACGGACTTGTTTTTGCATCTGCTCAAGATCGGCCGTGCAGTCCGGACCAGGCAAGAGCCAGTTACCAGTCTCGACCAGCAGAGCGACATTATCGAGTTGAACAAAGAGCTTTTCGTCGCGCCCATTGTCTGGCCCGTTGCTGACGACGTCTGAGGCGGCAACGATGAAGGCATTGTTGACTTTCCTGTGAGAACATAGTTTTAGTAGTTGCAAGGCACGAACATTCGAAATGAAAACGCCGTACTGGCCAACGGTGGGCATGGCAGCGGCAATCTTCCGTGCGATGGCCTCGTTTCGAGCGGCTGATTCAGGGAGGCCCTTTCCAAACTCGCCAACGGTCTGCTTGAGTGACTTGGCGTGCTCCGAGAGATGCTTGATGGCCTTGTCGACCTCTGCGGGCGATTCCCTCTCGCCAAGGCCAACAGTACGGCTTGTCCTGTTGAGATGGCCACGGACTGCATCCGCCTTGGCGCCTCCAAAGAGGAACGGTGAACGAGTCATGGTGACATTGGCAGCGGCCCGGTCAGAGGCATTCAACAAGTCTAGAGCAGGACAGATGAGAAGGACAAAAATGCAAAAAAAAAATGTTTACCATCGCGCAGGCTTTGGACAGCCGCGCGTTTGTCTGCTGCGCTCGCCAAGCCGAGCTTGTCGAGGTCGGCTGCAATCTTGCCCAGAGTGTCTTCCTCCTGCTTGAGAGCGAGTGATGTCGCGTCGGCGAGCGACTTGAGCTCGGTGGCATGGGCGTCGAGCGCCTTGCCCATAGAGTCGGCGACCGCCAGAATCGCAGGCGTTGCCTGCACGAAAAATGTCGATAGTAAATTTTGCAAGTCGCCATACCTGATTCACAGTCTTCGCCAGTCCGCCCATGGACATGGCCGAATACACGTCCTCAACGGCCTTGTTGGCAGCGTCCGTCTTCTTGGCCAGGTCTTGGAGGGTCTTTGAAGGTGGTTGGCCCCCCGTCTCACGAGCTGCTTGAGCAAGCCGTTCAGACGCTGGGACGGCGTTGTGCAATCGGTATCCCGCACCACCAGAAAACTCGGTCGGACGGGCGGGTTTGCCGTTGGTCAGCACAGCGCCCTCAATGTCGCCGAGGCTTCGCTGAACGGCCTTGGCGTTGGGGAGGGCATCGGCTGCCGCCCCCAACAATTCTGTGGCTTTACCGAGGGCGTCCTCGAGGCGGCGCTGAGCGTCGGCATCGCCGGGCTTGGACGCAGATTGGGAGGCTGCGATGGCGAGCTCGTCGTTGGCGTCATTCAGGGCCTGGGGGAGCTGCGAGGCCAACTTGCTCGAAAGCGCCTCATTCGTCGCCAACTTGTTTGACAGGCCCGACTGAATGTGGGCGAGATCACTTTGTGCACCGCCGACAGTCTCGATGAGGTAGTCCACCGAAGAAGCAGGATGCATCCATTGAGGGCCCTGTCAAGGAGTCGTCAGAAATATCTTCAAAATACATAGAGAAAGAGTACGGCGTGCAAAAAGCTGCGCAGTTTGTCCGATTTGAGATCGCTCAGGAACGATGGGTCTTTGTTTGCACTGAGGTCTGCTTTGATGGAACTAGAAGAGCACTGTGAGGATGGTACGGACAAAATTGCAAAAACGTACAGGGAGATATCCTTGAATTTCTTGCGTGCGAGTTGTTCGAGGCGGTTCTCCTCTGCCGACTTGGCATTTGGAGATGTCGAATGATCCCTAAAAATAATTAAAAAAAATTTTTTTTTATTTATTTTTTTGTCTACTTTAATCGCCCGCCCCATCAAGTAACGCGGATCATACCCAGTTTCGCGGTTCTTCTTGATCTGCTTGAGAATCTCCGCAAGCTTGTCCATTTCAACCTTAGCCTCGTCTGTTTTCTTGGTGAGACGCTGCCAGTCGCGACGCAGAATCGTGGGCGACTCTGCCAGCGCTGCTTTGGTGGACGCAGGCAATCTAAATTCAAGACAATCGGTTAGCTTTTCCTCTGCTCCCCTCGTTGATAACTAAACCTTGAAAATGCGTTGGAGACGACCGCACTAGCTGCCGCAATCTCTTCAGAGCGACCGCCATGCGTTGCCTTGATAAGATTACCCAAAGCGGCGCCGGCTCGATCAAGGTTTTGCGCCTGCTGCTTTTGCTCGCGAGTGGCAGGGGTTCCTGTTGCTGTGACGACGTTGTTCAGTTGGGATGCGGCCGAGAGATGCTTGTCGTCGCTCGCAGTGTTTCCAGTCGAGGCCTTGAAGTCATTTAGGCGTCTGACCGTCTCATCGATTGGAGCCAAGCGGCCAAACGTCCTGGGCACAAGTCCATCGACGACGTGAAGGGCTCTGCCTGCCGAAGTGGCTGCGTTTCGCAGCTGGTTTGGCTGCGCCGCGGTAGCGATGCTTTTCGTGGCATCGTCAAGTAGGCGTACGAGTTCGCCCTGGAGTCCGCTGGCCTCTCCCGTCAAGCGGTCCGCAGTGTCGTCGATGCCCTTGCTAAAGTCGCGCAGCTTCTCCAGCGCATCACGTACGTCGCGTCTGAGGTCTGTCACCTCCCGCTTGAGCTTGTCGGCTGGCTTGTTTGCGTCGTCCGAAACAATCGACTTGTTCTTGGCCTTGCCCTGGAGCGTCGAACGCAGCTGATCTGCGGCCGCGGTTCCAAACAGATCGGCGTTGTTGGACTTGGCGATGGCATCGAGGGCCTTGTTGACGGTCTTCTTGAAATCGACGTCGGCGCCCTTCAAGTCATCGTTGATGGGCGCGGCGGCCATCGCATCAAGGCGGGCTCCGACCTCGCGGAGCTCTTTTTGTCGCTCCTCCAGCTCAACCTTGGCTTTGCCGGCAACCTGTCGCAACTGAACAGCCTCGTTTCCGAGCGCCTTTTCGACGGCCTCGGCCAACTTCTTGAAGGGTGCCTGCAAGAGTTTTTATTATTTATAGGAAATCTGTTATAAAAATCAGTACCTGGACAGCCGCGACAGGGTCGTCGACCCCAGATCGCGCAGTCGCCAGTCCCCTTTCGGCGGCGTCCAGGCTGGTGGTCACTTCTGACGACGCCGCAGACGATGGAGTTTGTCTGAGGACAACAACATTAGGAAAAAAGGAATTCGCACTTGTCCTTCATACTTGTCACGCAAAGGGATCACAAACGTCTTGTGGCGCGCGGACGGGAGCACGGTGGCAAGATCCGATGGCTGAGAGCGGGCGCGGGACACCTTCAAAAAGTCTGGGTGTTTCATGGTGTTTGTGGGCAGCAGAAGAGCGCACGCGTCCGTAAGCGCCTTGGCATCGGTGGCATGGCCTTTGAACGCATTTGGATCTGCCACGGCTTGGCCTAGTTTTTGATTGGCGAGCCTACGGGAGTAGGGAAAAGACATATTCTTTTAATAAAGGAAAAATACACTGAAAAATCATACGCGAGGTCGGTGGGAAACTGCTTGAGAATGTCATCTGCTACCTGAGCTTGTTCAGATACAAAGGCGTCCTGCTGCGATGGGTATGCTGCCAGAAGGTTGTTGGTCTTGTCCAACTGCTTGGCGAGCTCGTCGATTTGGTCCGCCAAGGGCTGGGTGGAAAAAAAATGAAAAAACAGTTATTTTAAAAGATCCAAGTTGCAGCTGCTACCTTGTCGGTTGCCAATGATGCAGAGCTGGACGTGACCAAGAGCTGATCTCTGAGTTCTTTGGCGGCTGAGGATCCCACGACGTTGGGCTGCTTGTCCTTGCGCAAGACGTCGAGGGCTGCGTCCGCGGCTTGACGAATGAGGGCCTGTTGTTGCTTAAGCGCACTTGCAGTTGGGGGGACTTTTTTGAGCTCGCTCTGGATGCCCGAAAGGACTTTGTTCGTCTGTTGCACGGTGTCTTTGGTTGCCTTGGCCGCATCGTGCATCCGGCTCTTTTCCTTGGCCACAATAGTTGCAACTTTTTCTCCAATTGTTTTCATCGGTTGCTGCAACGTGTCCACAATGCCCTTGAGGTCAGTGGCAGTTTTGGAAGGGTCGCTAGCACTCTTCAGGCCTCGCTCTGCGTGCTGTTCTTAGCAAAGATAGCAAAAACATTTTTCATACTGGTTGCATCAATCGAGGCCGCGAGTTCCTTCACGTCCGGTGATTCAGACGACTGCACCTTGCTCAGCAAGGACGTCGGGCTCGCGTTGGCGTTGACACCCTAGTAGAACGAGAACTTATTTATTTTTTTTCATATGTCGGACTACCTTGAGGGCGGCACAAAGTGCGGCGAGGTCGACGCCGTTAAGATCCTTGGCTGCGATCCCTCCCACTAGCTTTTTGACGTTTTCAAGCGCCTGAGCTGTCTTTTCCTTTTCGTGTCCCTGACGAGGAATGGAATGGTTTTAATAAAATTTTATTTGCGTGTGTGTGTGTGTTTTCCACCGTCTCCTACCTTGGGGTGCTTGGCTGGATCCAGCTGGGAGGCCGCCTGAACGAGGTTGGACGATGCGGAAACGATGGCAGCTGGCAGCTCCTTGGCGATCGTTTGAGAATCGGCAATTTGCTGGTGTGCGCAGACCTCCTGTGCAGCCTTTATGGTCTCGATCTGGTTTTGAGCTTGGTCGACGATAGCACCGAGATTCTTGGCTTTTTCAGGCAGGCTTAGCAGGGGCTGAGAGGACGGCTTGTCGGCGATCAGGGCAAGTTCATCGGTTGCCGCCTGCAAGTCGAGGACGGCCTGTCTGGCGCTTGCATGGTGCGCACTGATGCCAACTTTGTGAGCCTCGCTGATGGCGTCGAGCGCTTTGTTGAGAGACGTCAAGACGGCTGCTTCCACCGCTTGGACATCCGCGCCCCCTCGGAGCTTGTGTGTGTGGGCGGTCAGGTCGCTCTGAACCTGGGCGAGTTCATCAGCGGCTGTCTTCGCGGCACGAGTGGTGGCTTGGGGGACGGCTTCCAAGGACGACTGGACCTTGCTGGCGAGGGCTTTCACCGAGACATCTGCGGTCTTGGTCTCGCTGGCAATGCTTGCGCCAGACTGGGTCGAATCATTCAGTTTGCTGTCCACCTTTGCCAGCGCCGCCAGGGCTGATAGGGCGGCAGCGGCTGCATCCGAGGTAGCGAGCGACTCTGATCCGTCTCCTTGCTGCTCTTGCAGTTGATGGTCACGCCTTGCGAGGGCGTCCTGGAGCTGGTCGCGCACCTGGCCGAGGTCGGTGTTTGCACCCACGAGACTGGCGACCGCTTCGACGAGGTCGGCGGCCTGATTGAGACCTTGGTGCATCTGCGTTTTGGAGCTGTTGTCCTCGAGGAGATCGCTCCTGAGGGCGAGAATGTTGTTCTGCTGATCGACAAGGGCAGAGTGCAGGTCGTCCTTGAACTGGTCCGCCAACGACGCAGCGTTGGCGGCGTGATCGTCAATACCGCTTTGGAGCGCTCGCAAATCGTCGCGGACAGCGTCGACCTGATCCTGGACCTCGGACGCCGGCTGGTCAGACAGCAGTTTGAGCTTGTTGACACCTTGACGTAGCTTGGCGCCGTCCGCGTGCTTGAGGAGGGCGGGGTTGATAACAGGATCGAGCTTGGACGAGAGTTGTGCTGCCACCGACGTGATCTGATTGCGCAGGCTGTCGCTGACTGGCTGACCAGCTTCCGACGCTGGCAGCAGCTGCTGGGATATCCCATCGAGCTTGGCCTGGAACTGAGGAGGGGTATGAGAAAAAATAACAAACAAATTGAAAACGTACGTCTGAAAGAGTCTGCTGCAGCGCCTCGGCGCTCCGTTGAGCTCGAGCCTTCTCGTCGTCCAAGAGGGCAGCTGCGGCAGCGTCAATTTCATCCAAAGCTGGGTTGACCTTTCCTGTCTTGTCGGCCGTCTTGTCATCCGTCGCGGTTGCTTCATGAGCGTCAGCAATGACAACGGCGGCCTTTTGGATCGCCTCTGACAGTGCGACCTGAGCGGCATTGGACGGGTCCACATTAAGCTCAAGGGTACGTGGCTGTGTCGCTAGCGTTGTGTCGGCCGTGTTGAGGGCATTTCGGAGGTCCTTCAGGGGTATCGATGCTCCGTTGTTATTGAGAGCGGCTTCCACGAGATTGCCGAGCTGGAGGAGGAGGAGGAGGAGGAGGAGAGAGAGAGAGGCAATTTTAGTGCGAATCCATTTGTGTGCAAGCGGCACCTTGGTAGACGCAGCAGCCACCGACTCGACATTGGCCCCATTGCCACCGGCGAGTTGCTTGATGGCCGAATCGAGCTCCTTTTGAGCGTTTGCGACAGCCTCGGGGTAGAGTTGACCGAGCTCTTGGGCCAGCACGTCCAGGGACTCGCTCGTCGCATCCAAGCTTGCAGGCAACTCTGACAGGGCAGTGATCGTGTCGGCAACAATCTCGCGCAGACGGTTCTACGAGCGATGTTGATGTATTTTTCCATTCAAGAAAGGTTTGTACCACGTTGTCGTTGGCGGCGCCCGATGTCAGCGCCGGCTGCATCTGGCGAACCTCCGTGAGGTCGCTGTTCACATCGTGGCGAACATTGGCGGCCTTGCCACCGCCGAGCAGATTCTGGTTTTGTTGCGGGTCCAGGTCGTCGACGAGCTTTGCGAGGATCGCGTCCAGCTTGTCCGCAACCGATCCAACCTGCTTCTGAACTTGCTTGTCCACGGGCTTTGCACTGTCAGCGTCCGCTTCGGCCTTGCTGTGCAATTGATCCAACTCCTTTTGCAAGGAGGCGAGGTCACCTGCATCCTGTAAAAAGAAAATAAGACCCTCATGATTTCTTGATCGCACCTTGGTGACATTGGCTTTGGCGAGTTGGAGGGCCTCGTAAACGCGACGCGGCTCCTCCTCGAGGACGAGGGCGGCGGCTTCGGCAAACTCGTTGGCAGGAGCGTTGACGCGACGTCCCGCGGACTTGACCTTTTTCGTGTCAACCGTGTCCTTGTTTGTCTCCAGATCAAGATGCTTGAGGGCCTGTTGGGTTTGCTTGCCACTCAAGTTGAGCATCTGATTACTGAATGGCGTCGTGACGGCAGTGACCGCCGAGGCGCTTTTGGCTTGAACACCACCGACTGATGCGGCCGCATAGGCGGCTGCGCGTCGCTCGGCCTCAAACGGCAGGAGGCCGAGAATCTCGCTGGCCAGGGCCTCGGATCGGTCGACAGCGTCCAACAGAGCATCGCGACCATTGCCGCTACCTGTCGGCTAGCAACAACAAGATAGTCAACTGCTGTATTTCCGTAAAATTTATATACCGATGCCTCCAGAGACGCAACGCCCTTGTCCAGGTCGCTGTTTAGGGCGGCCACTGTCTTGTCGAGCTCGGCACGCATGTCCTTGGCGAGCCCTTGCTCCTGCAGGATGCGATCGTCCAGGTCCTTGACGTACTTTTCCAGCGCCTCTTTTGTCTTGCCAATGTCGCTGCCGAGGTTGTCGGCAGCATCCTTTGCAGGTAAGGATGGGTCGATTCCTCCCTCTTGTGCCTTCTCAACAAGCAAATCGCGCAGGTTGGCCGTGCTGGCATCACCCAGGAGCAGGGGATTCTTCTCAGCAGCAACGTCTGATGTCGTCTTGGCAGCAATCTCCTTGTACCCTTGGTTGTGCTTTGCGGCGATATCTGCAGGCGACGACGACGACGATTGGAGATCGCCGTTGAGGGCTTTCTGCAGAGCCACAAGCTCGAGCTTTCTTTTCTCCAGGTCGCCGCGGAGAACCCCGGCCGCAGCCGTGTTGGCCGCCAGTTGGTTGGCCAGAACAGCGTCCACCGTGCTTGGAAGCTCGCTCAACAAGGGTTGGACCTGCAAACTCAACTTTAAAAAAATACTTTTTTTCTTTCTTTCTTCTGGGATAGATAATATACGATTTGGATGGTCTTGCGGGGCTTGTTGATGTCGTCCTGCGCGCCGAGGACTGCACGCGAAGTCTCTCCGAGCGCCTTGACTGAAAAATCGAAATAACAAATTTAAAATTGGCCTACACTGCCCATTGCATACCCAACTCGTCAGAGAGTTTGGCGAGAGCCTTCTGTACTGGCGTGATGGCATTGCCTGTGCGCGCGCTGTAATCGTTGAGCTTGCCGAGGTTTGAAAGGTCGTCTGGGTTTCCCTCCTCTCCGTCCACGGCGCCGGCGGCGGCAGCAGCAGCAGCAGCAGCAGCAGCAGCAGCGTCGCCCGCGTCGAGTCTGATAGTTTCGTCTGCTTCGGTCAGCGAGTTGAGGAAGATCGGGAAAAGGTCGATCTTGGACAGGCGCACGTGCTCCTCTGTGATAATGATGTTGAGGTCGCGGATACAGTGCTCCAGGTTCTCGAGCGCGGCGAGGGCGGGCGGGTAGGCGTCGCGCACCTGGGCGCCCGAAGCCTGGAGGACATCGTTGATGACGTCTGCCAGGGCGTCGTTCAGGTCGTTGACCTTGTCAAAGTACGAGTGGAGGACCATGGAAAGCTCGGACGCGGTCGTGGGCTGGATGGCCTTGCGCGAGGTGGACTCGGCGAGCTTTGCAAAGTCGGCCGTGGCAAGCTCGTACGTGTCCACGAGCACATCCTTGTTGGCGTGCGAGGGCTCATCGTGCACTTTGCTCATGGCTGCGTGCACGCTCTCGAGGTGCCGCGTCGAGACAGCAAGATCGTACTGGACGCAGGCGATAAAGCTGAGCTTGGCGGTGTGGTAAAAGGCACAGGCGGCCTGGGCGATCTCCTGCAGGTGGTGCAGGAACTGGTGGTGGAAGGTTTCACGGCTTGCGTCCAGACTGACGACCTTGGTGTACTCCTGGTAGACCTGGACGACCTTGGCCTCCTCGGCGCAGAGCTCGTCCTTGATCTCGGCAAACGAGTCCTTGGTCTTGCGGATGGTGAAGGCGGCATACTCGAGCTGGGTTTGGATCGATCTAGAACAGGCAATGAGTGGGGTAAATCGCCGTCCACGAGGTACTGTTGCAAGGTGTTGGTCATCTTGACGCGCTCGTCAACATCGTTGATGCGGCCGTAGTACTGCTGGATGCAGGCGTGCGCCACCTGGATCAGCTCGTCCAGGAACACGGGGTTCGTGTCCACCCGATGCGCCAGCGGAATCGGCGCGTCTGCAAAGGCAGGGGACACAGGTCGTGTAAGCGACAGACGGTTCGTTTTCCTACTTGCCTGTTGTGGACATCCGGGAGCGGCACTTCAAAAAATATGTCAGAGGCCGATCCCACGTGGGCTGGCAAAAAAGCAGCGCCAAGCCATGCGTCGTCGCCTTTGTTCTCCTCGGGCACGAGCTCGGAGACGTCGTCGTTGTCGCCGGCTCCGGCGGACGCCACAGCAGCAGCAGGGGACGAGGGCGGGGACACATCGGAGCCGCTGTTGAGGCCATCGCTCAAGCGTTTTGTCCTGTTCCCCATCCAATATCAAGACGTGTACGACATGTACCGCCAGGCAAAGGCGTCCTTTTGGAGCGTCGAGGAGGTCGACCTCAGCCACGACATGGTATGCTGTTGACCTCCTGGAAAAGAGACCCTTATCGGCACGAAACGTCTAGGATGACTGGGTCGTGTTGACGCGAGACGAGAAGGAGTTTATCGGTTTGATCCTTGCGTTTTTTGCCGCGAGCGACGGCATCGTCACCGAGAACCTGGCCGAGCGTTTCTGCCGCGAGGTCCAAATCCCTGAGGCGCGTTGCTTTTACAGCTTTCAAATCGCGATCGAGGTGGCAATTAAAAGTCTTTGTTTGTTTTTTTTTTGTTTTGACTGTAACGATGCAAATCGCAAACAGGCTGTCCATTCGGAGATGTACTCGTTGCTGCTGGATACGTACATTCGCGACGACGACGATCGGGACAGGTTATTTGGCGCTGTCACCACGGTGGAGTCGATCAAGGCCAAGGCGGACTGGGCGCTGCGGTGGATCGACTCGTCGTGCTCGTTTGCCGAACGCATCGTGGCCTTTGCTGCTGTCGAGGGCATCTTTTTCTCGGCATCCTTTGCCGCCATCTTCTGGCTAAAGAAGCGTGGCATCATGCCCGGCCTCACGTTCTCAAACGAGTTGATCTCGCGTGATGAGGTAAGATCATTTGTTTTGGAACGTTTCTTTTTTTTTTTTGTAACACAGACCTTGTGCAGGGATTGCACACCAACTTTGCCTGCCTCTTGTACAAACACCTTGAGCACCCGTTGCCGACGTCTTCCGTGGAGGTGATCATCAACGAGGCGGTCCATGTGGAGAAGATGTTTATAACCGAGGCGCTCCCCGTGGGCCTGATTGGGATGAATATGGCTGAAATGCACATCTACATTGAGTTTGTCGCGGACCGGCTGCTGGTCAACCTCGGCGCAAACAGGATCTTCAACGCAGTCAATCCATTCGACTTTATGGACCTCATCTCGATCGAGGGCAAGACCAACTTTTTCGAGAGACGAGTTGGCGAGTACCAGCGCAGCAACGTGATGAACTCGGATCCTCGTGAGCGCGAGTTCCGTCTGGATGCAGACTTTTGATTGGCTGACCCTGAACAAAATATACACATATATGTACAGAGGGGGGGGGGAATGATTTATTCTGTTTTCTGACGCTTGCCGTCGGGCTCTACGTCATCTTCGCTTGCTGGAACGACCGCGGGAACGAGGGTAGCAGCAATGGCATCATCGGACGCAGAAGAAGCGGTGGTGACAATGTCGGTTGTGAGCTGAAATGTAAAGCAAAACATGTCCTTGGTCGGTGCCACTCGCCGGACGACATGGAGGTCGTACGATAGCGGCCGTGAGCCCATCGCGTCCTCGACTCGCTTGAGGATGTCTTCGTCGGGAGCCTCGATCATGTGCGAGAAGCAGTAGCAGTGCACCTTGGGCAGTTGCTCAGTCGTTGGTGGCACCGTCGCCGTTGAAAAGAGACCGCGGAAAGTGTCTGAAGAAGAAAGTTAGTACGTTCCACCATCTACAAATTCACATGCCCTTACCAAGGAAGGACAACGCGGACGCTGGCAAGTTCATCACGACGTGATCCACGATTTTTCCTTTGGGGCTGGAAGCATAGCGCTGGTGGAAGACGCTTCGCGCAAATTCACGACCGTCAAGATTAAAGCAATCTGCTTGTGCCTTGTTGCGCTTCATGTTTTCGACGAGGGCAGCGTGCGAGTCTGGATTGAGGTCGTTGGCGTAGACGACGCAGCCCTTCTTGGCCGCAGGCACCGCAAACGGCCCCACACCGGCCATCATATCCACAATCGTCTCGCCCTTGTGGAACCCGTGCACGAGCCGCTCGTGCTCGGTGTGCAGGCGAGAGTTCCAGTACACTTTGGAAAAGTCAAACGAGAACGTGCACCCGCTTTCCCTCTGAAGAACGGGTGAGTCATCTCCCTTTTATGACTTGAGTACCACTTGGGCCACCGTGTTGTTTTCGCCGGCAAGAACCTCCATCTTGAAAACGCGGAACTCTGTGTCGATCGTGTCGATCTTGTTCACGACCGTCAGGATTTTCTTGTTTTTCTAATTGTGCACATAAGGAAGACCCCGATTAAATAACACTAAAAAACCATACGTCCAGCAAAACTTGGCCAATGATATGCTTGAACGGGAGCTGCTCGTCGCGCAGATTCATGTGCGCAATGTGGCCAATTGTCTCAAAGGCCGTAGGCACGACCACGTCCTCTGGCAGGATAGACTTTAGGATGTCCTCTGCGGGTATTGAGTTGCAAGATTAGCCTAGGCCTGCAACACAAAAGGGAACGAGCACCGGCACTCCAGTAGTCGTAATCCAATGTAATCTCGTGCTGCACCATGTTGGCCGTGCCCTCCTTGAGCATGCTCTGCAGCTGCTCCGGCAGCTCTTGCTCGCTCCTGACCGAGGGCTTGAGGAGGACGAGGCGATCGGTCAAGGCGCCATCGGCTGGCGGCACGACCGAGACAAAGCGCGGCTGCTGCAACGTGACCCTTGAAGTTTTTGGTGAGCCCATGTGGCTCTTTTTTTTGAAAAGTGTGGTTTTTTTTTACATGTGGTAGCTTTTGAGGATGTTGCTGCATTCGCTCGCGCGCACACGCAGTGCAGGGACCATCGTCTTCACCCGGAACAGCTCGCGGTCCAGCTGCAGCAGCCCGCGATGGATCGGGGCGGCGAAATGCGATACTTTGGTAGCCATTTTAAAAAATAGCGCATCCGTTTTTCATTTTTGCCAGCAGGCAAGAAATGGTTGCCTCCAACTCGCTAGATTTACTCCCATTCGATCGTCGCCGGAGGCTTGGAGGAAATGTCGTAGGTGACGCGATTGATGCCCTT
>Ga0302230_10001906_pt1 | contig 12944 bp, 16 predicted proteins | sample II_Palsa_N2_1_FD_193523 | JGI IMG/M metagenome (GOLD analysis project Ga0302230, IMG submission 193523) | Peat permafrost microbial communities from Stordalen Mire near Abisko, Sweden - II_Palsa_N2_1 | ecosystem: Environmental > Terrestrial > Soil > Palsa > Peat permafrost | place: Sweden... | reverse complement strand
CAGATCTCGCACGCTTTTCTTCGACCAAGACTCACAGCTTTTTTTCCTCTTCTTTTGTTTATTTCGGCTTCTACTTTCTCGCAACAGCTCGCTTTTTGTGCGCCAGCACAAATTCGCCGTACAAGTTCGAGGTACAATTATTCGGGAATGTTCTAGAACGTTCGAAACAAATTGCCGTTTTCCGTGCGCACGGAGTATGACGTTCATTTTCTAGCAACAGTATTTTTTCCAACCTCTTTCTCTTTCTTTTCTCTGTTTCTTTTCTTGTATGCTCTTCTATGCTGTGCCCTCAACTTGTGGACATGTTTATACCTATAACTTTTCGTAAAGCTCTCAGCTAGGAGAAGGCACAGAAAGAGAGAAAACATCGTATTTAAATGAGGATTGGTTTAGGATGAGGGTATGGATGGTGTGGGTGGATGGTTGCCACGTGGCTCCTTCCCTTGTTTTCCTTTCCTCCTGTTCTTCACATGTTACCGAAGGAGACCTATACCTTTTCGTGAAGTTTTTTGACCTCAGCTCTATGCTGCTGTAGAAAAGGAGATATTTATGTGGTTTTCTGATGTTCTTTCTGTTGTTATTACAGGGTCTTCTTCATACGCTCCTGTATGCCCTATATACTCTTTTCTATCCTTCCCGTCCTTATGAAAGTAGCAAGTTTGCCAACCGACTAACAATCTCTTTAAATCACGTAGCGCCTTTCCGTGTGGGTGTACGGAAGGACTAGGGAATTCCCTCGGTCTCAGTCATGAGCGGAAACGAGAGCCCAGGAAGTGATAGCAGCGACGAGAGCCATGTCGATACCGATGTCTCAGCTGACGAACTCCATGAAGCAAATACAAAATCTACTTGTCAATTGACTATTGAAGCCTTGAGTTCTCCAATTAGTATTCAGAGTATTTCAGATGATGATGACAGCGCTATTATTAAAGATGCTGCTGTTGAAATTGAAATCTTTCGCTACCATGATCTATTGACGCATGCCAATGCCGAAACAATACTTCGCAAGCAAAAAGACGACTATTTGATTTTCCAAAAAGGACTAGGAAAAGGTAAGGCTTTGGTTCCAGGGCAGGCGGGTTGTTACCTGTGTGGACGTACATTGAAATTCGAAAAGAGGAATTGTACATGCGAGTCGATGAAAAATTGTAAAGGATGTGGCGCTTGGCAAATAGAGCACGTAATCGCGAAGTCGAGAAAGATTGATAACTCACAATGGAAGCCAGACTTTTTCGGTAATCTGCTCCCTGCTTGCGCACGCTGTAATTGTTCAAGTTGGAAAAAGAATCATTCATTGAATCATTGCATTACAAATTTGAAAATGTATATTCAGAGTTGGTGCGTCGTTGACTTACCCCTTAAGACAATCACAAGAAATGAGATTCGTCAAGCTATTGTTGCACGTGACGATTTGCAAGATGTCGCTTTTCAGGATGCTCTTGAGAAAGCAGGTCTACTTGATAAGTTTGCTGCTTTGTCTACTAATGATTTCGATGTCAGTACTTTGAATACCGACTGGAGCTATTCAAAGTATGATGGTCACGGTGGACAGGCGAATGTTTATTTGACCACAATGACCGATGGACGTGATGTTGCAGTTAAGGTATACTCGTTAGAAAATGCTCCGGAGGAAAGGGCTCGGACATTAAGGAAGGTAGCTCACAGAGAATATAAAATTTTATCAACTTTGGAGCATCAAAACATAATTAAAGTCATTGGTACCTATGAAAACGACATTGGCATACACATGGTTATGCCCAAATTGGGTAAATTTACTAAGAATCTATCTTTGTTTGTTGCAACGAAGATCTTGCTCGATATTTCGGAAGCTTTGCTGTTTATGCATTCTCATAATCCTCCTTTCATCCATCGTGATGTTAAGCCGTCAAATATCCTAGTTGCTGACAGAAAAATTGGAGTTTTGGCGGACTTTGGTTTAGCAACAATTTTAAATAAATACATGACGACTGGTCAAGGTACAGCTGGATACAGGGAGGATTCACTGGAGAATACGACAGCGTTTGACGTTTCCTGTTTTGGCAAGACTATCAAAGACGTTCGTGAAAACTACTCACTGGATTTCGATACAGCAGTAGTGTATGACAAATTAATTTCAATTTGCAATAAGACCCCAAATGATGGGATTCAAACAGTGAGGAATTCATTGTTTGAATTAGTCAATCGAAATAAGCCTGTTGCTACACTTTCAATTGTGCCTGTATTCCCAACAGAACCTACACTTCCAATTGTGCCTGTGCTCCGAACAGAACCTACACTTCCAATTGTGCCTGTGCTCCGAACAGAACCTGCACTTCCAATTGTGAATGTGCATGCACCTGCACCAGTTCAAAACTACGTACCTCAGTTCACAGTTTCTCGCAATCCAGGTATCTGTAATGCAATTCTCGGACGAAATTCGACGAGACGTGGAACAGTTTGTGGTCGAAGAAATTGTCATTATCACCCAATTTGGATTCCTATCCCCCAATAGAATTTCAGAAATACGACACTCAAGGTGAGATTCCTTGCTCAAGACAGATGAAAGAGAACTGTCGGTGTTTTTTTTTTTCTCTGTTCCTTAACACTCTTTCTTTTTCCCCAATTGAACCAATTTGTGTTGTCCTTGTTCTAGTTGTTTAAACAAAGAGCGTTCCGGATAAAAAATATCCATTTTATAAAAAATTATAGAATGAAAGAAGCATTAGATGAAATGTTTTAACTGCGCTATTCTTTTTTTATGAAGTACCGTTCCTTTGTGCTTTTCAGCGTGGTTCCTAAATACCGTCGAGCCACATTCACACTGAAATCTCATTGATTGCTTCTCTTTAGGCCCCTCGAATTCGTTGTTCTAGATGCTTCACAACCGTAACAGGTACTTCGGTGTATTCCAACTTATATGTTGTCCCGCACGTTGATATGCTGTCAGCCTTCATTTTACCATTACAGAATGTTTTGGCTGAAGTACTGGTGGGACGCTTGCCTGCGGTTGTGCTTATACCCTTGCATTTCCATTTGAATTTGCTTCTCACTCATGTCGACTGAGTCCACGCCCTGCGTGACCCTGGTAGTACGCCTTGGTTCGCAGGGCCATGAGCTCCTTGATCGGGACTCCCCTTCATCTAGGACTTGAAGAGGCAGAGCCCATTCTCGGGACGAAAACGCGAAAGTCGTGTTGAACTCCGTCCTGAAGGCGCGCGCCGCCGACTTGATCCATGACAAAGTCGCTGACATCGAACAGTGTTTCGTGATCGTCGATTGGATCGTGCTGCAAACCCCGATGATGCAGTCGAACAAGTCGGCCTCCGTGATGTAGTCGTAGGCGTCGTGCACGATCTTGGTCTGCTCGTCGATGATGCTCCTTCCTCTCAAAGGCCAAGAATTCGGTACTATAGATCGCAACCGGTCAGAGTTGAGTCGGGTACTGATCGTCCTACCTACGCATGTCGCATGGTAGAAAATGTTAAACCACAATGACACAATTCTTACCAACTTCTCGGTAACTTACCGACCTCGTGGCCTCAAAAAAAAAAAATGTCGGTCACAGTCGACAACGCCTTCGAGGCGTGGTACCTCAAGAAGATTGCGGACGCGGTCATGCAGACGCATATTGGTCCAGAATACCATGATGGTGGTAGCTGGGGTCGTCCATACTCGGTCGTATGCCCCTTTTGCAATCGCACGTTCCGAAGGGGTGACATAAGTCACTATGGCGACTGTGGATCTGGCTACCGGTATGTATGGTCAGAGTTCGTCAATCACGCAATTGTTCAGAAGGGCGGTGGAATTCGTCCTCATTTTAAAGATTCCGCGTTGACACCTGCCGTGATTACAAACTTTTTCCGTCCAGAACCGGACGTTCTTTCATGCCAAAAGAAAGCTCGGGCGATGTTTGCCTCCTACACAGCGACCGCAAAGCCCAGTGCCTTGGAGAAACTGGACAATGTAATCGCCGCTCAGCTCGTCGCTACCAAAGCAAACGAGATCGACCAATTCGACGTGTCTGAGTCTCAAAATGACAGTAATTAATATTTTTTTATATTTCAAGAACTAATAATTTATTTCAAGTCTGTCCGTCGTGCGTGGAGATGTTTGACAACAAGAGCCTCGCGACCCTCCCCTGCCTCCACTCGATCTGCGAAACGTGCTTTGCTGGGCAGAACAACGAGGACACGTACGAGTGCTACTTTGTCCGAATGGACGTCAGCTGTGGCAACAAGTACAAGAAGATCGATGTCGTGCTCAACCAGTCCTCGTCGGCAGCGAACAAGAAGGCTGAGATCTGTGGCTCGTGCGAGGAGAGCCCTGCGACCCATCGCTGCGAGACTTGCGGTCTGCTCCTTTGTACGGACGAGGCCAGCGGACACCCCAAGGCCAAGGCATCCAAGGGACACGTTGTCGCTCCCCTCACTTCGGCAACTAATTCAATTGAGCATCCGTGCCACTTTCATCCGTCCGTGGCTGCTTCGCTGTATTGCCAATCGTGTGACCAACTCGCCTGCCTTGACTGTCTCAAGAAGCATGCCGGTCATCCTCTTCATCCAGTCGAGGAAGGACTCGCGTCCCGTGCCAATCTGCTTAAGGACCAGTTTGCCGCCCTCAATACGAAGAGCACCGGTCTTCCCCTCGGCACCGTAAACAAGGGCATCCAACTGCTGGGCGTGCACCGCAAGACAACGACCGACTCGATCCGCGCCTCCTTTGGCAGCATCATCCAACCTCTCCTCACCACGGCAGCTGCCCTCAGGGAACGACAGGAACTGCTCTGCACCCAAGCCAGTGATGCCATCATCGCCGACATCAAGGTCCTCGAGCAGCAGTACGACTCGATCGCCACTTTCAAGCACAATGTCGAGTTTGTCGAGTCCTCGCTCGTGCTAACCACCAACAACGCAACGCAGCAGGCCCAGATCGGCGCCCGCCTCATCGCCCTCAAGAAGGTCCAGCTCGACGCCCAGCCCCGGTTCAAGGGCACCACGCACTTCTTCTACGAGCAGCCCCAGTCCGTCGCAACGCTGCTCTCCACCATTCAAGCCATCGACCCCAGCCAGCTCGGTCGTCTCGATCGCAAGGACTCGACTTAGGAGTCACAGGGTTTTCAAACGATGTTCTCGCGTGTGTTGTCATTGAAAAGTGTAATTGAGGAGCACGATGAGAACTTCCTCTAAACCCGTAGATTCAATGTGCTGTGTAAGGATCCTATTCGCGGCTTCAGTTTCCATTCTCGTATGATTTTGTACAAACTATACAAGAAATAGGGGATTGCTGTAGAACTGTGGAACTACGGACCTTTGGTTTTTGTAAAAAAAAATTTAGGAAAAGAAATCAACTAAGACCGAAATAAGGCGTTCTAGTCCTCTGACCCATGAACTCTGATGCTTCTGTCTTTGGTTTGTCGAGAACTTCGAGCATGGAAGCGATCATATCCCTCTTCGCCATGAGATACACGAGAGCCTTCACTGCGACCTTTTGGTTCAAAAGAACAAACGTGACCCTATTTCTCTGTATGATTAAGCAAATGCAAACAAACGATACTTCTCATGCAATTACAATAGGGGGTTTACAATAAGAGGGTGAGGGAATAAGATGTGATAATGAGAGAAGAAACAACATAAAGGAAATAAAGAAAAGAAAGGGAAAAAAAGGTAAAAAGGGATGAACATATGGGGACTACTAGGACTCGGAGACTCGGAAGCAAGCACCAGCTCAGTTCTTGACGGGCTTGCGGATGGGGATGCGCAGGAACTTGGCGAAGAACTCGGCGTGTTCGGGACGCTCGCGGGCCTCATCCATGATCGGGTTGCTGCCAAAGTAGGTCGTCTCATACATCTTAGGACCAGGCGTTTCAACGACCGGGTGGCTGATCATCTTGATCCCGGTGAACTGGGCGACGACCTCAGGGTATTCAGTGGTGCCGAAGATGCTCGAGGTGAAGGACGTGGTGGTATCGTTGTTGACCGAGGACTCGTAGATGTGGTAGAAGTGGTCGTCAGCAGTCGATTCAGCGTAAAAAATATGTCCATAGTCGGACTTATAGGCGGGCTTTATGGTGCCCCAAAGCTCTACCAAGTCGCTCGACATCAGCTGGAAGTTGAAGAACGAGCTGGACGAGAGGCTGTAGTAGAAGAAGTAGAGAATGGCGACGTGGCTCACGGGCGAGCAAACCGGGCCGATTATCGCTGCCTCGCACGTATAGAACTAAAAAAAAGCAGCGCATGGATGAGACTAGACAAGAGCAGGCACACAACAGCAGACGGGTACCTGGTAGACGTTCGAGAACGTGCACGTGAAGCCGGCCTGGATGAAGTCAATGGGCAGGTCGGCTGACGCGACTCCAACGTCAAGCACCGAGTCGTTCACAGGCTCAACCGGGTTGAAGCACAGTGTGCCAGTCAGCAGGCGCGCTTCGGTGGCAGACGCGGACTTGGCCGACATGGCGGCGACGGCCAGCGTGAGGGCGAGCAGCACGAGAACCGACTTGACCGACATAGCCTGACTTGGTACTTCTTACAAAGGTGAGGCCCGTTTTATACAGCGTGATTGGATCAATTTTACTGTATCCTGATTGGTCAATTTTGTGATACGTCATGTTTCGTCATCAATTCGATTCAATGCAATGAAGCACTTGCACGGTGGTCTTCTGCAAGTGCAAAAGCCTATTATTGCATTGAAATCTAATACAAATCGAAAGCATATGCTTACCAGAAACAAGCGGAACGCGGTTGCGATAGCTCCCCTTCAAGAGCAAGTGCAGGCGGAGGTGCAGGACACGTCGGACGAGTCCTCTCACACGGGTGGACCAGCAACAGGTCGATCTACCAGAAGGTTTGTTTGTCCACTCGCTGTCTTGTACTTACCACTGGGCCCTGCAACGGGGTCGGGCTGGGGGTCGGTGTAAGACAACGAGAACGAGCAGGTGAACGTCTGAACGACACGGAGACTTATGAGAGCGACGACGAGAGCGACAGCAGCGACTGGAGGACTGGTGAGAGCGACGACTCAGACGTGGACTCATCAGAAGGCCAAGAAGAAGGCGACGCGGAAGAAGATCTTCCACGGGCGACGACAACATTGCTTTCGGCACAGCGCACCACCAAACTGGCGGACGGCGAGGCTCTCGAGCAGGCGGACCTGGAGGAGGATGTGCTCGTGCGAATGCGCAAGAAGCGGCGAGTGGTAGTGTGTGCCAGTATACCTCGATATTGCAACCGGTCATGGCGTCCATGCGGTTACATTTTACGCATGCGTCCATCCAATCATCGATGCTATTAGCTGCATTAAAGATCTCGCCATCGTTTTCCCTTACAACGACAAGGATAAGCTCCAGCGCATGTCAGACCGCTTTCAACAGCGGTTTAACAATCCGTTGACGGGTTGCGCGGGTGCTATTGACGGGCTTGCTATTCGAATTGTGCGACCGAAAACGGATAATTCGCAAAGTCACTACAACCGAAAAGGATTTTTTGCTGTGAACATGCAGGCTATGTGTAATGCAAACTACGAGTTCACTTTCGTCTCCTGTCGAACCGTGGGATCAACGCATGATTCTCTGGCTTTTGCGTCTACAGACCTATTTGATATTGTGAACGACCGAGAGAAATTCCCATATCCATTCTGGATTGCCGCAGATGAAGCGTACGCGGCGTCTGGATCTTTGCTAACCCCTTGGTCAGGCAGAAATTTGGAGACTTACAAGGACTCTTTCAACTTTCATCTGAGCAGTCTACGTGTCCACATCGAGCAAACGTTCGGGATATTCGTGTCACGCTGGGGCATCCTGTGGAGGGAGCTGCAAGTGGAGTACAATCGCATCGGCCCTTTAGTAAACTGTCTAGCCCGACTCCACAATTTTTGCATACAGGATTCCGTGTCTCCATACAAACACAAGGACCTGGCGGGTCCTTCTTCAAAAACGGCTCCAGTATTTGCGCAGGATAAATGCGACCGGGACTATGCCCTCCTCTTTGCCAGCGCTGGTCAATCTAGCCACGCTCGAGTGCAGCTCTCTCTCTTCTAGAATTTTGAACACGCCCAGTAAATATAGGTTTCCGTGGATAAACCGGGCGAAGGACATTAGCCCAGGCTCCATCTGTCGGCGGATGTTTAGTCGGACAAACGCTTGAGTACTAGTACCTGACCGGACGTGCTGTACTTGTTGTAGACGGTTGTGTAGTCACTGCGAATCTTTCCCCATTGCGCGTTTAGAGGTGGGATCAAACGCGGCGTCATCAGCACAGCCAGTCGCGTCGATGATATCGTACGTGGTTCCATCCACGTCGTTGAACATCGTCTCCAAAGTCCCACCGGATGCGAAGTCGTCGTTGTCTTCCTCAAGGTCGCTGCGACTCTTCCGCTTCTCTTTGGCTTCTTGAAGCGACATGGCTTGCGCTGCCCTGGGGTCTGTCATGACGTAGACGAGACGGATTTTCTCGTCTGGCGTAAATGCCTTCGCCCTGTCCTTTGTCTGGTCCTTCGCCACGATCTGATTCAAGATCTTCGAGTTGCCAGAGCCTGTAATGCTGCCTGATGGCCGGTCAGTGGTTAACCTGACTGCTCATATGGCTGTCACCGTCTGTGTTGCCGTCCGGTCGGTCCAGACCGCCGCCGCCTTCACGCTGACCACCACTGTCGCGGCCGTTATCGTTGTTGCTGCTGCTGCTGCCACGGCCGCTGACACCGGCGTCACGGGCCCTAGCCTCCTGTGCCACCTGGCAGTGTGCCTTGTCCTGCAGCTTGTCCTGTGCCAAGCACTCGCGGAGGCGAGTAATCTGCTCTTCCTTGCTTCCTGTGGCCTTTTTCGAGCGCTTTTTGAGCTCGTCAGCCAGGAATTCCTTCGTCCTACACAGAGGCGGTCAACACCCAGAGAGAGCAGGTCCCAAGCGTTACCAGGAGGCCTCGTTGTCGAGGGTTGGTTCCTTTTTATGAGGCGCCATGGGTAAAAAAAAATTGACCAATCAGGATACAGTAAAATTGATCCAATCACGCTGTATAAAACGGGCCTCATTCATTTCTTCATTCATTCATTCATTACAAACATGATTTCGCAACTATTTTGCAAATAGGTGTCCCTGCTGATCGAAACATATTTGCAACAGAGATTATGTAAATAAAAGTGGAGCAAACAATACAACGACAAAGAGGAGCAACTAAACAACGAAACACATAGATTTTCTTACACTTAGAAATGATGTGCCTGCACCAGCACGGGAGTGGGGGCCTCGTTTGATATGTGTGCTCACTCGTCCATAACAGGAACAGCAGGCATGGTGAAAGCTGACGGAGACTACGCCGTTGACGTTATCGGCGACAACAAAGAACACGAACTGGAGATAGTCAACTTCAGACTTCCCGCGGGCGTGGGCCCATTAGGAGAGGCTTTGAAGACCAACAATGCCCTTACTGCTCTGAGTATTTGGGGTTCGTATCTCTCTTATCTGCCTTGCTGAACTTACGTGTGAATCCGAAAAGGATTCGCGTACGCTTACGCACATGGCATCAGAGTGCTCGCTAGTGCCCTCAGAACGAATACCACGCTCACCACGCTCAAGTTTTCAGGTAATTGCTGAGTCTGAACATTGTGACCTGACCGTTTTCCTTAGCAATCCCTCTTGTCGACCACATTGACGGTGACATGTCGAAGGACTTTGCCGATGCCCTCAGAGTGAACACTTCCCTTACCTCGCTGGACTTCTCAGGCATGACTACCTTCATTTCGTGGTCTAAAGGCTCTCTCACAGACAGCAATATCAATGGAGACGGCGCCAAAGCCCTTGCTGAAACCCTCAAGATCAGTACGTGGAGGATGCAGCTGAACAGGCAGGACTCAAATGGCCCATCTGCGTCCACGAAGTGTCGTCTGTTCCCCTCACGTTTGCCGGTGTCGACGATTTGACTGCCACCATCTCAAAACTTGCTGGTGATCTTGCGGGTGACGGGCAACTTGTGCCCACGTCGTACCTGGAGATGGAAAGCGCTGTGGATTTCGTGTCGGCCAAGCTGGGCCGAGAAGGCCAGCCCCCCCGTTTGTACAATTGAAGATCTGACCAAGGCCGCCAAGCTTGTCAACAAAGATTTCAACCCTGCTGACGCACCAGCTGCGCTTGGTCAGCTGAATTCGTGGGGTCGTATTGTATACCAGCCAAACATTGTCCAGAGCGTGATCGTCTCGCCGACGTTCCTCACGCAGCAAGCCATGGGCGAACTTTTTAAGCCGACCAACAAGCAGCATGCGAATGGCCGCCTGTCGCGCAAAAATCTTGACCTTATTTGGTCGAGCCCTGCAGTGGCACCTTTCCGCGACGACCTATTGAGGCTGATGGAGCGGTTTGACGTGTGCTACGCTCAGACGGGACCTCAAGGAGGGGAGGAATTTGTGTTTACATCTCTCCTGTCGGAGAAGCCAGCCGCAGAGTTCAGCGAGATGTGGCCCCAGAAGGCTCGTGAAGGAATGGTTGAACTATGTCGCGTCTTCTCCCTGGACGTCGTGCCTTCACACCTGGTCTCCCGTGTTCTTAGCCGTCTGCACAAGAAAATTCATCAGCAAATGGTCTGGCGCCATGGGGCTCTATTTGAAGAGGCCCGAACAACGCTCGGTACGCTGCAACTCATTCGTGACTCAACTAGCCCTGGTGGTCGCCTGGTGATCCGTGTTCGTCCTCTCGTCGACAAGCGTCATGCTGGATCGAATCTCCTCAACACGATTGTGGTCGTTGTGAAGGCCTGTATCTCGCTATACCCTGGCATCGTTACAACCGAACTACTGGAGTGCATCGCAACAGGTTGTACTTGCTTGACACCTGTAGCGGACGTAGTCTCGAGCATCAGTGAAAAGGCCATCCTTTGCAGGCGCAAGTTTCCAGTCTCTCCCCGACGACTCCTGGAGCATGCCGGTCTCGTCGATGCCGCAGCGGAGGACACCCACATAGGTTCCCTACGTATGAACAATGATCTGGTAAAGGCCATTATGGCCCGCTTGGACACGCACGAGGGCCGTCTTGGTGCACACGATATGGCGCTGCGTGTCATTGTCCAACAGATTGAAGGTTGCAACTACCCGGGTCTGTTCGTCCTGTTGCCCGCCGAGAGCCCGTCGACTTGGCTGGGCAAGGTTACAGACCGCGCTCAGCGTGTGCTTCTCAAAAAATTCCAACTGCTCCCGCTTTGTGAGTTCTCCCTACCTAACGAAGCGCTCTGCCACCCTCCGAAAAATGTGGAGGGCAAGGAAATCGTCGACATCAAGCACAAGGAACTCGTCCAGCGTCTCGGCACAGCGCTCAAGGTTACCTCTGGCCTCCTCAAGGCTGTTCAGGTAGCCGTGAAAATCGCCGGGATCCCACTCCCAGACATTGCATCCCTTCTGGACACGATCGTCGATGTGGCTTCTGAGACGAGCAGCGCCGTGGACAAACTTCAAGTTGTATACGATTATATCAGCCAGCAATCCAAGAACACGGATGTCGACGTCAAGCGTACTATCGAGAGGCCCCAACGCCTGGAGGGCAAGGCACTCGGCGATGTCGAAGAGTTGTTTGGGCGCAACCTGGTACTACAGACATATTTTTTCCTTCCTTTTCTAACACACTTTTTGTAGAACGGGTTTGTCGAGTCTGCAGGCCTCCATCGTACATCCATATTGCGCGCTGACTGCCCCTCAGGTCCATTTGGCTCATGCATGTGGTTATGTCAGCAGCATCGTCACCTGATCGAGGATTGGAACAACAGTACCTCGACGACGTCTGCAGAGTTCATCAATAAGGGTCGCAAGATCGCCGAGAGCGAATAATCCTTTCTCAGTTTTCTTTGTTTATCATTTGCATTTGTCTTTTTTGGTCTGCCTTGTCGAAGAATGTGCGTAGGCTGCGTCTCGTACATGTTGGCCGTCACGGTGCTGAGAAAGACTGTCTCGTGGACTTGTCGTACGAGGTCTGCCAAGACGCGTCGTCCTTGTTCTTCTCGAACGTGGCCATACCCCGGGCTAGGGCGAGCGAGCGCGTCAGGCGATTGTGCACATACCGCAGCATGGTAGTAGGTGTGAAAAACTATGAACTTATTCTCCGTAATTTTAAATAGTTGCGCATTTTGCCTCCTTAGTTTCAAATAGTTGCGCACTTGGCCTCCGTAATTCTAAAAAGATACGCACTAAGCCTCCGTAATTATTGAGACGTCTCCCGTGACATTTAAAATAGGACATTGGACTAAACTGTATGAAACTGCAGTTTATGTCACTGGAGTTTTGAAAGGCCACTTGGCAGCGGTAAGCACTGCTGAGTGCTAGCAATATGACCAATCGGTTTCTCAATGTCTTTCTTTTTTTTTTTTTTTTCTATTTTTATTTTCCCTTCAGTTGTGTCATTTTTTCAGTTCCTATATAATCTCGTAAAACTCCAGTTTCTGAGTTTGAAAAGAAATAGTTTCAGTTTGGCCCGAAGGTGACCAGTCTTATGCCCTATCTGAAATACGCACTTGCCTCCGATGTCCAACAAAGCTAGCGTGCCAATCGTTCCTTGTCAATGACTTGCATGAGTTTTTGAACGACGTTCTTTACGAAAGTACGGCCTTGACGTTTGCAGGCTGCGGCTATCAGCGCCTCAATGAGGTTGCCCTGGGCTGTCTTTGTTTGTTGCTGCCGCAGAAAGGGCAGATGCAATGTCGAGGAGGCGAAGGAGCCAAAGTGCGCCAACCACAGCGACCGGTCCTCCAAGAAGAACAAACGTCACAGTATAGCCGCTGGTAGCAGGCTCCGGGTCTTCGTCTTTGCTTGGCCAATATTTCCCTAGGGGACGACGAGAGCGAGAGGCCAAAGTCACATTACCAAATTGTGACGATTATTGACTTTCCGTGTCTTACCGAGTAAACCAAAACTGAGGAGACAAATACAAAAGCTAGCGCGTATAAAAGACGTAGAAAACCGGGCTTATGAAAGCAAAGTAACAGAAGCAAAGGAGATA
>Ga0302230_10001902_pt1 | contig 12953 bp, 16 predicted proteins | sample II_Palsa_N2_1_FD_193523 | JGI IMG/M metagenome (GOLD analysis project Ga0302230, IMG submission 193523) | Peat permafrost microbial communities from Stordalen Mire near Abisko, Sweden - II_Palsa_N2_1 | ecosystem: Environmental > Terrestrial > Soil > Palsa > Peat permafrost | place: Sweden... | reverse complement strand
GCAATTCAGTATGAAAATCCGTCTCTTTTTTTTTTTTTTTTTTTGGTTGTTGTTGTTAAAAGCAAGCCAAATTGTAGTCAAAAACTTTAACGCCACGATCGTCCAGGGTCTGCGCATCCTGCCCACCAACATGACCACCGGCTTGAGCAGCTTCCCCATCGGCTCGATGATTGGCCAAATCCTCTATCCCTTTGGTGTCTCGTTCCTCTTCCCCATCTTTTTGCTCAACCTCGTCAAGGACAAGGAGGACCGCATCCTCGTGATGATGAAGATGGTACCCTTTGATTGTTGTTGGGCTCGTTCAATTAAGAAGAATTACGACGACAGAACGGCCTCAAGGTGCCCGTGTACTGGCTCTCCGAGTACATCCACTTTTACAGCCTCCACATCATATCCACCATTGTATTCATCATCACGGGTTTCATCTTTAAGCTGCAGTTTTTCACTCTGACGTCCCCGGGCGTCTACCTCCTCCTGTTCTTCCTCTGGGGCCACGTCCAGATCCTCCTGGCCTTCCTCTTCAGCAGCCTGTTCCAGCGGTCACGCTACGCCCTCCTCGTGGGCTTCCTCCTCGTCGTGATCGGTGTCATCATCAACATTGCTACCACTGGCCTCTGTACTTACTTTTATCTTATTATTGGTTCCCAGACAAACGTGGTTTTTTTTTTAATTAGACACGACCGAGCCGGCACCGCTGGCCTACTACATCTGGCCGCCGTTTGCGTTCTACCGCGCCATTGGCCTGATCAACTCGGCCTCGTTCACGCTGGGCCAGGCCAGCTACAACTTTAGCATGATCAAGCCCGGCGACGAGGTCTACAGCTGCATCGCCGCACTCGTCATTGCCATCGTCATTGTGTTTTTCCTGGCCGTGTACCTCTTTGAGGTCCTGCCCAGCGAGTTTGGCGTGCGCAAGCCTTGGCACTACCCCGTCACGTACACCTACGCCTACTTTAGGAACCTCTTGTCGGAGGAGAGCAAGCTCCAGAAGACAAAGGCGCACGTGGCCTCCAACTTTTTCAACACGGACAACATCAAGAGGAACGAGGAGGACGACGACGTCGTGGCCGAGCGCGAGCGCGTCTTTGGCAAAAACTACCCCGAGAACACGGCCCTGCTCCTCCGCAACATGAAGAAATCGTACGGCCAGAAGAACGCCGTCAAGGGCGTGTCCCTCGCCATCGAGCCTGGAATCGTCTTTGGCCTCCTCGGCCCCAACGGTGCCGGCAAGACCACGCTCATCAGCATCCTCACGGGTCTGTACGAGGCCTCGGGCGGTGACGGCTACCTCGCTGGCTTCAAGGTCGGCGAGGAGATGGACAGTGTCTACCGCAGCATGGGTAACTTGCTTGATAAAAGAAAAAAAAAAAGAAATTGCACCAATACTTTTTATATGCTAGGTGTGTGCCCACAGCACGACATCCTCTGGCCCGAGCTCACGGTCGAGGAGCACCTGCTTTTCTATGCGCGCCTCAAGGGTGTCTCGCGCAAGAACGAGAAGGGCGCCGTGGACGACGCCCTCGCTCGCGTCTCCCTGACCAAGTTCCGTGACCGCGCCTCGACCGGCCTCTCGGGTGGTGAGAAGCGCCGCCTGTCGATCGCCATCGCCCTCATCGGCAACGGCCAGGTCATCTTCCTGGACGAGCCCACGACCGGCCTGGATCCCGAGGTGCGCCGCCTCATCTGGAACATCATCAACGAGCAGCGAGCGGGCAAGACCATCGTGCTCACGACCCACTCGATGGAGGAGGCCGAGGTCCTGTGCCAGCGCATCGGCATCATGGCCAAGGGCACCCTGCGCTGCATCGGCCCGCAGCTCCACCTCAAGAACAAGTACGGCAGCGGCTTCCGCGTAGTCATCATGTGCAACCCCGCCGACGCGCCCAAGGCCACCGCCTACATCGAGTCGCTTCTCCCCGCAGGCTACCACCGCATCGACAGCTTTGCCGGCAACTTTTCCTACGACTTCCCCGCGGCCGAGAACGCCGTCGCGCGCATCTTTGACAGCCTGAGCCAGCACTCGGGCGAGAACGGCATCGTCGACTGGGGTCTCTCACAGACAAGTCTCGAGGAGGTCTTCCTCAGGATCATCGGCGAGGCCGATGCCATGGCCGACTCATAAACTGCAAACATCGTTTTTTTGTCAGTGTTGTTTTTTCACGTTTTGTGCATGCTGATTTGGAAAAAAAGAAATCAGTCGGAAACATTCCTTTGTCACGCGCATCAAAACAAAACCCCTTGAACGGCAACCCCGTGAGAAGGAGCCCAATGTCTTACCGGCAGATAGCAGCGACGGCATTGCAGGCGCCCTCGGCAGCGGCAGCGGCGGCAGCGGCCAGCAAAGAAGGTACCGGTGCAGTGAAACATGCTGAAACGCGTAGCAAGTTGTTTGCTGAAACGCCTTTCCGTAGTTTCCCCGCCACCCTCGCCCGAGCAACCACAACCACAACACAGCCCGTACAGCAGCAGCCTGGGTAGCAGCAGCAGCTCTGGCAGCCTCCCTGCCCTGTCGACGCCCACGAGCAGCCCCAATTTGACCAGCTCGGCCAGCCTCACGTCCATTTCGACGGTGCTTCAGGGCGACGAGCAGCTGGCCCGACGCCGCAAGCGCCAGTCGCTCGCGTCGATACACTCGACCGCGTCGTCCATTGCGGCGTCTGTGGCATCGACCGCGTCCACCGCCTCGGCGGCCCCGTCGTCTCAATCCAGCTCGACAAAGCTGCAAACTATCGTGGCCGACGACGCGCTCGACTTTAGCCTCCCCGTCGCCGACATCACCGGTCTCGAGCTGTCGCTCGTGCCCGTCGACTCGCAGACCAAGGAGTGCTCGTCCACCTTTCGGAGCCTTTTGCCGCGGCGCATCTGGTCCGATTTCATGGTCAAACGCGGCGGGATGATCACCAACTGGAAGACCCGCTACTTTCTGCTCACGGGCGACCATCTCCACTACTTTGAGCCGCAGACGACCAAGGGCAACAGCGACCAGCTCGGCGAGCCCGCCGCCAACGCCACGCCGCTGGGATCCGTGGCCCTCCACAGCATCACTGGCAAGGTGCACAAGTCGGACCTGGGGATCACCTTTGGCTTCCAGGTGCCCACGACCCAGCGCACGTACCATTTCCAGGCAATGTCGGCCAAGCGTATCGAGCGCTGGCTCGCAATCATGAATGCCAACGTCAAGCGAATCCAGTCGACGTCGTCCAAATTCTCGGACACGGTAACACGCGTTTCATTTTTCCTAAAAAAAAGGAGCCTTTCAGTTAAATTAGTTGTCTTTATTGCAAGGTTTTTCGCGTGACCACCTCGTGGGGAAACGAGCAAGTATCGGTGCTGAGGACGGGGTGCGAGTTTTCCACGCTCGCCCAAGGCTTTGAGCAGCAGTACGCCAGCGCGATCAAGGCCCTGCCTTTCCCGCCCCAGCTTCTCATCGAACCGGCGATCCTGTCCAAAAAGGACATGATGGGCCACCTAATCGAGTACCTCAAGGGCCTGCTGAGGATCGAGCACGAGGACCTTCAGGACGTTGTATCGAAATTTCTTCGCGATCCCGTAAGTATATACAAGAAGCGACTTGGTGGTGAAATAACTTTACTTCACTGGCGGCAGACGGTCGATTTTTTCACGCCCAACTTTAGCCCCAATGTGAAGGAGGATGAGGTGCTGCAGTCGGTGCGGTTTGACGGCGGCGGCGGCGGCGGCGGCGGCGACATCCGCGCGCTGGCCGTGTCGCCGATGCGCCGCTTTGCAGACCGCACGTCCCAGATGGTCCTGCTGGCAACGGGAAGCGAGCGCACGCCCAACGGCACCGACCTGCACATCTATGACTTTGACGAGGGGCTGATCAAGAGCTACGAGCGGCACATCGAGGGCCAGGTGCAGGGCCGCGTCGCTGCGGCGCGCTTCTCCTCCGACGGCGACTACTTTTTCACGGTCATTCTGAACGAGGAGGAGGACTCGTCCAACGATGCTGCCCCTGCCGTCTCGTTCGAGATAACGGTGTGGACGCTGGACACGCTCACGGCCGTCCTCACGCTCAACGGATCCGGGTTCCCCGTGCTCGTCAACGGTCTGTGGCTGCTCAACGACATCATGGACGTGGCAGTGACACGGCGCAAGAACGACACGGCGCACCTCATCGCCTTTGCAAACACGCCCAAGAGCGTGTCGGTGTGGTGCATTGAGGAGCACACGCTTGTGCGCAGCACCAACGTGGACCTGCCCAAGGGTAATTGTGCGTTGGAATTATTTATTTATTTATTTATTCTTCTTTTTTCATGTTTGGCAGGCCTCGATGGGATAAGGTCTGTCCGCTTCCACCCAACCGAGCCCTCCTCGCAGCTTGCCATTGGCGGCGACCACGGTATCCAGATCTGGGACCACGCCAGGAACGAGTTCCTGCTCAACATCAAGTACAAGGCCACTGCGATCGCCCTCTCCCCCGATGGCAAGCGCATCGCGGCCGTGGGAACGGTCAAGTCCAAGGTCAAGATCTGGGATCTGCGGACGGGAAAGACCGTCAAAAGCCTCGCCTGTGGCTTTTCCCTTGGTACATACACAGAATTAAAAGAGAAACTATTTAGTATTTATTTTTTATGTCCGTTACGTAGCAAATGACGAGGTCAAGTTCCATCCTCATATCGAGTTCCACCCCAGGAACGCCACCTTGCTCGTGACAACAAGCGTGGGCGACTCTGTCTCGTGGAACTATGGCTCTGAGACGACCGACGAGACCAGCACCATCGCCAACATCGAGACGATCTGGGCCACCGAGCGGCCCTCGGCCGTTCCCATGCCAGCGAGCAGCACCAGTGTCGTCCTCAACAAGTACTCTCTATGATTGATACAACGTACCTAAACCGGCGACCTGTTAGTTCGGCAACAATGTTCCCCGACATCAACGACGCCCTGCACAAGGCCAAGGCCCTTGAGCCAGCCGTGTTCTCCGAGTGCCGTGGCGTGATCGCAACCATCCCCACCATAACCGATTTCGCAAAGTACTCGCCCGACGGATCGCTCGTGGTCGTGCACTCGGCCCAGGACAGCTGCATCTCTGTCTGGCTCGCACGCAACGGCGATCTCGTGGCCGAGTTCCCCACCAAGGGCACCAACTCGGCCTACTTTTCGGCCGACGTCAGCACAAACAACAAGTGCCTCGTCTATATCGACGGCGATGGTTGCCACACCAAAAAGCTACCCATCGATGGCAATGGCGACATTATCGACGACTCTTCCGCGAGCCAGACCGTTGTCGATGTAAATAAATAACCTGTAATAAACAACTATTTATTAAACAGTCTCCTAGTCCAAGTCGCTGGGTTTCGTTGTCAACCACATTGAGCACGACCCGATGATCCCCCTGCACAACCACGAGGTGATCATCTCGATCTGCGAGAACGACCTCAACAAGATGAAGAGGATTGTCAAGAGCTTCACCCTCAACCTCAACTTCCGCTCGTTCCTCGACGGCTGGACGCCGCTGTTGCTCGCGGCCAAGCTGGGCCAGGCAAAGACTGTCCGCAGCCTGGTCAAGTACGGCGCAGATCTGGGCTTCTCTCGTGGCATCGACAACCTCACGCCCCTACACGCGGCCGTCTCGTCTGGCAACGTCAAGACCGTCATCGGTAATAAGTTTACCAATTCGGTTCCTAAATATTTTGTATTTTGTATTTTTTTTTTCTTTCCCTTTTCAGCTCTGGTGGAACTCGGCGCAAACCCCAACGCGACGTGGGATCCGTTCTATGGCTTTGAATACATCGAACCCGGAGGCAAGCCCCCGACGACCGCGATCACACCCATGCACATCGCCGCGTTCATGGGCTTTGCCGACATTGTCGAGTTTTTGCTCTCTGTTGGTGCCAACATTGAAGGTACACTTGTGCAATTGTTTTAACAAAATTTTTTATTTATTTATTTATTTTTTATTTCTGTTGTGGTAAAGGCAAGGACTCGAATGGACGAACAGCCGTGCTGTACGCTTGTGCCAATAAGAACAACCTCGCCGTGGTCCAAGTGCTCGTGCGCCACGGATGCGACTGCACCGTCCGCCTTCGATCGGGCACATCGGCCATGCACGAGGCCGCCAAGCAGGACAACCAGAAGATGGTCATGCTCCTGCTGCAGGAGGGCGCGGGCGCAGAGAACGAGCGCAACTCGGTCGGTCTTACCGCCGTGGACCTGAACCCCGATCTGTTCAGCAAGGTAGAGCAACAGCACTTAATTTTATTATTAACAATTATTTTTGTGTTTTTAGCGGTCCATCTCGTCGTACCTCCGAAGCGACACTCGCGAGTACCTCAAGTACCAGAAGAAGATCGGCCCCGTGACGAGCACCCTCAACAAAGTCAAACGCATCAGTATCGGCACAGCCACCGCCGCAGCCAGCAGTCCCTCCACGTTCAAATAAGAAAAATAAATTTATCTGATCCTTTTTTAACCCCCCCCTCTCCAACTGAAGTTTCCCAAAATTGCTTGTACTACGTCGGTGTATTTCCATATGTTTCAATCAGAACAACAAAAACAACTGCAAGAGTAAGGGTTGGATGGGCACGATCGGCGCCAGTCTCGAACCGCCATCATGCGTCGCGCCTTTTCTTTTCGCATGTCCCTCATTTTTCTTTCAGTTTTCCCTTCTTGTTTCGATTGGAAAAATTTTTTTGATTCTCAAAGCTTGGATGCTTTGGCCGCGTGGAGACGACCCTGGTGCAGGATCGGCTGGATAAACTGCGCGATGCGGGCCGAGTCGTCCTGGTTGAGGGGCTCCTGTTGTGCCCAGTCGTACAGGTGCTGGTAGATGTTGCCCTCGTTGGTGCGAGCGAGAGCCGACTGCAGCTGGCGATCGGGGAACATCCATGCGTCCACGAGGGTCACGGCATCCGGGCGGATCTGGTCCAGCAGGACACGGATCCCGTCACGCAGAAGAGATGCTTGCGATGAGTTGACAAAGCCGACCTCGAGGAGCGAGGCCAGGCTCTGCTCGAGGCTGTGCAGGACAAACAGGTCGCTCAGGCGCTTGAGGACGGCGTAGATCGCGGGCTGCTTGGTCTGCGCAGTCTGGACGCTCGTGATAAAGTTGCGCGCGAGCAGCTGGCGGCAGTGCGCGTTGGACGTCGAGTACGCCTCAATCAGGACAGACTGAAAGGCCTTGTCAAAGTTGCCGTCGCCGCCGGCCTTGTGGAACTTTTGGCTGAGCTGGTGCAACTGGATCGCGGCCACGTACTCGATCGCTTGGAGTTGCATCTAAAGAGACAGCAGTGCTTGAATATTAAATATTCAGCCAGATAGATACACAGTACAGCGGGATTGTGCAGATCCTCGGCAGTCTTGACGGGCCAGCGCTCCGATGACAGCTGCTGGAGCGTTTTCTTGAGGTACTGTGTCTGCTCAGACAGCTTGCTGTTGGAATTGGGCTGCTGGACGGCCTGTAGCTGCTTGAGCAGGTACCGGGTTGTTTGCTGCGCCCAAAAAGATTGAATTAAAATGTTAAAATGCCCTTTTTTTTCTTTTTCCCTTGCTACCTGGGTCATCAAGTAGTTGTCGCCCTCGGCCGTGTTGATGTGGACGTAGGTGGCATAGAGGTCGGGCAGACCAGACATCTGGCTGTAGCCGTGGCCGCCGATGGCCTTGCGGCTCTCCTCCATGCCGTTTGCGGCCAGGGTCGAGCAGAGCGACTTGAGGCCGGCGCTGGCGGCGTGCATGTCCTGCAAGAGCGCCTGATCGGCACCGGCCGGCGACGCCTGCAGCTTCTTGTGCAGGTCGGCGATCCAGAATCCGGTGGCCTGCAGGGCATAGGCCGTGGCGAGGAGCGGGAACAGACGGTACTGCTGCACGTTGTAGTCGAGGATGATGGTCTCCTTGCCGAGTGGACCGCCGCCCTGGCGACGGAACGCAGAGTACCGGATGGCCACGGTCACGGCACGAGCGAGGCTCTCACCCGCATCTCGGACCTATAATGTTTTTTTTTTTATTTATTTCTATTTCTATTTCTATTTCGTTTCTTTACCATGCCGGCACGGACGGCGAGCATGCCACCGTACGAGAGGGCGCGATTGGCCGTCTGCACCTTGCCGTCCTTGGAAACCTGCGTGTTGCGGCAGAGCATGTCGGTGCGGGGGATTCGCACGTGGTCCAGCTTGAGGAAGCCGTTGTCGACGCCGGCAAAGCCAAACTTGGGCCCGATGTCGCCCACGGTCACGCCCGGAAGGGCCTTGTGTGTCTTGAGGTCGCTAGTGTAGACATAAACAAATAAATACACAAAAGATCGATACCGAATTTGCACCATAAAGGGCTGCACACCATTGTCCTTTCCATCGATCAGGAGGCGCGCCCACACGATCGAGTGCGTCGCCATCTTGCCGAGCCCGCCTGTCAAACGAGCGACCACTAAGCAACACTGCTCTTTTTTTTCGCGACACACTATCCCGTACCAATCCACCACTTGATTGCCTCCACCGAGGGCGTGTGCAGGACAAACTCGTCGGTCGCCTTGTCCAACACGGCCTCTGTCTGCAGCGCGCGCACGTTGCTCCCGTGGGCCAGCTCGGTCTGGGCATAGCTTCCAAAGATGGCATAGTTGCTCACGAGCGGCCACCACTTGGCCAGCTGCTCGTCGCTCGACTGGGTCAGCAGCGCAGGCGTAAACACAGAGTCGTGGATGATTGTCCTGTAGTAAATAACGCAGCCGCTTTTGGAACAAAGCGCCAATAATGAATACGCACGTGATGCCATCGCCCACCATCGCCCGCAGGATGCCGTGTTCCTCCAGCGTCAGCCCGTGCTCACGCTTGAGCTCCATCAGCCGGCCCGCGATGGCCACGCCGTGGTAGAAGCGCTCGCTGCGGCTCATAAAGATCTTCTTGCTGTAGTCAAACAGCGGCTCAGCAGCGACGATCGCCATCAGCTTCTCGCGGCGCGCCACGGCAGATGCGCTGCCCTGGAGCCAGACAGACAGGTCGTTCGGAGAAGACGACATGGTAAAAATTGCGGAGAGCCTAGGGGCGACACGCATTCAGTTTTTTCGCGCGCCAAATTTTTTTGAAATGCTGCAACGGTGGCTGTCGCCCTCGGAGCTGGGCCCTTCCCCACAGCGCCTGCAAGGCGAGGAAGAGGCGGTGGTGGCGCAGGACGTGATGCTGTGCACGCCTGTCCGCTCGCTCAAAGGTACAGTGGGAGAAAGAGGGTCCCTCCTAGCTAAACGACCGAGTTAACAGAAGTCGAGCTGGACATGCCGCTGGGTGTTTTCGCCGTGCTCAACCCGCTGGAGCCACCGTCCCGCCTGCACCCCACCAAGCTGGCCGGCCTGGATGTGCCGTCCGGGGTGCTGGACGGAGGTGCGTCCGTTGCCGTGCAGTGCCACTTTGCGATCTCGCCGTTGCCAGAGGCGGTCGTGGCGTACTGGCCGTCAGCGGCGCCAAAGAAGGCGGCGGCAACGTGGGTCGAGTCGAGTGGCGTGACGTTGCTTGTGGCCATCCAGCGGGACGAGCCATTTCGTGTGCTTGCTCGCACGAGCCATGGACGGCACGCTGAGGCCGTCTGTCCTGCGTGGACACGGCAGGAGACAGCCTATGCCGACGCCAATCCGAACCGCATGGGCAGGCTCGTCGTTGTGTTTGACGCTCCAGTCACCATTGCTACCCACGACTCGCTGCTCACACCCGTTTCGTCGGTATGCAACTAGCAACAGATGATTTTAATAATTGGGCAACCCTGTAGGTGCACGAGCCCAGCAGCCCGATCAGATCGTCCCCTTTGTCGTCTTCCAAGAGGCGCCACAACCTGGACAGCGACGATGTCGCGGACAAATTGCTCTCGTCGCCGCCCAGCAGCAAGGATTCCACGACCACCAAACGGACGCGACACGTTGCCTTCAACCTTCCCGACGACCACAAGGACAAGGAGGAGACGAACGCACCGACCGTGGCCACCACCCCCAATGCACGATCTCCGAAAGCGGAGCGAGCCAAGCCCACAGCTGCTGCTGCTGCTGCTGCCGTTTCTGCCTTGTCCTCGTCCGTCGTCCCTACTGGCCGATGGGGGTAAAAATTTTATTTTATTTTATTTTATTTTATTTTTTTTTGAAATACTTATCGGTCCATCTTGTGGCAGACATGCGATGGCAGTGAGTGCTTCGCACGTTTGGGTCTTTGGAGGCCAGGGCGAGAAACAAGAGCTCCAAGACGACCGGCTGTGGTCGTTTGACATTGGAAAACGTTCGTGGAAGGTGCAGGAGACGCAGGGCTCGGGACCGGGCAAGCGGATGGGCCACTCGGCGCTGATGAGCGCGGATTCGAGCAAGATCGTCGTCTTTGGCGGATCAAAGTACAAGCGCTGGTTTGCGGACGTTCTCGTGCTGGACGTGGCCACGTCCGCCTGGGAGACGATGGAGACAACTGGCAAGGTGCCCGCGCTGGCCTACCACTCGTGCACCCTGTACGACAGAAACCTCGTACTAGTGTTTGGCGGCATCATGGATTCCGAGTGCTCCGACACGCTCTTCTGCCTCGACATTGAGCAGCGCAACTGGTTCAAGCCCTTTATCACTGGCGAGCGCCCCTGTGCTCGTTCAGGGTAATCTTGAACAAGAAAAAAGAACAAATTTTGCCAACTAAGCTTGCGTGCTGTAGCCACACGGCCACTCTTGTGGGCTCACTTTTGGTCATCTTTGGAGGGTGGGACGCGCCGATCGTGTTTAGCGACGTCTACATCCTCGATCTCGTCACTTTTGAGTTTGTCAAGCCAGACGTCCAAGGCGATATTCCGTCCCCTCGCAGGTGGCATAACTATTTTTATTGTGTCTAATGATTTTTTTAACTATTAGCTGGCACACGGCAACCCTCCTCCCGAATGGCTCGATCTTTGTCTACGGAGGATTTGACGGCAACGACGCCTCCAACGATGCCTTTGTCCTGTCGGGTGTCTCGACAACGCCATCCGAGCCGCACCAACTCAAGTGGACCAAGGTCTCGACAGCACTCCTGGCCAGTGCGCGCGCAGGCCACACCTGCACCCTCTCGAGCGACGCAGAGCACCTGGTGGTTTTTGGCGGTGGCGACAACGAGGGTCGCTACTTCAATGGCACAGATATTTTTCCTGCAGACAAATTTTTGAACATGTCCACTGGCGCTTCCTTTGTTTGATGCTGGTAGACCCATTTCCCTCCCTCCCCTGAATTATGAAAAACGCACTGTCAAACTCGACCTAGCAAAGCTACAGGTGCAATACTCATGTGCAATACTTTCAGATTTTTCCCTGCAGCGACGCAGGTTGTGAGGGGGGACTCACGGACTAGACGGCCTCGCCGCCGCCGTCTCGGACAACTTTTACATCGAGCAGCGAGTATTCATCAGACGACGAGGTGGCACTGACAGCAGCGTGCTGGCTTTCCGTTTGGACGAGCCTGACCTCGACGATGTCGTCGTCGTCGTGATCCAGCCAGGACTCGAAAATCAACAAAACGACAAAGATGAAAGAGGCCATGCAGAGCGACAACGTTGCGACGCGGGCCCTGGTGATGTGTTCGCCCAATTCTAAGTTGGATTTATTTAGTTGGTTATCAAGTAAAAACAAGCATACGATCAAGCAGGCTCTTGGCCGCGGCAGTGTTCATGCTAATGAAATTCGCGTTGTCACTCGCGGCAGCAGCGCTTTCCACCGATCCGGAAGATGTAGAAACGTCCGCCTTTGAGGACGATCCCGAGAACACTTCCGTCACCAGGCTAAACAGGAACTCGGTCGCGCTGTTCTCGTTATAGTCGTTGTTGTCGCCATCGGTCCGGGTGACGTCGATCGTGAGGAGTGTGGTATCGCCTTCGCTGACAATGCTGGAGGAGACCTGGTCGGGCAGGTTGCGCATCTCGATAATGACGCGGATGAGCAGCGTGAACGAGACCGAGCCGGCCGACGAGGGCGGCAGTGGCAATACCTCAGCGGCAACGACAGCCACGGAGGAGGAGGAGGAGGAGGAGGAGGAGGAGGAGGGTTGGCCAACGTCGGACGAGGATTCGGATGATGCGGTGTCCAGGGACTTGGTCCGACTGGCGACCACGGGATCGCACATGCGCTCGTGGATCCCGTACTGCAGCAGTGGTAGGTACCACAACTCGTCGCACACGTCGTCCGTGGCGCCCAGGGCCATGCGGATGAGGATGGTCCTTGTGTAGGTCACTGACCATCACCCGGTCATATTAGATAAGCATAAAACAAGCACAAAACACGTACAAATAAAGTCTGAGCAGTCCTCGTACGAGACCGAGCGCAGAGCGGGCATCGTGCACACATGGTCGACCAGGTCCATTGGCTGTTGGCAACCGACCAAAACGCAGCCAGAAAATCGAAAAATTAATCGCCTTTAAACCAGGAAACAAAAAAAGTACGGTACGTACCAGTTCGGACAAGGGCAGGTCCAGAAGCTCGGCAAAACTCCCCTGTGTTGCACGGCAGATGTAGCATTCTTCTACACGGCGCAGTCGAAAGGGGTCCAGAGCGTAAGACCAAAGCAAAACAAGGAACGAAACGACGATATACTGTTTTGGGTTTTGGCCCTCAGCTGTAATGGTTGCTGGTTGCTGTCTGTTGCTGCTATCGCTGCTGATGCGGCGGCGGCGGCGGCAACCGCCAGCACAAACAGCACTGCTGAAGCCGTTGCTGCGACGTTGCTGGTGCTAAACGTCATGAGCGGGGAGCGGACGCTAAATGAGGACAGGAAGAGCGCGCTCGTCTGCGTGAAGGAATGTTGAGAAAACTTTTCACCGCCGTAAACACGGTGTTCCGACAGGCAAAGGGCACACACAGCGCCTTGTACAGCCCCCCCAACAAACCAACCCCCGAAGAAGAAAAAAGAGTAAGCGAAAGGGGTCCAAACAACACCGAAAAAAAGACGGGGCACACTTTCCCTTTCCGGAAGTGGGAAGCTTTTCACACCAAATGACGCACTCGGATGCTTTGCAAAACAGAAAATA
>Ga0302230_10001901_pt1 | contig 12959 bp, 18 predicted proteins | sample II_Palsa_N2_1_FD_193523 | JGI IMG/M metagenome (GOLD analysis project Ga0302230, IMG submission 193523) | Peat permafrost microbial communities from Stordalen Mire near Abisko, Sweden - II_Palsa_N2_1 | ecosystem: Environmental > Terrestrial > Soil > Palsa > Peat permafrost | place: Sweden... | reverse complement strand
TGAAAGGCTCTACAGGGTGCTGCTTGTTGACTGCAGGTGTACTTTCATTTTTGAGATATTGCGGTGTCGAATAATAATTGTACCAGTTGCGACCTCGGATGCATACTTGTCGCGGAGGACCTTGAAGAGGTGAACAAAGAGGCCATCGAAAACGTCTAGGACCTCGTGGTAGTGTTCCTTGAAGGCCATCTCCATATCGAGGCCGACAAACTCCGTCAAGTGGCGGTGAGTGTTCGAGTTTTCGGCACGGAACACTTAAATAGCACACACACACACACACACACACACACACACAGAGTCAGAAATGCAAATAGCTTTTTTCCAGTGTATTACCGGGTGCCACCTCAAAGACCTTTTCAAAGTCGGCGCAAATGACCATCTGCTTATACAGCTGGGGTGACTGCGCCAGGAAAGCAGTCTGTTTAAAGTAGGAAACTTGGAAGACGTTGGCACCACCCTCTGACGCACCATAGATGATCTTTGGGCTATTTTGTTTTGTTTTGTTTTGTTTTGTTTTGGGTTAAAAGCAAAATTAAAGCGAGAGTACGCACCTGTGAATCTCGATAAAGTCCTTCGATGACAGGTACTCGCGGAAGACATTTCCAACGGCCGACTGGATACGGAAGATGGCATTGTTGGTTGTGGTCTGGACAATAACGGATTGTAAGGAAGGCAGGTACTACTTTTCAAAAGCAAACGAAAAGAAAAAAAAGCCATACGCGAAGATCAATGATGCGGTTGTCAAGGCGAGTGTCCAGGTTGACACGGATCACACCAGAGGCATCAACAGTCTCTCCTTTCTCGTTGACCGTCAGTGAGTCTTCGTTCTCGAGGTCAGCACGTTGGGCGTCCTCAAGTTCAAAGGGCAGACGAGGCACGGACTGGCTCACGACAAAGAACTTGGTCACCTTGATCTCGTACGACTTGATCGAGCAGCTCTCCACGATCGGGTTGACGCCACGGACGATGCCAGTAACATCGACAAAGGACTCTTTCGGGACGCTGCATTGAAAAAGTTTCCAGTGAGTGGGTGCGAGGAGAGGAAAGTCCCTACTTGGAGGCAAATTTGACCATGGACTTGCTCACTGTGTCAGCATCAACGTCGAGAACAGCCTGAACAGTGTCGTACTGATGACGGAGAACAACAAAGCAGAGTTTGCTCGCTGCAAAAACAGTTTTCGATTTTAGAGGGGAAAAAAAGAAGAGGAACAAAAAAAACTCACATGGCGCACGGCTCGTGTGGATGCGAGCACGGATGAGGACTTCCTTGCCCTCGACGGCCGCGGCGATATCCTTGATCTCGGTCCACTTGCGGTTCGAGCGAGTCTGCGACTGGTTCACGACCTCGAGGCCGTAGTTGCTCTTGGCATAGTCACTCGCTGCCTCCTTCAGCATTGGGGGGGAAAAAAAAAAAAAAGAAGAGTCAGCTTCCTCTATTCTCTCTCACACCGCCCCCCCCCAACACACAGGCAAACCCCTCCTTCCCTCCCTCTCTTGACATAAAACAGCGCACGTACAGCCTCCTCGCGCGCCTTCTTCTCGGCCTCGAGCTTGGCCGCACGCTCGGCCTTTTCGGCCGCCTTTTTCTTCTCCAGTTCGAGCTTTTTCAAGGCCTTCTTGGACAGAGGCTTGCCATCCTCACCGAGGACGACGTCGCCTCCCTCCAAGTTGTCGTCATCAACAGCCGACGAAGTTGCGTCGACAGAACTCATCGCGGACACGTCCAGGCGGCTAATAACGCGTGGGAGGCCACGTGGGCGTGAGTGGAAATGTTATGGGACCGGAAAAAAACGTACGAGTACTACATTTATTTTTGATCAAACAAATAGCATTTTTGACCGAAACGAGCATACAATCGAGGCACCGGGATCTGACGATTTGGTCACCGAAATACAAATTAACAATTACTGTGACAATTCGGAACGTACTGGCTTCTCGTTGACGCGATGGAAATGTAGTTCTCCCAGTTGTACAAGAGTTGCATTGGGTTGTAGTCTTCGTTGCTCGTCACGGGCTCACGGCGACGGTCGACATGGATGGTGCCAGCAAAGACAAAGACAAAGGCAATGCAACGTCAGCGATCGATCGTTCACTACGGCGACGGCCTGCGTCCAGACAGAAAATCTCCATTTTTTGCACTGACTCGTCCAGTCGATTGCTCGATGATGTCAACTGACGTGACCGAGACAAAGGAGACACCGCTGTCTGTGGCTCTGCGTGTGGGCACGAAAGAGGCGCACCGCGATGCCGAGCGATCTGCCTTTGTAAAGTACGTTTGTTTGTGCTCCAAAGTGCTGAACCCCACTTCCGTGTAGGCGTCTTTTTGCGGGCACGTTTGACAAGGACGAGTTTGTGCAGATGCTGGTGGACTTGCGCCAAGTGTACGCTGCCCTGGAGACCGTGCTTTCGTGCCATGCCTCCCTGCCTTTCATCGCGCCAATCTACTTCCCCAAGGAACTCGTGCGCCTGGCCGCACTGGACGACGACCTGGAATTTTATGGCGTCAACAAATCACACGTAGTGCCAACGGGTGCCGCGCTGGCATACGCGGCGCACCTGCAGAAACTCGACCCGCTGCTGCTTATTTCCCACGCCTATGTGCGCTACCTCGGCGACCTCTCTGGCGGGCAGCAGCTGGCTGCAAGGGTCCGAAAAGCCCTCCATCTCTCCGAGGCAGACGGAAAGGGGACGCGGTTCTATGTGTTTGACCAGGTGGACGACCTGGCGCAGTTCAAGGCTTTGTTCCGCCAGCGGCTCGATTCCCTCACCCTGACGGACGACCAGGCTGCCGGCGTCGTCGCCGAGGCGCTCAGGGCGTTCCAGCTCAGCGCCAGTCTCTTTGACGCCATCGACGACATAAATGGAGGCGCTCCAGGGACTCTCAAGATCAAGACCGCAGTGGCGTCGTCGTCGTCATCGTCGTCGAACGAGGCACCGCTGACCTCGCTTGCTCTGTCGCCGTCCCCTTCAGCAACGCCAAAGCAACGCCTTCAATCGAAGGCCCCCTCGTCTGCACTGGCGGGCTCGCGCTGGCCGATAATCGTGGCCGTTCTCATGGCCCTCCTTGCCGCTCTCTCTGCATTTATCGTTTCTTTGTAACTTTCCTCCCCACTCGATAACTTCCCATTTGTAAAAAAAACAAAAACAAAACAAAAACGTTTGTGCTGTGCAAAATACATATCCAGTCGGAGTTTGCTGTCTTACGGCTTATTGCCGGCGAACCGGAGGGAGAGCACAGGCGGGCTCAAACACGTTTGCAGCGGTGCGCTTCATGCACGGCTCGACGTACGGGAAATAATCGGCGGCTGATCGGTCCTCGACCTGGTTTAGCCATCCGAGCACGCGCTGGTCTTCGTAAAACTTGTACTTTTCGTTGCGATTGACGACACGCTTCTCCATGGCCTCCTGCTTGGACAGGGTCTGATAGTGATGCAGGCGCACCTCGGCGTCCGGTCGGCCCCAGCCGTGCCACCACACGCCGCAGCTTGTGTAGGAAAAGTGAACGCCCGCGCCGCCAATCTTGAGGCAATCGGTACGCATGAACGACTTTTCCGCCTTGCCCAGGATGGGCAGCTCGACCTTGCCGTCGCTGCAGTACTCGGGCACACAGAGCTTCCACGTGTCGGCATCGTCGGGGATGATAAACTCGTGCGACTGGGGGTCGATTGGCGGGCGCACGAGATGCGTCGAGAGCACGGGGCCGGTCCAGTTGGAAAACTCAAACGCAGGCCCAAACACGGTCCCCTTGATCATGAGCAAGCTCATATCCTTGGGCAGGCTGTCGAGGTACTCCCACAGCGTTCCCGGGGAGACCTTTTTGCTGGCGTTGTCTGGGTCGGCGACCATCGGCCTGAACAGGAACTCGTCCACGTCAAACACTGCCGTCCAGTGGTCGCCGGCCAGCATCGACCGCGCAAAGCAGTCGTTGAACACGGCGAGCTGGCAGTAGAACATGCTGTGGCCATGCTGGCGCGAGTCGGCCTGACACGACTCGATGCCTTGCGCGAGCGAGTTGGCATAGTCCTTGTTCTTGTACGGCAGGGAGTCGCGCGATATCTCGTCCAGCTCGATCAGTTCCACCAGGCCCGTCTCAATGTACGGGGCGAGCGAGTCCTGCAGGCCGTCCGTGCTGCGGTCGTCGTAGATAACAAACCGGTCAAAGCCCTGCAGACGGTGGAAGGCAATCCACTCGTGCACAAAGGGCACGACGTTGCGCACGAGCGTGCACACTCGCAGGTTGCGGCCGCTCGTGTCCCAGTCGGGGCGTGGTTTGGGCCACGTCTGGAGGTCGTCCAACGCGGGGGCCGGCTCCTGCTCGCCAGTGTACACGTCGCCCGCGTTGTCGCCGTCGGTCGCGTCGCCTACCACGGCGGGCTCCATCACGCCCTCCTCCTCCTCCTCCTTCTCCTCCCCTTTCAGCTGCTGCAGCGGCGGCCCCAGGTTATCGTCGCTGGGGTCCTTGTTGTCGACACTGTCCCGGCCGGCGAGGCCCCACGCACGCAGGTGCCAGCCGTCCGGCGAGCGCGCGCCATCCTCCGCCACGCTGGCCACCGCTCGTCTCGTCAGCAGGTACCCGATGCCATTCACAAACCCGTACGGGAGGCTCGCAAGGAAGACCAGGACCGCGACCACTGTGGCAATGGCGAGCAGTCTTCGCGGCCGCATTTTTGAGCAGTGTGCACCCCGTACCAAAAAATGAGCGGTGGTCAGGGTGGTGCCATACTCCGAGTCCTCGCCACTCTCGTCGTGGTCGCGCTGGCCCTGGTGGGCGTGCACCATCTGATTGAGCTGTCGGCGACCCACGTGTTCCAGCCTGATGTGCTGCACCAGATTGTCAAGGACGCCGTGGCCAAGCACGCCAACGAGACGAACCCGGCCCATGTGATTGACGAGGTCGTCGTGCAGATGAAAAAGGCCTACCCTGTACGTATTGTCTCCCCCCCCCCCCCTCCCCCCCATCTCTGCCGTTCTGTTTTGGAGATGGTAACGTCCACGTTATCGTAGAACCACATTGCGCAAGACACGCCCTACATCCTCAATGTTGCCGGCGGCGCCATGGGCGCGATGAAGGTCTTGCACTGCTCGCTGAGCGAGTACATCCTCATCTTTGGCACGCCCACCGGCACCGAGGGCCACAGCGGCCGCCACCTGGCAGACGACTACTTCCACATCCTCTTTGGCGAGCAGCTCGCGGCCGCGCCCGGCACACTCCTGGCCGAGGTCTACAATCCCGGCGATATGCACCTGATGAAGCGCGGCGTGGCCAAGCAGTACAAGATGCCCAGCGCCACCTGGGCGCTCGAGTACGCCCGCGGCGACATCCCCAGCATGTTCCCCTTTGGCTTGTTTGATTCCATCCTCAGCACGGTCGACCCCATCACGATCTGGCAGACAGTCTACATCAGCATCCAGCTCATGATGCACGAGCTGGCCCAGGGCAAGATCTAGAACAACCCTAGCGATGTAAATACATCACGTCTCCAACCTTTTGACAAAACAAATGAAAGCTTGCTAGAAAAGACATCCACAGGCACATCGCGCGCATCCGCACGCCCCGCGCACACATACACGGCAGCATTTGCACATGCGGTAGCAGCAGCAGAGCACGCGCAGGATCTTGCAGCACGGGCCGTGCCCGCATCCGTCATCGTCCTCCTCGTCGTCTCCATCCGCCTTGACGAGCGCCGTTGACATCTCTGTCCACTGCAGTACCGCGCGCCTCCACTGCATGTCGTTCGGCGGGTCCGAAGACCTGCGGCGCGATTGTGTTGGGTGCCGGCAGCCACGTCTTCCCGGAGAGGCTCCGGTGCTCCGGCGTCCAGAAGCCTCGGGTCGGCAAGGTCGCGAGCATGCGCGTCCCTCTATACCAAACGAAAATCAGAAATGGTCATTTCGTATGGCGCGCAGGAAAACAAGCCGAACGCGCGCACACTCGACTGTGGAGGAGCAGCGTAGTCACAAAAGTTACACTGTGCCGTCAGCAGCAAATTTAGTTCGACTACGAGTGAGATGTCGGTCGACCCAACCTTCTTGCTGCGGCCCAAGGAACGGACGCTCGAGGGCGTTTGCGCCTACCTCGAGGCCGACGAGGCTGAGCTGCGCAAGGAAGAGAGCAAGAGCAAGCCGGATGGAAGGGTGCTCGAGGAGCTGCGCCACCGCATTCGGGTGCTGCAGCTGAAAAAGGCAAAGTTTGAGCGGCTGCGCGACGAACGCAAGGTCTCCTCTGGAGGTTTTGGCAGCTCGGTGTCGCTGCTCACCTCGGCAGCGGCGGCAGCTGCATCAGGAGGCAACAGCGGCGAAGGCAGCGTCTCCAGCTCGCCCACGCAGGTCCGAGCCAGCTTTGCGGTGCCCGAAGGTATGTACACAAAACAACTCCCCGTGTCTATTTTTGGTTGCTGTGCACTCACCATAAAAACTACACAGGTGCTGACGCACAGACGCTGCTCATGTTGCGTGCCAAGAACACCCTGCGCAAGGAGTCGGTCGACAGTATCGACCGCAACAACCGTACGCACTTTTTTCTTCTTTTTGCCGGGTTATTTTCGTCTCACCACGAACGACAATGATATCCAGCTGACGCCGACATCCAGACCTCCGAGCTGCTCTCCAATGCCGTGTCACTCATGGGCGATTCAGTGGGTATGGCTCTGGTTTACTTCCGCCTTGCTCGTTGACGATGGAAAAAAAAAATAATAACAATACACAGACTTGTCGCGGTTCATGGCTCACTTTGCGGACGACAACAGCATGGACTTTTCACAGACCAAGATTATCTACTCGATTGCCGCCGAGCTCGAGAAGACGTTTGGATTTGGCGACGAGTATACTGGTAGGTCCCACCTCTCTTTGTCGTTTTGTACTTACACATCTCGAAAAACACAGCCAAGCAAATCTACGTGACCGGAGCGAGAGTGCGCAACGAGGTCGATCTGGGCGACGCTCTGCAGGCCGAGTTCAACTACAACTTTTCTGAGGATTTCATCGAGAACATTTTCAAGATCATCTCCACCAAGGAGGTCCTCGGTGAGTTTGATGCGGACGCAACAGCCGCAAAAGCAAAGGAGCTGTCGGCGTTGATCTTGAAGGATTTGGAGGCGCTGTCCTCATCATTATCCGAGGTAATGTAGAATCTTGCTGCAAATAATAGTAATCTTTTCTGCTATAAATAGGGTCGATCAAAGTTGCTTGATGTTCTCGTCAAGACTGTTGGTGACTGGGGTGAGCTTCTCGAGCTTACCGACAGGGTTCGCGCGACCGCGGGCAGCGACGAGGAAATCAAAGGCATCACGATGTTTATGCAGACAAAGAAGCGCCTCGGACGGGTACGGCCTCTTTTTTTTTTTTTTTTTTTTTTTTGGAAACCTAATAAAACGATATTAAAGCACATCGGCAACTTGTTTTCGTCGGTGGCGTACTCGACATCTTCGAGTGTGGAAAGCGGTGCGTGGAACTTGGAACAAGCCACGCTGATGTTGGACGAGTCTGTCAAGTCTATTTGGAAAGTGACCAACGACCTCGTCATTGCCATTGTGCAAATGATTGAGCAGATCAAAGGTACTGCCTGCCTTTATTATTTCTTATTTAATATATAATATGTATATGTTTCACAGAACAAGTGCAAAAGTACGGCTCGCTCAAGCACCGCGCTCTTGTCGACAGCACTGCCGTAAACGTTGCAAAACTGGAAAAGTTTTTCGGTGCAAACGTGAAAGGTCTTGTTGCGGTAACGTCAACTCTGTGCTTGCTATTCTTATTTGAATCCCGCCCATGCGTAAACCAGAAAAAGGACAAGTACGAGTATGTAATCGCAGAGTCGCGTTTCGACAAGAATCTGTTCTACACTATGGAGGGACATGTCAAGGGTGGCACGCTCGAGAAACTCATCGAGAAACTGGCTCATCACAATAACTTTGGTAATACTCGGAAGCAGCAAAAAAAAAAAAAGAAGAAAAGGCAAGATGATCTCATGACTCTGGGCAGAGGAAGGATATTTCAAGGCATTCTTGGTCTCGTTCCAAACGTTCACAACCCTCGACAAACTTGTAGATCTCCTAGAGGCGCGATTCAATCTTCCTATTCCTGTATGTTCTCTTTCCAATTTTTATTTTATTTTATTAATTTATGAAATTTTAACTTTCGCTTTAGGATACACTGAGCGACGAAGAGAGGGCGTACTTGATTGATCACAAGGTCATTCCTGTGAAGCACCGTGTCGTGAAGGTAAACAACTCACGACTTTTTTTTTTGGTGGGGGAGGTGCAATAACCTTTGACGCAGATCCTGCAAGCCCTGATCGAGCTCTACAATGTCAAGATCAAGGAGGATGCAGCTCTCAGCGCCAAGATCAAGGTCTTTATCAGCGGCCCCGTGCAACAGGAGCTTCCTCAGTCTGTGCCTACGTTGGACGCCGCCTTTGCCGGTGCCAAGGGTGCGGCGATTCTCTACGATCCCGTTCCAGAGTCCTCGTCGCCTACGAAGAAGGAGCAGATCCCAAAAGCCATCATCCTCAGGCAGTTGAAAAAGAACGAGGCCATTGTCATCACGTACATTGACCCCACCGAGGTTGCCCGCCAGCTTTGCTTGATCGACCAAGCAATGTTTGCAACAATCCATCCTCAAGTGAGTGCGGAAGTTTTTTTTTTTTTTTTTGTCTAAAACTGATTGATAATTTTTTTTGTTTGTTATGTAGGAATTCTTGAAACTAGCATGGTCCAAAAAGGTTACGGCCCACCTGGCGCCCAACATTATCAGGATCATCAACCGTGCGACCCAGTTCACGTCCTTTGTGTGCCACTCGATCCTCGAGCAAACCGACGTCAACATTCGCGCCCAGGTCCTCAAGCACTGGGTCTTTGTTGCGGAAAAGTGCCGCATGCTCCACAACTATAACTCCCTCATGGCCATCACAGCAGGCCTCATGTCGTCCTCAATCCATCGTCTGCAGCGCTGCTGGCGAACGATCACCCGCAAGGAAATGACCGTATTTGAGGACGTCAAGAATCTCATGAGCTACCAGCGCAACTTTGGAAGTTACCGCAAGGCACTCAAATCTGCGCAACTGCCCGCTCTCCCCTTTCTTGGTACAACGGAAAGCAGACAAAATGCTTTTTTTTTCTTTTTTTTGGTTGTCGTTTTTAAAAAAATTTCATAATTCACAGGCCTCTACCTGACCGATTTGACTTTCATCGAGGACGGAAACAAGGATCTGATCCCCAACTCTGAGTTTATCAACTTTGACAAGCGCTCCAAGTTTGGCAAGGTAAATCAAAAAAATAATTTTATCAACTTTAAAAAAAGTTTTACTTAAACTAAATAAAATAAGGTCGTTCTCGAGCTCCTGAATTTCCAGCGCGTCAAGTACAACTTTGAATCCGTCAAGGACATCCAAGAGTACCTGACCAAGATCGAGCCCTTTGAGAAGAGCGAGGAGGAATTTTATCAGCTCTCCCTTCTAGTAGAAAAGAAAGAGACCGAGAGCGACGTCCTCCAACGTGTCCTCGCCGACTCTGGCCTCCTCTAAGAACGTTAGTATTTTTTTTTTTTTCGTTCGTTGTTGTTGCGCCATCCAATCAATCGGAGTGCCACGTGGCCCACATTTTTTTTTGCTGCCTCGCTCGCTGATTCGAATGGAAGACGACGGGGACAACCTGGCCAAGGCTGGAGGCTCGACCTCTGGCGCAGGTAGTGCATTGTCGTTGACGTTGACGTGGGCTCAACACGTACGAAAAAACAAAAACTACAGGATTTGAAGTTGGCGACGCGGACGCGAGCGCCAAGGCTGACATTGCCAACGTGAACGAAAAGGTGGTGGAGGACGACGACGACGACGGTGGCATTGGAGGCGGGCACCGTATCGTCCCCGTAGACGACGTTCCTGTGGTCGACAACCTCAGCGTGGAAGGCGTGGCCGAGTCCGAGTTGCTGCTGAAGATTCGCAACACCCTCACGGCCTACTATGTCGACTTTCTCACCGACATTGGCACGTCCGAGTCCTACCTCATCGACGGCGACGCCCTCCTTGCCCAGCTCGCCATGGACCCTCTCATGTATTCGTATTTCTTTGGCCTTGTGCTTGGTACTTAGACAGACATACAGCGACTGGAGCCACGGTGGTCAGTTCCTGCACGTCGTCTTTGCCTTTGAGTCGTTCCTGTACCAGCTCCTGCACCGCGAGGCCATCGTAAACATCGCCTTTTTCAACGTCTTCGAGCCGTTCTGGCAGAGTGTCAACCCTGTTCTGGCTGCGGCCCGAGCCATCCTGATCAAGCACGCCCAGGCGTGGGTCTCCTCGTCCTCGGGAACCAACGGCGGCGTCGCCCAGCCGCACATTCACGTGATCGATGGCGCGGCTCCCTTCTGGCCCATCAGTGCCAACAGGGAGCTCGCCAAGTTGCTCAGCATTGAGCGCCCTGCTTTGGTCATCTCCGAGTACGCATGGCCCAACACGGTCGCGTCCAAGTTTCTGCAGCAACAGGCCACTCCCGACTATGTCGCCGTCTACAACGACATTGCCGTGGTCTTCCTCCACAGCATCCATCTTCGCCACATCGACGTCGTCCTCTTGCAGCAAATGGCTTCGTCTGGAGCCGGTTTCAAGGGATTCTTCTGCCAAGTCCCCAGCCCCAAAAACCTGGCCATCATTGACAAGGTGATCCTCGCGAATGCCGCCGCTTCCTCGTCCAAGGTGCAAGCTGCCGCCGCTACCGCCGCTACCGCCGCCACCACATCGCCTGTCTTGTCAAAGTGGAACGACTTTGGTGGGGACAGCCTCAAGGTGCAGCTCAGTCTCAACGCCCTCGCTGCAGCTGTCGCGTCGTTGAAAGACACGACGCACGTGCAGCTCCTCAGCGACGTCTGGACCCTCGCCCTCGTCCTATCTCAGCATCTGCCGCTGCACCAGCGCGCGTTCCTTCTGCCCGACGACTGGGTGACGCTCGAGACAAGCGTTCCGGCACTCCAGGGCCTAGCCGAGGTTCTCAAGACTGCTGCCCAGGCGGTTACAGGCCTGCTCGCCCAAGCGCCTGCGTCCCTCGCTGTCGACATTTCTGACCTCTGGGATGGCCGTTTCCTCTCGGCGCTGACCCTCATTGCAACCTCCTCCCCCGCCGAGCTCACACTCTCTGGCGAGCTCGCCGCGTCGCTGGCCAGGATTCGCACGGCCGCAGGCAAGTCGTTGCCATCGACCGTTTCAGCAGCCTGGTCGACTTCTACTGCGTCGATCACGTCGGCAGTGGCTGCTCCAGAGACCCAAGTGAACGCCGCCAAGGCCGCTCTCGCGTACATCGTCGACCAATCAAAGCTACTGGCCGCCGAGCACAGCACAAACGACCACTTGCTTCCACGTGCCGGCTCGTATCTGCCGTCGATTCTCGACGAAACCTTTTTGAGCAAACTGCAGCCTTTCGAGAACAGCGGCAACTCCAGCGATTCCCTCTTTGCCGAGCGCGCCAACTGGAGCCTCGGCCGAAACATCTCGATCGAAGATGACGTTTTTACCAAGGAAACGCCCGTTGCTGCGGCCGTCAGCAAGCTAAAGGAGCTCAAGTACCGCCAGCGTGACGCCGTCGCAATGGTCTACCTCCGAGAGTCCACACTTGCAGGTCTGCCAGTCAGGGAGACCAACATCCTCGAGCTTGAAAACTCTGCCGATCTCGAGAAGCGTCGCCAGACTGCTCGTCAGCGCATCCACATTGCTCAGGCTGCCGAAGGTATTTTTGTTTGTTTGTTTTCGTGTTTTTTTTTTTAAAAAAAAAGTAAAATAAAAAACTCTGTTGAACGTTTTTCTTAGCTAAAGCCGCTGCTGCTGCTGCTGCTGCTGCTGCTGCTGCTGCCGCCATCGCCGCTGCTGCTGGATCCCCGAGCTCTTCGGCGTCCACCTCGGCGTCCGCTTCGACTGATCTCAAAGAGGATGACGAGTCGTCCAAGGGGAAGAAGAAAGACTCGAAGAAAGACAAAAAAGAGTCGGCAAAGGACGGCAAGGATAGCAAAGGCAAAGACAAAGACTCAAAGGGGAAGGAGCTCAGCAAAGACGCCAAGGGCAAGGATGTCAAGGGCAAGGAGACAACCAAGGACACCAAGAAGAAGGCCGCGCCAGTTAGCAAGAAGGAGCAGATCCAGAACGAGAACTTGCAGCGCAAGGCAGACGAGGCGCTTGCATCAGCCAAGACCAAAGCGGAAGATGCCGTCAAAAAATATGGAAAAGGTATTATTATTCTATAAAAAAAAATTTTTTTTTCTTGTTTGCTTGAATGTTTCTTCCCGTGCGTATTTCAGAATCCCTAAAGGAAGAAGGTCTGCGCATTATGGAAGGCTACGCCTCCAACTACGAGGATGACAAATTCATCAAGGCTGCTCTCGAGATTCGCGTCCGCATGCTCGACTTGCTGATGAAGGACGTGATCATTGTCCAGGAGACCACCGTCCGCAGGGGCTTCCTCATCATCCAGAATATACTGCGCCTTGTTCGCCGCGAAGAGCTCGCGCTCGACGAGATTACCGAGGCGTCGCGCGCCGAAGTCGTCTCTGACCTGCTCTCCAAAGATCAGCTTTCGTCCATCGAAGACCACGCCAAAACGCTCAAGTTTAAGGATCTTGCGCGCTCGATCCGCCACTTTGATGAGCTTGACACTGTCCAGCCCAAGGAGTCTGTGCCCAGGTGAGTGAGATCTTTCAATTTCTTCTTTATTATTCTCAACTCGTTTGCATAAACACCAGCATCCTTTACCAGCTCAAGAACGTGCCAGAGCATTTGGCCCGTGCGGTCGGCAAGACCGCCGATCGTCGTGTCACATTCCGTCCTGATGATTGGCAGCGTAACCTGCTCGATGTCGTCGATGCCGAGTACTCTGCCCTTATTATCGCACCCACGTCCTCGGGCAAGACGTTCATCGCGTACTACGCTATGGAGGTAATCGCGACATGCTCTTTTTTTTTTTTTTTTTTTTTGGGTTGCCACAGGG
>Ga0302230_10001896_pt1 | contig 12985 bp, 12 predicted proteins | sample II_Palsa_N2_1_FD_193523 | JGI IMG/M metagenome (GOLD analysis project Ga0302230, IMG submission 193523) | Peat permafrost microbial communities from Stordalen Mire near Abisko, Sweden - II_Palsa_N2_1 | ecosystem: Environmental > Terrestrial > Soil > Palsa > Peat permafrost | place: Sweden... | reverse complement strand
AACCTCACAACCATCCGGTACCGCTTCGTTCTGCGTCGCTGCATCAGCAGCAGAGAAACGAGATTATGGAGAACTTCCGCCAGGTCGTCAACAGGTTTTTTGCATCAGATCACCCTGCCCAACCCGCCGAAAGCCTTGCCACTGCTGGCTCTCCCGCTTCCCACGCTCCGGGGTCCGAAGCGCGAAAGATCGAGATTCTAGCGACCCGACTCTCGCCCTGCAAGCCCTAACAGGAATTTATTTCACGGGGCCTTTCGAACCGGCTGCGCTTCCTCAATCGCTGCCGGCCCAGCCTCCGGAGCTAAGGCGCGGGCAGTCGAAGAACCGATCGTCCAGTCATGCAACACAGTGTATGCAACGGCTAGCAACGTAGGCCCGATAAACACGCCCAGGAAGCCGAACGCAAACGCGCCGCCGAGAATCCCTAACATCACCAGAATCAACGGCATATCGCTGCTCTTGCCAATCAGGATAGGCTTGATGACGTTGTCCGACATACCCACCGCGACGACTCCCCAGATAACGAGAAAGATCGCCCAGCCGGTCGCGCCGCCGTGATAAAGCCAGATTGCGGCCGGCAACCAGACAATGACCGGACCGCCCGGAATGACCGACAGGAAGAACGTTGCCAACCCAAGCAATGCCGGTGCCGGCACACCGGCGATCCAACAGCCGAATCCGGCTAGCACCCCCTGCACCAGCGCCGTACCGAGAATGCCGTAGACGACGCCCCGCACCGTGCTACCCGCCAGCGCCAACAGATAATCCGCACGCTCGCCAGTAATACGGCGCATGCCAGCGTTCAACCATGCCGCCGCACCCTCACCGCCGGTGTAGAAAAAGAACGCCAGCACAATACTGAGCGCCAGCAGCCCCAACCCATGCGTCACCGCGATCGCAGCAGCCAGAATCCATCTGCCTGCAGGCGCGGCAAGGGTTCGCATCTGCGCGATCAATTCAGAATTGCCGCTTGTCAGATGCGCCCAGAAGGCCTCGATATTGGGCCCGACCAGAGGTATCCGCACTACCCAGTCCGGCAGATCCGGCAAGCCATCGTCGAACAGTTTGTGTACCAGCGCGATGATCTCGTGGACATGAGCGCCGAAAGCAAATCCCGCGTAGACGAACGGCCCTAGAACCACAACCAGGATAATGAGGACGATCAGTAACGCCGACAGCTTGCGCCGACCGCCAACCACCGCCGTCAGCTTGCGATACAACCCCCACGAGCTATAGCTAAGAATAGCGCCCCACAGCAATGCAGTCGTGAATGGCGCCAGCACAAGTAACGACCCGCCTACCAGCACGATCAATGCAAACACGGCGGCAAGCCGCTCGATCAGTTGGTCCGATTTCACTTTGAATCCCCTCGTTGTGTCAGACCACAAAGCCACTCGGGCGCGCACTCATCGGCGCGACGCCGAAGGCGGTCGGTATGGAAGTCCACCGCTTAACGACCTCTACCTTGCGTCAAGTCCGATGTCCTGGTCAACCCGCCGGATGGCCTAAGACACGTAGCCCCAGTCCTCTGCGACCATGCCTGCGCCGGGCCGCACGCGTCGCGATCCGCCATGAGTGACATACAAATGATAGGACGGCACAGAAAAGACTAGAATATACGGTTCTGTGCCCCCCCATTCCTGGATTTATGCGCTCGCGAATCGCCAAACGTCTCCCCCCTGATGCCGACAAGCTGGTCGGTCTTTCGCTCGCGCTATTCGCGTCGGGTAGCCGCACCGAAGACCGCTTCTGGGAAGCGAAGCTCGATGCGCTGCTAACCAAGATCGTTCGCAACGCCAACCAGACAACCCTGGACGCCGCGCTCGACCATCTCCAGCAGAATCACCCGGATGCCTACGGCGCGCTCGCCGACATGGCCGAGACGCATAGCGAATCGTTCATCCTCGAGCACGAGGGCGCAACGTACGAGGCGTTGCTGATCGCCGCGCCCGTGCTGGCCTGGACTCGCTATGCCATCCCGTCGGGTCCGCTGAAGAACGACTCGGCGGACGCGCTGCGTGCCCATCTGCAGGCACACGTGCTTGCCACCGGCACGCGCGTGGCCTTGGCACCGTTCCTATACAGCATCGATCAGTTGCCCCGCCATCACGTCGAAACCTGGCGCATCGCGCAGCAGCTCACGCAAGCCGCGCTCGGCGGAGCCACTGTAAAAATCAATTTCGGCGAACTGCCTGAGACCTCGCCGATCCTGGCCGATCCGCGCTTCCTGCTGGCCGTGGTCGCGGCGCCCGTCGGCGCGCCGGTGTTCCGCTGGCAGGAAGAGGAGCACGGCAACCGCATCGAGCGCGGGCAATGTCTTGAACAGTGGGCCACGCAAGGGGGCGCCAATCTGTCGCTGGCGCTTCCAGGTTGCGAATTCGAGTGTTTGTTGCCAGACGCTTACTATTCGGCTTGCCGCGACGCGGACGAACGCGTGCGTCCGCATACCGTTCGCACCGCCGTACGCTATCTGTTCGACACCATCAGCGCGGCGCCGGCCGAACTGAGGGCGGTAGTCGCGGGCTTCGGCGAGCGTCGGATCGACGAATATCGCGTCGGCTTCACCCGCCGCGGCAGCAATGATGTGATCTACGGCGTCGTGTGGCCGTTGTACGGCCGTGAAAACGGTGAGCCGGGCATCGACGAGGAGCCGCAGGAAGCGGCGGCCGACAACGGCCCGCTCGAAGAAATCGTCGCGCTTCTGAAGGAAACTGGCGTGACGGACATCCGGCGTCACGCCGGCCGTTTCGAGCCTGAATATTGCGACGACTGCGGGGTGCCGCTCTACGCGGACCCACTCGGCGAAATCGTGCACGCCGAAATGCCGGAAGACGCAGAACCCGCGCAACCGCATTTCCACTGACGCGAGCAGAGGTGACCGCACAAGCGGCACCAGGCTGGCGCGGCCAAAACCGCCAGCCACGATGAAACGGCCCGATCAGCTTCTGCTGATCGGGCCGTTTGCTTTTTTCGGGACACCAGCCATGACAATCATCCTATGTCTTCTGGCCAGGCCGTCAAGAAGCAAGGAATTTGTCATCATGGCGTTGGTGGCGCATCGCAATGCAACCGGCGTCCTTTGCCGCGAGCGAGCATCGCGCCACCACGAACGATTCATCTGGAGGCATGGCATGCGATTCTTGGTTCTCAACTCCGACGCGGAACGACGTGACGGGCTCAAGGCACTGTTGCGGCAAATCGACCGGCAGGCGCGCTTTAACGAAGCACAGGACTGGCGCCAGGCTGACCGGGCGTTGCGCCGGCAACCGCCCGATCTGCTACTGATCGACTGGCAGGACTGGATGTCCGTCGCCGAGGTGCGCCGGGTGTTAGCCGAGCACGCCGGTCTGCGAATCGCGGTGCTGACCCACGACACGTCGCCCAGATGTGTGCGCAGCCTGTTGGACAAAGGCGTGCTTGGCGTGGTGCTGCGGGACACCGACCCGCGCCTGATCGTGCGCGCGCTCGAGATCGTGCTGCTGGGCGGTCACTATGTGCCGGCCGGGGCGCTGTCGCTGCCGCCACCGCCACAGCCGGAACCCAACCCTCGTGAACCCGAAGTCGTCAACATCAAACCGCCGCCGAAGCGCACCCGGCTAGCGAGCGGCCTGTCGCCGCGCCAGGAGCAGATCATGCGCTGCGTGCACATGGGCAGCACCAACAAGATGATCGCCCGCACGCTAGGTATCAGCGAAGGCACCGTCAAGATCCATTTGTCCAGCATCTTCCAGCAACTTGGCGCCCCCAACCGGGCGGCCGCCGTGGCGCTCTACAACGGCTGGCTGTCTGCCCAACTCGAAGTGCTGCGCAGCGACCAGAACGGCCCTGCGCGACCGGTGATGGGCGAGCCTGGGGTGGTCCCGCTGCGCCGCCGCAAGCCGGCGCAGTTCACTTACCCGTTGCCGGCCAACGACACCACGGACAGCTTGCCGATGGCCGCAGAACCCGTCGTTCCATTTGGCGATCCCGAGCCCGACGAATCGACCTGACGCCCACCGGCAGGGGCACTTAAGAAGTTTGATCTGAGCCAGGCAAGCCGTGTCTTCCACCGGCTGGCACGGAATCCGCTCACACCTTTTTCCGTCCAACGAGTAATATGAGATGTATGGGTTTCCTCTACACACCGCTTCCGCTATGGGTCGCTGTCGGTGGCTGGGTCGCCGCCGCGCTGCTGCTCGCGCTCGCGCTGTGGAAAAATCCGTTCAAACGACTGCAAGACGGCACCCTGCAACACGTCTGGCTGGCGATTATCGTTGCCGTCTCGGTACTATGGGCGAGCAACGCATGGCTCGACGACGGCACGGTGATGCATCTGCTTGGGGCAACGCTCGTCGTCACGCTGTTCGACTGGGCGCTAGCGCTCATCGCCATGGCCGCGGTCACCGGCCTTGCGGCGGTCGTTTTCGATGCACCGTGGCAAGGCATCGCGCTCACTTTTATCGTCTACGGTGCATTGCCGGTCGGTATCTCAGCGTTGCTGCAGCGGGCATGCATTGCCTGGCTGCCGCGCAACCTGTTCATGTTCATCTTTGGGCAAGGCTTCGTCTCGCCCGCCATTGTGGTCGCCCTGACAACCAGTGCTGCGGTGGGCGTCCACATCGCGGTCTCCGGCGGCTCGATGACCGTCATACCGGTCGGCTACGCGTTCAGCATCTTCCTGCTTGCGACCGGCGAAGCATGGTTCACCGGCATGTCCACGGCGTTGATTGCGGTCTATCGGCCTGCGTGGGTCACCACGTACGACGTACGCCGCTATCGGCTCGGCGGCCCCCGTATCTGACGCAAGGCCTCACACCGGACAGCGGCCTCGCTTCGCAGGAGAAGCTCTCGCGCCGCGTTAACCGGCTGCGACCGACGGCGATCAGCAGTAATAAACCGCCGGCTCGCAAGCACGATTGGAGACCAGCTACCGCGACAAGCCAAAAATTTTGTGTCAGGATTGAACTCCTTGCTGTCGTCAGGCATCTTACGTGCCTGATGTCTCAATAGCGCCTACCGAACTAGATGGATCGCACCAACGTACCGCGCCGATTGCTGCGGGTGGTCGGCCGGTTAGCGGCATATGCGGCGAGTCTCTCGCTCATGTGCATCGCTCCCGCCTTCGCCGATCAACTCGAACAGCACAACGAACTCGTCGAAAAATTCGTCAATGATATGCACGCCGATCCGCTCGTGGCCGACTGTGCAGCACATGGCAGTTTTGTCGCCAGCACCTCGACTGTTTTCGACCATGTCGAATTCCCGCCCAGCTCCTTCGATAGCGCCCATTCCGCGGTCACACCATGGAACGATTCGTTCGACGAAGGCAAGCAGCATGTCAAGGTCGACAGCATCGTCACCGTCGAAGGACTCGGCGTGCGCAACGATGGCGGCGGCGATCCATCCGACCTGAAATTCCGCTGCGGCTATCTGGGCAGCCAGATGCTCGCGTTTAGCTGGAATGATCCAGTGCCCATGCCGAAACCGCGCGCCGAGCCGTCTTCCGGCAAACACAAAGGCGGCAAGGGTAAGCACTCGACGGGCGGCAAGTCGACGAAGAAATCGTCCGGCAAGAGTTCGAAGAAAGGCCACCACTAGCAAGTGCAGCAGCAAGAGAGCCGCGGCGAACCAGACGCAATGGCGCGTCAGCGCTAAAGTAAGCCGGCTTTCGGGACCCGGCCCGAACACCCGCCACGCGCACGAAGCGCGACGCACAACCCACAACGCAAAGACAAAGCCAGGCACCCGCTCAACGCGCATGCCTCGCTTTTCTGTTGGAACGACCGTCTTCGCTGAGACAAATACCATTAACGGCCCCGGCCCGTAGCCACAGGCACCGCCACAGCTACCGCTGCACCCACCGCCATAGCTACACCCACCGCCACCCTTCCAGCATCCGCCCTAAGCAAACGTCTCCAAGTGCCGCAACATCGCCTGCAGCATCGCGGCACCCAACGACGCACTGCGCTCGCCATTCCAGCCCACCCGCTCATCCGGCAGATTCGCGTTGTCCTTGAACGGCATCTCCAGCGTCAGCGACAGGCAACCGAATTCCTTGCCGATGTACTTCGACGCCAGCTTCAGCGCATCTTCACGATACTTGCTCGCCGCGTAGCCATACTTGTCCTGGAAATCGGGACTCGCATGTTTGAACGCCTCGATAAAGGCCTTCTGCTCCTGCCCCTGCCGCTCGGTGAAACCCGGCAACATCTCCGAACCCGCCACGAACACATACGGCAATGCCTCATCGCCGTGAATGTCGAAGAACAGGTCGCAACCGGTCGCGTGAATGGCGTCGCGCACCACCAGCACTTCAGGGCTGCGAGCCGCATCGGGCTCCATCCATTCCCGGTTCAGATTCGCGCCGGCCGCGTTGGTCCGCAGATTGCCGTGCACGCTGCCATCGGGATTCATGTTCGGCACGATGTAAAACACCGCATGGTCGTAGAGCTTGCGCGCAACCGGATCGCCCGCCCAATCGCCCCAGCCAGCCAGGCGCTTGACCATCCCTTCGACGAACCATTCGGCCATCGTTTCGCCAGGATGCTGGCGCGCGATGATCCAGATCTTCTTTTTCGGCGCGTCGCCGGTGTGTGGCGTGCCGAGCGTGAGCAAGGACATCGGCCGGCCCTCGACCGTCACTCCCAGTTCGGTCAACGTCGCCTGCGGCATCTGTTGCACGGCGCCGAGAAACTCCGAATGACGCTCCTCGCCATACGGCTCGAAGTACGCGTAGTAGATACGGTCGAAGTCGGGCGTGTGGTCGATCATCAGCACGCGGCCGTCGTACGAGGTTGGGACGCGGAACCAGTTCACGCGGTCATAGCTCGCCACCGCCTGATAGTCGCGCCAGCCTTCGGGAAAGGCGCAGTCGGCGGCATTCTCGAAGGTCATCACGCAGCGCTCGCCCCGGGCGCCGGACAAGCGGAAGTAGAACCACTGCGCGAAGTCGGCGCGGCTGTCGGGCCGTACGCGCAGACGGATGTTGTCAGCCTGCTCGCAGGACAGAACTTCGATCGCGCCTGCGTCGAAGTTGCTCGTAATAGAGAGTGTCATGATCTTTTTCCCGGGTTATGTACCCGTTGCAATCTGTGCGGTCCGCTTACCTGCTCAGTATGAGCGCCCATTAAGCCACTCGCTAAGGCGCTCGCCCGGTGTCACTCGGCAATACGGCGACGGAATACGAAAGTCGAATCGTTCGATGCCTCGGCGTCGAACGCGTAGCCCTCGGCATCGAAGCCCTTCAGTTGCTCCGGCGCATCCAGACGGTTCTCGACCGCATAACGCGCCATCAGGCCGCGGGCGCGCTTCGCGTGAAAGCTGATGATCTTGTAGCGGCCGCCCTTCCAGTCTTCGAACACCGGCGTGATCACCGGCGCTTCCAGCAGCTTCGGCTTGACCGACTTGAAGTATTCGCCCGAGGCACAGTTGACCAGCACCCGCGCCACGCGCGCGTTCTTCTTCAGTTGCGCATTCAGGGCCTGCGTGATGCGCTCGCCCCAGAACGCGTACAGATCTTTGCCGCGCGCGTTGGCAAAGCGCGTCTTCATCTCGAGCCGGTAAGGCTGCAGCAGATCGAGCGGCCGCAGCAGTCCATATAGCCCAGACAGCACGCGTACGTGCTTTTGCGCAAAGTCCAGATCCGCTGACGACAAGGTCTTCGCGTCGAACCCTTCGTACACGTCGCCATTGAACGCAAGCACCGCCTGCTTGGCATTGCGCGTGTCGAACTTCGGTGACCACTCAGCGTAGCGCTGGAAGTTGAGTTGGGCGAGCGGATCGGAAATGTCCATCAGCGTGGAAATCTGTTGTGGCGACAGACGACGCAATCCGCCGATCAATTCGGCAGCATCGTCAACAAAATCGGGGATCGTATGCTTTTTGACGTGCGGAGGGGTTTCGTAGTCGAGCGATTTCGCCGGCGACAGAACGATTATCATAGAGGCTTGCAGGCACGCCGTGCCTGTCGTTAATGACGAAAGCCAGATTGTAACGAATGCCCGTCTCCCCTGCCGCACCCACCCTGCGCGTGGTCCTCGATTCGAACGTCTGGATCGACATCCTCGTGTTCGACGATCCGCATACGCGTCCTATCCGCGCCGCCCTCGAGAGCGGCGCGCTCGAAGCGTTGATCGACGCGCGCTGCCTCGCGGAGCTCACTTACGTGCTCGACTACCCGCAGTTCGTAAAGCGCGAGATCGACAAGGCGGCAGCCCTCGCCACCGTGACGCGCCTGACGCAACTCGTCGAGTCAACGCCGGAACCGGTGCCCGCGCAGACGGCCACGCCCGCTGAGAACGTACGCCCGCTGCCGAAATGCAAGGACCGCGACGACCAGAAGTTCCTCGAACTCGCCTATGCGGCAAAAGCCGACTGGCTGGTGTCGAAGGACCGTGCGGTACTGAAACTCGCGCGCCGCATTGCCCGCGACTTCGGTTTCCAGATCGCCCAGCCGGCGCCGTTCGTCGCCGCCTGCGCGCTGCAGGCCGATGAGCCCGTGCCGGCCTGACGCACGCGCCGCGACCCAATTCCCTACAATCGAAGTTCGCCCGTCTTCAAGACCACCGCATAAACACCGACAGCGCCATGAACTCACCGCACGACACGCCGATGATTCCGTCGTTTCCGTCCCGTCTGCCGAACGTCGGCACCACGATTTTCACCGTGATGAGCGCGCTCGCCGCGGAAAAAGGCGCCGTGAACTTAGGTCAGGGTTTTCCGGACTTCGATTGCGATCCGCGTATCGTCGACGCGGTGTCGAAAGCCATGCGCGAAGGGCACAACCAGTACCCGCCGATGGCAGGCGCCGCACCGCTGCGCCAGGCCATCTCCGACAAGCTCGCCAACCTGTACGGCCGCCGCTACGACGCGAACAGCGAGATCACCGTCACGGCGGGCGCCACCCAGGCGTTGCTGACCGCGATTCTGTGCACCGTGCATCCCGGCGACGAAGTGATCGTGGTCGAGCCGACCTACGACAGCTACCTGCCGTCCATCGAGCTCGCGGGCGGCAAGCCGGTATTCGTCACGCTGGATGCACCCGAGTACAAGATCCCGTTCGACAAACTCGCCGCCGCGATCACGCCGAAAACGCGTCTTCTGCTGATCAACACGCCGCACAATCCGACCGGCACGGTCTGGCGCGCCGAGGACATGCGCAAGCTCGAAGAAATCGTACGCGGCACCAACGTGCTGATCCTCTCCGACGAGGTCTACGAGCACATGGTGTACGACGGCGCGCCGCACGAAAGCGTTTCACGCTATCCAGAGCTCGCGCAGCGCAGCTTCGTGGTGTCGAGCTTCGGCAAGACCTATCACGTGACGGGCTGGAAAGTCGGCTACGTGGCCGCGCCTGCGGCGCTGACCGCCGAATTCCGCAAGGTCCACCAGTTCAATGTGTTCACCGTCAACACGCCGATGCAGGTAGGACTCGCCGACTACATGCGCGATCCGGCGCCGTATCTGGACCTGCCGGCGTTCTATCAGAAGAAACGCGATTTCTTCCGCACCGGCCTAGCGAACTCGCGCTTCAAGCTGTTGCCCTGCACGGGCACCTACTTCCAGTGCGTCGACTATTCGGCCATCAGCGATCTGCCCGAAGCCGACTTCGCACAATGGCTGACCAGCGAAATCGGTGTGGCGGCGATTCCTGTGTCGGCGTTCTATCACGAGTCGCATGAATCGGGCGTCGTGCGCTTTTGCTTCGCAAAGCAGGAAAGCACGCTCGCTACTGCGCTCGACCGGCTGGCGCGTCTCTAGCATGACGCCCGCGATGCTGCGAACGAACCCGCGTTCTTCGCCATCGCATGGGGTTGCGGCGCGCGCATGCGCGCCGTTGCCGCTGATCCACGCAAAACGCTCTTCAGACCATTCACTGCTTCGCGGTTGCCGCGATATAAGCCTTGCGATCCGCCGTCACACGCTGCGCCGCCGGGCGTTCGCCGATCGCCTTCACATAACCCTTCCAGTCGATGCCGGCTTCGAGCAGAAAGTCGCGTCCGTAGATACTCTTCGTCGCCAGTCCGACGAGCGGCAGATTCACGAAGCCCACAGCATCCGCCACACTGAATTTCTCTCCGCGCAGGAACGGCGCGAGCGTCGCGAGCCGCTTGAACCCGGCGACGTGACGCGTCAGCCGCTTTTCCACCCGCCCTTTGGTCGCGTCGGTCAACGTGCCGCCGAAGAAGGCTTCCTTATAGAGATCTCGCGCCACCAGTTCCAGGTGCAGGTCGATGAACGTAATCAGCTCGCGCTCTTTCGCCGCTTCCCACGGGTCGGCGGAGAAAATCCCTTTCTCAGGAAAGCGCGCGTGCAGGTACTCGATGATCGCCTGCGACTCGCACAGATCGCCCTGCTCGGTCTGGATAAACGGCACTTTGCCGAGCGGCGAGTGCCCCAGCAGCGACTCGTCCTGGCTCGTCATCACGAGGCTTTCCTCGAACGGAATCTCGTGTTCAAGCAGCACGAATTTGACTTTGTTGTAGTAGTTGGACAGTGCAAAGCCGCACAGTTTGATCATCAGGTGTCTCCGTCTGACAGGTGGTCGAACCGCTCATTGGAATCGCTGGCGGCCTGTGAATCAATCATCCAATAAATTGTACGATCGTGCTATTCTAAAATAACCATGGAGTCGAACAACCCAATGACCTCTCGCAATTACGGCATCGAGACTATCGGCATTGTTGGAACGGGCGCAATGGGCCGCGGCATCGCGCAGATCGCCGCCCTTGCAGGCCTGAAGGTCCGCTTGTACGACACCAACCCGGCCGCCGCGAGCGCGGCGCTCGATTACCTCGCCGATATCTTCGCCAAGCTCACCGCCAAAGGCAAGCTCGATCAGGCGCGCTCGGCGGCTGCCCTTGCCAACGTCTCCGGTGCGCAAGCCATCGGCGATCTGGCGGATTGCGATCTGGTGGTCGAAGCGATCGTCGAAAAACTCGACGTCAAGCGCACGCTCTTTCGCGAACTCGAAACCATCGTCAGCGGCCGCTGCGTGCTCGCATCGAATACGTCGTCACTGTCGATCACGGCGATTGCTGCCGGCTGCACCGACCCGTCGCGCGTGGTCGGCTATCACTTCTTCAATCCCGTGCCGCTGATGAAAGTCGTCGAAGTGATCGACGGCCTGCGCAGCGATCCGGCCGCCGGCGATGCGCTGATGGATCTCGCGCGCAGCATGGGTCACACGCCGGTGCGCGCGAAAGATATGCCGGGTTTCATCGTCAATCACGCCGGCCGCGGGATGAATACCGAGGGCCTGCGGGTGGCGGGTGAAGGTGTCGCCAGCTTCGTCGAGATCGATCGCATCATGCGCGAGCAGGCGGGTTTTCGGCTCGGACCGTTCGAGCTGCTCGATCTGACTGCGCTCGACGTCTCGCACCCCGTGATGGAATCGATCTATCGCCAGTTCTATGAAGAGCCGCGTTTCACGCCGTCGCCGATCACCGGCACACGGCTCGCGGGTGGCCTGATCGGCCGCAAGACCGGCGAAGGCTTTTATCGCTACGACGACGGCAAGCAGCAGGTGCCCGCCGAAGCGCCCGCGCCAACTGAGTTGCCTAAACGCGTGTGGGTCAGCAAGCGTTACCCCGAAGCGCGCGCGGCGGTGCTAGAGCTAGTTGCAAAGGCCGGTGTGACGCTTGACGAAGGCGCTACGCCTGCCGCGGACTCGCTTATCGTCGTCACGCCGTTCGGTCACGACGCGACCACGGCTGCCGTTGATGAAGGCCTCGATGCGAGTCGCGTCGTCGCCGTCGATGCGCTATTCCCGCTCGTCGCAGCGCAACGCCGCACGTTGATGACCACACCGGCCACGACCCGGGCCGCACGCGATACGGCGCATGCGTTACTCGCTGCTGACGGCATCCCCGTCACCGCGATCCGCGATTCGACCGGCTTCGTGGCGCAGCGCGTGGTGGCGACAATCGTCAATATCGGCTGCGAGATCGCACAGAAGCAGATCGCCACGCCCGATGACATCGACCTCGCCGTGACGCTCGGTCTGGGCTATCCGCGCGGTCCGCTCGCACTCGGCGATGCACTCGGCGCGAAAACCATCCTCACGATTCTGCGTAATATGTTCAGCGTGCTGGGCGATCCGCGCTACCGTCCGTCGCCGTGGCTCGCGCGGCGCGCGCAACTCGGCCTTTCGCTGACCCAAGGCGACGCAGCCGATGCGGCCAATTCAGTCAAAGCGGAGAACCAGTCATGAGCGCCGAACTCCTGACCTCGCGACCGGCCGAAAGCGAATCGACACTCGTGCTGACGCTGTCAAACCCCGGCGCACGCAACGCGTTGCATCCCGACATGTACGCCGCGGGCATCGAAGCACTCGATAGCGCCGAGCGTGACCCGTCGGTGCGCGCCGTGGTACTCACCGGCGCGGATCAGTTCTTTTGCGCCGGAGGCAATCTGAACCGGCTACTCGAGAACCGTGCGAAAGACCCTTCCGTGCAGGCGCAAAGCATCGATATGCTGGGCGAATGGATCGGCGCGCTGCGCGCTTCGTCGAAACCGGTGATCGCAGCGGTCGAAGGAGCAGCGGCCGGCGCCGGCTTCTCGCTCGCGCTCGCCTGCGACCTGCTGGTCGCCGCCGACGATGCCAAGTTCGTGATGTCCTACGCGCGTGTCGGTCTTACGCCGGATGGCGGCGGTTCATGGTTCCTCGCGCAGGCGCTGCCCCGCCAACTTGCGACCGAAGTCCTGCTCGAAGGAAAACCAATTGGCGCCGCACGCCTGCACGAACTCGGCGTGGTCAACCGTGTCGCCAAAGCCGGCACGGTGCGCGACGCCGCCATCGCGTGGGCCGACGATCTCGGCAAGATCTCGCCTAACGCCACCGCGCGCATCAAGACGCTGATCGCCGCCGCGAGCGCCCAGCCGCTCGCCGAGCATCTGGTAGCCGAGCGCGACAACTTCGTCGCCTCGCTGCATCACGGCGACGCGCTCGAAGGCATCACGGCGTTCCTCGAAAAGCGCGCCCCGAAGTACAAATAGCACCTTGAAT
>Ga0302230_10001894_pt1 | contig 12990 bp, 21 predicted proteins | sample II_Palsa_N2_1_FD_193523 | JGI IMG/M metagenome (GOLD analysis project Ga0302230, IMG submission 193523) | Peat permafrost microbial communities from Stordalen Mire near Abisko, Sweden - II_Palsa_N2_1 | ecosystem: Environmental > Terrestrial > Soil > Palsa > Peat permafrost | place: Sweden... | reverse complement strand
GCTCGACCTGAATTTTGCTATGCGTCTTGACAACATTGATCAACGGGAAGGGCGACACGGGTAGAATCACCGGCCAATCCAGCACGCAAAATGTGAAAGGAATGTACTCTTTTTATTTATTGATTAGTTTAATAAAAAAAAAATTTTTTTTTTAATTTCCAAGTACCTGTGCCGACCATCGTCCAGGAAGCGTTCTCGAGGTATGTTTCATAGATTTTGCCAGGCGCTGGGGTCTGCTCCTCAATATTAACCTTGTGGGTGACGACCATGTCGTTGACCAGACATAGAAACATGTCGGACGTTCCCTTGACTTGAAGAGCAACCTTGTGTAGCTGGGAGACGGGCTCGTCTGGTGAGAGGATATGTTGCGACCGCTCGACCTTGCGGAGAACACACAATGCCGACGATATACCCGACACGTTGCTCTGAAGCACAACATCCATGCCGTATCGAAGCAAGTCCTCCTCATCTAAGGAGAGAATAAATAAATAAATAAAAACAGAATTGATAATAATAATTAAAAAAAAAAGCTCCACATACGGCCTTGCGAGGTGATGACAAAGGTGTCCCAGCATGTTGGCTTGGGCGCAAAGGTGTCCCGCTCAGTGGACAGAAACTTGGTGCTCCCCTGTATTGCAATAAGAATAAATCGGAAGAGATTGTCGTGATATACCGTCTGCGATCGTAGACGATTGAACAAGGAAACCGAGCTGCCCGAGCGCACACAGACTAGATGTAGTATTACTACAATTTTTTTTTGATTTTTTGTTTTTGTCGTACGTTCAAAGTTCTTTGTCGACTGCTTTTTCTTGGACGGCTTGGAGACGATCTTGATGGGGTCAGACTGGAAAATTCCGATGACATGGTCATTGACGGAAATCTTTATATGCAGCTGGAATGACTTTCGTTTCTCTGCGTCTGAGACAAAGACCTGCTTGAAAATGGCACGACCGGTCGCGTCAAAGGGCATTTCCTGAGGGTCAATGCAGTCGTCGGTCACTACAGACAAATGGAAAAAAAAACATTATTCGAATTGCAATTGGCAACGTACACAGGGAAACGGAGACACCATGGTTGTCACTGAAGGACCAAAAGCGACCGTGCAGCTGCACGGCTGGAGGAGGACACAGGAACCTGGACAAAAATTATTTTTATAAATAAAAAAAAAAATGTTTTGTTGGCGCACAAAGCGAAAGAAAAGTAGGATTCCTACCTCTTTTCGTTTCCGTACGACTTTTGCGCAACGCGTGGATAAACAAACGTGACATCACACGCGTTGTCGCCAATAGTCATGTACTGCTGGATCACGACCCGTGTGCGCTGGTGAAAGTACTCTTCATGGGGTCGCCAGCTCCTACGCAAATAAAAATATTTTACAATCAGAAACAAAAAAACAAGCGGCACATACGGCGCCTCGTAGGAAAGATCAGGGCTTCCAGCTCGTGTCTGTGTAGCGGTGTGTGAGAACCAAAAAAAAAGGGGGGTGTCGTTCGAGCGTACGTGAATAACATTGACTGGATAGCGACCGTACGGCAGGTGGTGGTGCGGACGATGACCTTGGCCGAAAGGGTAGTGCGAATTTTGCGGCATCGTGCCGACGTAAGGGACGAGAGGCCCATGTTGAGAGTGAGCTTTGTTTTTTTTTAAAAAAAATTATTTTTATTCTGTCTGTTTAAAAAAAAAAAAAAAGTCTTACTCATTGAAGCGGACGAGTTGGACGATGAGGACGGCATCCTTGACAGTCCGCTGCCACCTCGGATGTTCCCAGTGGGTAGCGGCTGTTGCAGGTGGGGAGGTGATGCTCGATTGCTATTGGTCGTAGTTGCGCTGTTTGAGTAGCCACTAGAGCTGTGTGTGTAGCCGCTCGAGCCATTTGTGTGGCCACTCGAGCTGTTTGCGTACCCGCTGCTCACGCGACGACTCTGTGGGATCGCAAAGACCGGGCTTGCTGAGGGGAACTGGTGCTGTTGCAAACTGGACGGTGGAGGATAGTAGGACGAGAAGGACTGCTGCTGCTGCTGCTGCTGCTGCTGTGGCGGTGAAATAAAGACTGATCCGCTGTTGGTTATAAACGGTGGACCCAGCGATGAGGCGCCACTCATCGACGAGGACGTGTAAGTGTTCATGGACGAGGCAAGCGACGGAGAGAAGGCGCCGCTCATCGACGATGATGTGGACGTGCTGGACAACGAGCGAGCCGACGTTGGCGTGCCAGCGCTCCGTGTACTGCTTCCGCTTCCGCCACCATTGATCACCTGCTGTTGCTGGGGATACCAAGACGAGGACTGCGAGCTGTCGCCACTGCCTATCAGGTTTGGGAGGAAGGCGGCACCGCCACGTGGTGTCTGGTCGTATGATGCATGATGTACCTACCGGACGGCGGCCTCACAATTTAAAATTTCGAAAAATAACCTATTTTCCAAATACCAGGTCACCATCGCTGATCAGTTCACTCCAGTGCCTCTTGCGTGCATCCGCGTCTGCATTGGACTTGGCAAGAAACACATAGTCTGCAGCTGACTGAGGTCGTGCCATTGGAAACGGGTTCCAAGCAGCATCGTTCGCGATTCCTCCGCTTGTGTACCCGTACGACCGGCCCAGATTCGGCGGCTGTTGTTGCGGGTGCTGTGGCTGCGGTGGTTGGCTAGGCCGCCCTCCACCAAATGAAGGTGATGATGAAAAATTGGACGACGTCGGCGGGGGCAGTATGGACAAACCATTTCTTTGGATGGGACCAGCCTGAGGGTAGTTTAAAATGCGGCGGGCAGATGTGCTCGTGGAGGACGAGATTGTCATCATCGTGCCATGTTGGCTCCCAGACGAGGGGTCTGACAATGCCTGAAGGGCGACAGCGGCTTTGCGATGCGGTGAGCGATTAGGGCCGAATGACTGCCCGTCGCCTGCCTCTGGTTGGGAAAGGGCAGCTATTGTGGCCGATGCCGAGGGCATGGGGGGAGGGACCGCCACAGAAGACGTCGATGACACGATCTGGTCCCACTGCTGCGACTGCAACTGAACTTGCTGCAGCTGGTAGGCCGAGTTCTCCACAGGTTGGTTTGTGTACAGCGGCAATGTGTAGTTGCCCAGGCTCACGCCGTCGCTGTCACTCAGGACACTGCTTGAGGGCGACGACGACGTGATACCGCTCGACATTGTCCTTTGGGCCGCGCTGCAGGGCTCGACGACTTGGGAGATAGCACGGCGCAACTTGCGAGGGTAAGGTTGGGTTTCAGACGAAAAAGTGAAACGTGCGACATTTTGAAACCTCTTTTGTGTGCTGTTGTTGCGGCTGTCTGTCTGTCCGGGGGGGAGGGGGGTTACTACACAGGCGAACGCAAGCTGGCTGGTAGTCTGAGCGGGCAGCCGTCTGTCCCTGTCCTGGTTTTTGGTTGTGAAAAAGTGAGCTAGAGAATGTCTGCTTCCACCGTTCCAGTTGCCAGGTGCCTTTGTCTGCCACTTTGGAAGGGTACTGCGTTAGCCCTGCAGCCCAGAAGGAAGACACGGGCCAAGTGCCAGGACCAAAAAAGTGCAAAGAAGGCCATAATTTGGGGCACGCCACGACAAAGCAACACAGAAAAAAAAAATTGCATAAGGGCTCATGGTGTAAACAAAGCAGAAGAATTTTCTGTTTCAGATTCCGAAACGAGCGAGCAAAAAACACTCAGCCAACCTTTTCCTTGCGCGTTGCCGAGTCTACACGCATAACAAACAGATGCGCACGCACACACACACACACACACACACTGCAACACACACTGCAACAGTGAAAAACAGCTGAAAAAATTGGGACGAAATAACGAGGGGAAGGATCACTGTAAAAAAGGGCTGTTTTGATTGTGATTGTGCTGGGCAGAAGGGCGGCTATAACAACAGTAAAGAGGCACTGGCAGCATAGGTCCAGTTGTACGAGAGGTGCACTGGCCAGTGGACGACAGGAGGACTCGAGGCACAGGGCAGAAAAAAAAACAACAAGGAAAGAATATATTTGAAACATGCAAGCTTCAGAAAAAAACAATGGGAAGGAAGAAAGCAAAAAAGGCCAACGCCCAACACTCGCACTACATGGCGTGTGCGCTCTCTTCCCGAGACCCACAGACAGCGGTGTGGGCCAGAAAGATAAGGACGGTGAGAAAGAAACGCAAAAACTACTCGAGTGAGTTGCCGCAAATTTGAAACAAAGCGATATAAGTGCAGCGGGGCTGTGTCAGGCCTGCTGTTTTTCTTCCCAGTCCCCCTGCACTCTGGCAAACCGTGAAGAAACCCAACAGAAAATCGTCCCAGTTGAACGAACCGAGCTCTGTCAAAGAGCCAAATGGCCGTTGGAAACGCGCGACGCGCTTGTGAAAATCAGTCGAAAAGTTCGCAAACCCTTCCGCAAAAGGAAAAATGCATTTCTTGCTTTCTTCTTTTCTTTTTCTAAAAAAAAAAACAAACATCCGTGTACACCATGCAAAAGGATAATCCAACTAGCGACCAAACTTGCGTGGCCTTGGCGGAGCCACCGCAGCTGAAGAATGGATGGACGAGGGAGTGGAGGGAACGGAAGAAGAAGAAGACGACGAGGCAGCTGAGATCGTTGCCGTTGATGGCATAGCAACCGGCTCGGGCACGGTGGAGGCCGCTGCTGCTGTTGATTTTGATGGTGATATGGCTAGAGACGACGACGACGACGACTATATTTTATTGTACGTCAGTCGAGGAAAGAATAAAAAAGCAAAAATAGTCAACGCATACGTGTCCATCCTGTCTCCGCGAACGCACTGGAGCTCCACCTTTGATGCCGACAGGGGTATTGCCGGCCACAGAGGCAGAAGAGGGGGAGGCGCTGTCGGACCGGCTGGGAGGGACGAGCTGGTCACTGTCAGTGTTGCTGGCAATGCCAATGCCGAGCGGGACGAGATCATGATCCTCCCCAGGGTGCTGTCCTCGAGGCCAGATCTTGCGAAACCGTTTAAAGTTCTTGGCTGCCGTGGCATCATCACTCTGGCCATCGAATGCGCTGCGATAGTCGTCCTTATTTACAAGCAAGTTTTCGACCGACACGATGGCCCCTCCTGCGCGAGGAAGCTCGTCGGCACTGCAAATAGGTTCACCCGGCTGTCAAAAGAAAAAAAACATCTTTTGTTGAAGTAGGCACATACTCTACTTGCATCATATCGGCAGTGTTTGTCTGAACGCGCACACCTGTCTTTGTCCTTTTGAAAAGGAAAACAACAACAACAACAACAACAACTGAGTACTGTATGAAGAAACCCATCGCTTACACGAACGAGCTCAAGTCGTCTTCTGTTGCCGGTGAACCGCCGTCGACTAATGTGCGCAAATTTCGTACCGCTTCCGTGTGCTTGGATAGTTTTGCACTCATTTCCTATTTTACGATTAATAGCAAGTAATGTTGAAAAGAATACTTTAGTGGAAAGTAGTGCTGGCGCCGCTGCAGGTGGGACCGCAGGAGCAGACGTCTTTTGCCGTTTGGTTGATTGTGGCATTGTAGCGGTCACAGCTTGATCGGGTTGCTCATGCTGCGATCGGGTGGTCTCTGTTGTAGGAGCAGTTGGAAAAATACAGATAAAATGCGGACACAATGCGATGTACTTGACGATAGCGTGCCGGGAAGCGGAACGAGTTGCGCGAGATGCATTTGGTCAGCGTAGGTAACAACCGGGGGGATATGGTGCACGTCGTTCATATGCTTTTCCCACTCGGGGTCGTTGACTGTCGCGGTTGTGCCAAAGACGTAAACACGTTCAAACAAGGCGCAGTACTGGCTGGCGACGGCTGATGGGCTCACCGACGTCGCGATTTCTTTGATACTTGCGCCCGCTGCACTCAAGAACGACCACTGTTTGACGTCCTTCTCGGTGAAGAAGAGGAGGAGAGCCTTGGCGAAGATCGTCTTGCGCCTGGGCTGCGGACTCAGGTCAACCTCATAGGAAACCTCCACATTTTTCGGCTGGAACGCAGCCTCCGAGGGCCACGAGGACGGCGCCGTCGCAGACGCTAGTGCAGTCACAAATTGAGGTGTAACGATGTGGGCGTTGTTGATGAGTGCCGTCAAGAACTGGAGGTTTTTTTGGGGGGGATCGTGTGAGCAAGTGGTGGAACAAAATCTCTCTCTCTTACTTTGGCTGTCAACTGTACTTTGCTGACAACAAGATGCGTGCACTCTTTGGTCACTTCGTTGACGACGTTGATGTCCAGGGCCTTTGCTGCAGCGGCGATGGAGGCACGTTCGTCGTGGTGCAGCCCTGATGTGCAAAAGTCGATTTTGCTCAGCCTGGAGTACATTGTTTCCTTTATTGAAGCCAAAGGAAGACCAAAGCACAGTAGACATTACAGAAGAACACACTCGTGACTCGCACCCAGCCGCACTACATCGCCGTGGTTGAGTACGAGAGGGTCGCTTGTAACACGCTGCTCATTCACGAACGTCCCAAACTTGGACACTTCGTCCTTTGCCGTGAGCACCGTTGGCGCACCTCCCACGCTTGCCGAGCACTGCAGCGTCAAGTGCCTGCGGCTCACCGACTTGAACTCTCCGAGCGACACCGTACAGTCTATTCAACGACGGATAAACGTCGGCAGGTGGACACAAGTGTGTGTGTGTGTCTTACCTCGTCGGCCAACTGTCACCGTCTGACCTGGCCTCACAGCAAAGCAGAGCTCTGTCCCCCCTCCAGTGTATGTTAATAGGCGAACTAGCATAGAACGTACGCTTCTCAATGGGCGGGGGGACGAGCGAGCCCGCATACGACGCCTGCGAGTCAACTCCGGCTGGCAGCACGATTCGACTGAGCAACCACATTTGAAAATTGGCGCCATTCAAATCGAGCACACAAAAAATCCACTGAATCCTAAGAACGGGAACTGTACCAGTCTAGGAAAAGCAGGCACATCGACAGGAAGATAATGAAAAGAAGCATATAGCGGCGAAAGTTGGAGCTGCTCTGCTTGGCCTTTTGCAAGACTTCGTTACCAGCACCGACCCTTTCAGTGGTTCTGCAGTAAGCAACGACAGATTAGCAACAAGTAAGAAGAAAAGCAAGATAATGCATACGTCACAGCCTCGTCATAGAGAGTCTCGATCTGTCATAGGCATTGACATTAAGGAACAGGAGGGAACAACCAAAAAAAAAAAACACTACCTCTTTTGATTGTTTGGCGACTTGTGTCTCCAGGATCGCTTCAAGGCGAGAGATCTCCAGCACTCGTTTTTCGGTCTCGCTACATGAATAATGATAAGAAGAATAAGCCAAGCAATCGAATGCGTACCGAACTTCTGAAACGAGCGAATTGAGCTCGTTGAAAAGCAAGGCGTTTTCCTCTTGCAGCTGTGCAAGTTCCCCTGGTGGTAGCTGGGTTTCGTCAAACCTGTCCACACCGTCCAGCTTTTCAACATCTTCGCTGTCGTTGTCCGCATGCTCTTGTCGCCGCCTGTTGTTCGCACTGCCTGTATTCACGTTAAACACCGACCTGTACATGCATCTCCTTTAAACAAGGCATCTTGGTGGAGGGTGTAAAAGCGTACAGTTCTTTGCGCGCGATGCTCTCTCGCAGCCTGAAGTCGCGAATGTTTTTGTGCTGCGTCTGGAGTTTTTGCACGGCATTGCTGAGCAGGAGCAGCACACCCAGCCGATGCCCCTTCTCGCCCGAGTTGCCACTGCTAGTACTATTGCTTGCGAGTGACCGTAGCTGGTCAATCGACTTCATCGCCTGCTTGATCCTTGTGTCGGCATGCTTGTCAGCCTGTTCGCGCTCGTCGTCGGTGAGTGACGAGTGGCGGCGCACGTCCAGATAATCGACACGGATCACTTTGAGCCATTTTTGCAACTCGACAAGTTGTGCCCACTGAAACACTACAGGTTAGCCAAGCACGTTGCTTCGATTGGAATCAGAACCAGTGCTTTGGCCTTGCTCGTAAACTCCGTCTTGGGTTTGCCGATGGGGCGCAGGATTGGCGGCGGAGAGCCACCACACTGCCATAACTCAGCGTCAGGATATGCGTGCGTCGATCGATTATGCTATTACCTCGCGATACGCTTCGCGAAACACAGTCGTCAGGTCCGACATTGTCTGCCAGTTCCGGGCCACGAAAATACCACCATTTTATTCAGTGTGTAGCCCCTGCTCTTGTGCCCAATGTCGTTCGGCGACCTTGAAAAAGGCTACGGCGGCTACTCGTCGGCGTCGTCGTCGGCAGCGCAGCCTTACGCGTTGTCAGGTAAAATATACAGCGAGCATGCGAGGGCAGTGTTTTTTTCATTTGAAGAGGAGGAGGAGGGGGGAAAAATAAGTCATGAGGCATCAAGGTGAGGTAAGAACGGGACAGTCCCCGTCTGCGTTTTGGTGCTGGGGAGAAAGGATACCACGAGAAGTCGACCGTCAAAACTAATGCCGCGTATGAACTACCCCCGTGGAGCGTTAGGTGGTCGCGACGGAGACCAAGAGTACATTGGGTTGGTCGACCGCGTGACGCAGCAGATTCAGCAGATTGCAAACAACACAGCACAGGTGACCAAGATTGTGGCAATGCTCGGAACGCCCAAGGACACGCAGGACCTGCGAGATCAACTGTATTGTTTGTGTCGTTGAGTCTCCTTCAAATTCACCGTTTGCACACCCTTATCCTTTTTTCAAGACACGATATCAGCGAGTCCACAAAGGAGCTGATGAAGGAGGCTCAGAAGGACGTGAAGGTGCTGGGCAAGCTCGATGGCGGTGTCCCCTCTGAGAATGTATGTGCCGTTTCCGTGACAAAAAAAAATATTTTCTCAAAGAAAAAAAAATTATTTATTTATTTATTTTTTTTTTGAAAATGCAAATAGTCGCAGCGCCGTCGCCAGCAGCAAACGCTCATCCAAAAGCTCAAACAAGAAGTCGACCGCTTCCTGACAGTGCAGAAGCAAGCTCAACAAAAGGAGCGTGAGTATGTTGCGCAGGCCCGCAAGGTATTCCCCCTTCCCCCCCCCCAAAAAAAAAAAAATTTTTTTTTTGGTTGTTGCTCCCATTTATTTGAAAAAACCCATGCAAATAGGCTCAAACATCCAAGCAACACGATGCTGCATTTGGAGGATCCGACTACGATGCGGATGAGACACAAAAGCTACTTCACGACGAACAGCAAAGGCAGAAGATGCAGGTGATCGACAACGAGCTCGACTACAATGACGAATTGATCAATGAGCGCGAGCAAGGTGCGCTGCACAATATATATTTCATCCTGTGCAAAACTGACACGCTTGAATCAAAGACATTGAGGACATTGCCAGCAACATCAAGGTTGTCAACGACATTTTCAATGACCTTCGCGTCCTCGTGAACGAGCAACAGGAGACTCTTGGTATGGGATCGCAGTTTTGCAGTACAACTCTACAACAAAAAATTTTTTTTTCCAAATCAGACACCATTGAGAACAACGTGCAGAACACTGTTGTGAGCACGCAGGGTGCCAAGGCGGAGATCAAGGTCGCCAACGATTACCAGGTAACGGATTTTGGCAACCAAAAAAAATGCTAATAATCAAACAACACACAGAAAAGCGCACGCAACAAAATGTGCTGTATTTTGATGATTTTTGTCATCATCAGCGCTATCATCGTCACTGTCGTCGTCCTCAAGGTTGTATAATCAAATCAAAGGGCTCCTTCTGTTTTTCTTCCTCCTCCTTTCTTCTTTGATAAACGTTTGTTTCCAGCTGAGTGTCTCTTGTTTATTCTTCATCTCGCAAGCAATAACCTAGAGTGCACAACAGTTGAGAAAGTAATGTAGGATATGTATGCAGGCAATGCATGCAGGCAGGTAAAAAGTGAATGTTTGGGTGATCGTTGCGGAGAAAGAAGGTTAGGTCTCAAACAAAACGAGAAAAAACGTACCGAAGTTAGAGGATGGTATCCTGGTTCGCGGGGGCTACCCCGATCTCTTCACTCTTCACTTTTTACTCGACTTTCACTTGACTTTTTACTTGACTTTGTACGTTTTACTAATGAATTGACTTGATTTCGCAGCAGCAGTTGTGCACTCGAGGTTACAAAAAACAATAAAACAATAAATAAATTCATTGGGCAGAGGGCACGGACGCGTTCGGCGGCTCTCCCGCCAACTTGCTAGCGTGTTGCGTCAAGATGGCCATGGCCTGCTTTGGATCGCCCGCCAAAACCTCGTCCATCAGGCGAAGGACTGCATCAGTCGGCTGGCTGTCATGTTCTGTTGCTTCTGGCGAAACCAAAGCATTCACAATGGTTGCATCCTGAGTGGAATGCTGCACGGCCTGTGGCGGCCCTGGCCAAACATATGCAGGTCTGGCAGCGCCGATACTGGCTGTGATGTCCTTAAAGATTAAAACGCAATGAGCGAGAAGAAGAGGCAAAGACGCGACATGCACCTTTTCGCTCATCCTGGGCACTACACACTTAAAATGGCGTCGGAACACAGTCCATCGCGCGCCTCGTAAATGACACCAAACTCTTGATCCGATCTGATTGGCTGGCTTTTGGGGTGTAGAACGCCGCCACCCTCTCTGCAAACAGCCGGTGGGTTTGGATTCGGACCAAAGTACGTTGTTTTCGAGCATGTCGGCCTAACCCTGGACGCAAATAGTTCACCCTCGAGTGCGTCCGATGGTAAGTTGCGGTTACTCAAGCCGTTTCCCCCGTCGGTGGCCGGGAGCGTCCAGGACATGCCGATCGGAGACGACGAGCTTGAGGACCCTGGCTGCTGTAACGAAGCGCAAATAATACACACAGAGCCTCAGGCTTATTTCCAAACAACAGGTCATCCCGCTCGCGATGTCTACCGATTACACTTGCTCGTGCTCCTAGCCAGTCTCAGCTTTGCCAGCTACTTTTGTTACGACATCCCCTCTGCCGCCGAGGATTTGATCAAGAGGGTACATGTTTTCCCCTGGAATTTTTTTTTCTTTTTTTTTTTCTTTTTGGTTCCTCAATTCGATTCGCCATTGCAGCAACTCGACATCAACACGACCAGCTTTGGGCTGCTGTACTCATCGTACTGCTTTCCAAACATTTTTATGGGGTTCTTCTTTGGACTGCTGGTGGACAAGTACGTTGGCGTGAGAAAAGGAGTCGTCATCAGCTCATCGCTCACCCTGGTCGGCCACATTCTGATTGTCCTCGGCGGGTACTACCGCCTGTTTTGGCTGATGTGCCTCGGTCGCTTTTTGTTTGGCATAGGCGGCGAGGCCTTGGCCGTGATGCAAAACGTATTTATCGTGGCGTGGTTTCGAGGCAAGGAGCTCAAGCTCGTCTTTGCTGTCACACAGACGTTCTCTCGAATTGTATGCGGTTCTTATTTTCATTTCAACACTGAAGGCAGACCTTTTTTAAATTCCATTGTTAGGGGAGCGTGCTGAACCTCAACCTGACCAGCCTTTTCGCCGACAAGTTTGGTCTCGTCGCCGCCCTCCTGCTAGGGACCGTCATCTGCGTCATCTCTGTGATCAACTCGATCGCCATAGCCTATCTGGACCGGCGCGCAGAGCTTGTGATTGACAAACGTACGTTTTCCCTCTTTTTTTTCTTTTTTTTTCTGCGTGTGTGTTTTGATATAGATTTTTCAAATTGAACAGAGATGGCAGAGGTCGGCGACGAGTTCATCTTGAAACATTTGAAAAAAATGCCGCGCAGTTACTGGGTGCTCATTGTCGTCTGCGTCCTCTTCTACGCCGTATTTTTCCCTTTCATCGGTTTTGGAACGTACGCCACCAACCAGTGTGAAAAACAAAACCATAGTTCTAACCCGCCCTCCGCCAAACAGCGAATTCTTCAGGTACAAGTACCCACGTTTGTCGCCCGGTGTGCTCATCAGCATGCCGTACATGATATCTCTCGTGTTTGCACCGGTGTTTGGCCTCATCATCGACAAGCTAAAGTACCGTGTTGTGTGGGTTTGCGCCGGTCTAGTGATCTCGAGCTCGGCATTCGTCATGATGTCTGTTACCCTTCTCAACCCGTATATTCCAATGACAATGCTCGGATTCGCCTACTCGATCGTCGTTTGCACACTTTGGCCAATGGTCGCAATGCTCATCCCTGCCCGCCAGCTGGGCACAGCCTACGGCTTTCTCCAGGCTTTGCAAAATGTCTTCCTCACCCTCCTGCCACCGGTTTACGGCTATCTGTTTGACCACATTGGGTACATGTGGATGCTGGTAACACGAGAGTGCTTTTGGTTTTCGTTTGCAACCGTTAATCGTGCCCATAGATTGGGTTCAGCGTCGTTATAACGATGGCGTTTATCGGCGCCGAGCTGCTCATGTTTTTCAACTTTATCGACGGCGAGGGACTCAATGGCCCCACCCCAGACGAAAAAGCGCAAGCAGAGCGGGCAACTCGAAAGTTTGTCTTTATTTTTTTTTTTTCTTAAAATTATTTTTAATGGGAGTAACAAATTATCGGATAGAGCGTCACGCAAGAAGAAGCTGTCGCTGGGAACTAGTGGACTCCTGAAACCTACCAGCAGCTCGGCCGGGCCTTCGTCTCCGTTGCTGACTTCCCCGACGACACATCACAACCAGTCGTACGCGACCATGTCTGGTTCTGGAGTTGCGTCCTTTTCGATCATACCACCCATCGATGCAGACGGTGATGGCGACGGGGATGGCCCCAGCTTTAGTGTCAATGCTGCGCCCTACGCCATAAACACGGTCTCACCGCTCACCGTCCCCGGCCCGTCGCCCCTCGATCTAAGAAAACGCTACATGACACGGCTCGGCATTGGTGGTGCCTCGGAGTCGTACAAGGCGATGGCGATGGCCTCCGGCAGCACGTTGAAATGATTTATTTGAAAAAATAAACACGCACTGAAATGCAAAAGAAAACGCAATACAAAAAAAGACGTCTCTGCCTCTTTTTTTTTTTTTCAGTTGGACTTTGGCTTGTCGCCCGCCTTGAGCCACAGGTACGCCTGGGCGGGACTGGCGGGAGAGGTCATGTACGAGATGAAATCGAGGAGGAACGTCGGCGCGAACCGAGT
>Ga0302230_10001893_pt1 | contig 12992 bp, 19 predicted proteins | sample II_Palsa_N2_1_FD_193523 | JGI IMG/M metagenome (GOLD analysis project Ga0302230, IMG submission 193523) | Peat permafrost microbial communities from Stordalen Mire near Abisko, Sweden - II_Palsa_N2_1 | ecosystem: Environmental > Terrestrial > Soil > Palsa > Peat permafrost | place: Sweden... | reverse complement strand
ACACCCCCAAAAAAACAAAAAAAAAAAAAGACTGTTTGTTAAATGTGCCCAAAAACATAGAAAAAAAACTTTCTTCTCGATTGCGACTCTGAGTCTGACAAAGTTTTTATAAATACAAACTCATAAAAAAAAAAAAATTATTAATTAAATAATGTACACTGCTCACGAGGTCGCGATCGGTGTGGTTGCTGGCGACGAGCGGGCGGATTTGAAGAGAAATCCGCTGCCGAGTGAGGGCGAATGGAGCAAAGCTGGGAGGGCGCACGTTGATGATGACGAGACGAGTGGGGCCGATGCGGACGAGGCCACAAACAAGGATGGTGATAGGCAGTTGTTGTTGAAACTGCCACAGGTCGGGATGAGCTTGAGCAAGAGACCCATGAACCCGAGATTTGGGCAGATGTTTGGTCTCCGCTTGCGCAGGAAATCGTAGGCATAGTCCAGTGACCAGTGCATGCGCTTCATCAGATATGCGATGACGACGGTGGCGCTGCGTGACCTCCCAGCCCGGCAGTGGACGAGCACAGACGAGCGCGCGGCGTGGCCCCGGTCGATGAAATTGCACGCCTCCTCAAAGAGCGACAGCAGGCACTGCTGGTCCGGGTTGTCGGCCAGGTCCATCCGCAGGTACTGGAACTCGTGCTTGTGCTGGAAGTGGTTGGAGCACTCGCGCGCGGCGTTGAGGATATAGTGGATGTTGGTGCGCTCGAGGGTGTCCTCGTCGGCGGCCACCTCATCGTCACCAATGTAGAGCCAGTCGAGCACCTGGACCAGGTTGATCTTGCACGCGTCGCTGTCGCTGTGCACCGAGGGCATCCTTACTTGGATGGGTGACTGGGTGGACGCGGACGCCTGCTGAGGAAGCGGGAAGAAGAACGAGCTGGAGGGGGCAGGCACGGCCCCAGTGCCGAGGGTCGGTGTCGACGTCCGCGATCGTTTTGCCGGTGCAGAGCGCACGTATTGATCGTTGACGGTCCAATCGGGGTGCGATGCAGCAAATGCTTGGTATGCGTCTGCCCAGATGAAAAAAAAAAAAGGTGAATCATGAAATAACTTTATTTCCTTGTTGACGCGTACGTTTGTAGATGTAGACGTGCTCGACGATGCCCTCGTCACAGAGCTTTTGGGCGATCTTGACGAGGACGATCGAGTGGTGGCCCTGGAGCAGGTCGTCGTAAAGGACAATGTTGCAGCCGACGCGCTCCCTGAAGCGGCCCTTGTGGACGGACGGAATGAAGCCCTCAACGACCTTGAGCGAGAAGCCCTGGCGCCGCACGAGCGGGTCCGCGACACAGACGTTGATCGAGTCGCGCAGGTGCGAGCGGTTGAAGAGGAAGAACGACCGCACGTCCAGCACAAGAAGGCACGCGGGTTGCTGTGTCTCGAGCAGCCTCAGCAGGTCCTCTGTCGAGACCTCGGAAGAGACGGCGGCCGGTCTGGGGGTGCTGGCGGAACTACTGCTCCCGCTGCTCGGGCTCGACTCTGCACTCTGCAGCGATGACGTGGGCTTGATAGACAGCGGGGTTGGCGACCGTTGGAACGACGTTGTCCTGGATGTGGCGGCAGGGGCAGCCAGGGCAAAGTGCGATGTATCGCTTGCTGCAGCAGTCAAAACACTTGATGACATTGACGGCGGCGACGACGTCCGTGGCGGCTGGATGTGCACGACGTCAGACTGCGAACTGGCGGAGAATGCTAGGGTCATGCTGGCCACGTCACTGGCAGTGGAAACTGGTGGTGGCGGTGGTGGCGATGGCGATGGTGGTTGCGTATGCGTGTCATCATTGCCCTTCAAACTCGCCAAGGGTGACGTCCGCGTCGACGAGAACGCCCGGTCCAATATGTTCATTGCCGTAGCAGTATCGGTACTGGCAGTAGGAGTAGCGGCAGCCAGAGGAGGCAGAGATGGAGTGGTGGACTGGCGAGAAGGGTTCAGGCAAATGGACGCCAACGATGAGGTAATGAGCGGTGTTTGCTGCTGGGCCGGACGTGTCTGCTGCGAAGACAGTGGCAGCGGCAGTGGGAGGAAGGGTGGTGACGGTGGCGGTGGCGGAATCGTGTTTGCTGACAGGTGTCCCGAGAGACGGGGAGGGGGGTCGGTGTCGGTGCTGGGTGGTTGCGGGAGCGGGTGGTTTGAATGCTGCAAGGGGGTCGGTGAGTACACCGTTTTGACCAGGTACCAAAAAAACAAAAAACAAGAGACAGTCCCACCTGTAGCCAATCACCCAGTCTGAACAGCCAAGGTAAACAACGCGAACCTCGGCTGTGTGCACACCCACCGACGTCATCTCAGACACACAAACACCGTTGACGAAAAAAAGACATTAGAAAAAGCGCGTGAAAAGAACTTGAGTGACGATTTGTAATCAAAAACCTGCAGCGCCCCTTTCGCGGCAAGCGCCATGTCCGAGTCTGACAAATACACACAGGGTCCGCCGAAGCGAAAGTGCTCTGTCATCACTTTGCCCACTTGGTCAAGGTCATTGTGACGCCTGTGGAGCAAGATTAACATTGGGAACCACCACTGTCCTCCACATCAACAAAAAAAATTTTTTTTTAATTTACATTTACATCCTTCTTCAAAATTTCCGCGGTTCTAGTCGTTGCACTGCAGCATCAACCACTTGATAATGGTCACTACATAAATAAAATTGAATTCAGGCATTCCGAGCAAGGGAAACATACTCATCCGTTTCAGCACTTTTGTCCACGCCACGTCTTGCTGGTACTTTATCGACAAATCCTTGATCTTGTCGCCCTGGATGGTGTAGGGGAAGGCCACGTTCTTGGCTCGTTGTTGTGCAAACTGGCATAGTTGGTTGACGCAGTCCAAAAAGGCGACCATCGCCGTGTCAAAGCGGCTGCCACGCAAAAACTGACCCGGGCCATACAGTTCGTACGTCGTCTTCTCTGCAATCACCTCGATCTTGGAAAAACTGCCCATCGGAATAAGACGGTAGCTGGAAGAGCCCCCCCAAAAAAAGAAAAAAAACTTGCTTTAGTAAAAAGGAGAAAATTCGGTGCACATACTTTTTGAACTGGTATTTCATGTGCCGTGACATCGTCTGCACACAGAGGACCGTCTGGCCCAGAGCTGCGTTGATCTCTGTCCAGTCGACCTTGACGTTTCCAAAAAAAAAAAAAATTTAAAAAAAAAATCGTTGCAAATTGTGCTTCGTTTACTTGGATGCTCGGCAGGCGTCCCAGACGAAGATTGTTGATAGTCGCGAATGCACCGTCCGACGAGATGTGGAACAGATCGTGGATGGCATTGGTGGCGCGAAGCCGCGACAGCTGCTCCTCGAGCATGGTGTACTTGATCTTGAGCGAGTCGCGCTCGTTCTGGAACTTTTCTTGGTCGACCAGAAAATCGTTCAGCTGCTGCCAGTACCTGAAACGTCGAAACAAGTTTTTTATTTTTTATATACACACAACGCAAGAAAAGCAAGCGTACTCTTCTTCCTCGCGGTCAAACGCGGCAGTTTCGGCGTCCAAATGGGCGGACTCGTTTGCGAGTTCGATGCGTTCTTGCTCGATGGCGGCAATCTCGGCGAGCATGTCTTTCTCCTCCTGCTGCAACTGGTGGATGTTCGCCTCCAGCGTCTCCTCCTGGGACGCGTTCACATTGATCAGGGCCTCGGTGTCCAGGAACTGCCGGTAGTAGGTGCGCTCGACCTCGGCCTCCTGCAGCTCGGCAGCCAGCTGTCGTTGGATGACCGTGTTGCACTAGAAAGGAAAACAACAACAACAACAACAAAAAATTTTGCATTCAGATGATTTCCTTCACACGCCGTGGGCGACTCACATCTTCGCAGAGCGGGTGGTCGACCTGGGCCGAGCTCGAGAGCACATCAAAGAGTTTGGCCGCGACCTTGATGCGGTGATTGAGGTTGCGCTTCTGCTTCTCGGATGCCGACAGTGGCACGAGCACAAAACTGTCGTTGACGTTTCCGTCGTGTGGCCGTGGCGCAGCGGGCACGACATCGTCATCGCCCATGAGACTCGGCCTGATCAGCGGCGGTTCGATTGTGTCCTCCGCCTTCCTCGCCACAACGATGCGCTTGACGCTTTCGTCTGACGGCGCTGCCGGTGCCGATGATGGCGCTTGCTCCTGCGGCTCGCCCGACGCCGCAAAGTTGCTCAGCTGGCGAAACGTCTCCACGTCCAGGTCGTTGATGGACGCGTCCAGCTTGAGCGGCTGCTTGCAGTGGTGGCACACAAAGTTGACCACCGTCGTTCCCGACGACGCGGGCTCGGCCCCCACCGCCATCGAGGACATCATCGCCGTCATTCTGTTGTTCGTCGTGAGCACAGAGCAAGCACTTGAAAATATGGCCGAAAACAGGTTTGTGGTTTTCACGTGAAAACAATTTCGCTTATTTTTGCGCGGGGCAACGAGACCTGAACTCGTGCAACTGCCAAACCTATTGCCCAGCTCTCTCTCTCTCTCCCCCCCCTTCCCCCCCCTCCCCCCGCCACAGGAATTGAAAAACGGTGCTCTGACGACTGCTAAAATAACAGACAAAGACACCGTCGGCGGGACCCCGTGTTTTTTTTTTTTCAGCAGAAAAATAAATACCCTTGCGTGATTGTCTGATTGCGTGGCGACGGTATTACGACATGGCCTCAATGCTATTACAGCCGGTCCTCCCGGTCCTCTCCAAGCAAGGCGCGAATGCGGAACAGGTATTGTGCGGAAGAAGTCTGGTTTTTTTTTTTTTTTTGCGGAGTGATAGTGCAATTTACACTCCACTGAAACGGGCAAATCGGTTTTGGGGAGAGTGGCTTTTGGGTTATAATGAGGGTCCCCCTTGCTCGGGTGTGTTGGGGACAGTGGGCTCTTTCTCTGTTCAAAAATTTAAGTTTTTTCTTTTTTTTTTTTGACTTGCTTTCAAACGGACATTTTGCTAATTACGCGCGCCATGTAATTATTCAGCTCCGCGACCTGTGGAAGCTCTTCACCAAAGTCAAGGACAACGTCGAGAATGGCCGTCGTCTCGAAAACTTGAGCTGGAGGTAACGATGCTTTTTGTACGATTTGTTTTGAAATTTTTTATATTTTAGGTTGTGGTACCGTTCAACGACCGCTGTCGCTGGTTCGCCCCCGCGTGCTGATGGCTCGCTCTCCAACTTTGTCTCGGAAATTTTCTCGTCACCTCCGACCACTGCCGCTGCGGGCAAGGCTGCTGGAGCAACAGCAACAAACAAGGTCGAGAATATTGCCCGCGATGCGCCTCCGCAAACCACTGCCCTGTGCTCGGTCATCTCCAAGACCTCGACCGTCGTGGCCGCTGCCACCGCTGCTACCACCTCTGCTGCCCGCTCCTCCAAGCCCTCCTTCTTCATCAACGACGCGTCCTCCAGCGAGTCGGACGAGGACGACCTTCCTGCAACCCGTGCCACGACTGCAACCAAAGCCACCGTCACCGTCGCCCCCGCCCCTCCGGTTTTGAGGGCGCCTGTTCCCACCCGCTCTACATCGACGACCAACGCTGCCGCTGCGGCCGCCTCCACGGCGGCTGCAAACGGCCACATCCGCATGGTCCGTCGGGACCCCATCCTGCGTAACCAGCAGCCGAGCCAGCCTCAGCAGTCCCAGTCGCAGCAGGAGCCGTCGTTGTTTTGCCGTAGCGACATCTCGACCCACATACCCAAGTGCTCGTCGCTGTCGAATCTGATCAAAAAGGAGTCTTCCCCCGCCAAGCCGTACTACCTGCAGCCTTTCAAGGGCAACACCTCCCTCGCGTCCTCGTCTTCTGGCCCCGCTTACGCAGCTCGGCCTATACCGACGTCCGGCAATCAAGGTGCAGCGGCAACAAGCAGGTTACTAGAGTGCAGCGAGAGCTTGCGACAGGGCCTTCTCCTCGACCGCAAATCGATTTTTAACTTTGGCGACTCTGCTGCAGCCCCCACAAACAGGACCACGGGCTTCACCGCTGCATCGGCATTACCACCGGGGGAACAGAACTTGGCCATGCTGGAACCACTCTGGTGAGAGGGTGTAACTTGCTTTAAAATTCTTTCTTTTCTCTTTTCTTAACATGAAAAAAAAAAATTCATTCTCCCCGCCTCTGTCTCCTGCCCTCACACCCTCACCAAAAGTACTATTTAAATGTAAAAACGTAGCCACAACACAGGCGAAAGTTAGTGAGTGTTTTGCGGTTAATAACGTATACGTAAAAAAAAACACGGGCCAATTTTTCGATTCACTTTCCACCCGGTCTGAGGATGGACGAGGAGGAAGCGCGGGACAAGGTCACGGAGCAGATCGAAGAGGTGCGTCAGTTGCTCCCCCTCCTTCCAACCTATGAACTAAGCCAAGCTTGTTTCGTTAGCTGACTGTTTCGTTGACGGTGCTGTTCAAGACACTCACAGAGCAAGTCGGCAAGGTAACCCATTGGGGCTGCATGGATTTCGAAGGAGTATTGATCGATGCGATTTGGTGCAGGTGAATGAACTCGCGCGGCTGGCAGAGACGCACGGAAAGGTCTTTGGTGCGTGGGATACGTTTCTGCAAAACGGCGCGGACAAGTTCAGACCACTCGAGTGAACCGCGTTCGCTGTTTATTTTTTTGGGCGGGGGCAAGTGGATCTGAGGCAGTGTACAACATGCCACTGGCAGTGATCGTCAACTGCTTATTGACATTGTGCACAAATTTTCTAACGATTTTTATGGTCGACTAAATTAGTCTACTTACGCCGCTCAAACGTGGACGAGAACAGGGTTGCGGCATCGGTGATGGTGTGCCCTAGCGACGACTTGCGCCCGATGTGCTGGAACAGTGAGGGCGTCCACGTGTAGTCGGCCACGTTCCATTCCTCCAGAGCCTTGAACACGTACGTGTCGGTCATCCTGGCGTCGATCTGGCCGTCGCCGTTGCTCGCGATCTGGTCACGGAGCCGCGCGGCCGCGGTGCGGTCAAACATGAGGGCCTGCGAGCAGCACGTCCCGTGGATCGTTGGGCGCAGACCGGCCTGCTGCGGGACCAGGTTCTGCCGCCCGATCGAGTGCACGAGCAGTAGAGCATACAGCGCCACCACAAGGGCAACGGCCAGGGCAACGGCACCAGCGACACGCGATGACCCCAACCAATAGCGCACGGAAAAGAACACGACCACAGCTATGACGGCAAAGACGGTGCCCAGCTGGAGAAAGGTCTCGGTGTCGTAGCCAAAGCCGCGGTAGGCATCACTGGCAAACAGGCGCACCATGAACGGGCCGCCGATGAGATTGCTCTCGCGCAGGGCCACGGGGATCTCACGGCGCATGGCGTCGACCCAGTGCCCGTCCGCCGAGGGGATCGCGTCATCCTCCAGCACCACAATGAGCTCTGCACCCGTGGCGAGCCCGTAGGCGAGTGCAGCGGCAAAGTCGAGGTTCTCCTTGACGGGCTGTGGGGGCTTCTCCGTATCGGGCCTCCAAAAGGGCCTCGTGGCACGCAGAGCTTCCACCAGCCGCGAGCTGTTGTGGCGATAGAGCACGGGCACAGTCCCTGCCCACCAGGCGACCTCGGCATTGTGCAGCACCACGTGTTGTGGCTCAGGTTGTGCTGGCTGCTTGAGCATGTCGACGTTAAAGAGCGCAATGTGTGTTCGGTGTGCTGCGCCATCCACGTCCACGCCCACGTCCACGGCCATCGCGCCCAGCATCAGGGACATCATCGTGAGCGACACGACGGGCTGGACACGGGCCGACGACACGACGATTATGCACAGGTCCGTCATGGTCGCCGCTGCCGCCTCCTTGTCACAGCTGGTTGTAAGGGGGGCATGTGCAGCTGCGAGACCTTGTCCGCTGCTGATGCTGCTGTCGTTTTCCACGTGCATCGCATCGAGTGCGCACTGGGCCACGTTGTGTGCGGCCCGTGGCCAAGGACCACTGCTGGAAAAGGGACCTCGTGCCACGACGAGTTGCTTGTATGCCAGCCTGGGGAGGGCGAGGACCAGTGCTGGTGCCGTGTACGATGTCGTGTTGAGCTGGCTTATCAGGGCGTTGGTGGCACGTTGCTCGGCTGCCTCTGCGGCCGCCTGTGCTGTGTTCGCTTGGCCGGGGTGGCGGACGAACCATCGCGAGTGGGGCGAGCCGGAGTAGTGCCACACGGCCAGCTGCCACACCACAAACAGCAGCACGATCAGCGACACAAACAGCGAACACAGGGTGCGCGGGGTTGGCTGGGTCATGGGCAAATGGTGGGCAGCGTTGAAATAGGGTGGCAAAGAGAACGCCGGCCACGTGGATCAAACATTAGCTACCGCTGACCGGTCTCTTTCAAAAAAGGTATGGCATCACAAAGTCTGTCGCGCTAGTGGGAATGGGAGCCCTACAGGAAGTGTGTGTGTGTGTGGGGGGGGGGGGGGAGCTAGGTGGGTGCAACGAGGAACAGAGAGGTCACAGACGGGCGAGCAGGTCTGGATTGCAGCGGATTGAGGATGGATTGGATTGGGCGATTGGGCGATTGAGGATTGGTCGAGGAGTGGTTGAAATTACAAAGTGGGTTTTTTGGGCCAACCAGCCCTCTCCAGGGCGGGCAGGTGCTGCCTTTGAACGTGGCACTGCTCTATACTCTCGGCTTTGCACGGAATTGACAGAAACTAACCCTTGGGATTGCATTGCAGGTTGAACTAAATGGCCACCAAGGTTGCCCCCGCTGGCTTCAAGGTCGTCCCTGTCAAGGGCCCCAAGAACGGCGAGACCCGCCAGGTAATTTGAGTTGCCTGCGGCCCCTCCGTCGTCGCTCGCTGTGTATAACAAAGTCTGCTTTTTGGATGTAGGTCCCCATCAAGAAGCAGTCCCGCTTCTACCCCACTGAGGACGTCAAGAAGGCCATCCCCCGCCCCGCGTTCCAGAAGCCCGCCAAGCTCCGCAAGTCGATCACCCCCGGCACCGGTATAAGACAAGCCGGGCGACAGCGAAAAGGGCGTGTGCTAAAATGGGTGTCGTTTGGTTTTTTGCAGTCCTCATCCTCCTGTCGGGCCGCTTCCACGGCAAGAAGGTCGTCTTCCTGAAGCAACTCGCCTCGGGCCTCCTCCTCGTCACTGGTCCCTTCAAGATCAACGGTGTCCCCCTCCGCCGTGTCAACCAGGTACAGCCCGAATTCACAAGCGTGTTCTGGTTTTTCTCATTGCATTTATTTTTATTATTATTTTTCGCTGCGCGTGCCCGGGCTGCTTGCTGGATTGCATTTTATATATTTGGAATCGGAATGCTGCTGCTGCTTGTCATTCGTCCGCTTTTGGAACAACAAATGCGTCGTCTTCGCTGTGTGTGAAAAAAAAAAACAAACTACAACTTCAGGCCTACGTCATCGCCACGTCGACCAAGATTAACCTTACTGGTGCCATCGATGCCAAGTTCGATGACAAGTACTTCAAGGCCCCCGCCCAGAAGAAGAAGACCCAGGAGGAGCTCGTTGCCTCGTCAAAACAGGTAATGAATAATTTCCTTGCATTTTGCGAGTTTCTAAACAACACCAAAAACACACAGACCAAGGCCGTCGTCGCCGCTTCCCGCGTTGCTGACCAGAAGGAGGTCGACAAGCTCGTGATCGAGTCTGTCAAGAAGGTCCCCTACCTCAAGGCATACCTCAACGCCTCGTTCACCCTCACCAAGGGCCAGTTCCCCCACGAGCTCAAGTTCTAAATCTGGAAGAAAAGAATAAAGCCACCAAAATATTACTGTATCTGTGAGAGTGTGTCTTGTTTTTTTTTTTTACCATTCTGTCTGGTCGACTTGTGGACTATTTTTAGACCCGGCCAAGCGAAATGGACCCTGTCACGGACGAGATCGAGGTCGTCGTCAAGTCCCCTAAGGGCGAGAACCAGCCCATCAAGATCAAGCTGTCGAGCCCGCTCATCTACTTGAAGCAGGTACGGTGCCGCGAGCCCTATTGCGGGGTCTAAACGAGGGGCAACAACCACACACAGCAAGTCTACGACAGGTTTGGGTTTCCACCTGAAAAACAGAGGCTACTGATGACGGGCGAGGAGCTGGAGCCCGACACGGCGAGCGTGGGCTCGCTGGGGCTCAAGGAGGGCGTAACGCTGTATCTCGCTGTACGGCTGGGCACGCCCCCACCGGCAAGCAGCGGCCAAACGACCGTGACGACGCCAAACAGCAACGCTGGATTGCCGGCTGGCTGGGAGATGCGTGTGCTGCCTGACGGGCGCAACTTTTTTGTCAACCACAACAACAGGACAACACAGGTGACGGCTATTGAAAGTTGTGCGTGGGCGTTGTTTTTTCTAACAGTGGGCTGTTTGCAGTGGAACGATCCCCGATCGGCACCCGTTCATGTACCTGCCATTCCGGCCGCTGGTTCCCAAGGGCTGCCTGCTGGATGGGAGAAGCGGATGACGCCGCAAGGGCAGATGTACTATGTGAACCACACCACCAAGGCGACCCAGTGGAATCCGCCGACGAATTAAAAAAAAATGTTTTTTTTTTGGTATAATTTTTACAATCGAGGAACCATAAGAGCTTTGTTGGATCATGACGATGACGAAGCAGCTGTTGACGACGGAGAGGGCACACTCTGTGCAATTGCTAAATAAATAAATAAAAAAGATTTGGGGGAGCTCAGTTGCTTTAAAACAGAGAAACACGCGAATCGCACCCGTCATTAGCGCTGAAAAGCTGCGCACAAACGTGTTGTACTCGTCCTCAGAGAATTCATCTGGGCTGAACAGGGACCGTTCGTAATAGTCGACAAATATTTCGGCGTGAGTCCTGGGCAGCGCAAACTCGACCGCCAGCATCTCCACATACTCGCGCACACTATGAAAATCGTCACGCTGCATCTCTGGCTTCCTCAGCACCGCTGCCCCCTCTGTTGCCATGCAAATTATTACACTTTTGAACGGCACTTAAATACGTACCCAATACTACGTGCGACATCGCGATCCCCTGCTTAAAGTACACGAGCTCTGTATCCGTCCCTGCAGCGTTACATGTTTAGCAGGTGCCAGTGCACGTACACAGTGGGCCGTTACCTGGCTTGCCCCAACCCATTAGCTGCGACTGATCCAACCGTGGCGGAATGTCCACCGCGAGGGCGCGACTGAGCTCGCCCGTGATCTTCTCGTGCATGTGCTGTGCGCCGTGTCATTGTTAGGGCACCGCACAAACGGCCAATAACGTACGCTAGGGACGTGGTAGCTCTGGATGGGCACGTAGTCCTTGGGCACCTCTGCCAAGGCATACCTTGTCGACACCAGCCGCGTACTGATGATGAGGATTGCGAGTCCAAACTGCACCAGCAACGCGTTTAGCCATACGGTGCCACCACCACCTCCTCCACCACAGACAGTACCTGCACCGCGTAGGCCGTGATGAGGATGTACTGATTTGTTGACGTGAATATCTCCTGGCCCGTTATGACAAAGCACACTGCCGCGCCCAGGACGAGCGTGATGATGAATACCGTGTTGATCCGCGACTGTCCGCGCCGTAACCTCGGTCGATGTGCCGGCAGGGCAGCTGCACTGGCCTGCGACGTCAGCGGCATTGCGACTCGCCTCGAAAAAAAAAAGTAGACGGACGTAACGTAATGCGTACACCACTGTACGTGATCCGTGCAGGAGGCGAAATTCCGCAGAAAGACGATGCCGCAGGGCGAAGCGCTGAGCAAGGAGGAGGAGGAGGCGCGCAGCTCGGAGCTGATCGCCAAGTTGCTCGCCAGCGACTACGGGGCTGGCGGATGGGACGCGTACAGTGCTGGCGGTCATGGCGACGACGACGACTTTGACGGGGCCGGTGCAGACGACGACGACGACTACTCGGAGGACTACAATGGCAGCGGCGGCAAGAAGACCTCGGCGGCAGGTAGCACGGGTGCAGGTGCTCGTAAGGGGGGTATGTAGTGTGTGTTGGTCTTGGACTGGAAGGCGGGAGTGGACGACGGCCCCAACCATCTCACTCTTTTGCAGCCAAGTCATCCACGAACGCCGCCGCTAAGAGGAAGCCGACCAAGGTTGCCGTTGCACCTCTGGCCAGCAGCATCCCTGGCGACAACCCTCCGGCTGCTACGGCTCTTGAAGCCAACGGCGACAACAACGGGCTGGTGAAGGGACCCTGGTCCACCGAGGAGGAGGCCCGATTCCTCGAAGGCCTGGAGCTGTTTGGTCGCAGCTGGCCAGAGGTATATCGTACCTAACGCACACACGCGAATCCCACGCGGATCTGACATCCAATCCAGCTGGCTGCACATGTCAAGACGCGCGATGCCCAAACCATCAGATCCAAGGCGCAAAAGCATTTCATCAAGCTCTTCCGCGCCAACCAGCCCCTGCCCGCCAAGGTCAAAGAGTCGGGCGAGGGATACACGCTCTCTGGCAAGCCGCTTGACCCGCACTCGGCCTCGGCACGCCCATACCTGCGTCTGCAAGAGGATCCCAATGCTCCTCCCGCTCCGCTGAAGACCAAAGAGAATATGGCCGACGATGGGCCAAAGCGCAAGAAGCGGAAGGACTCCAAGGGTGAAAAGATCGCCGCCGAGTCCGAGGCGGCATCGGCCGATGTTTCGATGAACGTGAGCGAGGAAACGGCGGAAAAGGATAAGCTTGTGGTTACTGTTCTGGCACCGACAGTACGTAGCGACTACTCTCGTGAGCGTTTGCGGCGCAACAACATCAAGCCCGCCGGATCCTACCTGAGCAGCCTCGAGCAGCAGTATGCAACCGTTGAAAATTCAAAAATCGTTTGCTTTACTGGTTTTTTTTTCACCTCAACTAGGGATCAACATGCCATGTTCAAGTGCCGCCACTACGCGGATCCGCAGTCTGGCAACACTTCCTCCCAGCCCTTTAATGTGACTGTGAATCCCACTGGTGCATCAAAAATGGCAAAATATATTTCGGTATTAAAAGAAATTTCTTTTTTGTTTTGTTTTGTTTTGTGTTTGCAGTGCTCCTCGTATGCGACATCCACGCGCACCTGGTGGCGCATGAAATCATAGGTTTTTTGGCGGGTACCTGGAACGCGCAGACAGGCGGTA
>Ga0302230_10001891_pt1 | contig 12995 bp, 19 predicted proteins | sample II_Palsa_N2_1_FD_193523 | JGI IMG/M metagenome (GOLD analysis project Ga0302230, IMG submission 193523) | Peat permafrost microbial communities from Stordalen Mire near Abisko, Sweden - II_Palsa_N2_1 | ecosystem: Environmental > Terrestrial > Soil > Palsa > Peat permafrost | place: Sweden... | reverse complement strand
ATGAAGACGGGGTTCTGGCCGTCACCAAAGATCAGAGCAAACATGATGGCAGCCATCCTAACCCGACCCTTATTAGTAATTGACGCAAGTAGAAGCGGGCATGACATACGAGAGGTAGAGGATCGCCCGGAGGATCGGTCGTTGGAAGAAGACTGCAAACGCTTTGCTGTATTGATTGTTAGTGCACACACACACACACACGTCCAGTAGCTACCTCTTGGGGCCGGAGCAGCACCATCCGAGCCATGGCAGCTCGATAAAGAGCATGGCAGCAGCAAAGAAGCTGTGCAAGGGAATTGGGTTCAATCATACGCCAAAACAAACAACCGTACAATGAAAAGATGGCGGGGAGGAGGCTCAAGATCGTGAACGCACCGACGAGGATCAGCACTGCACAGCAAGACACACGCGTTAGCGATGAGCTGGGGGAATCCCCCCGGGTAACGTACCGAAAAACGTGATGACACCAGAACTGGGTCAGCCGGATAACAACGGATTCAGCAAGCACGCAGCCATCCAAATCGCAAGCGAGCAGGTGGGGGCGGAGGAGGGGGGGCAAACAGCACAAGGGACGCCAGTGAGCAACAATATGTAGATGAAAAAACACGTGCGTACATCTTGGCATAAGAGGTGAACTTGCCACCTCGGACGTCGTCCCAGAAGGTCTACGCCAACACATTAGTGGCCGGCACAACAACAACACAAGCTCACGCGTACCATTTTGCCTTGCTTGCTTGCTGTCCTTTCGCGGGGTCCCCCTGCAACAGCGAAAAAACGACCAGTGGCACGTTAAAACCGGTTTCACAAACAAAAAGTAAGACGGATAAAAAAGACGAGCAGCACACACACCGCGACGGCATGCCCCCCCACCCCCCCACCCCTCACATCAGCACCGGCTCAGCCGCCCCAAACAGGGCCTCAGCAAGCAGCCAGCAGAAACGTCACCGTCGATATGAAAAAAGGAGTAACGGCCATCATTACCCGGCACGTCGCCCCCTATTTCATCCCGTGGCACGGCAAAACTGAAGGAATAAATTCTTATTTTTTATTTTGACGTGTGCAGATGTCCACGACGGCCCCTTCGACGCCGCAGGTCTTCCACCTGCCGACCGCGACGGGGATCGAGCTCGCACGCAAGTACTGCGAGCTTGTGCAGCAGCTGTCGCAGCCCCGTGCGGCGCTGACGCTTGCGTCGACGGACACGCATCTGTTTGTGGGCGTCGCGGACAACGACGACTCGCAAGGCCTCATCCAGGTAGCCAACAGGCGTGCCAGTTGAGTACCATAAACACGTTGCCTCCGTTCAGGTCTGGCATCTCAACCGGTTCCATCTGGAGAAGGAGCTGCGAGGCCACGCACGCGCCGTGTCCAGTTTGGTCGTGGCAGGAGCCGACAAGAACCTGCTCATCAGTGCCGCCCACGACTGCACCGTTCGTGTAAAGACGCCGGCCCAGTGCCCGTTCTGCACCACTGACTAAAGAACAATCAAATATAACAGCTGTGGGACACACGGCAGCTCGAGTGCCTGTGCGTGCTCAGGCCCCATCTGCTCGTGGGCGATGTGTTCTCCCTGGCATGCACCACCCGCTCGTCGCACATCTTCATGGGCTGCCAGAACGCGTCCATCCAGGCCAAGCCCATCGATCTCGTCAACGGCGTGTTTGCCGGCAGCCGACCTGCGGCCCAGTGGTCCGCCTCAGTACCATTCATTACCACCGCACGCACACCGTCCCCACTCACCCCAACCATTGAATAATAGACAATGGCCCAAACACCGTCCCCAGATGCCATCATAAAGCCACCGCCGCTGTCGCACTCGCCCTACCTCATGTCGTCCAGCCACAGCGCCAACGGACGGAGAGTGTTCGCGGCCAACCTGCTCAGCGCCGTCCCCGTTGTAAGGCAGAGCCATCTGATGGCCGCAGAGGGTGCTGCCCTGACCTACGCTGCCAATGAGGACATTCTGACGAAAGCCTCGTCGTCCGATGACTCTGTTTCCTCCACTGCGGATGGGGGCGACACAACGGAATCAGCGACCGCCAGCGATGCACCCACGACGACGACGACGACGACGTCGTCGTCATTTGGCGGCCTCAGCATCAAGGTGGGCGCCCCGCTGCCCCGCTCGATTGGCCACCCATCCGTGCTCATGTCGGCCCGCTCGCCTCGCAACAACATGCTCGCGAGCGTCGATCGCGACCACGTCTTCTCCATGAGCCACAACGGGTACGTCTACTGCATGACCACGGCCGTCGTGGCACTCGACGGCGTCCAGACAGAGGTCGTCATATCGGGCAGTGGCGACGGGTCCATCAAGGTGAAACCATGTTGTTGAACAATTTAATAATTTGCTCCATTCGGGGTATAGATCTGGAACTGGAGGCCGGAACGACCCACTCTCGAGCTGTTCAAAGTGCTGCGCCTGCCCAGCACAGTATCGTCGGCCTCCTCGGCCGTGCTGTGCCTGCTCATCCATGAGGGCTTTCTGTACGCGGGCCTGCAGGGCGGCTGCATCGCCATCTGGGACCTCGAGACGTTTGAGTGCACGCGCCAGCTCGCGGGCCACTCGGACGACGTAAACGCGCTCGTCATCTGCCAGGGCCAGGTGTTTTCAGGCTCGGCCGATGGCACGGTCCGCATGATTGGGCGCACGTTTGAGTGTCTGCAGGTCCTTGGCAACAAGACCAGTGGTAAAACAAAAAAAAAAGAACATTTTGCGAAAACAACTATTAAAATCCGCATTCCGCTGTCTGGTTTCAAGGACGCAATGTGCTCTCGCTCGCTGCGTCACAGGATATGCTCGTCGTGGGCAGCAACGCGGGCTCGATCGAGGTCTGGCGCGTGCCCCCGATCCAGTCCAAGCCGATCCTGCTCAACAACGAGGAGGACTCGTTCCTGTCTGCGCTGGAAAAGTTTGTGGCTCTGCGAACCGTCTCGGGCGACGAGAGCCTGCGCGAAGAGTGCCGCGCCGGTGCCAAGTTTCTCAACCGGCTGTCGCTCCAGCTCGGCGCCGAGTCCAAGCTTGTTCCAGGCGCACAGGGGAAGAACCCGATCGTCATAGCAAAGTTTATGGCAAACGACGAGGCCGTCGTGGGCAGCAAGGCAAGGGTGCCGACGTTGCTGTACTATGGCCACTATGACGTGCAGCCGGCCAAGGAAAAGGAGTGGTAAAGATAAGTGATGTTTCGTGTTGTTTCAATTTGCTTTAGGAACACGCCTCCGTTTTCGTTGACGGGCATCGATGGCTACTTGTACGGCCGCGGTGCCACGGACAACAAGGGCCCTGTGCTTGCCGCCCTCTTTGGCGTGAGCGAGATGTGGCGCGCCGAGGCCCTGCCCGCCAATGTGGTCCTGGTCATCGAGGGCGAGGAGGAGAGCGGGTCGGACGGGATCGCGGCCGCGCTGTCGTCGTGCGATTCGTGGCTGAAGAAGAGCGGGCCGGTGGACTGCATCATGATCGCAAACACGTACTGGCTGAGCGATGACGTGCCCTGTGTGACGTATGGGCTCCGCGGTGTCGTGCGCGCGACCCTCTCGATCGCCGGCCTGTCCGAGAACCTGCACTCTGGCGTCGACGGCGGTGTCGTGGCAGAGCCGCTGGTCGATCTCGTGCAGCTGCTGGGCACACTCCGCGACAGCAAGGGCCAGGTCAACGTGCCGCACTTTTACGACAATGTCCGTGAGCCCTCACAGGACCAGCTCGACTCGTACTCGCGGCTCAGTCTCAACTGCGACAAGTATGCCGTGCATCCCATCGGCCCCGCCGCCGCCGCAGCAAGCAGCAAAGCAAACACCAGCGACGACAGCAACAGCGACAACCCCGCCGATGACGGGCACACCTTCCTCAGCATGGTGCCTTCGTCCCTGCCGCCCAAGGCCCAGATCCTCTCTGCCCGCTGGGACCGTCCCACGCTCTCCATCCACAACGTGCACGTGAGCGGCCCGGGCACCAACACGGTCATCCCCAGCAGTGCAAGTGCCAAGGTCAGCATGCGCCTCGTGCCCGACCAGAGCGTCGAGTTCATCACGCACCAGTTCCGCGCCCACGTCGTCAGCAAGTACCGCCAGCTCAACACGCGCAACCACCTCGAGATCGACATCACCGACACGGCAGGCTGGTGGCTGGGCGAGAAGGACGGCTTGTTCTTCGAGGCCGCAAAGCAGGCGATCCGGAAAGTGTGGGAGGTCGAGCCGCAGCAGGTCCGCGAGGGCGGCACGATCCCCGTCACGCGCTTCCTCGAGGATTGGTTCAACGTAACAAAAACGAAAAACCAATCTGGTAATTATTCAATGGCTTGTGTTTTCCTATTTTCCCTAGGCTCCTGCTGTTCATCTGCCTCTGGGCCAGTGCTCCGATGCCGCGCACCTCCCCAACGAACGTATCCGCGTGCGCAATCTGCAGCTGGGCCGTGAGGTCATCCAGCAGTTTATCTATGAGCTCGTGGAAAACTCCAACAAGGACAAGGGCCCCGAGGCTGTTGTGGCAGACGCAACGCCGGCAGCGACAGCGGCAGCAGCAGCCGGGCCGATCGGACGACGCAAGCTTAGCTCGTACAAGTACACGGTGTCGTGAGCTTCCCTTTCAATGAACATTCAATAAATAAATAAATAAAATTTTTTGTATGTTGTGTACAAACGGAAACCAATGACAGAACAAAAGAAGAACGAGAGTTTACGAGAGCCGGCCCGGTTATTCAAAATTTATCTACAAAGGAACGCTGGTGAATGAGAACGAGAAAGAGACAGTGAACAAGGAGAAAAGAAAGAGAGTGGCTGATCAAGCCTGCTTGGTCAAGTCGCTCCTCACATTCCGTATCGATTTGTAAACATGAGAGAGTCGGGAAGAAAGAAAGGAAAGATCATTACTGGCTGGGCAGGGGCACACCTGGCTTCACTCTAGGCTTGGGCATCGGCACCGGCGCAGCGGCGGCGGCATCGTCGACGACATCAGCAGCCGACAGCGATGGCGTTGAGGGCGTTGAGGCAGCCGGCGAGGACGACAAAACAGTGGACAGCTGGCGGGCGGGCTTGCCGGGTGGAACCGATGACTGTGGCTGTGGTTGCGGCTCGACATCCGATGGAGGAGGCTGCGGCAGCTGGCGTACAGGCTTGGCAGGGGGGACCGACACGGCCGCAGACGGCTCGACAGCGACATCCACTTGCTGCGGTGGCTGCTGCAATTGAGGTGGCTGGGTAAAGAACACAGAGCCAACGGCACGCTGGCCTGGTGCGGGAGTGGGCAGGACCAGCTTCTTGGCTGGCGGGGGCATCGACGGCGTGGGCAGATCGTTGCTGTTGACGATCAACGACGGCTTGCGGGCAAGGGGCACTGGTGCGGCCGTTGCTGTAGCCGAGGGCTCTTCCACGACGGGAGCGGCCGCTGGTTTGGAGGTCGGAACGGGCGTGGTCGGGACGGGCAGGCTGTCGATGCCGTGGATCGAGGGCTTGCGCTGCGGAGCAATCGGCGGGCTCGTCGTCGTCGTCGTTGTTGTGCTGTTGTTGACGTCGGACAAGGTGGGCTTGCGGGCAAGCGGCGTGATCGGGGGAGGGCCGGTTGTGGGCACGTCGCTGATGCCGTTGATGTCGGCGATGACGATCGACCTGCGGCCCTGGGGAACAGGCGGCAGCTGAAGCGGAATCGCGTCCTCGAGCAGCTTTTGCGACAGTTTGCGAGACGGCATCGGCGGCATCAACGGTGAGATCGGGGCAGAGGTCGTGGGCGAGGAGGCGGCAGACGACGGGTTGAGGTCATCAGTCGAGCGCAGCAAGCGAGCGGTCGACGGGGGCAGGGCTGGGCGCGCAGGCGACGGGCCCGTTGTCGGTGCTGTCGCTGTCGCGGTTGTCGGTGTCGAGGGCACAGGACGAGAGCCCAAGGTGGGGCTCTTGGATCGCTCCGGGGACTGCATCTGGACAGCTGCTGCTACGGGAAGACCACTGGCGGCTGCGAAAGGTGCGGCTGAAACGGGCGATTGCGGCTCGGGCGATGGGACGAGATTGCCTGCCCCAGAGTAATTGCGGTTGTGGCCGCGGCGGGTAGTTTGTTGCTGCTGCTGCTGAGAGGGCTTGCTCATGTAGGTGCCAGACTGGACCTTTCTGTCGTACTCGTCGTAGGTGGCATCAAGGGCTCCGACGACATCGATCACGTTGGCGAGGGCATCCGACTACGAAGGGGAAAAAAAAAAAAAATGATAAATATCGTTTTGATTGTTTTTCGTTCGTACGGGGGCTTGCTCGTTGGCAGCAATGATATCGTCCATCTTTGTGCTCAGGATGCGGTGGATGGCCGAAAACTCGCGAGTGGCATCGATGGCGCTGGCGTCAAAGGTAGGGTTGGGCGGTGCCTGTGTTTGCGGCGGGGTGGAGAAGCGCTCGAGGGCGTTGCGGGCCGAGTCGAGGTTGCGGACGATGAATGGGTTCATGTCGGCCATGTAGGGCTCCTTGGCACCAAACTCGACCAGGTTGGCGAGGTTCTGGATCGTCTTGGCGATGAGGGTGAAGGTGCGAGCGGTGCCACTGTCGGGGTGCTCGTTGGCCATGCCAAACAGCTTGGGATCAAGGATGGCAGGGCAGAAGAAGCGCAGGAAAATGAAGCCCGTGATGGCCGTCTGACGCACCTTGTCATTGTTGAAACGGGCCATCGTGTCCTCGCCCAGGTTGCGCAGGACAACGCGGATCTCCCAGGGACACTTGTCGGCCGCGTTGGCAATCGTCTCCCAGAACTGGGTCACGTAGTTGAGCAGGCGGCGCCAGTTGCGCTTGAGGTCGTCTCCCTTTTCGAGGCGCGTTGGGTCCACCTTTTTATTTATTGATATTATATAACGTTGAAAACAACGTAAAGCATTTTAGGGGCCAATACCTCGCACGACTCACGGTCCTTGTAAACGGATCGGACGAGCGTCTTGAGCGTGGTCTGGAGATAGTCGAGGCCGACCAGCTTCATGTAGTAGTCTAGGGCCTTGGTGGCCATGGAGTAGCCGCGGAAGATGATGTTTGGGTCCTCGGTCGCGTAGATCTCTTGGCACGTGAGGTTGCGCAGGACGTCGACGACCAGCTGGCGGTCCTGCGTCACGCTAAACCGCAGGATACTCTTGGCAAAGTCCTCCTTTTGGTTCTTGATGACGGAGCTGACGGCGAGCATGGACTCAAAGTTGTCGTCAAACAGGACCTTTTTTTTTTCCCATCACGTTTATTACGATTCGATTTTTCTAGTAGTTACCTGGCGAAGAGGCTCGTACTCGCTCATGGGAAGGATCTTTTCGACGATGAGGGTCGTTTTCATACGGACCGCGCCGAGATCGGTGGTCGTGAGCGTGAACTTGCCGCTGTCCAAGTCGGCGTTGGGGGGGATCAGAGGGTGCCACTCTTCCTGCTCGACGTTGGGCTGGAGCGTGTCCAGGGCCAGGTGCAGCTTGGCCAGCGGCGTGATCCTTTGGATGCCCAGGCGGTTCTGGTTGCAGATCTCGACCACGAGATGGCGATGGTTGTGGGCAATGTCCCTAAATTGTTGTTGAAATAAAAAAAATAACACACTTTCCATTTTTTTCTTGCAGCTTACTCGAGGAAGAACGTCTCGCCCCAGACGGGCGCGAGCGTGTTGAGCTTTGCGACGGTGCGCGCCTGGCGGACCAGTCCAAGGCTGATGATGGCAAAGGGGTCTGATGAGCGGCGAATGATATCTCCCACGGGCAGGTCCTTTGCCTCGGCCACCTCGACCTTGATGCTCTTGACGGTGCGGTACTCGACGCCCTGCATGCTCGTGAGGTAGCGGGAAAAGTCGTTGGCGCGCAGGGCCTTGATCCACGCCGCCTTGTCCTCCTCGTTCTCCGCGGCCAGGTAAAACACGAGGTTGTTGTCCTTTTTCACGAGGTAGTCGCTCATGACAATCTGGAAGCAGCTCTTGCGGTCCAAGTAGCTGTCGTCCACCGAGTGCGTCTGCACGGCGCCCAGGTTGAGCACGTGCCGAGGCTTGATGCCTGCCTCAGAGTCAAACACGTAGAGCTTTTGCTCGTTGCCGCCCATGAGGACACAGTAGCGCAGCTTCCAGTTCTTTGTGTAGTACATGAGTAGTTGTTGTTTTTTTCTTCCTTTAAAATTGCTTGGCGTACGGGACTCAAGAAACTGTCGCTCGTTTGGCGGATGAGACGGCCAGCACGCACGGGGTTTTGCAGGGCGCGCACCGACACGTTTGTGCCCTGGTCCTCGTCCTGGATGTGATCATTGACATAGTCTGCAAATTTTTTTCTTTCATTATTAGAAGGAAAAGCCCCAACTTTTAAAAGGAAAAACGTCGTTACCCTGCAAGTCCTCGTCGACGTCGACGGCCTTCATCTTGTCCTGCATCTGGTTGGCGTGGGAGCCCAGGTCGACCACGCACATCTGCTCTGTCTCGTAGTACTTGCTGACCTGCTCGCGGATGACGGTCAGGCGATCGCGCTCAAGCGACTGGAACTTGTCCAAGAGCTCGGGGAGGATCGACGAGTAGAAATTCTCTTGCGATTGCTGAAAATTGTCCTGTTACCCAAAAAAAAAGAAGAAAAAAAGAAAAGGGAGACGTACACGGCTGTTGTCCTCCCGCTCCAGCCACACCCGCCTCGCATCCTGTGCCTTTTGCTCTGTCTGCTGCGCCTTTGTCATGAGCTTGTCCAGATCCTTCTCCTTTGCGGCCGGGTTGCTCCGCGCCACGCGGCTCTTCTCCTCGGCCTCCTCCGCGGCCCTCTGCTGGTCGTCGTAGTCTGTCTTTGCCTTCTTGAGCTGTGTGTAGGCGTCCTGCAGTGCGACCGTGGCCTTCATGCCATCGGCCATGAGCGCCTTGCGAGTGGCCTCCCATTCCTTCACGTGCAGATTCAGGGGCTCGACGATGGTCGCATCGAGCGTGCGCACCAGCTTGTCGTGGACGCCGGCAATGCCGTTGGTCTCGTCCACCGTGTCCAGGAACCCCGTCCAGATCGACGCCGTGTGCACGCTCGCACGACGGTCCGACCCCGTGGCAGCAGCAGCAGCACCACCACCTTTGTGACGCTGGACCGACGCGCTCAGCTTGGCCAGTTGACGCGCATACTCTTGCTCGATGAACGCACGCTTCTTCAGGAACGACAGGATCTCGCGGCACTGCGTAAGCCCCTCCTCGCTGTACTGGAACACGGCCTCGAGGCGGCGATCCAGCGGCATGATTCCGAGAGCAAGTTTGTCGGTCGGGACCACGCGCGAGAAAAAATAGCAGATTGGACTGGGCTCCACACTCGTGCCAAAGATGGCCATGCGGTCGTGACGTCAGCGTTCGCGTTCCTTCGTTTTTGCCACCTCCCGTACCCAGCAAGCAAAAATGAACGCACCGATGTTTGGGTGCGTCGTGGCCGGGCGGCTCGTGCAGACCAACCTGCAGCAGGTGGACGCGACCAAGTTTGTGTTTTTGCTGGATGACGCGCGCAGCATCAACCACCTCACCATCTTCCTCACCGGTGCGGTCGCGTTCCCCGCGGGCTACGGCGCGACCGTCCACTTTGGCTGGCCCAAGACGACCCCTGCGGCCGCGGACTCGATGGGGTGGCAGCTCCTGGTGCGTTGGGACTCGGTGTGGCGTTGCTGTTTTTTAAGAAAGAACACACAAACACAGGGATGCCTGACAAACGACAAACCCAGCGCCATCTACAAGGTGTCCCCCTACAAGACAGGGACCGCATCGTCAGCATCGGCATCCTCAGCAGCAGCATCCTCAGCAGCAGCAGAGGGAATGATGGACGACGGAATGGAGACCATAGCGGGCACCACTGGTCTTGCTGGTGGCATCCAGGCCCAGCTGGGCCTGTCGATTGAACCGCTGCACGTTATTCAAGACCACTTGGCCAAGGCTGGCATGAACCAGGTCTCGTTGGTGCGTCCGTCGTCATCATCGTCAGTGTCGCCCATTGTCGAGCCCAGCTTGAACGACTATGTGCTGATCACAAGGCGAATCCTCGAGCACTTTCACAACTATGTCACGAGCTTTTTGGGCGGCGAGGGCAACGACCTTGCAAACAAGGCGATCCAGGCCTGGTACCAAACCATCGAGCGCAAGATCAAGCTCGATCCAGACTTTTGGCGCAAGACGTAGCTATATTCAGTAGTCGTATAGGTGTAGAATGGACTCGCATTGCATTTGAAGGGTACAACGAATTATGAGAGAGAGAGAGAGAGAGAGGGTGAAGAGAAGGGAGGAGGGGTAGTAAAGAACAGGGGATGGGCACCGTCGTGAGTATGTACAGCAGATCATGACGAAAAAAGAAAAGGAAAAGGAAAAAGAAAGGGACATCAACTTTTGTATTCAAGGGTTGCATCGGGGGAAAAAAAAAGATATAATCAACGTAAACCCCCGTTTGTATGGTCTAGTTGCTGGAGTAGCCGACATCAGCCTCGACACCGGCGGGTTGTGATGCGAGGTAGAACGAGGCGTACATGTTGACACGGTCCACTGTGAGAAGCAGAAGAATGAGTGAGCCAATCAACCACAAACAAAAACAAAAAAAAAAAACCACTGACGTACTGTAGGCGTTGTCATAGTTGACACGCTTGATGTTGAAGCCGGCGTCCTGGATGATCTGGGCATACCAGGGCTGGCGAGAGGCCGAGCGCCAGATGATGAGACCCTTGCGGACGACGTGGGCGGCAAGGTCCTTGCTAAAGTTGGTGACATAGTCGCGGTCGAGCCAGTCGAGGTGGTCCATGAGGATCACACGCGAAAAGTATCCGCTGCGGAGGACGTTCTGGAACGAGTCTGTTCGGAGCTCGAGGCGGTCAATCTAGCAAACGAAAAAATAAGGGCAACGAATAAAATGATTTTGATATTTTCGTGGGCTTACCAGCTTCTCGTTCTTGAGCTTGTTAAAGTGCTCCTCCTTGAGGTAGCGAGGGCAGCACTCCTTGGTGTACTTGCCAGTGAGGCAGACGCGGTAAAAGTAGTTCTCGGTCTTGAGGATCGAGTTCTTGACGGCCTGGTCAAAGACACGCTCGTTGTACTGGACGAGGGTACCCTCAGAACGGAGCATGTTGAGCTGGTTCTGGGGAACGCCGTTGAAGACCCAGAGGGCGGCGGGGTTGTCCATGAGGCGGGTGAAGGCCAGGATCTTCCAGCGCAGCTTGGTGTCCCAGATCTCGCCCTGCTTCTCGGTGCTGCCGGCCTCGAGCAAATCCTTGACATCCTGGTCCATGCGGAAGACGGGGCCCAGGTACTTGATCAGGTAGATGAGCCAGCCCATGGCACCATAGTGGTAGAAGCACTCGTCAAAGTAGTGCAGGCGCTCCGACCAGAACACGTGGGCCTCCTACAAACGCGCGTCCAAATTTTTTTTTTTTTTCGTTCAATAAAAATGAAGGGACGCAGGTGTTGGTTGGTTTTACCTGGCTGAGGAACATGGCGATGCGGTCCTTGTAGAGGGCACGGATGTTCTCGTGCTTGCCCTCACCGAACATCTTCCAAAAGTCCTCGTAGGCGAGGCGCTTGATGCAGACCTTCTTGAGCTCGACGAGGAAGTTCTGGCAGGGGTTGAGGTCGACACCGACGACCTTCTGGGGTCCGTCAATGAGCATGTCGAGGAGGTTGCAGCCGCCCGAGGTGAGCGAGAGAACAACGTCGTTGGGGCCCATGGGGAAGACCTTGGCGTCCTCTGCGGGGTCCTCCCAGGTCATCGAGTAGATGAACGTCTTGGGGAAGCCCTTGCCGGGGCGGAGGGGGATGTGCTCCTTCACGGGGGCGCTGCTCGTGCGGGGGTGGCCGAGCCAGACGTAGTAGGGAGCCTCAACGAGGGGGACAAAGGGGATCTTGCCAACCGAGTTGAACTCGTACTCGCGCTGCATCTTGTGGTCGAGGTACAGACGACGTGCGGGGTCGAGGTAGATGCCATCAAAGTCAAAGACAGACTAACAGGTGCACGGGTCCTTGTGTTAGTACCGAATCACCAAAAAAAAAAAGAGGTTACCTTCCAGAAGATGCGGTTAAAGGTGCTGTTCTGGCGCGTGGCAGTGTCGTACTTCTCCGACACGTAAAAGTCGGCAACACCAAAGAGACCGTCGGCGGTGAGGAGCGAGAGCGCGTTGTCGACGGCGGCGTAGAAGGGAGGGATCATCGAGAGCGAGTACGAGAACGAGATGAACGAGGCCTGGATCGAAAAACGATGATTTAGGGAACGAAATTATAAAAAATTAAACAATAAAACCTTGGCGTCCTCGGGGAGCTTGAACTCGCAGACGTCGGCGTTGATGACCTCGACGTTCTTCCAGCCCTTGCTGTTGACACGCTTCTGGGCCACCTCGCAGAGGGGCTTGCACAGATCGATGATGTAGATCTTCTTGAAGTTGTGGAGGCCACCGAGGATGCTCTCCATCGTCTCGACCTGTTCACCGATTGGGCCAAACGTTAGCCAACCGATGAAGAGCCAGTACGTCAAAAAAAAAAAAAAAAGACATACGTTCCAGCCGGTGCCACCGCCCATATCGAGCCAGACGAGGTCCTTCTGGTCCTCGAGACGACCAGCAGCGGCCTGGAGCATGGGCTTGCGGCCGTGGAGGAAGTTCTCGCGGTAGCTTTTTTATATTTGGGGGAGGTGGTTAAACGAAGCAATATGGGGGGAGGATACTTGTCGTAGGCGCTGGCCTGCTCGTTGTAGAACGAGTCGAGGCGGTCGGCATGGGTAGCGCCAGAGATGGGCTAAAGGGGATTTGATTTAGGCACGTTCTGGGGCACTGGTGCTTGTGAGCGTACCTTGAACCACATGTTGTAGAGAACAGTCATGTTTTCGCTCTGGTATGGGTTGGGGACACGCGGGCAATGGAAGGAAACGCACGCGGCCAGAAAAGAATGAAGGGGGGGATTTCATGGTTAGATCCTGCACGGGCCGTTGGGTTCTTTGTGCGAGTTGTTACCATGGACTTCGACATGGCTGGTCCCTTCCTTTTTTTCTTGAGAGAATGAAGAAAAAAAAAACCTGCGTGGAACGGAGAGGGCGCGAATAAATTAATACTTG
>Ga0302230_10001890_pt1 | contig 13002 bp, 20 predicted proteins | sample II_Palsa_N2_1_FD_193523 | JGI IMG/M metagenome (GOLD analysis project Ga0302230, IMG submission 193523) | Peat permafrost microbial communities from Stordalen Mire near Abisko, Sweden - II_Palsa_N2_1 | ecosystem: Environmental > Terrestrial > Soil > Palsa > Peat permafrost | place: Sweden... | reverse complement strand
TCCTACCACGGCTCGGCGCGAGCGCGGCGGGACATACATACTAGGAGTTCCACGAAACGGACAATAAGCAATTAAGCAGACAGACAATTGGAACTTCATTGATGTTCTCCCGGAATTAATAACAGTGAGGCGTCGAGCGACGCTGCAAGGGAGGCGTCGGGACTCGACTCGGGCGACGCAGCTGGCGACGAGTCAAAGTCGATTGACTCGTGCTCGTTCACCTGGACGGTCTGCGTGCAACCGTGGGACAAGAGTCAGACACTGGTTAGACAGGGCATGCTTACATTTCTCCGCAAGACGTTCGCCGCGCGGCCCGCGCCGGCACTGGCAGTGTGGTCAAAAAGGACAAGGTATTTGCTCTAATACAGCCGATACATTATGCCGTTATGCACCTAAGGCACCTGAATAGGGACGTCAGGTTCTGGCCCCAGGGAGTGGAAGGTTCAACGGCAACTCGGCAAGATATTTTTTTTTTTTGTTTGCCAAATAAACTTTTTTTGTTCGTACGTCACAGGAAAACGAGTAATTGTGTTCTACTCCATGAGGAAAGAGGCCAAGTCCATCTTGTCGTACTTGTCGATCGTCCTGTCCACCTTCTCGGCGACCTTGACAATGGTTTTGATGGACTCGCGGTTGGACTTGACCAGCCTGTCCTTGTTTGAGGAGATGTACTGCTGCAGGAGCGCGAGCTCGTACGCCTGGTCCACGGGAACGGGCGCGCTCGTGGCGGGGCCGTCGGTCGAGGCCACCGAGTCGATAAAGTCGGTCATCTTGTCGGTCTGGGTCATGATGTAGTCGTTCATCGGCGCCATGTAGAGCTCCTTGATGCCAAACGAACCCAGGTTGGCGAGCACTTGGAGCGTCTTGGCAATGAGCGTTAGCGTTCTCCTTGTCTGCTCGTTGGGGTGTTCTGTGCGCATTTTTTTTTTTTAATTTAAAAAAAAAAGTAGATTTTACAATAAATAAAAAAGTACCAGGCACGATGCCAAAGAGCTTGGGGGTGAGGACGGCTGGGCAAAAGAAGCGCAAAAACAAAAAGCCACTGACGCTCGTGTACCGTACGGTGGTGTCGGGATTGGTGGCGCCAAAGTGCGAAATGGCGGCCTTTTGCAGTCGGTGGAAGATTGTCCGCAGCTCGACCGGCATCGACTGGATGGAGCGGGCAATGTTGTTCCAAAGGGTCTCGGTGTAGCTCTGAAGCTTTTCCCAGTTTTTGTTCACATCCGCGTCCGGAGGGAGGCGGGTTGGGTCGACCTCGCAACTAAACTTTGACAGGCAAATCGTGCGAATGGCGTCGCCGACAGTCTCGTGGAGGTACGGCATGCCAATCTAAATCATCCGAGGGAAATGTCGGTCAAAGAGGAGGTACGGTAGTTGCTCGCCAACTTACCAGCTTCATGTATTGGTCCATCGACTTTGTGGCGAGCGAGTTGGCGCGGAAGAGGGTGTTTGCGACGTCCGTAGACTTGATCTCGTCCTCGAGCAGCCCCGTGAGCATGGTAAGGGCGAGATGCTGGCTCTGGAAAAACTTTACAGTGTTGAGCGCGAGGGCCTCGAGGTTGGGGGCTCCCTTGGTGAGCTCGGTCAGGTCAGCCGGCGTGAGCGCCACCAACTTTTCCGTCAGCTCGTCATAGTCCTCCCTCTGTAGTTGGTAGACGGTCTAGGGTAGAGAACCTTTTGTGAGAAAACCGATGCCCTCGTACGTTCCCGCATACCACAAAGCGGATAGACAGTTTGATCTCGGGGTCACTCTTGGGAGCGTCGGGATTTGAGGGGTTCACAACCGCCGCGCTGCAAAGAACGTAAGACACACACCCCCCGCAAAAAAAAAAAAAAAAAGGACTGGTGACTGCGTACGATTTGACAGACGTGTACCACTGGGCCTCGTTCTTCTTGGCGACGGTGCTGTTCAGAAGATTGTCGGAAGAGACGATAAACTGGCCAATCTCAGAGTCCTTGGATAGCCACTGTGCAGACTTGATCGTGATGGTCAGGCGATCCTTGGGCTCGGGGATGTCTTCAAACTCGAAAGGCTCACCCCAAAATGGCGTCGCAGACTTGGGCTTGGTCGACGAGATGGCAATCTTCTGGCCGTCCAGCGCAAACTCCACGTAGACCTCATAGTTGCTGGGTACGTTGCGGGCCTCGCTCAGCTCGATAAAGAGGTTGTGCACCGTTTTCCTAGGCACATCCATTCAAACCAGCTCACATGTTGTTGTTGTTGTTGTTGTGAGCTTACATTGTCCGCGGCCCTACGAGCGCAGGCATGACCGATTGGAGCTTGGCTTGCTTATCCTTGGCAATGTCGAGGTACTTTTTGAGAGCCATGAGCCAGTCGTCGCGTTCGGTGACGTTTGTGCACGCAAAGACAAACTTGACCTTGGCCGTCTCCACGCAGAAACTGTTGCGCCGCCCCGTGAGAGACTCGTGCACTGTCTGGAGCGAGTACCGGCTGAGGGACGCCAGGTCGATCGATGTGATCGCCTTGGTCGCGCCCGAGCTGCGATTGGCAGAGCGGCTCCTCACAGACCCCCCCGGGAAGACGCTCTTGTGCAACTGTTGGATTTTGTTTTTAGTATTTGTAAAAACTATTCAGTTCTTCTTTTTTCACCTTTTCTTTTTCAAACTCAAACAGGGACAGACGACCGTCCTTGGAAAGGGCCAAATGAATCGTTTTCCAGCTGTCGGCAGCTTCGTTGCCGATGGCCGTCTGCGTCATGTCAAAGAGTGTCGAAATTGCTGCATAAAATAAAAAATAAAAAATGCAACTTAAAAAACAGAAAAAGAGAGAGAGAAAAATGTTTTCTACCTTTGCGTCCAAACGTCCTAAAGTTCTTTGGGCTCGAGTCGGGCGCAGAGGTGCCCTTGTCTTCCCTGAGTTGCAGCTCGCCCGATTTGACCAGGATGGCCTCGGTCACAAATGACATGTCGCCCTTGACAGAAACGGCGTCGTCGACTTCGAATGAGGCCGTGGTTGAGCTCCGGGGCATCGATCTTTGGGTAAGATTCGAGCTAGACGACGAGGGGGTGATCATCCTGCCACCGGGGATTGAGGGCAGCGGCTTGTCGGTTGATCCTGTGACGTGTCCACCGACAGCGACGTCGACAGTGACGACAGGTTTATTTGCATAGTAGCATGCATTGGCGATCACTTGGATCCAGTCGTAGTAGTCGGCCTCGTTTTCGGCTTGGAGATAGTATTGCCTGCACGAAAAGCAGGATTAGAATTTTTTTTTTTTTTTAAAAAAACAAAAGAGGCAAAAAAATTTTTTACTGCGCGTTTGAGATGACCTGGAAAACAAAACGCCGCTCCTCATTCACATCGGCGGGACGCAAGGACGCGTCCTTGAGGTAAACCGCAACGGTTGGTTGATCGTCGTCCTGGAGAAATGCAAGAATAAGAACGGAAAAAAACGGCCTAGCTGCAATACCTTGGGCGAGAAATAATCGAGGCGCATGTTGATGAGGTTGATCTCGAACCAGCGTCGGTTCCACTGCTTGCGAGCACCGCTGCTGCGTTTGAAGAGGTACCCTGCTTTCGGCTCAAGCGGCATGGATCCTGCGCGTGCGACGACTGACGCGAAAAGAGCACTCTCGTCCGTTGGTTGTGCGGGCGCTGTTGCAGAGGCAGCAGCAGGGTGGGCAGTCTGATCAACCGCCGTTGTGCTGGGCGACTCGGCCGGCTCGTTTGCAGCAGCTGGCTCAGCACCTCCTCCTGGGGTGGCCACGGCTGCCGACTGGCGACTGTCGATCGATATGCGGTCCGCATCCGATGACGACTGCGACTTTTCCCGTCGTAGCGTGGTCAGGGAGAACGGTGAGGGCGCCATAAAGTGCTCCTCAAACTTGGCATAGCTAGCCTCGATCAGGTCTGCTCTGTAGCTGATCAGCTCGCGCTTCTCAACGTAAAATTGCTGGCGGAACTAGAGAAAATGTTTCATTTTCTTTTTCGTCTTTTTGATTTTGCGAGTACCTGCAAGAGCTGTTTCTCGACCTCGTCAAGCTGGACCTCTTCGCTGCCATTCTTGTACTGCCGTACGACCTCCTTATGGTACGTCTCCAGGGACGAGACGAGGGTCAGGATCTAATGCATTTATTTCAAAGTAAAAAAAATAGTTTTTTTTTAAATTATTTATCTCCTCCTGACCTTTTCGAGGAAAAACTGCTTCTTGGTCGAGTGGACGTCATTCAGGGCCTCGCAGTACTCGATGGCCGCTCGCTGAAAGACACGGCGCGACTGGCGCACGGCATGGGCAACCTCGCTCTCCTTGAGCTTGACGTTTTTGCGCGTGAGGCCACAGTAGCGCGAAATCTCCGACTCAAAGTCATCGCTGGCCTTGATAAACGCTTGCTTCTTCTCTTCGAGAGCGGGCATCTCCACCGTCAAAAAGTTGGTCGACGACTGGACAATGAGCTCGTCCAGACGCTTGATGCTGATGTCGCGTGCCTTCAGGGTCGTTGTGAGGATGTGCCCCAGGGCAGACAGGGCGTTCACTGCAAAGGGTTGGAATAAAATAAACAGACCAAATCAAAAGGCTACCGTAGGAGGACTCTGACTCGAGACTGAGGTTGCCGTCGACGTTGATAAGGTTGACCATCTCTTCCGACAACTCGATCTGCGCCTTTTGAGCAGCTATTTTTTTTTTTTTTGAATTCCTTTTTTTTTTTAAGAATGGTTTCTTCTCTACCTTTCTCGGCCTCGAGAGCCTTCTTCGAGAGCTGGCTGATACGCTTCATCGCATTCTCAAAGCGCCCCGTGCTCGCCTCGACCTCCTCGATTTGCGTGCGAAAGTGCGGGCTGGCGTCGTACGAGTCGTTGGGGTTGATATGTGCGATGGCAATCGTGCGCATAGGTGCGACTGGTAGGGCGCCTCCGGCTTGCCCACTCCCACCCGGAGCCGTCGCTGTAGCCGTTGTGCCGGCCGCTGTCCCTGCTCCTCCTGCCCCTGCAGAGGATGTTGCTGCTGTTGCGGGCCCACCCGCACCGGCCACCGTCGCTGCCGCCATTGCCGCTGCGGCCGCGTTGGCCTGGACGACTGTGAGCAGCTTGGGCGTGCCTGACGCACTCAGCGGCTTGGTTGCAAACAGACTTGCTTGCCGCCTCAACACGGGACTGCTGTTGGCAGACAGGCTGCCACCGCCGCCTGCCGCGGCATTCTGCACGGCCAAAAGGGCTGTGGGGGGTGGGGCTGACGCCGCAAACGGCACGTCGCTCACGCTGCTGGAGTGCCGGTGCCCGCTCATCAAACAAAAACAAGCCGCCGGTTCCTAAAATTAGGCACGATTTAGCACAACGCACGTTTCACAAGAAGGCTTAAATAAATAAATAAATAAAACAAGGAGGAAACAGGCGGCGCTGGACACCATGTCCTTCCCGCATGCTGCTGTTCCTCCTGTGCCTCTGAGCAGGGTTGCGACGTCAAAAAAAAAAAAAAAAAAAAAAAAGGAGCCGCACGTGGCCGGCATTGGCTCCTATGTGGCCCCTAGCATTACATCACCCTCTGATGAAGCAACGGTTTACGGCGCTGGACGTGCGCTGCACCGCGGCCGAGCTGCGCGAACGGTATGTCCTGGAGGCAGCAGCCGATCGACCGATCGCTCACGTTTGCTTCTTGGGTTTTTAAAAAGGTGCGGAGGCATGCGACTGGTCAACGTGTACGACGTCAACGCCAAAACGTACATCCTCAAGTTTGCGCGCAACGAGGAAAAGGTGTTTATCCTGATCGAGTCGGGCGTGCGCATCCACACGACAGAGTTCTTTCGCGACAAAAACAACATCCCCTCGGGTTTCAACATGAAGGTATTGCTGCCCTTTTCAAGTTCTTTCCAGTTGTTCACCGTCCAACGTTGCAGTTGCGCAAGCACATCCGCACAAGGCGTCTGATGGACGTGCGCCAACTCGGCTACGACCGCGTGATGATGTTTGACTTTAGCGGTGCCGAGGGCGGCTACTACCTGTTTGTCGAGTTCTACGCCTCGGGAAACATCATCCTCACCGATCACCAGTTTAGCATCATGTCGCTGCTCCGCGTCGTCCAGCCCAACGAGGAAACCCGCATTGCAGTCCGCGAAAATTACGACATCTCCCAGGCCAACGGGGCACCTGTCGCCATCGCAGAGGCCGTCCTGAGCGATGTCCTCGCCAAGGCCACTGCGACAGACCCCCTGAAGAAAATACTGACAGACAAGCTCGGTAAGCCTGTTGCAACATCGAGGCAGCACGGTGTAACATGTGTGTGTGTGTGTGCAGAGTACGGGCCTGTCATGACCGAGCATGTCATCCTCAAGGCAGGGCTGAAGGCGGGCGACAAAGTCCAGGCCGCTTCTGCTGACGGCGCCCTCGCACGCTTGCTCCAGGGCTTCCAAGAGATGGACGCTTTGATCGCCTCGTCCGAAACAACCGTCCAGCCGGGTTTCATTTTTGGCCAACCCGGCCCGTCGGACGAGTCGTCGCTTATGTATGCACAGTCTCCTCTTTTTTTTTTTTTTTCAATACTCAAAAAAGAAATTCTTTTTTCTTCTATTTCCGTCCAGATTTGAAGAATTTTGGGCGTTTGCGCCAGAGCAGTTTGGCGGCAAGGGCAAGCTGTCCTTCGCGACATTTAGCAAGGCCGTGGATGAGTTTTTTTCCAAGATGGAGTCGCAAAAGCTCGAGCTCAAGTCCCATCAGCAGGAGGCGCAGGCGACCAAAAAGATTGCCACAATTCGGGAGGACCACCAGAAACGCAAAGACGCCCTCGAGGAGGCCCAGTTCACCAACGTCGAAAAGGCCCAGCTAATTGAGACCAATCTCCAGAAGGTGGACGACGCCATCCTTGTCATCCGCAGCATGCTGTCGCAGGGCATGTCCTGGAAGGAGCTCAAGGACCTCGTGAAAGAGGAAAAGGCCAAGGGCAACCCGGTCGCCCTCATCATCGACCGCCTCAAGTTTGAGAGCAACCAGATTTCCCTTTCATTGTCGGAGGAGGCCGAGGCCGCGTACGAAGATTCTGACGAGGAGAGCGACCAACGCCCGGCACCCCCGCCACCGCAGAAGCACATCATCGACGTTGACCTCGACCTCACTGCCTACGCCAATGCACGCGCCTACTACGACATGAAGCGCGCCAATGCCCAAAAGCACGAAAAGACCATTGCCGCCTCCGAGCAGGCCATGAAAAACGCCGAGCGCAAGATCCACCAGCAAATGCAGCAAGTCAAGGTGAGCGCGCTTCTCTTTGCGCGTGTATCATTTATTCTTGGTTTTTGCTTACTTGCAGATCACGTCGACGATCACGCGCGTCCGCAAGCCCTTCTGGTTTGAAAAGTTTTCGTGGTTCCTCTCGTCCGAAAACTATGTCATCGTGGCCGGACGCGACATGCAGCAGAACGAGCTCTTGGTCAAACGGTACATGCGCAAGGGCGATCTGTACGTGCATGCCGACATCCACGGCGCGTCCTCGGTCATTATCAAGAACCCCTCCGGTGCGCCCGTGCCACCATCGACCCTCGCCCAGGCAGGGTAACTAGTAGACGTTTCCCTTTTTATTGCACTTGACAATCTTTGTGTTTTTTTGTTTTTTTTAATTAAGAGTGATGGCTGTCTGCAACTCGTCGGCGTGGGACTCCAAGGTGGTCCTGTCGGCGTACTGGGTCGAGCACCACCAGGTTTCCAAGACGGCGCCAACCGGCGAGTACCTGACCACGGGTTCCTTCATGATTCGCGGCCAGAAAAACTTTCTCCCTCCTGTCACCCTCGTCCTCGGCTTTGGCATCCTCTTCAAGGTCGACGAGGCCTCGATTGCCAACCACCTGCACGAGCGTAAAATCCGTTCCGACATTGACGAGACGAGCTCGGTCGCTGCGAGTGCCACTGACTCCGTCAGCGGCCCAGGTGACGAGGATGACAAGGACAACGATGACGACATTGTCTTGGAGGAACTCGAGGACGATGGCGGCGACGAGGATGACGAAGCCACCCAAGAAGCTGCTGTGGCTGCGGAGCCTGCCATCGATGCGGCTCTGCCAACGGCTCAAGGCGACGAGAGCGAGTCTTCCGAGGGGGGAGACGTAGAGCCATCCGCGGCAGACGAGGAGATCGAGTTCCCCGACACTGACGCGGTACCTGCCGTCCTCCAAAGCATCATCAAGCCAGCTGTGCCGTCTGCCCCTTTGCCAACCCAACCGCAACAGCAGCAACCTAGAAAGCAGCAGAAAAAAGGGGGACCGCCCCCTCCGCCCGCCCCCAAGCCCAAGACGTCCCAGAACCAAGCCGTGCGTGGACAGCGCAGCAAAAACAAGAAACGCAAGGACAAGTACGGTGACCAGGACGAGGAGGACCGCGAGCTTGCAATGTCGCTTCTCAACGTACGTACTTGATGAAACTGTTCTTTTTTCTTAAAAAAAAACGGAACATTAGCCCGTCAAGAAACCTTCCCCGCCGACCAAACAGCAACCGCCCGCTAAACAGCAACCGCCCAACAAACAGCAACCGCCCAACAAAAACAAGGGCAAGCAACCAGCGGCCTCATCTGCGCCTGCTTCTGCGGCCGCGCAGCCAGCCCTGGGAGAGGAGGACTTGGACGACGCCGACGAGGACATTGAGAAGGCGCTCAACGACGACACGATCGCGAAAGCAGAGCGAGAAGAGCTGCGCCGGATAATGGCCGAGGAGAAGATTACCCTGCTCGAGGAACAAGAGCTGAGCCAGCTCTCGGAAATTGACGCGCTCACCGGCAGCCCTCTCCCGCACGATGTCCTCCTCTTCGCCGTTCCCGTGTGCGCCCCGTACAATGCTCTCAACGGCTACAAATACCGCGTCAAGCTCACGCCCGGCACCCAGCGCAAGGGCAAGGCGGCCAAGACGGCCATTGCCCAGTTCCAACGGGCCGCAGACTCGTCGCAACGAGAAAAGGACCTGATCAAGGCCATTCCCGAGATGGACCTGATCCAGCAAATGAAAGCGTCTGTCAAGCTCTCTGCCCCAAACCTGGAAAAGGCCAAGCAGCAATCGCGCAAAAAGCCCACCAAATAGATGGACAATGTAAAATAAAAAAAATTAAAAAAATGTGGGTTTCTAGATAGTCTAATCCTTTTTCGCCTCGGACTCGATCGCCTTGACCCAGCGGCCCATCTCGTCGATGGATGTCGCCGAAAAGTAGCGCAGCGAGCCGCCGACCAGGACCGAAAAGACAAATTGGCGGTCCTTGTACTTGTTGACGATGGCGATGCTCGCACCCAGGACAGAGATCTGGCCCAAGAGCTTGTCGTCCTTGCTGCTGTTGTAGTACCAGATGCAGTGGCTGCGCAGGATGTAGTACTTGCGTTTCCACTGGTCAAACGTGCGGCCCTTCTTCAGCAGGTAGCCCTGGATGACAATGTTGCTCTCGCTTCCCAGCCCAGAGCGGATGATTGGCGCGGCAAGCGACAACGAGTTGTTGGACGAGTTGACTAATTTAGAAAAACAAAAATTTTTTTTTTTCAATTTTGAAATCATAAAAAATACCTCGATGGATGTCGCTCAAGGAGCGCGAAGACGTCAGGCCCTTGGAGTTGGTCGAGGTGGATGCCACAACAATGTCGATTTCGCCGATGAGGTCGGGCGAGTTGACGGGCTTGCTGCTGCGTGCCATGCTCTTGCGGAACGTGGTCGACTGCAAAGGAACGCTTGCCGTCGGCGGCGACTTGTCGGCCTGCAGCTGCGCCTGGTACTTTTCCAGCTGCGTGATGCCGGAGGGCTCGATCCAGCCAGTCTTGCCCTTGTACGCGACCTGCCAGCGCAGGCCGTCCCTGTGGATAATCTCCACGGTGGCATCTGCAGTACAATCGATTTTTAAAAATCACTCGGTGCACTCTGCGTCATACCTTTTGAAAGCGACAGCTCGCCAGGTCGTGTCGCCTTGTAGTCGATGGGCGATGTCCACGACTCGGGGACAAACTTGTTTTCCTGCTCGCCCTCGAGGTCGCCCAGGAGCGCGTTCATCTCCTGTTCGACGCGCCTGAGCCCTCTCAGCAGCTCCTCTGCGTTCTCGATCAGGGCGTCACAGACCTTGGTCGGGTTCTCGTTCAAGCGCTGGGCAAAGCCGAGGATTTTCTCCAGGCGAACGAGGAGGAGGCCATCGCGTGGATCAAAGCCGATGCCGCGGAGGGTCACCTGTGGGTTGAGCCACTCGTTCTTGTCCTTGGTCTGGACATACTCGATCTCGGAATGCGTAATACCCACGATCGCGTTGGAGGGGCGCGTGTCGCTGGTCGCGTAGTTGCGCATGGTTGGCAAGTCGCGGCGGTTGCTCCCAGGCAGGGAGGCACGGGCGAGGCCCTCGTCGCCCATGAAAAACAGAGTCGACACGGGACGGTTCTTGGTGCTGCGCACGCGGGCGAGCGTTGGAGGGACGGGCGGCAGCGGCGTCATGGGCGTCTGCAGCAGGCCCGCGTTCAGGGCAGGCAGGTCGCCGGTGGAGAGTGATAGCGCAGAGCTCATGGCGAGGGACGATCGCGAAAGCGTTTGTGGCTGCTGCGAAGGGGGCTGCACGGATGGGGCGCTGAAACCCATCTTGCCGAGTATGTCGGTGCTGGCCGACTTCTCGTGGCCCTTGGAGTGGTGCTGGCCGTCCAGCTCGTCGCGTCGCTGGCCCACTCGCTGGTTGCCGACAAGGAGCAGGCCGTAACGGGCAGGGTCCTTGATCCCGACCTTGGCCGTGATCTCGCGCACAATCTCCTCCACCGTCCACGTCTCCTCGATGTCCACGGGCAGGATACGGCGCTCGTCAACCGAGACAGCCAGCGTCCGGTTGACCTTGTGGAACTCGACCACCGTGTTCTTGTTATTTTCAACAAGTTTAAAAATAAATAAAATAAAAAAGATAAAAAAAATAATGCGTACCTCGCGAATGGTCGGGTAATAGCGCCAGGTGCGCTGTGGGTCCAGAAAGTACCCCTGGACCTCATCTTGGTCGTCCGTGGGCAAAAAGAGGATGAAGCGATCGTCCGACTTGGCGTTGACCCACTTGCCGCGGAGGTAGTCGATCACGTTCTGGATGGGCTTGGCCAGGTCGACCTTGACGGTCTTGAGCACGTTGCCTCCCGCAGTTCCGCCGCCCGTAGAAGACGATGGGGCGGCAGCAGCAGCTGCTGCGGTGGCGGTGGCGGTGGCGGCGGCGGCGGCGGCGGCGGTGGCTCCTCCGCCAGGCGCAGCCGTATCCGGCTTGATAATGTTGATCTTGAGGATGATGTACTTGTCGGTGGCGTTGAGGAACACGGCACCAAAGTCGGATGCCTCGAGCGCGGCCGAGACGTGGTCCTTTTGGATCGCGGCGGTCTCGGGGCCAACTGCTGCTGCTGCTGCTTGTCCCGCTTGCCCGCTCGCCAGCACTGCGTCCACAAACTGGACAAACATGCCCTGGAGGGCACCGGCCAGCAGCACGGCCGCCTCCTGCACGGTCGAAATGCTCGAGTGCGTCCACGGCGAGTCGCCGCCGTCGGTCGACCAGTCCACCAGTTCGGAGCGGACACGGCCGGGCGGCACGACCAGGTCCTTTGGCGGTCTAATTTCGCGTCATTATTTAGCGCACAAAGAACAGAACGGAGAACGAAAAAACACATACTGCATGTTGTCCGACCCGCTGGCCGAAAGCGTCTCCTGCGCCGTGGCCAACACAACCGTCCACAGGGACGACTCGCGCGGCAGCACCGACGTCAGCGCGGCCACAACGACCGAGTACGTCGTCGCCGTCGAGGGCTCGGAGGCGCGCGCTGCCTTGGCCGCCGCCACGACCTTGTTGAACGCCTTTTTTATTCGGGTTGTCGCCGGATATAAATGAGACGCGTGTTTCAAGTTTTTTTTTTTTTTTTTACCTCTTCAAAGAGCTTTTTCATCCACAGCACCGCCTCGTCCGACGTGCGCGGTGCCCGCAGTTGCTGCTGCTGCTGCTGCTGCTGCTGCTGCTGCTGGCGCTGTTGGAGCAGGTGCCCCAGCGACTCCTGCTTCACAGGCGACGCCTCCAAGAACGACGTCATGGTATAGTCACTTGCGTAAATATGGCTGCGAACAAACTGGTCGGGCGGCGTGTTTTTGACGACGAGGACGCGCTGGACGAGGACGACGAGGGCCCCGGCAGCCACGGTGGTGGGATCAAGAGGGTCGGTGGTGCCAGGGACGACGGCGAGGAAGCGGAGGAAGAGGAAGAGGACGAGCTGGAGGCGTTCATGCGCGGCAATGCGGCCCAGGTCAAGCACGACGAGTCCGTGAAGAAGACGGCGGTGGCGGTGCGCGACGACATCGAAGAGGAGGACGAGCTGGAAAAGTACATCAACCTGATGAAGGCCAAGGGCATAGACGTGGGCAATATGCCGCAGCAGCAGTCTCAGCAGCAGGGTGACGACGTCGACTCGGACGAAGAGGTGTACCGGGCCGCCAAGGCTGCAGACGCCGGTGGCGGTGCGGCCGACGACAGCTCGTTGGACGGACCGCAGCGGAGGGATGTGGAGCCGCTGCCCCCGGTGGACCACTCGCTCAATGACTACATCGGCATTGCCAAGGACTTTTACGAGGAGCACGCCGACATTGCCGCGTTGACGCCGGACCAGGTGGGCGAGATCCGACGACGGCTGGACATGCGCGTGTACGGCCCCAGCGTTCCCAAGCCGTGCCTCAAGTTTGACCACTTTGGATTTGACGATGCCCTGATGAAGACCATTGCCGCGCACGGCTACACCGAGCCCACGAGCATCCAGAAGCAGGCCATCTCCGTCGCCCTGAGCGGACGCGACATCATCGGCGTGGCAAAGACGGGCTCGGGCAAGACGGCCGCCTACCTCCTGCCCATGATCGTCCACCTCATGGACCAGCCCGAGCTGGAGAAAGGCGATGGTCCCATCGGCATTGTCCTTGCGCCAACCCGAGAACTCTGCGTCCAGATCCACCAAGAGGCGAAGAAATTCGCCAAGGCATACAACCTCAAGGTTTGGTTGGACAAAAAAAGGTTTCAAGTTGTTTTTTTTGCTCAAGTCTGTTTTGGTATGGTA
>Ga0302230_10001888_pt1 | contig 13004 bp, 18 predicted proteins | sample II_Palsa_N2_1_FD_193523 | JGI IMG/M metagenome (GOLD analysis project Ga0302230, IMG submission 193523) | Peat permafrost microbial communities from Stordalen Mire near Abisko, Sweden - II_Palsa_N2_1 | ecosystem: Environmental > Terrestrial > Soil > Palsa > Peat permafrost | place: Sweden... | reverse complement strand
CCCTTGGACCAAAAAGACACGTACTCAAACAGATAGAACAACACGGCCGGTGCCGTGATCATACTCAACGTCAGTCCTGCCAGGAACAGGGCGAGGTCAGAGGCGCGTAAAAACACACGCCGGGGGGAGGGGGGCTTACCCAGCTGCTTCCAGTCCGCCCCCGTCATTATCCGCCCGTCCAGGAAGAACACGTTGAGTCCTTGATGGAGCTGCCACCGTCTCAGTTGCGTCATTTTGACGTAAATGGCGCCAAAAAAAGCAACGAGCGCCACGGCGTCTGCCGCGTCTGCCGCGATTACGAGCTTCTTCAAGCCGACGACCGGCACCCCTGCTGCTGCTGCTGCTGCTGCTGCTGCTGCTGCTGCTACATCGACGGACGGTGAGGCCGACACGTCGAAGAAGCACGGCATTGAGACGGACAACGCGACAACACCGACGAGCTCGCCCAAGAAGGCCAAGACCGAGAACGGCACCAACGAGGGCTCGTCGTCGCCGTCAAAGTCCGCCCCGTTGTCGCCAGAGCAGGCATGGTCCCGTTTGTTCTAGTCGTGCCTAATACACTGTGCATTCTCAGGCGCAGCGGATCGAGCAAAACAAGCGAATTGCGCAGGAAAAGCTTGCGGCCAAAAAGGCTGCCGCTGCAGCCACGGCAACCCTGACTTCTGCTGCAGCACCCGCCGCGGTGGGAGGATCGGCCGCTTCAATCGGGGAGCTTGCCTTGCTGGAGGAGAAGTCGATGGATCCGTCGTGGGTGAGACAGCTGCAAGCCGAGTTCAAGAAACCCACTTTCAAGGCCCTCAAGGCCTTCCTCGCGAGCGAGTACAGTGCCGGCCGAAAGATCTTTCCTCCTGGTAACCCTGCCTGTCCTTTGTTTGATTTTTTTGTTTTTGTTTTTGTTTCTGAACCCGGACCGAAACAGAGGCAGACATCTACAGCTGGTCGCGCTTGACGCCATTTGACAAGGTCCGCGTGGTTATCTTGGGACAGGATCCCTACTTTAACGAAGGTCAGGCGCACGGTCTGGCTTTCAGTGTGCGGAAGGGCGTGGCGGTCCCTCCATCGCTCAAAAATATGTACAAGGAACTCGAATCAGTAAGCTGTTCTTTCTTTCTTTCATATGGTAACAAGTAAGCGATAACAATGAAATAGTCGATGCCAGCTTTCACGGCCCCAAACCACGGAAATCTCGAAGGATGGGCCAGGCAGGGTGTCCTCCTGCTCAATTCGTGCCTTACTGTTGAGCATCAGAAGCGTATTTTCTGACACCCTGTTTTTGGTTATGAAAAACTAAAATGTTCCCTTAGCAAACTCGCATGCGAGCAAGGGATGGGAGACACTGACGGATGCCGCGATCAAGGCGATCAGTGACAACCGTACCAACGTTGTTTTCATGCTCTGGGGAGCGTATGCTCAGAAGCGTGGCAAGAGTATCGACAAGGTTGCTGAGTTTTCCCCTGTGGCAGTGACTGACACCTTACTCACCAGAAAAAGCACTGTGTCCTCGAGGCGCCCCACCCATCTCCTCTGAGTGCGTCCAGGGGCTGGTTCGGATGTGAGCATTTTGTCAAGGCCAATCAGTACCTCGTTGCCAGCAACCTTCCCGCCATCAACTGGTCCAATTTGGACTGAAAAGAACTATAATTTGTGTTCCCCTTCGGTAGAAGTCCCTTACCGTAGCAAGTAGGACGATCCTACCGCACACTCAAAATCTCCTCGGACCCTACATAGTCCCCTAGTAGTTTTTAAGAGAACTCTGCAGTATATCGGCGAGGACATCGGCCGTGGCCAGATTTGGGGCAAGCTTGAGAACACGTTGCTGGGGGAGGGCGCCCTTGACCAGCTCGGGGATGTCGGTCTCAGAGTAGCCGAGTTCGCTGATTCCGTTCGGAACTCTGAAGGGTATTATCGTCGGACACGTTTATTTAAACGAAGAAAGGACGATTTTTTTTTTTTACCGCAGCTTGTGCAAAAACTCACGGATAGCTTCGCTCAAGATCTTTCCGGCGTCTGCGGCCTTGACGTTTGCGGTATTGACGCCAAACAGAGCAGCGGCATGCAAATGGCGATCGGGATCGGCCGCAGCCGTTTGGTTGAACACTGCCGGAGCCGTGATAGCCACAGAGACACCATGGGGGATGATAGGGTGATCGACATTGTAGCCGCGTTGCTTGTACGCCTTGTTCAAACCCGAGATCGGGTACGACAGGCCGTGGCACAGATGGACGCCCGCATTACCAAAGCCAACGCCGGCATACGTGGCCGCCAGGAGCATGTCATCATTGGCCTTGTTGTCCATCTTGAGCACCGAGTCGGGCAGTGCCTTGATGCACATCTTGAGGGCTGTGCGAGTAAAAACAGGTAAATTTTTGGAGAAATCCAACCAGTCTTACCCTGCAGAGACCAAATGTCACTGATCGGGTTGGATCCCTGGTAGCCAGGGCGCTCGATGGGGTTCTTTGGACGAGGCGTGCGCTGGTTGAATGGGATGGCCGTGTACGATTCGAGTGCGTGGCTGCAACCATGAAAAAATTAAACGTCGTTCAAAAAAAAAATTTTTTTTTCTTTAATGTACCAGAGCACGTCGAGGCCCGAGGCAAGGCGCACATCCGAGGGCATGCTGCGCGCGTTGAGGGGGTCGATGATGCCCAGGAGCGGCTTGATCGCACGCGATGTAATGCCCGTCTTGGCCTTGATTTCCTTGAAGTCAAAGATGGCGGTTCCTGTGGTCTCGCTTCCCGTGCCAGCCGTCGTAGGCACTGTTTGTTCGGCCCCATTTAAACTGTTTACAGAGAAATAAAAAATAAAATAGAAGAATACCTGCGATGAGAGGCTTGAGGGGCCGGTCGACAGGACGTGCCTTGCCGATGGGCGCGTTGACAAAGTCCAGGAAGTCTGCATCAGGGTAGCAGGCGTACAGGTTTGCCGCCTTGCACGTGTCCATGACCGAGCCGCCTCCGACCGCGACGTACGCGTCAAAGTTGTGGGTGCGAGCGAGCTTGATCGCGTCCTTGAAGCTGCGTATTTATTGTGTCCACATGAGTTAAACCAGGAACAACAACAACAAAAAAAAAAAAAGAAACATGCCTGGCGTCCGATGGCTCCACGCGCACCTGGTCGTACAGGGTGAACTTGACGCCGGCCTTGTTGAGCGAGTCGACAACAGTCTTGGTGGGCAGCAGCTGGGCCATGTTTGCGTCGGTCATCACAAGCACGTTCTGCGCCTTGAGGTTCTTGAGGTCCCAGCCGATTTCGGCAGTGACGCCGGGCCCATAACGCACCGACGAAGACGCCATCTCGAAGGCGTAGTCGGCATCGGAAGCAGGCACGGCCGTGGCGCCCGTCGTCGCGTGCCCTAGCGGATGGATGAACGTTTTTGGTATGTTTTTTTCTTTCTATTCAGTCACGTACGAGTGCCGACAACCGATTGCTGCGGCTGAGAGGGCGACACAAGCTTTGAGGCGGCACACGCAGGGCACGCAACATGGCCGTGAGTGTGGCTGAACGCGCCGATCAGTCGAGCGGCCGACTCTTTTGCTGAGCGACGCACAATCATTTGGCTTTGGCTTGCCAGTAAAAAGTGAATAGAGAAGAAATGCAGGAAGTTCGGGATGGATCAAAGCTGTGCCGCACGTACCGAAAAAGAGTCTTTGAAAATAGTAAACCCCTGACGCCAGCATACGTGGTCCCTGCAATCAGATCTTGCTGGGCCACATATCCACATTGTTGTCGTCATCTCTGTTGCACTTTTGACTTGTTTTCTCAACTGTTGTGCACTCGAGGGTATGGGTACAACGATGGCAATTATTTTGTCGGAGAGGTTTGGCTGGTGGAGGTGCTCCCTTTCTTCAACGAATTGCTTCGAAAAAGGCGCGAAAATATGGAGACAGAGGGAGTCGGGGAGCCTCTTCCCGAAGCGGCAGGCAACGTGCGCGGCTTGCCAGACGGATCCGTTACAACATGCCCGTTGCTGTCAGTGTCGGGGGTCACGCTCCTCAAGTCTGCTCAAACAGTGTCAATAAATAAATAAATAAAAGGAGTTCTTTTGTCGTGATGTTACCAAGTTCACTCGTCGAGGACCGGACTGCTGTCAGAGAAAGCTTGGACAAGGTCGAACTCTTTATGGTCTCCAAAGAGGGCGACGTCGACTGCGACAAAGAGCCCATCATCGGCGCATCGGAAACAGACCTTTTGCGATTGCGTAACTATGTAGGAGAATAACTTTGTATCATTCACGGAGGAAAAACACACACACTCACATACTGTAACTTCGACAGTCTCGCCTCCTAGAAGCGTCTTCCCCTCAGAGTCTATCATGCGCACCTCAAACGAACCCTTGGTCGTCATGTAAAAAGTAGCTACGGATAATCGGCGTGAGAAATGTGCTCCTCTGTCAAACTCGTACCCATGCCAAAGACGTGCCCGTTCAAAAAAGTGTGGCCAACGGCAAATCGGTTGCGCTGTCCCTTGGGCACGAGTCCGATCCAGTCCCGTTGCTGCGGGTTTTGGTGTCCCATCCACATGACACAGATGCGCTGCTCAGTCGTGGTCTTGAGAGGCGTAACGATTAGTTTGAATGATGTCGTGAGATTGATCGGCCGTCGGTGCGGGGTTTGCGCTTTATTTTTTGGAAAGTCTAAGACAGACATGAGAGAGGCACAACGACTTACTCCGTAAGGTCCACGATGCACGCAGATCACGAACAAGGGAACGGTGCAGCTCATCGTATAGTGACTGGTGGGTGACTATCGTGGATGTTCAAAAAAAAAACTTTTTTTTTCTTTTTTAGTTTACGTACTTTCTGAAAAGGAGTCGCGGCCGGTGTTAACGTTGACCAACTTATGGCTGATCTGTTGGTATGGCTCGCCATGGTTGCAAGCAAAGTGCATCAGGAAATCGAGTGTGTCTTGATCACTGAATTTTTTTAAATTTTTTTTTTTTTTTTTTTAAAGAAATCTGAAGAGCTATTCCTTGCAAAAAGTAAAGGTACCATAAATCCGTGTACGTGATGCCAGCTTGCTCGATGATCGTGCGCCAAAGAGGCTCCAGTTTTCGCACGTCAAACTGGTGGCCCTTGGTGCCGACATGGGAGAGATGACGAAAATTGAATGGTTTTGAGATTGAAAAATCGATTTGAGTGGGAGTTTTTTCTCGCTTGCTTTTTCGGATGGTTGATGGGGCGTTGTTATGACCGTCTATTAGAAAATAAATAAAATATTAGTTGAAAATTATTCAACCGATCCGTACTGGAGATTTCCAAAATGGCCTCACGGAGGCGAAATTCTTCTGCAGTTCGGCGTACGTCTTCTTCTTGGCGCCTCAGTTTCTCCTCTTGAGTGAGCTCACGCGTGATAATGTTTAAGAGGGCGCTGCTGTCTTCATGATTCTGTTGCGTGACACGCTCCTGGCGCAGTCGTTCTTCCTCGCGTTCTTTAAGGGTCGTTTCCATTTTTTGAAGGTCCCCGAACGCACGATCAATCTGCGGCTTCCAGGATTGCTGCATATTGATGAACGAATCCTCTGGAGGAAAAAACCAGTCGAGTTAGCCAGAGAGAATAAAAAAAAAATAATGGTTTTGTGCTTTGCGATACCTGGAGTTGCGTAAAAGGGAGACTCTTGGAGCTGTTTCAGTTGCACACAGATATCTGCAAACATTGGCCGCTCTGCAGGGTCGGGCATCCATGTGGACTTGAGCAGACCCTTAAAGTTCTCAGGGCAATTGTGGGGGATTGGCAGGGTGAGTTTGAGCGTTGCTACACCGTATGCGATCGCCGCAGGTTCCATATCACGGTACGGTTGCTCGTTGGTGAGCATTTCCCAGAGAATGACGCCTGCTCATTTTTCGTCAAACCAAAAGAGTCTGAGGCAGGAAAAATATTGTACGCACGCACCATAGCTCCAAACGTCAGACTTGGCAGAGTAGTGGTGCTCGCGGATGGTCTCGGGGGCAAGCCATGCAAACGTACCCACGGCGGAACGATTGGACGCGTTCATAGACCGCACGTGCCTTGCAACACCAAAGTCTGAAATTTTGAGCGTGTTGTCTTTGCCGATGAGGATGTTCTTTGTAATTTTTTTTTTTTTTTTTTTTAAATAAATTAAAAAAGGAGCAGAGAAAGAGCAGGAGGGTTACCTGAGACTTGAGATCGCGGTGCAGGACAGGGGGCGACATCTCGCCCATATGTCTCATCCCCTCTGCAATGTCGAGGGACCATTGCACGAGTAGCTTGGGCGGGATTGCCGTGTTGTTGGTCTTAAGTTTTCGAAGATGATTGTACAACGACCCGGCCTCGGCATACTCCATAACGATGAAATTGAGACACGCCCCCTTGAATTCGATAATGTTTTTGTGTTGGAACGATCTTGGTGGGTCATTTCGCGAATGATTATTAGTTGTTTGCCAAGTTTTCAAGGAAATACCGCAAAAAAGCCGCCTCCTTGCGGCACACTTCCTGAGCGTACAGGGCATCTTCGTCGCTGTCACTGGGAGGGATCACGTACTTGATGGCGATCTCTGTACCGTTCCAGATGCCTTTGTAGACTGACCCGAACGCGCCTCGCCCGATTGCCTATTTTTTTTTTTTTTTTTGATTGGCTTAGTAAAGCAAAGCGCAGCGACGACGACGACGACGACGACGACGCAAGCTTACGTGTAGAAACTCGATTTGCTCGACCGGAATGAACCACGGGTCTTCTTCGGAACTTCCATCGACAGCACCGCTGTCACTTGTCGAAGTCGAGCGACGAACCATGAACGATGGGGGGCCTAGTGTGCCACTAGAGGACATTTTCATCCCCTTTTGCGGCTGCGGCTGCGATGGTGCCGGGAGAGCGGTAGGAGCGGTTGGCGGTGCTTCTGTCCCGCTGGCACTGGTCGACTCGGAAGCGAGCGTGGGTGGCAATGATTCAGAGGATTGACTTGTGCTGCTTGCTCCGACCGCTGGGGCGATTGCCGGTGCTATAGCTGCTGCGGCGATCATGGCTGCGGACGACTGGACCATTCGTGCTGCGGTCATGCCGATGGACGAGGCAAACGCGGAGATCGCAGACGGCTGCGACGGTCCAGAGAGCGAGATTGTCGAGCTGACGGCTGATCCTGCCAGCGCCACGTCTCCAGACGCAGTGGATGACCGCTTGCTGGCGCTGTTGGCAGCAATGTATCGCGTGGAAGACCGCTTGGGCCTCGAGTCGACGACAGCGTGGAGCTCTTGCACGTAGAGACCTTATTCACACACGTGCGGTGCTCAGTACAACGCAAGCAGCAGTTGAGGGGAAGGGCATACCTGGAAAGTAGCCCTCGGCACCCTTTGAGCGTCCGTACCACCAGCCGTCCGGTTTCTGGTTGTTGACACAGTTTGATTTTGACAACCAAGTCACCTGGCGTAGGGTCCGAGTACCTCTTTGAACAGCACGTCTACAAGCTCGCCCACCTCCAGCGGCAGCTCGTCGTCGCGCACGGCCCTGAAGCCAAACTGCACCTGTGCCAGCACGGGCGGGTGATCGGCCAGGGACTCGGCGACAGACATGGAGTTTTACAGGGCCGATCACAACAAAATGGTGATGGAAACAGTGGTTGAAGGTTGTCCTGATTCCCGATGATGACGGATCGTTAATTTCTTAGGACCTAGCTCTAGCAAACCAACAGGCGCTGTTCAGGTCCAGCAGGTCTCACGACGATGGCATCGATCTCGCACGTCCAGGTTGGGTTGGCTTCTTTGCTGCTGCAGTCGGCACGCCAGAGAGGGGAGAGGGCGGTACACTGGCGGTAGATGTCAATTCCTGTTCAACGAGGCCACAAAGGACTCCTGAAAGGACTCACCGCCGGAACTCGGTCCACACATTTTTGAAATAAATATAAAAAAAAAACTTGAAAATGAGCGGGGGAACAGACGCACCCGTCGTCATTGGCACGGTCGGAACGATAACGGTGCGCATATCTTTTGACTCGGTTGTTTGTTGCGTTGCCAACCAGACTGACACCCCTCTGTGTGACCCAGGTGTTTGGACTAGGCAGCAGGTTTGACAGCTCGTACCCGCCGAGGTTAGCTGGCAAGGTGCAACCCTACGTACGTCGTTTGAGCTAACCCCGGCCCTGCGTTACAGGTTGCTCAAGAAGAGTTTGCGAGGACGGTGGGCAAGGTTAACGAGGTCCTGGCAGAGACAGTGCCGAGCAGCTTTCGGTGGTTCTTGTGCGGATACTCGTTGTGCTGCTGCACACTGGGGCTGTCACTGGGGCCCGCGCTCTATTTGCGCTCGCAGGTACCAACAGGTCCACCACCATCTTTGTTAACAGTACGAGCGATACGATAGGCACTCAAGGAGGTTCAGACTGTGCTCGACGAGGACAATGCGGCACGATACCACAAGGTACTTTGGTGACACCTGAGAGGTTGTTCGTGTTGGGGCTAATAATAACGAATAATAACGGGACCTCTAATCCGGCAGCACGGTGTCCACTGGCAAGTCAAGGGAGATCCTGATGACAGCGAGCATGCTTTTGTACGTGACCTGACACCATTTTGAATCATTGAGATGTTTATGGATGCTTGGATCCACGACTGTAGAAAATTTTTGTCACCAGCCAGCGAGCAGAGTCCGCCGACTCGTCCCTTCTTAGCCCCCTGTAATTCAATTTTCCCATTGCAAGGAGGCGAACGACTTTGGGAAAAAAAAAAAAGACATTGCGTTACCGCCATTGTTCTTGCGCTTCGGCGGCATGCTGGCCCAAGGACCTGAATGGCGAAAAAAAAAATAAAAATATGAGCACAACAAAAAGGGCGTCCGAAGAATTGCTGTGGTTGTGAAAAGGGTTGTTGTATGAACGTGGTTGTTGAATGAACGTGGTTGTTGAATGTTAATTCTCATCTCCGGGTTAGCGGGCGGGCCTGGACCGCCGCACAATCTCGGATTCCACTCCGATTATTTTATGTCCAGCATTTTTCAAACCCTCCCAACTCCAAAGCTGCTACTCCGAGTCGTCGCCTGACATGCCAAACGAGACGTGGTTTTAAAAAGGGCCCTTTGTATTTTGCCCCCACGTAACAAAGAAACAATAAGAAAGAAAGAGACCAATACACACTGTTGCCATGTCAGTTACGAAACATTTGTGAAAACAAACAAACGCACGCCACCCTTTCTCCCATCTGCTTTTCCTTCGGTGCCCTCCCCCCCCGGCTAGAGCACAATTATTGCTGCATGAAAAAACCATTTGCACGCGCGGTACCCCTTCATTCCTTCAAGTGCAAAAAGAAATGAGGCTTGGCCACCTCCAGTGAGATGACTCGGTAAACCCCGAGAAAACGCGTTGTTTATATGTTTCTCAAACCGTTCTCTTCTCGTCGGTCTCTGAATCCCCCTTGACCTGGTCGTTTGTTTCGCATTTGCTCGCATGAGTGGTCGAGTGTGCTCGTTCGGCTTGGCGGCAGGATGTCCTGCCGTGTGGTGTGTTTTGAGTTTCATTGCAGAAATGCATACTTTGTGTTTGGTCCTTCCTGGGCCCGGGGGGCGGTGTGTGTGTATTTTTTTCACTGGCGGGTTGGGCACGAAGGGAGACGTCAGCAGGCCTCGTGCGCTTTTCTTCGTGCTGTTCGATAGCCGCCTTTGTTTTCTGTGGTCTGTTTATTTCTCCCTGCGTGCATGACTTCGCTGTCCAAGGCAAAAACCGACATTTCCCTCCCTCTGCCTTTATCTCTTCTGTAGGTCCTACAGAGTACTATTTTTTTTTGTTCGTCAGCTCACGTTTCGTGCTTTTTTTGTTTTATTTTATTTATAGCCTATATGAGCGCGCAAGGCACGACGACCGCGGAGGGGCCACACCAGCCTCCTGGCCCAGGCTACAGCTCCGTGTACACGCCTGGCAACTTTGGAACGCCGTCAGCGGGCGGACGTGCCAGTGTGCTTGATTCGCCCGCACTATTTTACCTCAACCCGAGTCCGCTCAACCCAAACAGCCCGGCAGAGCCCTTTGCGCCTTCGTTTGAGGACTGCCAGGTTCTCAACTTCCAGGCGGGGACGGGCGACGCAACCGTAAACCAGCAACAGCAGCAACAGCAGCTAAAGCAGAGCGTTGTCCAGCAAATAACAATTACCCCGTCAGTTTCCAACAACAACACGACGTCATCATCTGCTGCCAGTGCCGCTGCTGCAGCTGCCGCCACCGCCGTTGGGGACTCGAAAGTATCGTTGACAAATAGCAACAACACGAGCAACGCAAACAGCCCCTCGGGCAAGTCGCCAGCGTCGTCCTCCTCTGGCAACCTCGGCACGCCCACGTCTGCGCTGGCCACCAATGCACCCTTCAACTACTCGTCGGCGTCCTCCACCTCGAGTAATTCCCCAGTGACCTCGTCTGCCTCGGCAGACAACTTTGTGCACCCTGCGACGATTAACCGCCAGCAACAGCAAATCCTGCAACCACCACCACCGCCGTTGCAGACCTCCTCCTTCCATCAGCCGCAGCAGCAGGAACAACAACACCAATCGCCGTTGATCTGGAACGGGTTTATTCCATCGCAGTCGCCTCAGCTCAACCCCGACTCGCTGTTGTCGTCGCCCGTCCCCTCTGTCCAAACGCCCTTGGCCATTGCCCAGTCCATGACACCAGCGCAAATCCAGCAGCAACAGCAGCAGTATCACCAACTGCAACAACAGCAGCAGCAGCAATTACAGCAACAGCAGCGAAAGCTCCAGCAGCAACAACAACATATGCAACAGCCACTACAGCACCAGGCCCCCTCACCGGCACCCCTCCTGCCCCCGTCCCCGTTTGCCGATAATTTCAACAGCAAGAGCAACCCATTCTTTGGCAGCGGCATCCGCAGCTACGTCACGCCAACGGTGCCGCCCTCGGCGTCCGCTGCCGGGATCACCGCGCCCACAGCTCCCTCGTCGATCGTCGGCGCGTCTGGCCTCCTCACCAGCAGCAGCCCGGGTCCTCTGCTGTTGCACTCGCTGCCATCAACCCCGGCCAACGCAAACCAGTTTGGGACACCTGTTCCATTTGGCGGCGGCTATTACAACACAACCTCGTACGCGCCTTCGCCGTGGCTCACCAACATTCTCGGCTCCCCGACCTTCCACCACGCGCCGATTTACGAGGAGATCTCGTTTTTGCAGCAGGTGACCAAGAATGGCGGTGGTACCCCTGGCTCGGCGGCGACGGCTCTCTCTTCTTCGTCCGCTGCAATTCAGGGGATCTCCAGCGTTCCCTCCGACAATGCGGCCAGCAATGGTATCCAATCATTCACGACCAAGTTTGAGGGCATGAACAACGCGCCAGGTGCCATCATTCATCCGCCCACGCAGTCGTACCTCGCGTCGGCCCAGCAGCAGCAGCAGTTTTTGATGCAGCAACACCTCCAGCAGCACCCTGTCCCGCAGTCGCCCTACTATGGCCCAGTTGAGGGTGGCGAGCAAGACTGGTCCCAAAGCTACCACCAAATCAAGCAGCAGTATCTCAGTAATCAGCAGCAACAGCAACATTTGCGGAGGAGCTCTGATGTGCACACGCCCGGGAGCACTGAAAGTGGCGGCAGTCAACAGTTTGGTGACACGGAAATCCTCCTCCCTCTGGCCGGCCAGCTTCTCGAGTACGCCGATTCGGACAACATTTCTAGCTGGACCACGGCGGCTCCTACCATGTCGGACGATCTCCTCGTTTTCCAGGTATGAGAAGAAAATTTTGGTCATCACTGATGGAGTTCTTGTTGCAAATCGCCCTTGTTTTCTTTCTTCTTCATCACCTGCAGATTCACATGAACAATTTTGGCATTATCGATGACGCAGCCTACATGCACACAGGTCGTTTCGAAACGCGCCGTGCGCTCGACTATGTGGTCAAGTGGCTGAAAGGTAGAAAAAGGAAAACCAAAAAATAAAAAAATGGATTTTCTTAAAAAAAAATTTTTTTTTCAGGTTGCACTCTGCGCGAGGCCAGCGAACTCAGTGTGAACGAGATTGGTAACGCTCTTGGTTTACCCCCCAGCAAAATGGTGCGTCACAACTTTGTTTATGTGCGTTTAATCACGGTCATAATAGGTTTCAGCATTGCTTGCTCGCGACGCCATTGTTGGTACCCTTCAGTCAATGCATCAACAAAAGTACATGACCAGCTCCCCATTTGGAGGGCGCAAGTGAGCAGGATCTCACATACTTTGCTACCCATTCTTTTTTTTTTTCTCATGCTTTTTTGCCTTCTCGTTTTCCCCCACTGCCAATGAGTATTTTTTTATTATTTTTTTTTTTTCCCTTCCCTTTCCTTCCCTCCCCATCCTTTTATGTCTGCTGCCTTTTAGAATCACGTTCCCCCCTTTTACCTTTTCCTTGATAATTAGAAGTTTTCCCAAATCCAATCCATAGAGATGCCCCCCTTCCCTCTATTTCCTTTTCTCTTGTCTTTTCACTTTATGTACTACTTTCTCTCTCTCTCACTCTCTCTTTCTCACTGTCTCTAGTACTCTCCTCTCTTCATCCATATTGCCTGCAGGACCGTCGTTGAGCTTTTGTTATAAACACATTTCCGATCGTCTGCGGCAAGAAATATATAAATTTTACCCCTCGTTGTTGTTGTACTCTGCACTTTAAGTGATTATACAATTGAACAATTTGTCTATACAAGATGAATGTTCACACTTGCGAGGGCATCAGTGGCCCATTCAGGGTACCTACCGTCGCTATACATGTCCCTCATAAACTGGTTGACAAACGCAGGAAACCTGTCCTCGATCACGGCTTGGCGGATGGAGCCCATCAACCGCATCTGATAGCAAATGTTGTGGATTGACAGAAGATGGCAGGCCACGGTCTCGCGATTGACGATCGAGTGCAGATAAGAGCGCGTGTAGTTTCTTCAAAATTCAAAATTTATAATTAAACTTTTTCTCAAAAAAAAAAAAAAAAAAAACAGAAAGCATACTTGCAAGTGAGGCAGGGACACTTGGAATCGATAGGCGTGTGATCATTGGCAAACTTGGCATGCTTTAGAGACATGTTGCCAGACGCTACAAGTG
>Ga0302230_10001887_pt1 | contig 13005 bp, 16 predicted proteins | sample II_Palsa_N2_1_FD_193523 | JGI IMG/M metagenome (GOLD analysis project Ga0302230, IMG submission 193523) | Peat permafrost microbial communities from Stordalen Mire near Abisko, Sweden - II_Palsa_N2_1 | ecosystem: Environmental > Terrestrial > Soil > Palsa > Peat permafrost | place: Sweden... | reverse complement strand
CGCCAAAAAAAAGGGTTCGGTCTTCAACTACTTGAGCAACATTGCCTACTACAACGGATCGGCTTGGCTGTCGCCTGCCAACGGTGTCGACGATACTGGTACTCACAATGGTCTTTATGTATGAAACTTAATCATCATTGTCGCAGTCTATGCCCTCACCCCTGCCAACGGTCTGCTCTGGATCGGTGGTGCGTTCACGGCCACGGTTGACCCTTACACTAACGAGGTTGTTGCCACCGTCAACGGCCTCGCTGCGTTTGACGGCGTCCAGATCTTTAGTCCCGTACGTTGACTTTGGCAGTGGCTCCTTGTGATACATATACTTTTATTTAGGCACCTTTGCTGGATGGCTTCAACGAGGACGGCGTGGTCGTGACGTCGATCATCCAGTCCAACGGCTACGTTGTCGTCGCCGGTACCTTTGAGTATGCTGGCACAGGTATATTTTTTTTTTTGCGATCTTCTTCTTCGTTGGTACTGAACTGTGCATGGTAGTCCTCGTCAACAATATTGCCGCTTGGGATGGCTCCAACTGGTACTCCCTTGGCGGTGGTGTCTACTCGACGTCTGGCGGCAACATCGTCTCTGCCCTCGCCACTACAAACGAGTTCCTCATCGTCGGTGGCAACTTTATCGGTGCAGGCAACATCCCCGCCTACTACCTTGCCGTACGCTTGCAATGCAACTATTTCTTATGTACTGAAAAATAATCTCTTGCATATAGGTCTTCAACTTTAACAACGGCCGCTGGTCTGCGATCCCGGATTCTAATTATGATCTCAGCCCCGTCTTCTCGATCGCTGTCGACAATGGCATCAACTCGTTCTGGGTTGCGTCTGAAAACCAGGTGACCTCGATTGTCAACATGTACCTCGCGACCGAGATCGAAATCGCCGGCGTCCAGTCGATCTCGATCGAGAGTGCATGTATGTTTTACCGCCGCCGCACGTTGACACTAAAAAGATGTATCTTCATGTATAGCCAACACCGTGTCCACGATCGGAATCTCGTCCGGCAATGTCGTCGTCGCCTACGGAAGTATCCAGCTGTACCCCAACCTGAGTATGTCCACTGCAAATAATGCACTTTTGACGGCATTCAAACCTCCTTTTGTGTTTGTGTGTGCTTGCAGACTTCAACTATGGCAGCGTCATCATCGACGGATTCAACCTCTTCCCCGAGACCTACGTCCAGGGCACCAACCCGGTCGTCCTCGGCTTTGCCAACTTCAACCCTCCCAGCGGTCTGGCGACATGGGCCATCGCCATCGCCGTCGTCTTCTCGGTCGTCGGCGCTGCGCTCATCGGTGGTCTTGCCTTCTTCATCTACAAGAAGTTGGTGGCCAAGAAGTAATTGATAATTTCTACAAAAAAAATAATTGTTTTTCTTTTTTTCTGCCCTCTTTTCTGTTCTCCTCCTCCCCATCTGAGGGCCCGTCAGTTTTCGTTCTCTTTTTTTTTTTGTGCTGTCGCCGCACCTCTCAAGCCTGCGTCTTTCGATGGCAAATAAATACCAAAAAAAAAAAAGATTGGCGATGTCTTGAATGTGAAGCAGATGGCCAGAAATACTTTCCGAACTGTCCCGACTGTCCGTCTCCCCGCACCCAGGCAGCACTTACTCACTCACCCCCAACCCCCGCACAGGCATGTCATTACTACTACTGCTGCCTCCTGGAGGAGCCCGGGGTGGCAGCGTGGCACGGCGGCGTCTGCTGGGCCGGGCAGCGTCCCTTGCCTGGGCGGCATCGCGGAATGTTCACGTTCATGTCCAGCGAGTGGTACGTCCCTTTGTCGACTTGCCACTGTCCCAACCCCAGCGCATGCTCTTTCTCTCTTTCCGTTTGTACTAGCCGCTCTTTTATGCTTCGGACGAGCGTGCACGAGGAGATGGCAACGGCAGCACCACCACCACCAACAAAACACTCGACGATGTCCGTGTGACGCTGAGCGAGTTCCCTGCGTTCGACTTCCAGGCCGCACAGCCGTGCACGCGGGACGACCTGCTGACGGTCCACGCACGCGACTATGTCGACCGTGTCCTGCTCGCGGCGGCGCCCAGGCCGGGGACCCTCCAGCAGCCCGCCCTCGACCAACCACCTAAAGCGGAGCAGCAACAACAACAACAACAACAACAACAGCTCGTGCAAACGGCAGCCGGCGAGGTGACGCTGTCCATGCTGGCTGTGGGTGCCGCACTGCAGGCCCTGGACGCGATCAAGAACGGCAACCACATGATCGCAGGGACCCTCACGGGCGGGTACCATCACGTGGCGTGCCGGTCTGGGGGCCAACTACAACCGTCCTCTGGCACCAGTGGGGGGCAGGCTGCTCGGCATGGGGTGTTCAACGACCTGGCCATCGCGGCCGTGGCGGCCATCCAACGGTACAACGTCCAACGGGTGCTCATCTGCGACCTGGACGCACAACGCGGCGATGGAACGGCGGCAATCTTCCAGAACGACCCGCGCGTTGTTACCTTTTCGATGCATGCTCAGAGCGAGAGGTTGTCCGTACCCTCGACGCCGCCGTCGTCGTCGTTGACAGGGCATGGCGACTATGACGTCGATTTCAAGGTGGGTAGACCTCCTTGCTTTTCTGCAAAAAGCTAATGCATGTGTATAGGCCAACACGCCCGATGCTGCCTACCTGGACCTGCTAAGGTCCTTCCTCGACAAGCTTATTGACACGACCTTGCCACAGCTCATCATCTACCAGGCGGGCGTGAGCCATCTGTCGCAGAGCCAGTTCCAGCTCACCCGGTAGGAAATAAACAGATAAGTAATAAATAATAATAATAATATTTTTGTTTTTTATGCGCACAGGAAAGGACTGCAGGCCCGCAACATGCTCGTTTACCAGGCTGCTCTGAAACGACAAGTGCCCGTGCTGATTACGTGCGGCGAGAGCAACGACGGGCCGATCACGGAGCCGCGCGTGCAGAGCTTGGTGACGGAGGCGCACTGCGACGTGTACCGCGGCGCGTTCCAAAGCATCATCACGCACAATCACCGGCAATTCTTCTTTTGAATGATTTATTCTACATAGTACGCTACATATGCGCATATTATCCAAAAAACAGCTATTGCAGTTTGTACATTTTTATCACCAAAACTATGCTTGAGACTTGAGCCGTTTACTCTGCCGTCGACTGGACGAGCCCTTTGCCGCCTTTCCCGTGGGCGTGGAAGGGTGCACGGCGACGATCGGGGACGTCGCATCATCCTCGTCCATCGATTCCGACAGAACGAGCACGTCGTCGTCGATGATGTAGCTTGAACTATGTTGGCTTGCCGCCGCCGACGTCGTGGCCGTGGTCGCGGCGGCGATGGCGGTGAGGAGAGGCGACATTTGCTCAGGCTGAGGCTGCTGAGCGCCGCCTTCATCGCTCCTCTCCCCGATCGCCGACCGTTTCCGCCTTGTCCGCTTTGGTGACAAGGGGGGCGAGGACAAGTCCATGGCCCTGATCTCCGAGTCGGCAATGGACGAGACAAAGTCGTCATCGTCGTCGCCATCGGCCATGTGTTTGGGCAACGAGGACGACGAGCCTGAAGGTGCCGACGATGGCTGGGTTTTGATCTCTTCCGCTTGTGGCGGGGGTGACGGAGAGATTGCCGCGGAGAGACTGGGCTTTTTCGACCCGATCTTGGCGCGCGCTTGCTCGATCAGGGCATCAAAGTCCTTCTGGTTTGATCTCACTAAGAAGGAAGGCAACGTTAAGTACCTACAAATAAAAAATAAAAGCAAATACCATAGCGGCTGTTGTTGGCGTCAATATCGTTTTGGTCCAGAGCGCCGCCTCCGCCGCCGCCGCTGCCGCTGCTGCTGCCACCGCCACTGCCACTCCGAGAGGGTCCACTGGGGCTGCGAGGGATGGTGGCGCTGTTGGTCCTCCGTCTGTCTTCCTCTTCGTCGATCTCGCGTACGATCTGGGCCGGCGACTGGGGTTTCAGGCTGTCGCACGACGCGTTGTACCTGAGGATGTACTCGTTCAGCCGCCACACAAGGCTCTGGCGCTCGCCGGTCGTCTTGAGGTTGTAGTCCTTGAGGAACTTGCGCAGCTGAGCGTCCTTGAGGACGTCATAGGCGAGTTTAGCGAGCGGCCTCCGCGGCGCCGTTGCTTTAGCGGAGGACGAGTCGTTGCTCGCTAGCCTGACAATCGTATTGGTCGCGGTGGGAACTGCGGGCGTCGCTGGGGGAGACTTGCGCACAACCACGTGCTTTTTGCAGTCGCTGTCAATGTGGTCGTTGATCGAGGTCAGCTTGACGACGGCCTGGCACATTGGGCACATGACCTCGTCCTTTTCTAGTGGCGTGGGTGCAGGCTCAGACACGGGTACTGGTTCAGCCGCTGGCGACGGTGCCGCTTGTGCTCTCGAGCGCCTTGCGGGTGCTTCCGCGGTTGCCTCGGCTGCGGGTGCCTGTTGTGCACGAACGAGCCGCAGCATCCCTGGGCGCATGGCGGCGTACTGGGCGACGATGCTTTCGACAATGCGGTTGCTCTTGAGCTGTGTGGGCTCAGAGGGCTAATGGATGGGTGGGTTTGAGCAGACGCCACGGCACGACGGGACCATACCTGGCGACATTGAGGACATACGCGCTCGTACTCGAGGGCCCTCCGGATGCACAGGGAGCAAACTGCCACACAGGGGTTAGTCGGTCGGTCGGTCGGTCGCTAGCCCAGCCCTGGTACGTACACGTGTGCGAGCAGCCCACAAACATGACGGGCGCGCCGAAAAAGTCCCTGCAGATCGTGCACCGCATCAACTGGTCCAGCTGGGCACCACTGGCCGTGGGCCAATCGCTCGGATCGGTCACGTCGTCATCCATGTCCATCAGCATCGCCATAGCGGCCTGTTGTGGCTGCTGCTGCAGCGGCTGCTCGTCCATGGTGCTGCTTCGCTGGCCCAGTTGGAACGTGCAGCAACTCGTGTGCGCCCCAAAATGGCGCGCTTTTTTATCCTCCATTTACCCGTGTGCTTGCCCCATGGCGACGGAGTTGCTTGCCCTGAGACGGCTGTTGCGTTCGTTTGGCCCCGAGGATGGTGGCGATGACGATCCCGGGCCTGCTGCCGTGCACGCGTTCTCTGCCCAGCACGCGATCGGCGTCAACCACCTTTGTTTCGTGCCTGGGGGAGGTGGGCAGACAGTGCTTTCCGCCGATGTGTTTGGCCACCTTGCGCTGAGCACCGTGCGGCCGATGGGCCGGCCGGTCCAGGTGGATGTGCTGGCGGGCGCGACGGGGCTGACGGCCGACTGCGTGTTTGGCGTTGCTGCGGCCGGCAACACGGTGGCCACGGCCCGGCACGACGGGTCCGTGCACCTGTACGACTGGACGCAGAGGCGGTGGACCGGCGGGCTCGTGGTCAGCAGGATGCCGCTGGGACCGTGCGATCTCACAGAGACGACGGTCCTCGTGGCCGACGGCGGCGAGACCGACGGCAGGAGCAAGGTTTACGTCGTCGACAGGTACACGAAACAAAACTATTTTATTTTTATTTTTTTACTATTAGGCGGAGCCCTGAGAGTACACCGCTGGTGCTGGACGTAGAGGGATCGGTGACGAGCGTGAGATTCTGCGATGGCTCTGCGCCGCTGGCTCTCGTTGCCACCAAGGAAAAGCTGACGGGGCGGGGTTCGGTCGATGTGCACGACTTGCGCTGCGAGTCAACGTCGCGTTCTCGGGGCGACCTCCACGATCGGCAGAGCTGGACCATTGTCAACACGTCTGACGCGCCCAGTTTCTCCAGCACCAGCACGATCGTCCAGTCGCTCAAGGGGAGCCCACTGGGCGCACCCAAGGTCTTCAACAAGTTCTCCAAGCGGTACGAAGCGCCCTTTGAGGGCCACTACCACAGGGACACGAAAGAGCTCGCGAGCGTCGGGATGGTGACGCCGATCATGGGTGGCACAATGGCATTGACGCGTGGCTGCGATGGCACCTTTAAAGTGTGGGATGTGGTCAGTGGGAGAGGGATACGGACGCTTCATGGGGCCGGGCTGTTTGAAATGTGTGCTCCGTGGGTCTCGCCGAGCGGTCGCTATGTCGTCGACACGGCGACCTCCACTCAGTCCATCTCCCTTTGGAGCACGTTGGGAACGTCGTCCGCTGCCAACACGGCGGCGTTTATTAGAGATCGCCCCCGATTAGGTCCCGTTGTGGACCGGTGCAGCAGGGACGACGGAGGCGCGCCCATTGCCACGGTCCACGACAAGAGCATTTGCAGCGGTGTGGCCATCAACGACTCGATCTCGTGCATCGTTGGCTCTGGTCCCAATGGATCGCTGTGGTATCGGACCCTGCTCGATTGAACTGAGGATAAAAAATAATTAAATTAAATGATTTTTGTTTCGGTTTCCTTTTAAAAAATGCATTCTATCCTTCGGAAACACGGCTGTACATAATTGAATATTGATTGTATGAGAGCAAGGAGATGTGAGTGTGTGAGTGAGGATCGCTGGCGCGGACACAAAAAAACAAAAATAAAAAGAATTGATGTAAAATGTTTGCTTGTTTTTTGGGGGCGCTGAGGCCTACTCGGGGTCAGCGGCCGCCTTGAGCACCGCGTCCTGTCGCGTGTCGAGGATCTGGACGAGCGTCTTGCGGTCGTACGGCTTGAGCAGGTAGTGCGACACGCCTGCGCTTACGGCCTGCTCCCTGTGCTTCTGGTCGTTGTAGCCCGACACGGCGATGATGAAGGCGGGGTCGCTGCGGCCAGTCTTCTCCTCCATGGCGCGGATGCGTCGCGTGGCCTCGAGGCCGTCCATGATGGGCATGTCGATGTCCATCAGCACACAGTCGTACGGTGTCTGGGTCGCCTTGGCCACGGCGTCGGCCCCGTCGGACGCGGTCTCGGTCGCGGCCACAAAGGGCTTGGCGTTGCGCAGCTGGCCCACCATGATCTGCTGGATGATCGGGTTGTCGTCGACGATCAAGATCCGCAGCGTCTTGCGCGGCGCCGGCTGGGAAACCAGCAGGGACGACGAGGAGGACGGGGACGTGGTCGCCGGGGCACTCGAGCGGCGCGGGGGCGTGGGGTCGCTGTCGTCGATCGTGGCGGAGGCCTGGACATGGGCCGTTGCTGAGCTCGTGCCGTTGCCGCTGGCGGAGGCGTTGATCGTGACGGCCACGGGCGGCGAGGTGGGCGGCGTCATGAGCAGGACCGGTCCCCCTTCGATCGACGCCAGTGTCGACGTTGACGATGCTGACGAGGTTGATGTCGACATTGTCGTCGTCGCTTGCGGCGTGACCGCCATTGCGCCCAGGGAGGATGCTCGTGCCATGGCCCTGACCTTGTCCTGCTGCTGTTGCAGGAGCGCCTGGTGCTGCTGCTGAGCGAGCACGATGCGCTCGTACTCTGCGTCGCCGATGGTCTCGCAGGGGATGGCGATCTGGAACTCTGAGCCCTTGCCGAGCTCGCTGCGGACGCTGATGCAGCCGCCGAGCAGCTGGACCATGGTGCGGCTGATGTGCAGTCCCAGGCCGAAGCCCTCTGCCGCGCCGGCCCCGTTGTCGGCCGTGTCAATGTCGAGGACGTTGACCGAGTGGACCTGCGAGAAGCGGCGGAAGAGACGCTGCTGTGCCTCGGGCGACATGCCGATGCCCGTGTCGCGCACGATGACGTAGAGAACGGTGTCGGAGGGGTCGACGTCGGCCAGGATGGTGATGCAGCGGACATCGCACGGGGCCGTGAACTTGATGGCGTTGGACACGAGGTTGACGAGCACCTGGGCGATGCGCTTGGGGTCGCTGCGCAGGCGCATGCCCTTTGGGACGGTGGAGGAGATGTCCATCTTGCAGGCGATGGCGCGCTTGGACAGCTCGGCCGCAAACATCTGCAGCACAGACTGGAACAGCACGGCAACGTCGAACGGGACGCGGTGCACGGCAAGCTTGCCCTCCTTGATGCGCGATGTGTCCAGCACGTCGTCCGTCACGATGATCTGGTGCCGCACGCACGTCTCGATGGCGGCCAGGGTGTCGTCCTGCTCGTCGAGGAGGGCTGCGATGGCGCTGGCACCGGGGCTGGCATTGGTCGCGGTACCAGAGGCATCACCCTGGCTCGTCAGCCGACGCAGCTTGTACAGGTTCTGCCGCAGCAGCTCTGCCGCGCTGACGATGCCGTGCGTCGGGTTGCGCAGCTCGTGGCACACCGTGTCCAACATGCGCTCCTGGTGGATGGCCTGCTGGCGGTGGACGAGGGTGAGGGCATTGCCCAGCAGATGCGACAGGTGCACATAGTCGTCCATGTACTGCTGGTCCCAGTGCCGCCGCGGGTTGACGCCCAGCACGAGCACGTAGCTGGACATGGGCGACGACAGCGAGCGCAGCGCGGGGGGGAACGTCACGGGCAGCACGACGGCGACGTGCGGCGATTCGGGCCACTGGCCGCCGGGCAGCGGCACGGGGACCACATCGTCACCACTGCTGCGATGGCTGGGCTCGTGCACGAGCACGGGGCTGTGTGTGTCCATGGCCTGGAAGAGCGGCCAGTGGCTGGTCGTGCTGCCTGCCTCGGTGCGAGGGACGAGGGCGATGGTGGCACAGTACTCGGCGGGCAGCGAGGCAGAGGCGACGAGGGCAAAGGCCTCTTGCGGTGGTGCTGCTGCTGCCGATGCTGCTTGTCCTGCGGGTGCCGATGTTGGTGCCGGCGAGGCTGCTGTCTCTCCTCCCACCGTCGAGCCCTGTGGAGCGATCAGACGGTACACCAGGGCAAACGTGACATCATGGTTGTGCTCCTGCAGGACCGAGCAGGCCGTCTGGCACACCTCGGCCGCGTCGTTCGCGCTGCTCGTGCGCACCACCAGGTCTTGGGCCAGGCGCTCGTGGCGCTCGTGGAACACCCGTGTCGAGTTGTCGTTGGGCTGGGAGAGCACGCCCAGGCACCTGGCGATAAAATAAACAGATAAATAATAAAACCATAATATTCAATGCACCTTTGCTGCTCGCCGCCGCCGTCGTCATCGTCGTCGCTCATGACCGGCCAGAACGCCCACGAGACGACGCACTCCTCGAGGAACCCGTTGCGGACGATGCTGACGTTGGCCTCCTGCGAGACGGTGCCGCGATGGGTCTCGTAGGCCTGGCGGATGAGCGGGTGCATGTGGGGCCACAGCAGCGGGAACACGGTCGCGGCGGGCCGTCCGAAGGCCGCCGGGTGCCGCTGCCCAATCGTGGAGGAGAAGACGTCGTTGTAGACCACCCTGTGCTCGGGCCCCAGCAGGAGCACGTACGCAACCGGTGCGTGCAGCACCAGCTGGACGGCCGCTCGAAGGGACACGGGCCACTGGCTGGACGGGCCCCCCATCTCGGGCGCGTGTGTGGCCCAGTCGAACTCGCGAAAGAGCTGTCGTGTCGCTGGCGGCGGCGGCGGACCTGCTGTGGAGCGCTGTGCTGATTCGGCTGGACCGGTCGCTGCTTGGGGCTGTGCCGCCGCGGGGTCGGTTGCTGTCCCCGTTGCCGCTGTCCCCGTTGCCGCTGTCCCCGTTGCCGCCGCCGTCGTGGGTGCCGTGGGCCCAGCGCTGATAGACGACGCCGCTGCTGCTGCTGCTGCCGCCGCAGGCACTCTGCTCATTTTTTCCGTTGTCTAAGAAGTGACGTCCTTCGGCGGAATCCAAAAATAGGAACACGAGGAAATTCTCCGTCGAAATGGGCGCGTAACTGATCGAAACGATGTGAAAAAAACGAAGAAGACCCCCCGACATGCCAAAAGATAGGTAGAAAGCAGACAGAAGGGCCTCGGGTGTGTGTGTGTCAAAGTGGTCAATCATTTCTTTGAGTCAAACTTTGACAGAAAGTCCGATTTGTCCGGGCCGAACCGCGCTATGTCGGATAATTCCACCAAATCGCGTGGCAACTTTTTTTAATTTGCGCCTTTCGTTTGAATGGCAGCTTTCACGCGAAACACATGTGCTCATTACGATTTGTTTTGCTTTTCTCACACGACTACAAGTTTCCTTGGAGACGAAGAATGAGGTGAGAGAGTTTTCCGGTGATCAGGTCGAGGAAATCGGAGGCGCCGGGCTTGTTGCTGGGCACGAGTTGGTGCTAGTGAACGCGTGTTAGCCTTCCAGCGACCTCTCTTTTTTTTTTATGGCTTACCAGGTTGAGACCCGCCAGCTGGCCAAGCGGGTCTAGAATAGCGCGCTGGGCATTGGCCGTCAACCCCTCGGGCTTGAACGAGGCGCCTAGACACACACACACAAATTACTTTTCAGCTGATGAACGAGCATACTGGGCCCGGAACGGAACGGCTGCGACGCGTAGTGCACCAGATAAAACTCGGTGTGACGCCAGATCACGTAGACGGTCGTTTCTAGTATGTCTGTTCCGGACTCATTTCGTCAAGACAAAGACAGAAAAAAAAATACCGTACACAAAAGAGTGGAGGCCTGCTTGTGGACCTCGTCGAGCTGGATCCTGAGCGCACGGGCCGCCAGCTGCTGGCGCTGAGCAGGGCCGAGCTCAGGGTAAAAGTCCTCCTTGGCGAGACCGGTCAACCGGTCCACTTCGGCGGGCGGCAGCTCGTCCAAATGCGCGAGGGTGACGTTGATATTACGCTCAATCAGAGTCTGGTGGGCCAGCAAAGCGTTGATCGTCGACGACAGCAGATGGCTCAGTGCTGTCATGCTGGGGGCGCCCGTGGCTAATTTTTTTTTTTTTTTTAGAAAATAAATAACTTATTCATGCGGTACGTTCGGAGGCCTCGTCCAGCGCGAGCGATGGCACAAAGAGCGGCTTGAACTTGGCCAGCTCGGTCGGCGGCGCGAGGTCGATGGCACGACAATAGCTAATGAGGTTGCGGCAGATCTGCACCGAAATCGCTTCGGCCTGTTGGTGGAGGGCAGACGGGTTGTAAATCCCAGGAACGGGCACGAAAAGGGTGGCGGGTACAGTCAGCAGCTCGCTGTCCGCGCTCGTGATCGCCTTGAGATTCTGCAGCCACCTCCGCTGGCCGTACTTGGCCAGGAGTTGGAGGATGAGCTTGGTTGCCTTTGTCGTTGGCACAGATGCCGAGGCGGGCGCCTGGGCGTGGAAGGACGCCGTATGGTAGTAAATCCCAGAGATGTACTGCAACGTCGTGAGAGATGTCAGGGTCGGCGCCCTCCTGTCTTGCAACAGGAGCTCAAACGTCGCGACATTGTGGGCCAAAAACTCGACCACCTAAATCAAACAGGACGATGAATTCAAACTTTTCACAGCCGCGCGCAGCCTTACCTTTGATTTGACAGCGCTGCTGTTGCGCTTGCCGGCGACCAAGCAGAGGAGGAGCTGCAGCACGGGCATAAGCCACGCGTGCATGTTTTGGTACACCTCGGGGTCCGTCGAGACGGGGTCAATGTGGTCGCTAAAATCGCTGCTGCCCTGGAGGATCGGGTTGCGCGAGAGCTCGGCGAGGAGACCTTTGTTGAGCAGCGAGATCGGATCCAGCTGGGCCAGGCGAAGCAAGACACGCATCTTGGCCTCGTACACGTAGAGCTTGTTGGCAAACTCGGGCGAGGAGGCGTAGCTGCGGGGAAGCTGCGCGTCGTGCAGGCTCTTGATAAGGTTGCCAACGTGGGACGTCATGAGCGGGACGAGGATCTCGGTCGACGAGGCACGGGAACCCAGCTGCACGAGGGCGTCGAGCATGGTCAGGGCCAGGGTCTTGAGGACGTCGATCCCGTCGAGGGCGTCGCGCACGATGCGGTCAATGACCTTGTTGGCGTCCTTCTGGACGATGGCGGTGAGGCTGCGCTGGCGAACATCCTCGGTCGTGGGCTCAATGAACCTGAGGTAGTTGAGCAGGATCGTGTACAGATGGCCGCGCAGAGAGAGTCGTCCGGTCGACGACGTCGTCGACGTGCTGATGGCAGACGCGACCGCATCCACGATTGCTATCAGTTGCTCCTCGGGCAGAAGCGGCAGTGTCTGCTCGGAGCTCTCGGCTGCGTTTTGCACGAGGTCCTAAAAGCAGCAATTCGGTTGAATAGTTATAATTACTTGCTTTTGCGGTCGCATACCACGTAGCGACGGCGCTGTCGCAGACGGGTGAAGAGCGTGAGGACGACCGAGGTGAGCGAATCGATAAAGGCATGGTTGGTTTTGCTGCCCGTGATCTTGGGCAGGAGCTCTTGGATCAGCTGCTGCGGAACGTCCTCCTGGGCCTCCCGTGTCAGCAGGTCAAAGCATTCGGTCAGGGTCACGACCACAAACTGCCGCCAGGTCTCAAAGAGCTTGACGTTGGCGTGGAAGAGACGCGACGCCTGGTTTCGCACGACAAGGCGTCGGAGGAACTCGTCGTGTTCTAACCAAAAAACAAAACAAAAAAAAAAAAATAACGTATTCAGATTCCTGTTCTTTTGGGAGCATCCTTACGAATGGTAAATTGGCCAGGCAGCTTGCTCTTGATCAAGAGCACGTCCAAGACGGGACAGCCATGAGAGTCTAGGACGGTGCATGCAGCCTCGTCCAGGCCGCACGATGCGAGCTCGTCGGATTCCATCGGGACCATCGTGGAAAAGTCGAGCTGGTTGAGGAGTTCCAGGACGAGCATGCGCGACTGCTCGGGAACGTCCATGGCATCGTAGTCCTCGCCATTGCTGTTGTAGTCCTCGTTGGTGGTCGCGGCCGGCGTGTCAAAGCCAATGTTGAGCAGTTGCTGCGATTGCTGGCGCAGTCCCTTGAGATACGTCACATGGAGCTCAAGAGCCACCGCGCGAAGCTGCCACGTGCGTGCAAACATGGTCGAGATCACGTGGTCCAAGTTGGGGTCCTGGAGTGAGGTCGGCTTGGGGCCTGCTCGGGGGAAATTATTTTTAAATACCAAAAGGTCGCGCGAGACAAGAGGTTTTTAGTACCGACAGGGAACAGATTGGCGAACTGCTTGACAAAAAACTGCTCATGGCGACGCAAATACGACATGGTCGGCCCGGACGTGTCGGCTTTCTCGCATAGGCGGAAGATGAGTTCATAGCAGCGCTCGGCCAAGGCAGGGAACTATTTTTTTTTTTTAAAAAAAAAAAAAGA
>Ga0302230_10001886_pt1 | contig 13016 bp, 8 predicted proteins | sample II_Palsa_N2_1_FD_193523 | JGI IMG/M metagenome (GOLD analysis project Ga0302230, IMG submission 193523) | Peat permafrost microbial communities from Stordalen Mire near Abisko, Sweden - II_Palsa_N2_1 | ecosystem: Environmental > Terrestrial > Soil > Palsa > Peat permafrost | place: Sweden... | reverse complement strand
TGCTGGAATACCAGGTCGACCAGCCGATAAGTCGACAAGCGCTGCGGCGGCAAAATCAGCCCGTAGGCGGATAAATCCTCCAGCACGATTTTTTCCTTCGCCGCCAGCGGATGATCGAGCGGCATGATCAGCATCGGATCGTAGTGATGCACTGGCTCCCATGCGATGTCGTTGGGCACGTCGAGCATCGAGCCCACCGCGAAGTCGGCGTCGTCGGCACGCAGCATCGCCAGACCGTCCTTGCCGGTGACATTGGCCAGCTGCAGATGCACGGCGGGATAGCGGTCACGATAGCGGCGCACCAGCTCGGGCAGCAGGTACTGGATGGTCGAGGTGCCGGCAGCGATGGTCAGGCGACCGCCCTGCAGTCCTTTCACCCGCGCCTGGAAATCGCGATCCAGCGTCTCCCAGCCTTCAACCAAAGGTCGCGCCAGCTCATACAAGGCTTCGCCGGCGTCGGTGAGGTTGATGCGGCGGCGGCGACGCTCGACCAGGCTCGCACCGAGTTCACGTTCCAACGCCTGTAATTGAAGCGTGATGGTTGGCTGTGAGAGGTAGAGCGACTCGGCTGCGCGGGTCAGCGAACCCAGTTTCACCATGGCGACAAAGGCTTTCAGCTGCTTGTGACGGTTGCCCTTGTAATAGAAGCGTTCTGCGCCTTGCTCCTTGATGGACTCGCCATGACTGGCTTTTTTAACCATCCGCTTGCGTACGGTTTTTGCTTCATTCATGGCTTTCTCGGTCCTTTTCATGACGCCCTTTCAATACGTTAGCGAATGTATTAATAAAATCAATACTTGTGATTGAAACATTCACTTTGTCAAATACTGATCTTTAGCCTAGCTTGAACTTCTCACGAAACGGAGTGCGGTCATGGCAGTACCCAAAGAAAAAGTCGATACCAGCGGCATCGAGATCCACGCCAACTGGGCCGGTTACGAAAGTGTATTGACCCCCGCCGCGCTGGCGTTCCTGACCCAGCTGCATCGCGGCTTCAACGCCCGCCGTCAGGCGCTCCTGCTGTCCCGCCGCGAGCGCCAGGCTGGCTACGACGCCGGTGGTCTGCCGAATTTTCGCGAGGACACCAAGACGATCCGCGACAGCGACTGGCGCGTCGCGCCGATCCCTGCCGCACTGCAGGATCGCCGCGTCGAGATCACCGGTCCGGTCGAGCGCAAGATGATCATCAATGCGCTGAACTCGGGCGCCAAGGTGTTCATGGCCGACTTCGAGGATTCCTCGTCGCCCACCTTCGCCAACCAGCTGGTCGGCCAGATCAATCTGCGCGACGCGATCAACGGCACGATCGAGTTCACCTCACCCGAAGGCAAGCAGTACAAGGTCAATGACAAGCCTGCCGTGCTGGTTGTCCGCCCACGGGGCTGGCATCTGCCGGAACGTCACGTCAGGGTCGACGGCGAAATCATGGCAGGCGCACTGGTCGATTTCGGCCTGTACGTTTTCCATAACGCCCACGTGCTGCACAAGCGCGATCTTGGTCCGTATTTCTACCTGCCCAAGCTCGAAGCCATGGAAGAGGCCGCGCTATGGGAGGACGTGATGGCCCTGGCCGAGGCCGAGTTGAACCTGCCGACCGGCACGATGAAAGCCACCGTGCTGATCGAGACGCTGCCGGCGGTGTTCCAGATGGACGAGATCCTGCACGCGCTGCGTGATCGCATCGTCGGCCTGAATTGCGGCCGCTGGGATTACATCTTTTCGTACCTGAAAACGCTGCGTGGCCATCGCGATCGGCTGCTGCCGGAGCGCGGCCAGGTGTTGATGACGGTGCCGTTCCTGAAAAATTATTCGGAGTTGCTGATCAAAACCTGCCACCGCCGCGGCGCGTTCGCGATGGGCGGCATGGCGGCGCAGATTCCGATCAAGGGTGACGATGCCGCCAACGAGGCCGCGATGACCAAGGTGCGCGCCGACAAGCTGCGCGAGGTGAAAGCTGGCCACGACGGCACCTGGGTCGCGCATCCGGCCCTGGTGGCTGTCGCCCAGGAAATTTTCGATGAGCATATGCCGTCGCCAAACCAGCTCGATGTGCTGCGCAGCGACGTCAACGTGGTCCGCGATCAGCTGATCGAGCCGTGCCTGGGCACCATCAGCCGTGACGGTTTCGAGAACAACATCGAAGTCTGCCTGCGCTACACCGCGGCCTGGATGGATGGCCTCGGCTGCGTACCGATCCACAATCTGATGGAAGACGCGGCAACCGCCGAAATCGCCCGCGCCCAGCTGTGGCAATGGCTGCATCACGGCGGCCTGGAGTTTCCCGACCACGCGCCGATCGACTTCGCGCTTTTCGATCAGATCCTTGCTGCCCATACGCATCGCGTCGGCGAAAGCGATTTGCCCGGCGCCTCCCATGCCGCCGCCGCCGCCGCACTGATTTCCACCCTGACGCATGCCGACCAACTCGGCGATTTCCTCACCCTGCCCGCCTACGAACAGCTCGCCTGAGCCATTTCGTCTTTATTTTTGTCTGGAGCATGTCATGAGCAACAAACTGCCAACCGCTGAACAGATCACGCAGGACTGGAAAACCAATCCCCGCTGGGCCGGCATCGAGCGCAACTATTCCGCTGAAGACGTCGTGCGCCTGCGCGGCACCATCGGCGTCGAGCATACGCTGGCCCTCCGCGGCGCTGAGCGCCTGTGGACGTCGCTGCACAAGGAAGATTTCGTCAACGCGCTCGGTGCGCTGACCGGCAATCAGGCCATGCAGCAGGTGAAGGCTGGCCTGAAGGCGATCTACCTCAGCGGCTGGCAGGTCGCAGCCGATGCCAACGTCGCCGGCGAGATGTATCCCGACCAGTCGCTGTACCCGGCCAACTCGGTGCCACTGGTGGTCAAGAAGATCAACAACACCCTGCTGCGCGCCGACCAGTTGCACCACGCCGAAGGCAATGACGACACCGACTGGCTGGTGCCGATCGTGGCCGATGCCGAAGCCGGCTTCGGCGGTGTACTGAATGCGTTCGAGCTGATGAAGTCGATGATCGAAGCCGGCGCCGCCGGCGTGCACTTCGAAGACCAGCTGGCCTCGGTGAAGAAATGCGGCCACATGGGCGGCAAGGTGCTGGTGCCGACCCGCGAGGCCGTCGACAAGCTCAATGCCGCGCGTCTGGCTGCCGACGTCTGCGGCGTGCCGACCCTGCTGGTCGCCCGTACCGATGCCGATGCCGCTGACTTGCTGACTTCCGACGTTGATGCCAACGACAAGGACTTCATCACCGGCGAGCGCACGGTCGAAGGTTTCTACCGCGTGCGTCCCGGCCTCGACCAAGCGATCAGCCGCGGTCTGGCTTATGCCCCTTACGCCGACTTGATCTGGTGCGAAACCAGCAAGCCGACGCTGGACGACGCGCGCAAGTTCGCCGAGGCAATCCACGCCAAATTCCCGGGCAAGATGCTGGCCTATAACTGTTCCCCAAGCTTCAACTGGAAGAAGAATCTGGACGACGTCACCATCGCCAATTTCCAGAAGGAACTAGGCAAGATGGGCTACAAGTTCCAGTTCATCACCCTGGCTGGCTTTCACAGCCTCAACTACGGCATGTTCGATCTGGCGCACGGCTACGCGCGCCGCCAGATGAGCGCCTTCGTCGAGCTGCAGGAGAAGGAATTCGCCGCCGCCGAGCGCGGCTTCACCGCCGTGAAGCATCAGCGCGAAGTCGGCACCGGCTACTTCGATCAGGTGACCCAGGCGATCCAGCAGGGCCAGTCGTCGACTACGGCACTGACCGGCTCGACCGAGGAGTCGCAGTTCCACCACGCCGCCTGATTGATTGCGCTGTGCGAAAACGCCCGCTGAGAAGCGGGCGTTTTCGTATGGCCATCCAACCCTCTCTTCGACTAAACGACTATTGGGCCGGCCGATCTAAAGAAAGGAATAGCTGAATCCGAGATCGAAGCGCACTGAATTGTCACGGATACCGGGCAACTGACTGGATATTGGCTGCGCCGCTGAAACATCAATGTTGTAATGCTTGCCATCGGAAAGCCGCAGCCCGAGCGCCACCGTGCCAAGGTGCCCCTCCGATGCGGTGTCACCGTTGGCAAACGCACGCGCGTATTGCGCCAACAGATACGGCGTCAGCGACGTGAGCCAATGCTGTGTCACGCCGAACCGGCGATTGATCTCGTAACCAGCACCCCAGCCATAATCACCGCTAAGAATGCCCGGATCGTAAGCCAGGCCATAGCGTGGGCCACCAAAGGCAATCTGTTCGCCCGAGGCGAGACGATCGCGACTGTACTGCCCCGAAAATGAAAGCACCGAGCCGAAGTGATCGGGCCATTGCGTACTCATCGTGGCATCGACATTGAATCGAGTGAAAGCGGTATCCGGCAGCTCGCCGGGAAATGCGCCCGGCACATTACTCGACACGTTCGCTGACGCACCGAACGCGTTGAATCCGTGCGCTATGCCGACGGTAACCGTGCGAACTGTCTGCGCGCTGCTCGCGCGCCAGTCCAGCCCCAGGGTAGCCACATGCAAATCACTGTCTGATGAAAGCTGCGCGCCGTTATCCAGATTGAGATAGTGATCGGATTGCCGGGCCGAGTAGATACCTGCGCTGGCCACCAAGGTTTGGCTGTTGTCCAGCAACACGGCATCACGCAACGATGCTCCCACCCGGTTCTGATCGACCCGGTGCTCCAGCCCCGCTGGCAGTTCCTGATCAGTGTCGGGGTTGCCGCGATAATTCGATCCATCCAGCCGCCAGCTCCAGCCACGACTGCCTAACGGCTGCGTCCACGAGCCTGCCAGATAATGTTCGGAACCTTGGCCATTGGGATAAAGCGTTGACAGCGTTACCTGCTCGCCGAGCGGCGTCAGCCCGTTGAGGGTGACATTGATCAGACCTCGCACACCGGGATGATTGACGTCGACGCCTCCGGTCACAGCGACGCGCCGACGCGTCACTTTCAACTGCAGCTCTGCCGCACCATCGGTGGTCGTAGGCGGCGGTACATTGGCTGTCACCACAACGCCGGGAAGCTGTCCCATCAACTGCGTATAACGCTCGAAGGTTGCCTGGCGTAACGGCCGATCGGCCTGGATATGCTTGGCCAGTCCGCGCAAGCGATGCTCCATATTGCCGGCATCGCCTGTCAGCTGGACACGGGCGACATAACCTTCGACGGCAATCACTTTCACCACACCATTGGCAAAATTTTGGGTAGGTATATAGCAAAACGAAAGCGCATAACCCGATTTACGGTAACGCGCTGTACACCGGTCGGCCTTGGCCAGCACATCGGCCACCGTAACCTCGTGGCCGATCAGCGTATGAAAGTCGTCAGCCACAACGCGAAACGGCAACGCATGCATGTCCGCCAATTCAATCCGGCGCGGCGTCAGCTTCATGCCAAGCAGGGCTTCAAGGGCGGGATTCCGATGCGTCGAGAAACTGGAACTCACCTTGGCGTGAGACGGTAACGGCGGCGTCATCGGCAAGACCTGCAATGGATTGGCCGATGGCAGCCGCGTCTGCGCCTGTGCACTTATCGACAGCATCATCAGCACGACAATCTGCGCGATCTTGTTCAAGCCAAACCCCTTTGCGAGGCACGTGGGAAGAACGGAGCCCTTTTACGGACTCCGTCATGTTTCTAACGTGAGGTCATTCAATCAATCCAATCAATCGGACTTGTGACCGAGAATCCCCGTACCGAGCAATCCACCCGAAGTGCTGCTCGTCGTATTCCCAAGGTTGCCGCTGGTCAAATTGGCTACCCCGTTGACTACGTTGCTAAGTCCTTGCGTCAGTGGCTGCAATGGACCGTTATTCGCAGCGGTCACGCCGCTTCCGACCGCGGCCACACCACTGCCCACCTGGCCAACTATCGCTCCAACGGGTGTGGTAACCGACGACAACGGACCGGTACCCAGACTGGCAACCACTTGGCCAACACCGTTGACCGTGGCACCGAGACCCGTCACACCTCCTGCCACGCCACCGACCGTCACGCCAACCGGATTGGCGATGGCGCCGCTCTGCCCCAGGCCAGCCGTAACGCCGCCACCGATAGTCGCGAGCGAACCCCCGAGCGTCGTAACCGTAGCTCCGAGCGCGGATGTGGTGCCATTGCCAAGCCCGGGAACCGATTGCGAAGAAATCCCATTACCGATCCCGGCAACCAGAACACCACCGCCGACAGTGGCATTGCCGGCCAAGGTCGATACACCGGCAACGAGGTTTCCGCCACCAATTTGACCACCCGATTGCTGACCCAGGCCGGCTACCGTGGTGAGTACGCTGCTCAGCGGCTGGGTAAGCGCGTTGCCATACCCGGAAGCCAGCCCCGCACCGAGCACAGTGCCAAGATTGTCGACGCCTTGGCCAACGACCGAGACACCATCGCCTACTGCGGAGGTGATTGGCTGGATCGGCGATCCCTGAAATGCGCCTACCGTGCCCACAGTCTGACCAAGCTCGTTCACTGCCTGACCAGCCGCATTGACGACATTGCCTGCGCTATCGAGCGTCACTCCCACAGGGTTGGCGATATTGCCTGTCTGACCGATACCTGATGTGACCCCGTTGCCCAAGCTCGATATGGCCTGACCGACATCCGTCACCACCTTGCTGAGATCCGCTGTGGTCGGAGTGTCGCCGCCCAGCAGCGTCTGGTTTGGCAATTGCGAAGCGATGGTTCCGACCGCACTGCCAACGTCACTGACCGTATTGCCTGCAGCGGTGCCGATCGCGCCGAGCAGATTGACAGGGACCACGGTGCCGTCACCGCCCGTTCCACCGCCGCCGGTACCGCCACCTCCGGTTCCACCGCCGCTGCTACCGCCGCCGCCCGTTCCACCGCCACTGCTACCTCCGCTTCCATCGCCGCCGCCGCTGCCGCTGCCGCTGCCTCCGGTTCCGCCGCCGCTGCTACCGCTTCCTCCGGTTCCGCTGCTACCTCCGGCTCCACTCCCATCTCCCGAACTCCCGCTAGCGGCACCACCCGGGCTGACTGTGCTCGAACTATTGGAGTGATGAGTCGAACCCGAACCGCTGCAAGCACTCAACGAGACTGCCACAGCCGCCATGCAGGTAACCAGAATGCTCGAACGCAATACACTGAGACGCAACGCCGTACGCATGTCCAACCTCCGGGAAGCACGCTGCTTCCATCATGAATCGTGGTGATTCAACCGATTTATTCCACTGATTCAAATGACTGTAAGGTTTGCAGTGAAATCTTCGGACTTCGTCGATTTTTCGCGCAACTTGTCGCTATCTTCTTCCAGTAACAAATTCGTAAAGTGTGACGTAGATCACATAATCAATAATCACAAAATCTACACATGGTGCAGATTGTTTAAGCGCAATTACCTGTTTTTACTTGTTTTAAGCATAAAAACCCATCGTAAAAATCCACTGCGCAGAATTTGCCCCGATTGAGGCGCCGGAATTTTGTTGCAGCAAGCTTTGAGATGCGCCGGGTACCGGCTCTGATCAGGGCCATTCGGTAGGCGCAGCAGGCGGATCAAACCGCGAACTCTGTCCCCGACACGCTTCCATCCATGATTGATTTGGTGGTGGCAATGACGAGGATGTATTCCATCAGACCGCACCCGGAGCGAGCCTGTTTCGGTCGTCGGCTAAGCGATAGCGGCGGTTGGGGGCGAGCAGACCAAGGCGATCACCGTCCATCCAGCCTTCGGCTCAAGCTCGCGTTTGGTCGAAGCAACCTGCAAGGCGCCTCTCTCGTCCACGCCGAACATAAGCACGGTGTGTGAGCCGTACTGCTCGATGAAGTGTGGCCAATCAAACGTGGCGCTGAGCTTGGTTGACTTGACCCGCCAGCCTTGATCGAGCATCTCAGCGAAGCGGCCGTGCGTCATCTGCTCGTCGAACAATGGCGGTGCCAGCAAACTGCCGGGCAACGCTGCACGGTCGGTGTTTTCCTGCGGGCTCAGATTGCGCAGCCGGTAGATTTTCTGACGGCCGAACTCCTGCCGGTAATGCACGCAGGCCAGCGAGTTGCGCTCGCGATGGGTCGACATGGCCAGCAACCGGCCAATACCGGTGAGATCGAGATTACGTTCCGCGTGGGTCGATGCCGGGTTGCCGTAGAAGGTTGTCAGCCCATCCATGCGCGCCTTGCGGATCTGGTTCCAGTCGTCGTCGGCCAGCACCACGCGAAAGCCGGCTTCGGCCAGCGCCGTGCCGATGGTTCGCGCCACGTGATCCGAGCCAAAAATCAGCACACCGCGCGGCTCCGGCTCGGCGACTTTCAGCCACAGCGCCAGCGGTCGTGCCGTGGCACTTTGCAACACCACGGTGCCGATGATCAGAGTGAACACCAGCGGCACCAGCGCATCGCCGCCGGCCACGCCCAGCGCATTCAGACGCAGCGCAAACAGCGCCGATACCGACGCCGCCACGATGCCACGCGGCGCGATCCAGCCGATCAGGGCGCGCTCGCGCCAGTTCAGTCCGCTACCTAAGCTCGACAAGGCGACCGATATCGGTCGCACAACCAGCTGTGCGATGACAAACAGCGCGATGCCGGCACCGAGCATGCCCGGCGGCAACGGCCAGTGCAGCCGAGCGGCCAGCAAGATGAAAAGCACCGACACCAGCACCGTCGTCAGGTTTTCCTTGAAATCGAGAATGTCATCGATATGCACGCCGCGCGCGTTGCCCAGCGCGATGCCCATGATGGTTACCGCCAGCAAGCCCGACTCGTGCGTGATCACATTGGACAGGCTGAAAGCCAGCAGCACGGATGCCAGCATGGCAAAGTTCTGCAGGTATTCGGGGATCATCTGCCTGCGCAGCAAAAACGCCATCACGAACGCGGCCAGCGCGCCGATGACGATGCCGCAACCGATCGTGGCGAGAAAAATGCCGATGGTATGGCCCTCCTGCCGCGACACGATCGCCTCGTAGATCAACACGGCGAACAACGCGCCCAGCGGATCGATCACGATGCCTTCCCACCGCAAGGTGTTGCCGATGCGTGCGTTCGGCCGCACCGTCCGCAACATCGGTGCAATCACCGTCGGCCCGGTCACGCAGGCCAGCGCGCCAAACAGCAGCGCGATCGACCAGCTCAGGCCGGCCACGATATGCGCCGCCAGTGCCAGCAGCAGCAATGCGGTCACCGCGCCGTAACTGACCAGTCCGCGCACCACATGGCCGATGCCGGGAAGCTCGTGGAAGCGCAGGCTCAGGCTGCCCTCGAACAGGATCAGCGCCACTGCCAGGGATACGACCGGGAACAGCAGGCTGCCCAACAGCTTGTCCGGATTTACCAGGCCCGTGACCGGCCCCAGCAGAATGCCGGCCAGCAGGAGAAACAGGATCGCCGGCAGCTTTACCCGCCACGCCAGCCACTGCGCCAGAAAGCCGATCATCAGCATGCCGGCAAGCATCAGGCCGAGCTCGATAGTCATTCATGGTCCTTGAATAGGCAGCGAGGGCCTATCGGAGCATGCACCGATGGATGCGTCCAGTGAACGGCAACGGTAGACCGCATCAGGCGATGAAACTAGAACCGCCGGTACTGCAATGCCTCGGCCAGATGTTCGCGTTCGAGCAGAGCCACACCACCGTCAAGATCGGCGATGGTGCGCGCGACTCGCAGTACGCGGTGATAGGCGCGTGCCGACAGGCCGAGTTTTTCCAGTGCCGCTTCAAACCAGCGCCGCTCCGCCGGACCCAGCGCGCAGTCGCGCTCCAACTCACGCGTGGTGATTTCCGCGTTCGGGCGACCCGCCCGCATCAATGACTGCCGTCGCGCCTTGAACACGCGCTCTCGCACGGTGGCGGAATCCTCGTCCTGCGGATTCCGCGGGCCACCAAGATCGGCCAGGGGAACTTGCGGTACCTCCACGCAGATATCGATACGATCGAGCAGGGGACCGGAAATGCGCGAGCGGTAGCGCAGGATCTGATCGGGTGTGCAGTGACAGCGCTGACGCGGATCGCCAATGTAACCGCAGGGGCATGGGTTCATCGCCGCAACCAGCTGGAACTGCGCGGGAAACGTCGACTGCCTTGCCGCGCGGGAGATCACGATATGACCAGACTCCATCGGCTCGCGCAGTACCTCCAGTACATGCCGACTGAACTCCGGCAGCTCGTCGAGAAACAGCACGCCGTTGTGCGCCAGCGAAATTTCGCCCGGCCGCGGATACGAGCCGCCGCCAACCAGGGCGACCGCCGAAGCCGTGTGATGCGGCGCCCGAAACGGGCGACGACGCCACTGCACCAGATCGGTCTGCTGCCCGGCCACGGACAGCACCGCGCAGGTTTCCAGCGCTTCGGATTCCGACAACGGCGGCAGGATGCCCGGCAGGCGTTCGGCCAACATGGTTTTGCCTGTGCCGGGCGGGCCGATCAGTAAAAGATGATGGCCGCCGACGGCGGTGATCTCCAACGCACGGCGCGCCTGTTGCTGGCCACGCACGTCAATCAGATCCGGACCATCGTAGGCGCCGCCATCGCTCGGCGTGCCGATCGGCGCCGACAACTCCAACGCGCCGCGCAGCCAGCCGCAAACTTCGGCTAGGGTGTCGGCAACCAGCACATCCACATCGGGCACCAGCGCTGCTTCGGGAGCGTTCTCTCGCGGTACCACCACGCGACGACCACGCGACCGCGCTCGCAACAGAGCCGGTAGCACGCCCGAAACGCTGCGCAATGCACCGGTCAGTGCCAGCTCGCCGAGAAACTCGCAGTCATCCAGCTTCTCGCGCGGCACCTGTCCACTGGCCGCCAGGATGCCCAGCGCAATGGCCAGATCGAAACGGCCACCGTCCTTGGGCAGTTCAGCCGGTGCGAGGTTTACTGTGACGCGACGATTGGGGTAGTCGAATGCCGTGTTCTGGATGGCCACTCGCACGCGATCACGCGCTTCGCGCACCGCCGCTTCAGGCAGGCCAACGATATTGGTGGATGGCAGACCGCCGGAGAGGTGCACTTCCACCATCACCTGCGGCGCAGAAATACCTTCCTGAGCACGGCTGAGCGTAACGGCAAGACTCATGCGACCAAGCTCATGCGACGAGGCGTCGTCGGCACCGTGGTGAGCCGCTCATGGTTACCGACATCGAGCGACTCCAGCAGCAGTACAAAAAACTAACCGCCCCCGATCGTTCTCGGGGTGAGGGTGACGGATCGGGGGCGGCTCCCGGGAGATTGGCTGTGGCTAATTCCCGCGGGCAGTAACGGCAGCCTCAAGCTCGGCCACACGTCGCTCCAATTCGTCGACCTTTGCGCGGGTGCGTGCCAGCACCTGACTCTGGACATCGAATTCTTCGCGGGTGACCAGATCGAGGCGGCGCAGTCCCTGCGCCAAAACATCTTGGAAGTTAGCCCGCAAATCCTGTTGCGCATCAGCCAATCCTGGCGGTACCAACGACACAAGTCGCGAGGCAATCTTGTCGATAACCTGCTTATCCATCATGGATAGCGCCTCAAGCTCGTCGGGATCAATCTTAGGTGAAGGGAAATCGGGTCTGCCATCGGGTTGCTCCGCCAGAAACTGTAAGGATTGTCCTACACGCATCGTTATCCACGCGACAATGCACGGCGCGGCAGGCAGAATGGATTGTCGCATCCAGCCCTCGCCGATGGTTTGGGCCGATTGTTTTTGCACTAATTGCACCTGACGGGAAAACACCATGAAACTGGTCGTGGCGATCATCAAGCCGTTCAAGCTGGACGACGTGCGCGAAGCGCTGGCCGAGGTCGGCGTACAGGGCGTGACGGTTTCGGAAGTCAAGGGCTTCGGCCGCCAGAAAGGCCACACCGAGCTCTATCGGGGTGCCGAGTACGTGGTCGACTTCCTGCCGAAGATCAAGATGGAGCTTGCGATTCCCGATGACCAGCTCGAGCGCGTGCTCGAAGCGATCCAGCATTCCGCCAGCACAGGCAAGGTCGGTGACGGCAAGATCTTCGTGACAGCACTGGAACAGGTTATCCGCATCCGCACCGGCGAAATGGATCTCGACGCGCTTTGAACCAGGGCGGTCCAGTCGACCCGACGAAAGCGCTCCGTCCGCAAGAAACTTCACCGTGCAAATAAATCCAGCCGCCGCGGCAGCCCGCGCCGGCTCTGGCCCCACGCGACTTATCCCCAGAACCATCCACAACTTGTTGGGTTGACCCTGCCTCCAGCACCCGATATGTTGTGTCCGTCGGTGCTCGACCAGACGTGATCGTCGGTCGGGCTTAAAAGGGAATTCGGTGTAAATCCGGAACTGCCCCGCAGCGGTAAAGCGGAAACGAACGCCTCCACATGCACTGGCCCTCCGCGGCTGGGAAGCGAAGGCAAGTAGGCGGATCGCAAGATCCACGTCCGCAAGTCCGAAGACCTGCCGGCACATCGGGGCGAACGTGCCCCGGTGCGTAGTGACGGCTTCCGTGGGGAGGCAACGTCCGCAGAGTGGGGCCGTGTGCGCCTGCCCTGTGAGCCGTCCACGTTGCTGCCACTTCAGGCCCTGCCCGCGGGAGCAGGTGTTTGACTTTTCATGCTCGGAGCCACCGCCATGCAACCTCTCGAAAACGCTGTCAGCGAGCGCACCGTCGCCCGCGTCGATGCCTTTAACGTTCCTGTCGGCGAAGCATCGGTCGCCGAACCGGTCATCGTCGAACACGCTGCACCAGCAACCGCCGACGAAGCGTTCGCGCTGACGCCGCCCCACAACCCCGGCCAGATGCGCGTCACCAAACGCAACGGCGGCCAGGAAATCGTCGACGTCAACAAGATCGTGCGCGCGGTGACCCGCAGCGCCGAAGGCCTGCACGGCGTCGATCCACTGCGCGTGGCGCTGAAAACCATTGGCGGCCTTTATGACGGCGCCACCACGCAGGAGCTCGACCAGCTGTCGATCCGCACGGCCGCCGCACTGACAGCCGAGGAACCCGAATACGGCCAGCTCGCCGCACGTCTGCTCGGCGCCTACATCGACAAGGAAGTGAGCGGCCAGGAGATCCAGAGCTTCTCGCAGTCGATCGTGCGCGGTGCCGAACTGGGTATCCTCAACG
>Ga0302230_10001885_pt1 | contig 13025 bp, 16 predicted proteins | sample II_Palsa_N2_1_FD_193523 | JGI IMG/M metagenome (GOLD analysis project Ga0302230, IMG submission 193523) | Peat permafrost microbial communities from Stordalen Mire near Abisko, Sweden - II_Palsa_N2_1 | ecosystem: Environmental > Terrestrial > Soil > Palsa > Peat permafrost | place: Sweden... | reverse complement strand
CGTTTTTTTTTTTTTTTCCTTTCGCTTTTCTTGCAGTTCCCGAAACAGAACCCAAGGAGGGAGACTTGTTGCACAAGGGCGGCAGGCAGGCAGGCAACCGGAGCCGCAACCACAACCAAGCTCGCGAGAGGCAGGGTAAACGGAAGGAGAATAATAAATACACACGGAGGAGGAGGAGGACGAGGAACATGGCCAGCAGCACCAACAGCAGCAGTGGCATCACCACCACCACAACAACAGCGCCGAAAAAAACAATAGCGACGACGCTGTCCATGCCGAGCACGTCGTTCGGGCGCCCCGGCAGGGACCACACGAGCGTGCCCATTCGTCTGGAGGACGAGGACGACGAGGAGGGCGAGGAGGTCAACATCAATGGCGGCTATGAGGGGTACCAGCAGCCGCAACAAAGGAGAAGGACCACAACATCCGCCAATGCCTCGGCCGCCATGCGGTCCAGTCCCAGGAGGACCAGCCTGAGCACGAGCAGGAGGCGGGCCCCACCGATCACGACCACGACGAGCACCGCGGACGGCGTCGCCAGCGACGGCCGGGGCGGCGAGGGCGCCTACAACCGGTTTGACGGCGAGGACGGATTAAACCACGACCACTATTATGAAGAAGAGGAGGAGGACGACGACGACGACGACGATGACGACGACGATGACGACGACGACGACAGCGAGGGCCGCGGACGGTCAAATAAACACACCCTGTCGAACGCGACCCTGCTCATGAGCGTGCGCGCGGTCCACACGCTGCTGCGAATTTTTTTCCTGACGGCTGTGGCTCTCATCGCGTCGCTGAGCGTGGCGGCGATGATCGTGGTCACGCAGGACCTGAACCAGGGCAACCAAAACGGTCTCAGCGTAAACTTCACGGCCATCTCCCTGTACGGCATCGAAACGGGCACGGCCGACTGCCTCGCCATGCTCGCCTGGCCCAACAATGCGACCGTCCTCCGGGCTGCCGCCGCAGACCTCGATCGTGCCAAACAGGTCTTCACCGAGCTGCTGCCCGCCGTACGCAGCGGCAACAACTACCTCGGGCTCACGTCGCCTCTCCTCAACGAGGACATTATTGCTGCTCTCGAGAGCCTCAACGGCCCCACGACCGCCAATTTCCTCAACGCCATCAGCACGATCCAGACGGCCGTCCTCGTCGACGGCGCCGAGACCGTCTTTGCGGAAAACATTACTGCCGCCATCCAGGTCATCCTCACCGAGCAGAAGACGGTCGTGAGCGTGCTCGAGGATATCAATGTAACCATGAAGAAGGAGGCGCAAAACCAGACGACGTGGGCCAAGGCGCAGCAGTTTGCGTTCATGTCGGTCATCCTCGGCGCCCTGCTCTTCCTCGCTGTGTTTGTGTACATACCGCTGGAGCGTCGCATCAAGCGCCTGGTGGACGCGCTCGTCGTCAACAACTCGGACATCACCCGCTTTGCCAACAACCTCAACATCCTCACGCAGCTCAGCCCCCACGGCATTTTCCGCGTCGACCGCGGCGGCCACCTGACCTATGTCAACGACCGCTGGCGCAACATTGTCGGCTACAGCACGATGACGCCGCTCAAGGACCTCGACAGCTGGATGACGCGCATCCACAAGGACGACCGCGCGGGCGTGGACCAGGCGTGGACCGACATGATCTCCAACCCGTCGCAGAGCGTCTCGTTCGAGTTTCGCGTGCTCAGGCCCCGGATCGTCCTCCCCGAGCCCGTCGAGCAGGCGGCCAACGGCGACGATGATGACGACTATTACCGAGACGAGGACGAGGAGGACGACGGCGACGTCTACGGCAACCACCGCCTCAACGGCCGCAGCCCGGTTGGCGGGGTTGAGCTGAGGCCGCGCAAGATCAGGCCCGTGCCGCTGGCGTCGCCGGTCGACCCCAACAACAGCGACTACGAGATCCGGTGGATACTCTTCCAGTGCCAGCCCGAGGTGACCGTGACCGAGTACCCTACCCAGACCACGCGCATCCACAGTGTCGTGGGCTCGCTGGCCGACGTCACTGATCAGCGCAAGCTCGAGAAGGAGAAGATGGACGCACTCGCCCTGGCGGCGTCCCAGGCCGAGGAGCACCGGGCCGAGCAGGCCCGCTTTGTCGACATTATCTGCCACGAGATCCGCAACCCCCTCAACGGCATCGTCAACAGCGCCGACGTCCTCCGCGCCGTCCACCACAAGGTGCGCTCGTCCATCAGCGCCCTGCACAACTACAGGCGGTCCATCACCGCCGAGGAGGCCAAGGTGCTCTACCAAAACCTCGAGGACACGCAAGACCTGTGGGACGCGATGGAGCTCTGCGTCAACCACCAGCGGCGCATCACAGAGGACGTCCTCCAGGTCTCGCGGCTACGGGTCGGGCGCTTCAGCATCGTGACCTGCCCCATGTCGCTCCACAGCACGGTCGACACCGTCGTCCGCATGTTCCAGGCCGAGGCCACGGCCAACGGGATTGCCCTCATCAGCAGGTACCTGCCCTCGTGCGAGCGCGTACCCCGCGTCAAGTGCGACCCGCAGCGCCTCGTCCAGGTCCTCATCAACCTCGTCGGCAACGCGATCAAGTTTACCAAGGAGACCCTCCTGCGCACCGTCACGGTCGAGGTGGACGTGGACGGCCTTGTCCCCAGCGTGGGCCAGCTTGCACAGATCGTCTTCCGCGTGAGCGACACGGGGATCGGGCTCAGCGAGGACGAGCGCGCCAAGCTCTTTGTCCCCTTTGGCCAGGCAAACGTCAAGACATACAGCAAGTATGGCGGCTCGGGCATGGGCCTGTTCATCTCCAAGGCGCTCCTAGACCTCATGGGCGGCACGATCAGGGTCGACAGCAAGGAGGGGCAAGGCTGCACCTTTACTGTCGTCGTCCCCTGCGAGCGTCTCGCCGACTCGACCACCCTCGGCGAGCTCCGTCTCAACCTGGACCCCAACTCTGCCGCTCGTGTTGGCGCCAGCAGCCCCGGAACGCCCACGACGTCGATGGGGCAGCCCTCGCATCAAGGTACGCCCGTCCGCTCCCCACCCCTGCTCGCGGTGCCCCTGCCCATGACCCCGGCCGCGGCGTCTGTGGCGGCCGCCGCGGCGCAGTTCCGCGTGCTTGTGGTGGAGGACAACGACATCAACCAGCGCATCCTCAAGAAGCAGCTCGCGATGGTCCCCGAGGGCATCTTCTACGTCGAGGGCGCGAGCGACGGACAGCAGGCGGTCGATCTGTTTGTCAAGCACACGTACGACCTGGTGATGATGGATGTCGAGATGCCAGTGATGGGCGGCCTCGAGGCGACCAAGCTGATCCGCGAGCACGAGGCCCGCACCAACGCCCGCAAGCCCGCGATCATCATCGGTCTATCGGGCAACGCCCGCGACGAGCACGTCCAGGCCGGCCACAACTCGGGCATGAACGACTACCTGTCCAAGCCCTACCGCAAGCCCGAGCTGTTTGCCTGCGTCGCCCGCAACCTGCGCTTTGACATCTCGATCCTAGGGCCGCTCGACTGAAGAATCGGCCAGCCCCGCCCCCAAATAACTAGATTTTTTTTTTAAAACCTAACATAACGTGCAGTGAATCCTCCGTGTGTGTGATGTACAATGTAAACCGTGTTCCTCTTTGCTTGAGCGCAAGGTTAAATAAATAAAAAATAATCTATCTTTTTCTTCCGTCGGATGCCACAGTTTTACTTTTTCGCAACAGTCAAGCGATGTCTTCGAAGGCGGCACGAGAGAGCCTCACGGTCGAGCACCTGCTGTTCAACGTCGCGTCCTACACGAGTACGTTTTTTCCGCTGCTGCTTCCTTTCCGTGCTAAAAATCGTCGTGTTGTTGTTGCACAATCACAGCAATGGTCGGCTGGGCCCTCCTCGCCGTCGTCCCGCAATGGGAGCACACGTACACAGCGACCCGCTTGATCCAGCTGTTCAATGCGCTCATCTACGGCGTGGCGCTCATCACGGGCGCCCTCAAGTCGCAAAAGTCCGAGCTCGAGGAGATCAACTTTATGACCCTGAAGGGCGTCATCGCGATTTACCGTCGCGGTCATGCGCGTGTGCTGCTGGCGTGTTGGGTGCACTACCTCTCGTACGACCTGTTTGTTGGCGAACTGGTCACTCGGGATGCGCTGCAGGTACGGATGCCCCCTGCCAAATACTTGTGCACTGACACCTAGCTTCAGATTGGCATCAGCCAGCTTGCGATGGCGCCAGTTCTCTTTTCCCTGCTCATGTTTGGCCCTTTCGGATTCGTGTCTTACGCTGTCGTTCGTGTTCTGTACACGAGCCAGCCATTCTTGCTTCCATGGTGGTAGAATAGAAGAAGAAGACTATTATTTGTCGATGACCGTGCGCTTGTGCCAGGCCTCGGCAATCTCGAAAGAATCGGTGCACACATAGTCGATCTCTCCACCGAGGATCTTGGGCAGCTCCTTGACGTTGAAGTACTTTTCGAGGGACTCGAGGCTAGTGCCGTGGTGATAAAACTACAACAGGTCAAACGGGTATTGATGTATAATTAAAAAATAAAAATAAAAAAAGACGAGACCGTACGCGCTCACTGAGCTTCTTGGACATGAAGGGCTTGGCCAAGCTCATAAAGAACGACACGTACCACGGCTCGTGGACTAGGTGGACGCCCTTGAAGCGGAGAGGGAGACAGTTCTGGAGAAAGTGGTAGTCGTCCTTCTGGTCACCTTGCAGCTTTCTCATCTTGGACGCGGACGAGAGGGAGAATCCGGAGAGGTCCTGGATCATGAGCGCACCGCAGATCTGGGTCGCCTCGTCCTCGAGCAGCTGGCCCCACAGGTACACGAAACCGTACTGGAGCATGCGCAGGGTCATCGTGTCAGGGTTCAGATTGGAGGCCTTGACCAGGATAATCGATGCACCACTCTTGCTCTTGCACGGGAAGATGCCTCCGGCCCCGGCCTCGATGATCGGGCGTGCCTCTTCGAGTGTTGCGTGCTGCGGCCGGTCCGCGTGGTCCTTAGCAAACTTGTGAAAGTTGTACGTGAGCTCGACGGCTCGCTCCATGTCGTACTTGCGCGCACGCAAGAAGCGGATGATAAACAGGTCGTCCTCGCGCATCAGCGGCAGCTCTGGGTGCTTTGCCTTGTACGCCTCCTTGAGGTCTATGAACGGAAGGGTTAAACTTTTTTTTTTTCCCCCCCTTATCCACTCGTACCAGAGATGGCCTGCAGACGGGTGGCGGGGTCCTCATTCAACTCGTCGCGCGCCTTGTCGGCGAGGAACTGCGAGAGGGGCTTGAGGTTGGACGTTTGTGCCATCGCGGTAGTAGCTTCTTTCGAGGTTTTAGTTTGATTTATGACATTCATCAGAAGAGAATTTGAACAGATGCTTTTTTTTCCCCAGTCATCGACATGTCCCTCTACGTCAACGCACTCGCGTCGGCCGCGTCCACCACGTGGACGCGCTTCTGGCGCGGCACCCCGGCATGCCCCTCGTGGACGTACACACAGGAGATCGTCGTCGGCATCCTGCGCGATGTCAACGACAACGCCACGCTCGACCAGGTCCGTGCCAACGAGCTCGACAACCCGCCCGTGGCCGGGACCAAGGAGGTGCCCGCCACAGGCTGCCCCGTCAAGTCCGTGTGGCTGCAGACAGACGACTATGTCGAGGGGGCGTCCAGTGGCGGCGGCGTCATTGTGCACATTCACGGCGGCGCATTCGTGCAGGGCACGCTCAAGTCCACCCGCCGTTTGGCCAGCAAGGTCGCGCTCGCGACGGGCTGTCGCGTTCTGCTGATCGAGCTGCGCCTGGCGCCCGAGCACAAGTTCCCCGCGCCGATCGAGGACACCATTGCCGTGTACAAGTGGCTACTGCAGGCCGAGCAGGGCTACACGCCCTCCCGTGTGGCATTCGTTGGCGAGTCCTCGGGTGGCAACGTCATCCTCGGCACTGCGCTCAAGCTGGCCCGCGAGAACGAGGCGCCCCTGCCCGGGTTCCTCATCCTCCTCTCTCCCAATGTCGACCTGTCAGACAGCATCCCCGTCACCGCGAGCAACACCGACTACATTGTCCCCATGCGCAAAGCCTACAACGCGCGTCTCATGTACGCCGGCTCCGAGGAGGCCTTCCGCAACACGCTCATGTCGCCGCTGCTCGCCGAGGACCTGAACATCCTCGCCCCCTGCCCCATCCTCATCGAGACTGGCGCCGTCGAACTCCACCAACCGCGCATCGCTGCGTTTGCGGCCAAAGCCAAGGCCGCGGGGTGCAATGTCGAGATCAACGAGTATGCAGACATGCCGCACGTCTTCCAGGCATTTGGTTCGCTCTTCCCCGAGGCGACTGCCGCGTCGTTCAAGTCGATCGCTGCCTTCACCAAGGCGCACTTCCAGTGAATTCTCTCTTTTTTTTAATATTATGAAAAAATCGCTTCGAACACGGCGATCCTACCGTAAATTTACGAGTTGAAGAAGAGAGAAATTCGCTCCCTCACGAAGGGTCACTCCCGAAACTGATGGCGCCAAAATTTTCAACTTACTGGTACTGACTTGACGGTTATGGACTCGGCAAAGGTGTTTTCGGTCGCCGTGGCCGCCGTAGGACTGGTACTGCTGTGGGACTTTGCGTACTCCAACTGGCGAACGGTGACGCTGCTGGTGGTGACGCACCCGATCCAGCAGCCGCTGACGGTCCTCGTCGCCATTTCGATGCTGCTGGGCTTTGCTCTTTCCTCCAGCCTCTTTTTCGCGTTCACGGTCGACGCCAGCAAGCGCGCTGCAAAGTTGCAGCAGGACCTGGACAAGCTCAGGGGCCAGCAGGCACAGATCCTCAACATGGCCGACAAGATCGAGGTCCCAATCACGATGGCAGCTGTCATACGCAACAACGTCTTCGGACACACGGCCTACGACTTTGCGACCTTTGCCAGCCGAGTACGCGCCGAGCCACGACCCGCCGCCGCCACCGCCGCTGCGCCTGCTGGCCATGCAGCTGGCGTCCCGGCTGTTTAGAACTACATTTCTACATTTGACTTGCTTATTATTTTTTTTTCTCTTCTTTCATCGAGGACACAATTATTTTGACGAGGATGAAGAAGAGGAAGTAGCCTCCAGGTACTCCTTATGCAGCTTTGTCTGCTCGTCGTATTCTTTCTGCAGCTTCTTGAGCTGGTTCTTGGAAACCTCGGCGCCCTTGTCGTCGTGCGTTGGGACACCGTTGTCGTCAAACTTGCTGTACTTGGCCTTGTTGTCGCCCGATTTGAACAGCTCGCCCGGGGGCACCTTGCCCTTTTCCAGCTTCTCCAAACGCTTGGCCTCCAGCTTGGCTTGATCTTCTTGTCGCTTCTTCAAACGCTCGATTTCTTTCTGTAAAGTAGAAAACAGAAAAAAAAGGGTTTATATCTATCAAGGGGGAAGAGCCGATATACCTGCTTCTTCTCCTCCTTCTCGCGCAGAAGGGTGGCCTTGTCGTCAAGTTTAATGAGCGACTTGGCACCTTCGCGGTCCTCGAGACGAACGCCGAGCTCGGGCAGGTCATCGTCACGAAGCTTGTCGCAGAGGGCGAGGATCTCCTTGGGGTCCTTCTTGTCGCGAATGAGCTGGCGAATGTTGTCGCGGAAGGTGGCGAGCGACTGCAGATACGGCAGTACCTGCTCCTCGAGGTTGGACGACGAACCGGCTTTGCCGCTCGATCCCAGTCCAAACTCGTGGGGCGTCTCGATCACTCCAAAGACCTGCGCGGATAATCAAAGTAAACGAGTGCTCTAAAAAGCATCGAAAGAGTTACTGTTAGGATGCGCTGGATAAAGTTGGCACTCTTGAGGAGGATGGCCGTGTTATGCTTCTTGTGCGAGTTGATGTACGTGTTGGTAGACTTGATGAGTTCAAGCAGGGCGGAGAGGGCCGTCGGAGTGTCAATCGAGTCGCACATGGCCTCATGGACCTTGACCTGGGCCTCGTTGATCTCAGCGAAAAGCTTTTTCTCGTCTGCGCTCATGTTTTGCTCGCCCACGGCAATGTCGTAGCTGTTTTCGCGAGCAATGGCCTGCACGTTGGCGAAAAAGTTTTTGATCGTCGTCTCGATGGCAATCGCCTCTGTCATCGAGTCCTTTTTGAAATCGAGGATGGACGACCACGAGTGCAGCAAAAAGAGCATGCGGATCTGGCGGGGGGTGTAGTCCTTCAGTGCATCCTGTTTTTTTTTGTTTTTGTTTTTTTTTTGCGAGGAGAAAAAGTAAATACGAAACCAAAAAAAAAAATAACGTACCTTGATCGTGATAAAGTTTTTGAGCGACTTGGACATTTTCTGGCCCTCAATGTGGAGGTGGCCGGCGTGCAAAAAGTAGTTGACCCACTGCTTGCAGCCATAGTAGGCTTCCGCTTGGGCAATCTCGTTGTCGTGGTGAGGGAACGCAAGGTCGATTCCGCCAGAGTGGACGTCGAGCTTGTCGCCAAAGAGATCGCTGGCCATGACCGAGCACTCGATATGCCAGCCGGGACGACCGTTTGACCAGGGCGAAGGCCACACAGGTTCGCCGGGGCGCGATGCCTTCCACAACGCGAAATCCCACGACGCCTTCTTCTCGCTCAGGCCAATGCTGATCGCTCCCTCGCCCTCCTCCACGAGCTGCGCGTTGAACGCAGACTTGGGCTCGAGCTTGGCATAGTGGTGGTGCTCCTTCGAGTCAAACGTCTTTACGTCAAAGTAGACCGAGCCTCCGCTCTCATACCTACCAAAAACCGTTAAAAAAAACAGTCGTCCATTTTTTTTTTTTTTTTTTTTTGGGTTACGCATAGCCATTGTCGATGATGACCTTTATGTAGTCCACAATCTGAGGCACGTACTCGGAGACGCGCGTGAGGGCATCGGGCTTGTGCACGTTCAGGGTCTCCATGTCGCCCATGAAATCCGCCTCCCAGAACGAGGACAGGTCACGGAAGAGCTTGTGGTCGGTCACGGTTGAGCCATACTTGCTGTCCAGGACGGGGGCAATGATGTCGCGCGATGCCTCAAGAAGCTCCTCCAGCAGCTCGGCCGAGATCGATCCTCCAACGCTAGCTTTGGACTTGTCGAGCGCCTTGAGCAAAAGCTCGGCCGCCTCAAAGTTCATCTTGAGCTTGGCGTTCTCCTTGAGCTGCTGCACAAACGCAGACGCCGACGTGGCTTGGGCCCAAGTGCCGGCCACGCTGGCACCCTTGGCAACCTTGCCCTCGACAAACTGCAGTCGTTTTTAGTACGGGTTCTCCCCTTCTTCTTCTTGCGTACGTCGCTCCAGTAGGCTGTGATCTCGGCAAACTTTGCCGCTGTCAACGTGCCGTTCAGCTCGGCCTTGTACTTGTCAAAGAGAAAGTTCTGGCGGGCGCGCAGGATGATCTTGTCGTCGATATCGGTGATGTTCATCTGGTACATGATCTCGTAGCCAAAGTAGTCCTCCATCACGCGTCGGAGGATGTCAAAGGTAATGTACGCACTAAAACGAAGGGGTTGCGTCAGTCGCCCTCAAGTAGTCGCTGCCACAGTACCGTGCATGGCCCATGTGCGCAGCGTCGTAGACGGTCGGGCCGCAAATGTACCACTTGACCTGTCGTAGGGTTGCACAATCAGTGGCAAGAACGAAACGAAAAAAAAAATAAGGGTGCAGCGATCTACTACCTGTCGGCCAGGGCTGCTGGGGACAAAGGGCACCTTGCTCTTGGTCAAGCTGTTGTACAACTGCAGGCCCGTCACAAATGGCTTGGGGGCGTCGCTGCCGGCAGCGGCAGAGGCAGCTGGCACCGACCAAGGTGGCTGCGTGCGAGTAGACATATTTTGTAGTGTGCATCCTCTATACAATGTCGACTTTTTTTGATTTTTTATTTGCGACGCGGCTGAGGTGTCGACGCAGGGGCAGCGGCGGCATCGGATGACGCGAGGACGGTCTTCTTGCGCTTGCCACCAGAGTGGATGGGGTGATCAGGAGGGTGGACGCCGGGGGTGCCGGAAGGCGAGGCCATGCGCTTGACAAAGTCACCGAGCTGCTTGGTCTTCTCCTTTTTGACGGCGGCAGCGGTGAAGGCTGAGAGCATTTCGGCGCTCTTCTGGACGCGCTCGTCGTTCTCGCCAAAGTGCGCGTTGAGGATCTTGAACACCTTGCGCTCCTCTTGCACGCACGTCTTGAGATCGTCGACCTCGTAGGCGATCAAAGTGAGCGAGCGGTAGTGCGGAACGAGCGACAGCGAGCCATCGCCGTTGAACGCGCGGAAAACTTGAATGACAATCTCAAAGTGGCTGCGTGCGGCATCAAAGTTTCTGGCCTGCATGTGGTAATTGGCCGAGCTCGCCTGCAGGATGAAAAAAGAAGGAAACTGTTTAGGGCATCTCTTTCAAGTAAAAACATGTTGAGGACGTACATGGCTCTTGAGCATGTCGGGGTGGTCATTGGGGCCGTAGAGGATCGAGTAGATGAGCCAAACGCGCTCCATGGCCGTCAGGGCAGCGTGCACATTGCCGCGCTTGCTGTAGTAGGAGGCAAGCGTGTAGTAGGCCGTGGCTGCCTCGATGTGGTCCAGACCAAACACGCGCTCGGCGATGACGGTGGCTTTCTGCTGGTTGATGATGGCGTCGTCGAGGTCGCCCATCAAGGACTGCACCGTGGCGAGCTGAGTCAGGGCCACGAGCGAGTCGGCGTGGAAGGGCGAGAGCACTTGCTGCTGCAGGGCGACCGCATCGCTGAGGCAGTCACGCAGGTCAGCCAGGTCCTTCTCATCCTGGATCTTGTCGCGCTGATCGACGGCATACTCAAACATGCGCGAGCCGTCCGTGGCCTGCGGGGTCGAAATTTTGTACACGGGCACAAAGCCGAGGATGTCGTCAGCGACAAAGGTGGTCGCCTGCGAGTACTGGTACTCCTTGGCAGAGATCTGGACGCCCGTCTTGCGGCACACAGCGCGAAGGACCGAAACTTGGCGGCCGTCCAGGCTGCCAGACGCCCATGGGGCCCACTGCTCCACGTCCAGGTTGAAACGGAAGCGCGTGGCGACCTCGTTCTTGATCGCCTCCCAGAGAGACTTGGACGAGAGGACGGTCCACTCGGCAGCCGCCGAGCCAGGCGCTTTGATCATGGCCGGAATGCTCTTGGGCACGGGTGTGGCCTCCTTGGGGGCTTGGGGGCCACTGGGCTTGGCAGCGGCTTTGCCCTTTTTGTTTTTCTGAGATTGCGCTTGCGCTTGCTGCTTGCTGGCGGTGGGCTCCGCGGAAGGGGCGGGTACGACGGCAGTGAAAGGGGCAGTAACCTCAGTGGCACTCAGGAAGCAGTTGAAAAAGTGCGCCGTAAAGGGCGCCAAGTCGAGCAGCCCAAGGTTGGAGATCTGAGACGGCAAACTTTTTTTAATTTGCTGTGCAAAGAGTAACAGGGACGTACGGTCTTGCGCCAGACGTGCTTGGCACCTCGAATAATCATCTCGGACACGGCAATGGCAGAGAGAAGGTCGAGGGACGCGTCGGTCGTGGAGCCCGACTTGCCGTGCTCCTTGCTGACGGTGTTGACGAAGTGGCCAAGATAGCGCATGTTGATGCCACGTGCGTGCAGGACACTGGTGAACGTGGCCGAGTCCATCGGGATCAGGGTGGGCTGGCGAACAAACTCCTTGATCGTGGCAGGGATGAGAATGTTGCGCAAAAAGCTGGCGGCATCCTTGATCGCTTGGCCTTCGGCGGACGTGGCGGCATCCTTGGGCGTGGTTCGCTCGAATGCAAACAAGTCGGGGTTGAACTTGAGCTTGAGACGGAGCTCCTCGGGACTGAGCTCGGCAAGTGCTTCCCTATTTATTTTTCCAATCTGTAAGCGTGCTTCTCAAGTAAATATACGTACTCGGGAGTCTTGGTGCCTTCAGGGTTCTTTTGCTTGAGCTCCTCGAGCTTTTTCTGGATGTGCTCGCTCTGCTTGTTTTCTTTTTTTTTTTTAAGGGGAAAATAATCAGCATTTTTAAATTAAGTAATAATAAAAAAACATACGGGTATACAGAGACATGAGCTCAAGGCGCAGCAGGGGAATCCGGTGGACATAGTCTCCAAACTCGTGCTTCGTTCCCTCGTCGTCTGCAATGTGTTTATTAAAATTTTGCTTTTGTTTTACACCAATTATTGCTTACCTGTCTGCGATAGACCAGCGCCAAAGCCCTCAGGGATGGTGGCGTCTTCCGAGTTGGGGTGGAGGTTGGTAAGGAAGTTGACGTCCAGCGGTGACGCGCGATAAAGGTCGATCAGGTACTTGCGGTCGTCGCCGCCTTTGACACCCTTCCAGTCAAGACTGCTCGGGAGGTCAACCTCCTTGCCAAAGTCGTCCTTGACGATGTGGCTCTCGAGGTACAGGAGCTGGGAAATGTACTTGACGATGGGTAGGAACTCGTCGTTCACAGCGAGGGTCTTGCCGTTGTCGATCGATCCGTACACAATGCTGCTGTCCTGTTGCGGCTCGGCATCCTTCTTGTCCACGATGACAAAATCATCATCCTTTTTGGCCTCGTCACCCAAGTCGAACGGGGGCTGAGGAGCGGCGCCATGACGGAGGATACCGGGGATCATTGACTGCGCGGTCAGGCGCCAGCCGAGGTAGTCGATCACGGTCACGAGGCAGGTCGCGATCGAGGGAATGTCGATCGTGTCGATGGTGCTTACGACCTGTCGGCGGTTTATTTTTTAATAATTGCGAAGGGACAAAAAAAAGGGGGCCTTACAGCAAAATCTTTGCCCGCGGCATAGTGGGCAGCATTGTCGCCTCCGTGCTGAGGGAATGCATCGCGGCTATCGAGGGAATAGCAGAAAAATATGTTGCGGTAAAGGAACAGGTGCGAGGCCTTGGGCTCGTTCGGGTTGAGCGCAGGGATGAGGCCCTTGACGACTTGAACGGCGCCCTCAAGAGCCACCTACAGAGTAGTAAAATGATGGTTTTCTTTGTTACTTTTTTTTTTTTTTGATTCTGTTCACCGACTTACCTGGCCAAACTCACTGTAGATGCGCACGAGCTCGTGGTCGCGCAAGAGACGCTCGTCCATCGTGCTCTTGGGGAGGCTTCGGCAGAGCTGGT
>Ga0302230_10001878_pt1 | contig 13061 bp, 18 predicted proteins | sample II_Palsa_N2_1_FD_193523 | JGI IMG/M metagenome (GOLD analysis project Ga0302230, IMG submission 193523) | Peat permafrost microbial communities from Stordalen Mire near Abisko, Sweden - II_Palsa_N2_1 | ecosystem: Environmental > Terrestrial > Soil > Palsa > Peat permafrost | place: Sweden... | reverse complement strand
CAAAAAAAAAAAAAAAAAGAGCGAAACAGCCAGAGACAACGTACGGCCATGTACTTGGAGAACTGCCCTTTACTCTCGACAGCGACGAGGTGCTTGGGATTGCCTTTGAGAAGCCTGGATGTGAGCAGTCCGGGTCCTGGGAGGACTTCGATGATGCTCTGGCCAGCGACAGGTCCGATCGCCTCCGCCATTTTATCTGGACATGATTTCAGTCCTTTGCTCTCGCACATTCAGAAAGTACCCGCGAGGTCGGCTGAAGTCACATAGGTGTTCTCTAGATAGTCGCCCTTTGCTGATGGTGCACCCCGAAAGTTGAAAATTATTGACAGAGCTGAGAATGGTAGGTCCATTCTTGTGGGGTTGTAATTGTCTCGAGTGCACTCAAACGACGACAGCTGGTTGTTCTCATCGGCGACGAGCACACTCACAGATGGCCGAAGAGCCTCGCTCTCCACAGGTGCCCGGTTTTTTTTTGCCTTTTCGGATTTTTGCGATCGGCGACGCGGTTCTGATGGCACGGCCCGTTTGCTTTTCGTCGGCGAAGCCCCCGTCACCCTTTTCCTCAGCTCGAGCATAGTCCTGCTCTCCTCCAGTGCTTTCTTGTAGTTGAGCGCGGCCGCGAAGAAGATGCCCCTCAACTCCCTGTAGCCATGTGTTAGCACTTGTGCTTCAGCCCATAGAGACGTACGCTTCAGAGAGAGAAGCAAGGAACGTTGCAGCCAAGCCTGTAGCGCCAGATGTGTCCTTGTTGATTGCGCCTTCGTCTGTGTTGTTGGTTTCGCCATTATCGGCAGCAACTGTGCTAGTAGCGGTGGCATCGGCAGCAACTGTGGTGGCCGCAGCATCGGCCGCAGCTTTGGCCCCGTTGCTGGCAAGTGCTGCGTACCCACGTGCAAGGAGTCTCAATTTGGCAGCCATAACTAGGAGAGCGTCGGTTAGTGACCTCGCCAAAATCTTACCAGTGATGAAGAACTGAAGAAGGAAAGAAAGAAAGAAATCCCCAAACAGCCTGCAGCATAAAAGCTTAGTCGAAAGCTTAACAGCTTGTATCGACTAAGAATTAAAAAGCAGCGCCAAACTCATGCCGAGGTCGCGTTTCAGGCCGTGCATTGACCTGCACGATGGACAGGTCAAGCAGATCGTGGGCGGCTCGCTGAACTCGGAGCACCCCGATCAGCTCAAGACTAATTTTGTGGCCCAGTACTTGAAAAACACGGATAAGAAGCGTTTAAAAATACTATGCGCTTTAGACAGGATGCTGCGTACTTTGCGCAGCTCTACCGCGACAACGCCCTCACGGGTGCCCACGTAATCAAGCTGGGGCCCAACAACGACGACGCGGCCAAGTTGGCGTTGAGGACATGGCCCCAGGGCCTGCAGATTGGTGGCGGGATCGACGAGAGCAACGCTGCCACGTGGATTGAGGCGGGTGCAGACAAGGTCATCGTCACCAGCTACCTCTTCCCCAATGCAACGTTTGACCTGGAGCGACTCCAGCGCATTAGCGCCCTCGTGGGCAAGGATAGTCTTGTTGTCGATCTGAGCTGTCGACGCGTGGACAACTCGTGGCGCGTCGCGATGAACAAGTGGCAGACGATCACAGACACCGAGGTCAACAAGGAAACACTCGAGCAGATGGCAGAGTACTGCTGCGAGTTTCTGGTTCACGCAGCCGATGTGGAGGGTTTATGCAGGGGCATCGATCAGGATCTCGTGGTTGGTATGAAAAAGAAAAAAAAAATTTTTTTTTTTTGGTTTGTACAAAATAATGAAAGATGCTTTCTTCACTCAGCGTTGGGTCTCTGGTCGCCAATTCCGTGCACATACGCGGGTGGCGCATACACGGTTAGCGATCTCGAGGTCGTGGACAGGCTTACCCACGGCCGTGTCGACCTCACCTTTGGCAGCGCATTGGATATATTTGGAGGCAAGACTGTCAAGTTTGAAGACTGTGTAAAGTGGAATCAGCAACAGCAGTTGTGAATCAAGACTGTCGAGTCTGAAGACTAGGCAACAGCACTCATAAACAGCAGTTATCATACAAAAAAAAAATAAAAAAAAAATAAAAAAAAATATTTACAAGCAAATCTAGGGAGCTAGTGATGGACATCGTCAAAGGCCACGCTCTCAAAGTCTTCGTCATCGTCAAGGCCCAACACGTAGGGGTCCTCGTCTTGTGGCAATGTTGAGAACTTGAACTTGCTCGAGCGCAGTTTGGCCAACATGTGCTTGGAGCCAAAGTGCACTCCAACGCCAAGCACAATCAGGCCAACCACAAGAGCCACGATGATGCCCACCATGGCGGCAGGGTTGCCCAGAACAGCATCGGCTGACGTGGAGCTAGTGTCGCTTGTAGGATTGGGATCTAGGCTTGGCCTCTGGGTCGGCGGAGCATCCGTAGTTTCCGGCGCATTTGTTGGGGCGTCGGTTGCGGGTGCAGTTGGCGCAGGTTCAACCGTGGGAGGAGTTGTCGGAGGAAGAGTTGGGGCGTTAGTAACAGAAGGGGCTGTGGTAATTACAGGGGGATGAGTTACTGTAGGCATGACCTGCTCTGCCTGGATCGGGTCCATGTCGGTTCCATAAAATGTCTGCAAATATGTGATAATAATAAATGAGTAAATAAGTAAACAAATAAGTAAACAAAAAAGATCAAAAGTGCGTACCAGCATCCAGGCATTCAACGTGCCGGTCTTGGCCTCATTGAACTCATCCCGAATCGTCAACGTCCATGACCCCACAGGGTCCTCGCCCCAAAAGGCCACAGTTGTGAACGTCCATTCATTGAACCCTTGATCGCTCTGCATTTGGGAGGGGAAATAAAAATAAAAAAATAATTTTCATTAGTAAAAAAGGCGACATAATACCTTGTCGTTGGTCCGAGGCTTGGCAAAATCGGATACCGAGCCCGACGGACCGGTAAGCTTAAATGAAAGGTCCCCACGGCACTGGTGTGTAATCTTAACGGTGATGGCAACGTGCTCTAGGACGGTGAGGTTGTTCAAGGTGTCCTGTTGCAAGGATGTGGCGACCTTGAGGTCCCTCTGGTACGGAATCGGTTTTGGTTCGCTGAAGCCAATTGTGCCTGTCGAGACGACGAGTTGCTCAGGGTGCACATTGGGCCATGTTTTGGCCTTGTTGACGAGGGCCCACGAGTCCAGTTTGCCAAACCCAAACATGTTGTGCTGGTGGTAACCCGCAGCGTTGATGAGCCAGCCACTGTCGTTCGGCTGGACTTGCACAGCCGTGGCCACAATCAGCCAGTTGATGTCACGCCAGGTAAGGTCGGGTCGCTGATGAAGCATGAGCGCGAAAATACCCGCGGCCAAAGGAGCGGCTGCAGACGTGCCGCCATGGCGAGAGAAACACTTGTTGTTGATGTCTGTTGTCACAATAAATTCAACCGAGTTGGAAGACGCGGTCACGGCCATCTGCGGGGCGCACTGCTCCTGGTACTTTGGGCTCTTGCCGTCGCGATCAATCGCGCCGATGGAAATGGTGTAGGGCGAGTTGGTGTAGCCGTCATAATTGCACCCGTCCACGCCGCCACCATTGCCAGACGCCCACACATAGATCGAGCCCAGACCGTTGCGGCCTGAGGTTACACCCTCCTTGAGAGCCAGCTTCGTTAGTTGTCCAGGGGACTCGAGGGCCATGCTGTACGAAAGATGGTTGGAAACGAGAAATGCCCCTTTCTTTTTTTCAATACCCGTTGTCAAGAGGGCCCCACGAGTTGGAGTAAATATCGATCACCTGGGGTTTGAAGGAAAGGGCACTTGCTTCCATGACGTCCGTGGGGACGCCCGACAGAATACGCAGACCGCCAACCTGTCACAAATTGCCAGTTATTGCAGCACCGACGCATGCCGACTGCTTACCTTGGACTTCATCGCAACGCCGACGCCGCACATTGTATTGGTACCCGCGGCAATCTCGCCGGCGCATCGGGTTCCATGGGCGTCCGCAACAGGGTCGGTCGGAAGGGGGTAAGGGTCGTTTTCGTTGAAATCCCACGAGCACTGAGCGCACTAAAAAAAAAAAGAAAAAAAAAAGAAAAAAAAGAAATTATACGGGAGATTTAAAGTACAATAGAGGGGGGCGTACATAGGACGTTGCAAAGTCGGGATGATCGTAATCGAGTCCATCGTCTACCAAGGACACGGTCACGTCATCGCCATAGTTGCCATCGCTCCAAACGCCCGTAACGTTTACGTCTCCCTTCCTCGTCTTGTCGACCTAAGGCACGCAGTGGATTAGGAAATGGATTCCGAGTCCATCAGTGTACCAAAAACCACTGCTGCGAAAACAGGGGGTCGTCAAAGGTAATCGGATAAGCACGCTTTCCACGTTCCAATGGCACCTGCGCCCCACTCCATGCCACGTGGGATTTTTCTGCCGCTCTCCTGGCGTGGTCGCTGTGCACATCAAGAACGCTTCTGCACATGTTTACGACGCGATCAGTGCCCACCTCGACTTCCATGCCGGTAGTTTACCTGCGTTGCATTGACACGAGGCCGCGGTGCCTGTAGAGATACACTCCTCGCAGCGAAAGCACTGCGTCCTCGACCAGCTCCACGTCCAGTTCTTCCGCCTGCAAGTCAGCCGTTCGTTCAGCCAAACAAAAAAGACCAAGCCAAAAACAAAACAATACGCACCAGCTCCTCAGCCTTCTGACGTAGCTCGGCATCGGTCGCAACGTGCGCATCAGCGAGCTGCACAGCAAACACATCCACGTACGGCGACAGAGAAGGCCTTTGCGGCTCCCCCGCGGCCGAGCTCGAGCCCGCCGAGCCTGCCGAGGAAGACAAGGCCCTGCTGGCCATCACGCACGTCATCGTGCACACAAGAACGACAACGAGGTTACGTGTGGCCATGATTACTAAAATGACATCCCTGGACCGATGCAACGAATTTGTCGACCTGCTGCTGCACGCCAATGCGGCTGGATCGTCGTCGAATGCCCACGATCTGTTGGGGAGGATACAACGGGCCAATGTAATTCGATATAGTGGAAAAGAAACGTAACTTTGCTATTAGAAAACGGTGGATATTCAGTGCATCGAGTGCAAGGAGGGCGCAAAAGGTGCGCGTGCGTTCTACTCGGTCAACAATGGCAGAATATATGTATGTGTCGATGCTCCAGGCGTGCGAGAGGAGGGGGATCTCCAAGCAACAATCGCCCACGAGCTGTCGCATGCACACGATGTACAGGAGTTTGACTTGAGTTTCAGGTTAAAGTTTTGTGTACGTGCAGCATCTGGTTCTCGGAGTCGTCCCAAAGACGTGCGAGGAGGTCGCCTGTGCAGAGACAAGAGCCTGCCTGGCTGGCGACTGCGCCTCCAAATTGTTTCCGAGATCGTGTGTTTATCAATGTGCCCTGCAAGCGACCAAGGTACTCTCGTACAACATACTGAGCGTCTGCGTGCTTATTTAGTAAATTTTTATTTTTATTTTAAAGCTCAACTGCCCGGAAAATGCACAGATCGCAGCGGATAGAGTATTCTCTCAGTGTTATAAGGATGCAAAACAGAAGGACTCTTAAATGTTTTTATTTCGTCTCACCGTTCACGCTGGCTCGCTCAGGCTCAGGCCAAAGTTGTCGGTTCCATCAAGCCATTTCCATGCGTCCTCAATGCAGTAGCCCGACGTATACACGTGCTCGATATGGCCTGGACAGTATCATCAGAAATCATTTCCTTGTTTTAGCTTGCGTACCAGCAGAGAGGCAGAGGCACCCAGAGCCACTTGTGATTTTTGGAAGAGTGACCAGCGTAGACAGCTTCTCAGCCGAGCGAACCCAATTGATCGCATGCTTTTATTATTATTCTTTATTTTTAAGTAAAAAGAGATCCGACCAAACCTTGGCAATGAAGTTCTGCGTGGCAGAGTCAAAGTTGGCGATGCGATGAACAGCATCGGTGAAAGCTATCTTGTGCACACGCTTGGTGAATTCGGCGGCTAAAAAAAAACAAAAACAAAAAAAATACAGTTATTTATTATTATGTATTCACCACCATTACGAAACTGCTGCAGCGCCGTGCACGTCGTCACACCACCAAAGCTGTGAGCAACAATGTCGATGCGTTTGGCCGGCAGGTTTCTGATTGCAAATAGGTTACTCAAAGAGCCGACGATAATGAGAAACTTTACTGCACAATGTTCTCCCAGACATAGCAGACGTGCATCTGAGGGTTGGCGCTCTTTGGGATAAACTACCGCAACGTAACAAAAAAAGTATTACCAGTAAAAAAGAGCAATTGCACACGTACCACCAGGTCGCCGTCCTCGGTGAAGAACTGGTTCTCGTTGGGATTGAGCACGATGAAATCGTAGCCCCGCTTGATCGCTCTGTCCAAGTAAGGGAAGACGCTGCCCTGATCCAGGCCCTCGTTCATGATCGCGGTTCGGCTCCACATGCCCGGTCTGTGTACGCGTGTGTTAGAACACACACACATACACGGTTGTTTCGTTGGTCGCAAACCTCACGGTGCCATTGCCCTGGATGACGAGCAGGACCTTGTCCTTGTTGGTTCGTGCACCAGGGCTAATGCGAACGGCCAGTAAGAAGGCGTCGCCAAGGAGAGAGAACGATACCTTTCATAGATCAGGCAATGCGGCTCGTTCTTCTCCCGGGCACCGAGCGGGACCGACACAGGATTGCACTTGTACTTTTGCGTGAGCGTCTCCAGCAAGAACAATCCAACGGCGCCTGAGCACAACAACACACAGAATGAAACCAATCGATAGAGAGAGAGAGAGAGAGCGCGCGTGCGTACCGCCAACGTTCTCGTACGTCTGCTGATTCATGGCCTGGTTGCCGTCGTGGACATCGAATTGATACGGCAGGTCTATGACAAGGGGGTTTTCAGCTCAGTTGCTTTGTTGGACGTACTATCCACCGTGCGTCTGTTTCAAGAGGCTGATCAGTTTTGCTACAACGAGAGGACATACATCAGCTGGCCCTTTTCGTTGAATGCGTGCTTGAGTTGTGCGAGTGCTTCTGTCATGGCGCCAATCCTTCGCGTCATGCGGAAAGTGAAAAAGAGTTTTTTGAAAACAGTAAACCCCTGACGCCAACACACGTGGTTCCTGCAATCAGATCTTGCTCGGCCACATATCCGCATTGTTGTCGTCATCTCTGTTGCACTTTTGACTTGTTTGCGAGCACTCTCGAGTCAAGTCATTTGTCAACTTGACGTTTGACTTGATCTCCTCACTTTTTTCACTTGACTTTTCACTGTATACATTGACTTGATTTCTCAACTGTTGTGCACTCGAGGTTATATATTTTTGTCACACAGAACAAATAGACACGGAAACGAGGACAACGTGACGGGATCAAGAGAAAAACAAACAAACAAACAAACTAAAGAGTAGTGATCGTATTCCAGACATTGTTGAGGCGATCGGGCTGCGTGCCGTCCTTCTCGATGTCAAGCAGGATCGCATGGACGTCCTCCGGTGGTGACAGCCCATTTCGTTTGGCGCGCTCCCATCGTTGCAACCGCGTGATGCCAACACACGGCCCAAAGTCCATGTTGAGGTCAAACGACCGCAGGACGGCGTCTTGGGCGTCCTTTTGGGCTGTGTCTGTGCATGTGCGTGTGCGTGGATTATAAACGAGTAAGCGGTGACTTTGTACCAATGGCCTTTTTCTCGGGCACGGCAGCCTTCTCCAGAGACGCTTTGCGTGTCAATGTTGACTCTTGCTGCTGGTGCTGCTGTTTGCTCTTGCCCACCGGCGCATCGCCAGACTTGCGAGGCTGGAAGGCTGTGTTGATGGTCTGCTGCTTGGTCGACATGCTTGCCTGCATGCTCTGGTGTTTAGTACAAGACGGAAAAGCATGAGGCTGGGGAGGCGAAATCAAATCTGGCGTCCGCAGCCACATAGGCCATTTCAATGGAACAGTCCACGCGGTCAACAGGGCCATAACGTTGAACACAAAGGGGCCGGCCGGCCCCAAGGAAGGACCCTACTTTACCAATGGCGTGTCGGGTTTTCCTCCGACAGGTCTGTAACAGTCACAGGGTGACACATTGTCGGCCACATTTATTAAATCCGTGACGTACGCGCGACCGAATGTTTTCGCGCAAGAACACCGAGGTCGAGGACCTTGTTGGTACGCTGTTAACACCTGGATGGCATGTGCCAACTCACGTGTATTTGTCTTTCTTTTTCTTTTCTGCTGCTATGGACGTCAAAATCCAAACGCCAATCGACGTCAACAGAGAAGGCAACGAGCGAAAACCTGACGAGTGTTGACTGGGACCTGGTGATCAACCTCTGCGACAAGGTTTGCCGCACAGACAACGGGTACGTTGCCCGGCCTCTCTTTCTGGTGTGTTTTCTGGGCAGCTGACACATACGTGCTTTATCTGAAAAGGCCAAAGGAGTGTGCCAACGCGCTGATCAAACGGGTCGTGCACAAGAACCCAAACGTCTCCAAGCATGCGCTGCAGGTATGGAGCAGTGGCAAGGAGGGGCACGACTAACCGCCCCCCACACCACCACCACCGCCACCGCCACCGCCACCGCAGGTTGCTGGGTCGTGTGTTCAGAACTGCGGGCTAATCTTCCACCGAGAGGTCGCGTCCAAGACGTTCCTGAACCCGCTGCTGAAGCATCTCAGCGACAAGCCGACGCTGGAGATCGTAAAGAATGGCATCCTGGGATTTATCGAGCTGTGTGCGGTTGCGTTCCGCGGCCAGCGGGAGCTCAACCTGGTCGAGGCCGAGTACCAGAACCTAAAGCGCCAAGGTACACAAGCGTTTTTGCAAGTGCTCGTCTACTCACTCGTATACGAAAGGGTTTGTGTTTCCTCCACCCGAGGATGGCAAAGCAGCAGGGGGGAGCAGCACGGGCGGTGGCGGCAGCGGTGCGGGCGGCAAGTCCAAGGTCGATGCAGAACGCCAACAGGAGGAGGAGGATGAGCTCCAGTTAGCCCTGGCGCTGTCGATCTCTGAGAATGAGGCCAAGAAGAAGACCACACCTGCTCCTACTGCGACTAAGCAGATGACCAGCAGCACCGCAACTCCGACTGTCGTTGCTGTCTCTTCATCCTCGTCGTCGTCTACGCGCTCGGCATCACCAAGAACAGACGCGCCCAAGATCGTACGAGTTCGCGCCGAGTTTGACTTTATCGCGCAAGAGCCCAGCGAGCTTACGTTCCGCAAAGGCGACGTTATCGAAGTGACCGATCGCTCTCACCAAGACTGGTGGCGTGGTAGGCTCGGTGCTGCCACTGGTGCGTTCCCAGCCAATTATGTCGTAAGAAAGCAGCATTGCTGTGTACTCTCGCACGCAGCTATTGACCCGCTTGCTTGTTTTACAGAAGGAAATGCCCGAAGACAACTCGCTCGTGACGAACGGTCATTCAAACCTTGCAGTGAAACCAAGCGGTCAGCCTGGCATCGCTGAACTGGAGTCGAGCGTGGACGGCAACCGTATCCAGGCTCTGCTTGATTTGTTGCGCGATGTTGACCCACGCTACCACAATCTCTCCGACGATGCGACCATCCAAACCCTGTATACTGCTTGTGTGGCAATGAAGCCCAAGCTCGCACAGCTGGTCGTTGAGACAGGGCAACGCAAAGGTAATTGTTTATTCTTTTTTTTTTTTTTCCAATACCTAAATTTCTTATTCCTTTGTCGATAGATGGCCTGCTCAAGCTCAATGACAACTACCTGCAAGCACGTGCATCTTACGATCGGCAAATGCAGGCTCGACTGTCAACAGCACCAAAGTTCCAGCACTACCAGCAGCCTTCGCCATATCAGCCACTACAGAAGCAGCCACAGCAGCCAATACCGCAGCAGTATGGGCCCCCGCCCCCTGTATCTGCCCCTCCCTATCCCACCGAGTATGGCGGCTATACGCCCTTGAGTGCTCCGCCCGCAACGGGCCCTCAGTACTATTCGTCGCCACCTCCGCCACAAGAGAGCTACTACCCGACGCAGCCACTGCCACTGCCACAGTCGCAAGGGGTGCCTCCGCCGCCGCAGCAATATCAAGTCCCGCAGCAGCCGCAGGTGAGATATGCAACACCTCCACTGCCGCAATATCCACAGTCGCAACCTCCTCCTGCTGCATCCACCACGTATCAACAACCGGTGCCCTTGCAGCAAGACTACCATGCGCCCCTACGGCAACAGCAGCTGCTGCAATCGCCACAGTACCACCAAGAGGTCCCGCAACAGCAATATCAGGAGCCACTGCAGTTCCAACAACCACCTGCGCCACAGCAGCAACAGTATTATTCTTCTGAGCTGCCTCCCCTGCAGCAGCAGCAGCAGTATCAACAGCCGATTGCTCTCCCTCAGCCTCCTCAGCAACCGCCGCAGCAGTTTTACGTTGAACAGCCCCTGCAGCAGCAACAACCGCCCCTGCAGCAGCAACAACCGCCCCTGCAGCAGCAGCAACCGCCTCTGCAGCAACAACAGTATTATGCCGCCCCGCCGCAGGACCAGGGCAACTACTTCCAACCAGGCCTGCAGCCGCCACCAACGCAGCAGCAGCAGCAACAACAACCTCATGCTGGCCATGTTTCTCCCTCACTGATCGATTGGTGAAACTTGTAACTCATCAGAGGGGTGAAAAAAAAAAGAGTCATTTTATCTTTGGAAAGATTCTAATCCATTTCTTCACGAAGGCCATCAGAGTCGAGATGTAGCTCTGGTGGCGATAGCGGTCGTTTTATAGGCGACGACGGCGGGGATGAGGACGTCGTAATTTTCACACGCGTCCGTTTTGGAGCCCTGCAAAGAAGGATGATTGTTTACTGAAATTCGTTTTCTTGTATTCTCGTACGGGAGGTAGCCAATCGAGAGCATGTCCTCTTCGCCCAGCAGCGAGCCCGACAAATGACGCTGGAGTTGGAAAGGTGCCCGCTTTGCGGACGATGACGACGACGACGAGGTTGCCAATGGCGGCAACTCCCTCTGCTTACCGTTCCCTGCATCGTGACGCTGGCGGTTTCGAACGAGGGGAACGTCCCCGTCGTCGTCAACATCGTTGTCGCTCACCTGCGCAGGGCGTTTACCATTTTTGTTTTTATCACTCCCACCACCGCCGCTATTGCTGCTGCTATTGCTGCTTCTTTCGCCTCCAACTGGACCATCGGGATTGGACGCTGTCGACGGTCCGCCGTTGTTGATCGCGTCCTTGATCTCCTGCATGCTCCTGCCCTTTGACGACACGACGAGGATCTTGTCGTCCACCTGTACGGTCCCGCCCTGCACAATGACCTTGCTGAGCTTTCTGATCCGCTTCTTCTTTGCATTGAGCAGCCTCGCGTACTACCCGAGAGTTATAATAAGAACCTTTTTTTTTTTTTTGGCTTTTCAACGTTTTGACCGCACCTTGTCGGCAAGAATGCGCTGTCGATCGACGGCCAACACGGTAAGCTTTTGGATCTCCTTGCGTGCGTCATCGTGCTGCTTCATCGCCTGGTCCCTCAACTTGTCTGAGGAAATCTTGTTGGACTCGGCCTGGGTCTTGAGGCGGATCGTCTCGTTGAGCATTGAGAATATCTCTTTCTGCGATGTCTCGGCGGATGTGGCGCCGATCCGCTCAAACTTTGCAAGCAAGATCGAGTTGTTTTCATCGACAATGCTAACCTGTCAAAAACAACAGCAAGGCCAGAACAACAGTTGGCAAACCGGCGCACGGGGAAAACAAAGCATACCTGCAACTGCTTGGATCCGGCGTGCACCTCGACGTTGCACACAAACCCCGGATCGGCCCCTCCCAGTGCCTTGGTAATCCCCTCACGGAACACGTCCTCATCCAGTCTTGACTTTTCGCAGCATTTGTCCAAAACAGCCCGCGTCGCTGTTATCTTTTTGGTTCAGCTGTCCGTGCACAAACAAGTAACGAGGGTACCTCGATAGGACCACACGGTCTGGCCATCCGTCACGAGCAGATCGAACGACGTCCGTGTCGCAGACCATGTTGTTTGCACGACGTAACGGTCTCCACTTGGCACCAAGTACAGTGTGTCCCCCATGCTTCCGACGGAAAATCATGGCGACTTTTCGGCCGACTGGGTCCTCGTTGTTTTCCGGCATGGAGCAGCAGCAGCAGGAACACCAGCAGCAGCAACTACAGCTGCAGATGCAGCACATGCTTCAGCAACAGCACCAGCAGCAGCAACATCAACTGCAGCAGCTCCAGCTGCAGCAACAGCAGCAACAGCACGACAATGGAGACGATTCGAATAAGGAGGACGACGGGGGCAGCGAGGACGAGGGCGACGCTGGCGCGGGGACAGCCGCAGCGGTTGCAGCGGTTGCTGTCGCCGCCGCCGCCGCCGCCGCGGGGCAAACAATGACATACAGGTTCGTCGGGAGGGCGATTCTTCTTGTGGCTTATACTTTATCCCCAGCGACTACATGCGCGAGCAGGACCGTCTCCTGCCTGTAGCCAACGTGAATCGCATAATGAAGAGGGCTCTTCCATCGACGGCCAAGATCGCCAAGGACGCCAAGGAGACGGTGCAAGAGTGTGTCTCTGAGTTTATCAGGTATTTTGGGTCCCATTTATTGACGATATATTTGTTAACTGGAACGCTTACTTCAAAGCTTTATCACGAGCGAGGCCAGCGACCGATGTCAGCAGGAGAAACGGAAAACAATCAACGGCGACGACATCCTGTGGGCGATGCAGAGCCTTGGCTTTGACAACTATGCCGAGCCGCTCAAGCTCTATCTCGCAAGATATCGCGAGCTCACCCTCAAGAGCGAGAAGTCGCCGCTGGTCGTGAGCAAAGAGGAGTCTAACCACGACATGGACGTGAATCCCGCCATCTTCCAATGATAGTTTTGTTGTCTTGCTTGTCCTTTTTTTATGATAGCGAAAGCAGATTTGCTTTATTCTGCTCTTTCCTGCGTCTTTTTCGCGTCCTTCTTTCGTCCTATCAGTAATTAGTCCCACCACATGTAAAAAAAAAAAAAGAAATCAACATTTTTACAACCGTGGCACGGAGAAATGTTTATATTTAATATAAAAATGCCTTTATTTACAACATAAATAAGCGAAACTGAGAGATCGACTCTTGACACCAAA
>Ga0302230_10001873_pt1 | contig 13075 bp, 20 predicted proteins | sample II_Palsa_N2_1_FD_193523 | JGI IMG/M metagenome (GOLD analysis project Ga0302230, IMG submission 193523) | Peat permafrost microbial communities from Stordalen Mire near Abisko, Sweden - II_Palsa_N2_1 | ecosystem: Environmental > Terrestrial > Soil > Palsa > Peat permafrost | place: Sweden... | reverse complement strand
AAAAAAAAGAAAACAAAGCGTACGTCGTGATCCTTAAACTCGACAAGGTGGGTCCGAAGGGTCTGATCGTTGCTGACAAAGAACTCTTCACGGCACATCTGGTAGAGAGTTTCAAAGGTGAGTCCAAGAGTCGACGTTTCCTCATTGGCTGCTGCAGCGGCCGACGACCCTCCACTGTTTTCGTTAGTTGACTTGGCGAGCTCCTCTTGGGCGATTTGGTGCTGAGCCAGCAGCGTAAAGATGCCCTTGGCGTTGGTTGTGAGCGACCGCAAGACTTGACCGACAGAGCGAGATGTCGGTTTACCTCGAGTGCCTACGCACATTGTTTTATCAATAAATATTATACCCCCGATACGTACCGAAGAGGGATGTTTCGTAGGACGTCTCGGCATCGTAAAAGGCAAACGTCGTCAGGTCATGCCAGACAAAGCTGTAGCGCGAAGTCATGACCGAGTCCCACATGATGCCTACATTGATGTGGTCGCACGAGGCAACGACGTGGATGTTGGGCGCAGCCGCAAGCTTACTGAGGATGGTCTGAACTTTGGAGCCGCGCATGGATGGCCCGTCGATCGAGTGGACGAGGACGATCATCTTGTTCTTACCGCGGGCGGGAAATTGTTTGGCGATCGCTTCCGCGTGCTCTAGGTTGTTCCGGAAAGTTACACGCTCGCCGAGCACGCGTTCGGTGATGCTGCACAAGACCGTCTTGATCGACAGGTTTGGAAAGTACCCATTTATGACCACGATTGGCAGGTGACCCAATTGCTGCAGGACCATAAATTTCAATAAAAAAAATATTCCTCTGATAAACTTCTCGTTTTACCTCTGTAACGAATCGTGCAAGCAACGTGCGCTTTGAGCCAAAGCCAAAGAATAGCAGATTGCAACCGAGACCGACCTCGGTTTTCCAGCGACTGAAATTGGACTCGTGGAGCTCAACGAGTTCTTGTCGAGACGCCGCGACTATATAAATATATATTTTTTTGAATTTGTAAAATAACATTTGGATGATGCAAATGTAAAAAACAAAAAACATACTGGGATCCTTGAACCCGCGAAGGGCTTCGTGGATTTCCTTGTCCTCGATGTGTGGCAGACGGCTCATGGTGAAATCCGACGTGCGCGAGGCCAGTTTGCGTCTGGAGAAATAGTCGAGACCGCTTGCATCGTCACCCAGTGGTATGCCATCATCCTCGTCTTCTTCCTCGTCTTCCCCTCTCCTTCTAACCCCGGTCCCACCATCGTCGCCGTCGTCGCCTCGTTCGTTTGCTTCAGCATCGATCCCGCTGAACGTACCGCGCTCGCGCACAAGGTCCGGCTTGCTGGACGTCTTCTTGCTGGTCGTAGCAGCAGCATCCTTGGGTGCGTCAGCTTTTGCTTTCTTTGGCGCTGCTGCCGTCGCAGAAGCCGCGGACGGGGCAGTCTCGGGCGTTGGGGATTTTGCCGTCTTGGCCGTCTTGGGCTTCGCTTGCTCGGCCCTGCCAACCTCCTTCTCGGTTACCGCTGTCTTTGCCTTCTTCCTCTTGGGCGCATCGGTCGTGGTGCCAGCAGGAGTAGGAACAACAGCAGCAAGATCCTCTTCTTTTGGAGTCTGGGGCAAAGGCCGCTTCTTGGGAGACGTGCTCGTGAAGCCGACCGTCCCCGTGACTTTGTCCGCAGCTGTTCCTTTTGCCGCCTGCTTCTTCTGAGGGGGCTTTATCGGCAAGACGACCCGTGGCATCAGCTCGTCTTCGTCACTGGAGTAGCTTTTTCGAACGGGGCGCTTGCCGGTGGCCCCGCGTGTGGTCATCTTGACGGGGGCCGACATTTTTGAAAATATTTGTTCGTTCTCTGCATTCGGACACCAAGCTACAAAACGATGTCTACTACACCGACGCCCACTGCCAGTATTGACCAAGTACGAACAGCTCTCGAGAACGTGAGGAAAAAGCAGCTCAAACTGGCGGCCGAGCATCTCGCGCTGGACTCCATGCTTGGCATTAACATGTACCTGACGTACTTATCCTCCTTCAAATAACCGATGCATGGCCTGATTAGAATGACAATCGACAACGACGACGAGATTGCAAAGCTCTTTGAACAAAACGAGGTCAAGTTTCAAGACAGGGAACGATCGTTGACCAAGCTGATGAACGGGGTACGCTGTCATCGGGGTCGAGTCTTTGTGCTGATTGCTTTCTTTTTTTTTTTTTGCCCGTCTTTGTTTCTCCTGAACATCACCACCTCTGCTCGTGTCATCTGGCTCTGCTACACGCACGCTTCCTTTTGCCTTGCAAGCTTGTGGACTTGACAAACTCAACGTACGCCGTCCAAAAAAAAAAAAAAAAAAAAAAGCCATACGTCTAGCAGCTCTAATGTCTCCCCACCCCCACACACACAGATCCGAGCTGTTTGACATCGCCGACAAGGCCAAATAGGACATAGCCATCATGGAAAATTTTCAGTTCTCAAAATCTGGGCAACACATCGATCATGTGATTTTTCGCGCCAAATTTTCAAACGCGACGTTCCATTGTTGGACCCCTCAGTTTCTCTGCTTTTTTTTTTGAGGGGTGGTGCAGTAGCTTCCTCTCTGACCTTTACCGAGTGCACTGCAGCCCCAAAATGGAGACTTTGCGGGAGGACCTGCTTCGCGGGATCGAGGCGTCGATGCTGGCCAAGCCGAATGTCAGCAAGCGCGTGGCTGCCAGACAGGTTTGGTTTGATCGTTTGAATGTGGCAAGGCTGACAACAACGACTGCAACATAGAAGCGTCCAATGACTGCGTCTGTGGCAGGAAAGAAGGTAAGCCCGAGACCACCTCTGGTGGACTCCGCGCACCGAGCGAACTCTGGCCAGTCTGGTGTGAATCCAACATGGATTCGACGACCCGTCCGTGTGGTCACGGACGAGGAGAGAAGGGTACCCTTAGCATACGTTTTTTCGCGTCATGTTTAGTTTGACTTTGTAGGTAACCCACCAAGTCGACATCGATGACACGATAGCGGCCATGAACGGCCTAGAGGTTTCCCTGTTTTCAATGCCAAAACGAGTCTTGCTGCTCATCCGATAGGTAGTAGCCAGTACAAGTCGGGGCGGGGCGGGGGGATTTTGTTTATGTGTATGTTCTGATGACTACGACTATACAAACTTGATCTTTCCGAGCATTGTATCGTCCGAGCCCGCGATGGCGAAAGCGTCCGAGGCCAGTTGTAACGCGTTCACTTCAGACATTGTCTTTTGTACGGCGCCTCGACTGACAAAGTCAGATCGCTTGGCCATTAGCTTTTCATACATGTTGGAGGGTGCGTCGCGGTACGACATCTACATGTCGTTTTAAGGATTGAGGATAACAAAGAAAAAAGAAATCACCTTCATGTGCAGGATGTGCGGGGGAAGCGCCTCCGTGTCGTTAGTCAAGAGCTTGCCAATGTCCTAGATTAGTAATTAGTTTTTTGGGAAACCAGAAGAAAAAAATTTTTGCATATACCACGACGACTTGGAGAACCTTGGCGACTCTCTTCTCGATCAGGTAGCGCGAGAAAAACGCAGTTAGTGCCTTCATATCCTGCAGGAGGGAAATCCAAGATGAGTAAAACGATTGTTTGTTTGCATTTGCATACAGAGTCGATTTTGGCAGCACACTGGGATCCGCGGAAAACAGCATGCCGTGACCCACAGGCCGACAGGTAGCCGATAAGGACATCATCAAGGCACTCGTACATAAACTTGTTGAAGTAGTACTCGGTCAAGTGCTTTTGGATGTCGTTGGCATAGTCCTACAAAGGGAAAATGTCGGAGTCTTCAATTTTTAACCCAATCAAACGTGGAGTACCTCGAAAGTGGCAACAGTGTTCTCGACCAGCGTCTCGGTGTACCATTTGGGCGTAAAACATCCTTCCAAAAACGACGTCACGTCCATAAAGACGATTGCGCGAATCGACGCAAGGCCCGCCTTGGCGACGTTGCGGAATCCTACAGCACACACTACTTGAAGGGAGAATAACCTCAATGGTATACCCTCTTCAACCTCAGTCAGTCTTTTTTCGACAATGAGCGCGGCGTGGCCGCGGACGTCCCTTTTGATGCGCTCGACAAGCTGCAGGGTGAACTCACTCGACCTGGACTGGTTGTTTACGAAAGCGATGAGGTACTCGATCAAGCCAGGCTTTGCCTCGTCGCGGTTGCTTGCATACGCCGTCTCCTCAGTCTTTGCCAGGCTCGTCAGGCTCTCTTGGAAGACCTGCAGCACTTCACAGCACTCGAGGATCACATCCATCACGAGCTGCTCACGACCACTCGTCGAGGCCAGATCGACTTGCTGATTCAGCATTTGGAACAAAATCACAGGAGCGCTCGTGATGTACAGCTGTGAAATGTCCTTGTCCGGTGGTTTATCTCGGTTCTATTTTTTTTTAAAAAAAGAAAACAAAACCCCCCCAAAAAAAATTAACTTATTTTGACGATAATCCATATGAAAATGAAAACTTGCCTTGAAGTCGGCACTCTCGATGTGCAACATGTTGTTGGTCCACTCGACAACCTTTTCGTGAACCAATTTGACATAGTCACTGGTCAACTTTGGTATGTGCTCGTCGAGAAGGCGTGGCGCCAAGTTTTCAGGGTCGATCCCCAGGCGACTCTTGAGGTTTTTGTAGTAGCTTTCGACCCAGTTGAAGCTAGTGGACGACAAATGGTTTAAGGAAAAAAAAAAAGTACACGTTGGGTAGGTAAATACAGCATAAGGATCTCCTTGGGGTCTTTGCGAGAGCGGACCAGGTCAATGAGCATGATGGACATTTGTTGGTGGTACGACTATGCAAAAAAATAAACAAAAAAGTTGGGGCATGCTTTTATTTGAACATAAAAGATAGATAGATACCTTGACGTAAAACATAAATACATCCCAGTCCGGAGGGAACCGCGGCGCAATTTCGTCCATGACGAGTGTCAGCTCGTCAATCATAAAGTTTAGCGATCGCAAGGATGCATCCACGTCCTCGCCCTCGGTGAACTGCGACACGGTGCCCTCAAACTGCTCCTCGATTGAACGCTGGAGGCGGCCAAACAGCTTTTCGCGCAAAAGACGCGGTTTCGCACCAAGACCTTTCTTTTCGGCATTCATGTCGGCCTGTTCTCCAAACTCGACCACTTTGACGATCTTGACAATGGTCGACGCGTGACTGTGCGTGAGCGTGATCAGTTTTCCGGCGATCGACATTAGCCTCTGCAGTAGTAGCAGTTAGATATTTTTAATTTTCCCTCTCGCTTGCCTGTTCGAATTGGTCGGCGACCATCTGAACGCCAGCAAAGTGCTCTGTGAGCTCCTTCTTCGATCGTTCGCTGGTGGATGAGGCTCCGTTTATGCGCGCAAACGTCTCGTCGCGCAGCTGCTCGAGCTTGTAGATCTCGATGTAGGTGTACATCATGTTGTGGGCGCGCAGCAGGTTCTTCGAGTCCTCCTCCAGCAGCTGCTCGACGCGCTTGATCCGCTCGGGGAGGGCGACAAGGTCATTGCACAACTGCAGCGTCGTAGCAAAGTTGCGGTGTGTCTCGTACACAGTCTTGATGAGCGGATAGGCCGACATCTGGGCCTGCGACTGTGTCACCAGTCGCTCCACTTGCGCAAAGTTGGACGTGACATTGTCAAACTCTTCGAGCGAGTGCTTCATCAGATACAGCGCAAAGTTGGCGCTGTCCAGATGGTGCCGCATCGCGCCCTTGAGCTGGGCCTCCTTGGATGCTCGCTCAGCAGCAACACGAGCACGCAGTCCCTCCACCTGCAAAGAAAAAAAAAAAAGGGGGTCAGACCCAAGCAAAGGCACACGCAGCGCGCATACCTGATGCAAATCTGCAGGTGTCTGAAGCAGGTTTGCCAGCCGTGTCGCCGCCGAATCGACGGCATCAGAATCCATATTGGGCAAGGCGCTCGATAAAATGGATCCACTTTGGAATGTTTGTTGTTGCCCGCAACACTGGTGCTGCCCGCAGCCTCCTGGGCAGGACGACGACGACGACGACGACGACGACAAGGGTATGCCCTAGCCTGGCGCAGAAATATTGCCTCCCCCACCCCCCTTTGACACGTCTTGTTAACGCTCGCTACGCGTAAAAATAAAAATAAGATGCTGACGGCCAACGTGACGAGCGCAGCTGCGGTTGCTGATGCCAAGCCCACGTTCAAGAACCAGAACAAGCTGCCCAAGCTGCCCGTCCAGGATCTGCACAAGGGCTTGGCCATGTACCTCAAGTCGCTTGAGCCGCTGGTCACGGCGCAAGAGTACAAGCAGACAGAGGCCTACGTCCAAGACTTTGTCAAGCCAGGCGGCCTCGGCGAGAAGCTGCACAAGCGTCTGCTCGACAAGGCCAAGACGGAGCCGCGCAGCTGGTTCATTGACTGGTGGAACGAGTGGGCCTACATGGGCTACCGGTACAGAAAATGTTTTTTTTTTTTTGGTTTCTGGTTTTTGTGTGCTCACGCCCAGTCTATCAACAGCGACCCCATTGTGATCAATGTGAGCTACTTTTTCCAGTTTGTCGACGATGAGTATGTCAAAAAGGGCCAGACCGCCCGCGCGGCAGCCATCATCCAGTCTGCCCTCCAGTTCCGCGACTTGCTGAACAAGTATGTTTTTTTTTTTCGCTTTCAACCAAGGAAGCCAAGCGTTAACAAACCCTGAGAATACAGCGAGCAAATCAAGCCAGACATGGCCAAGGATACCCCCCTCGACATGGACCAGTACCGCTACATGTTCAACACGAGCAGACGTCCTGTCATTCCCTCGGACATTGTACTTTTTTTTATTAAAAAAAAAAAAGCATTTTTTTCTTTTAACGATATACGTTTTTTAGTCGACTACGTACCCGTCGGACCGTAATCAGCACATCACCGTCATCCGCAAGAACAAAATCTACTCGCTGCCCGTTTATCCTGTGGGTTCATCGGTGCCGTTTACGACGGCTCAGATCAAGCAGTAAGAGGGTTTTCGAGTGAATAAATATTGATATCATCCTTCGCCAAGTCAACTGGACAAGATTGTGGACCTCGCAGGCAACCAGCCCCAGCATCCTGCCATTGGATTGCTCACCACGGAGCAGCGTGACGATGCCGCCAAGTTGTTGCAGCAGGTTTTTTTTTTTTCCCCTTCTTTCTTCTCGAAATGAACCAACAAATTTGCTTACTTTCCTGTGATCAGATTCTCGCTGTCGATCCTTCCAACCTCAAAGCCCTCGAAAAGGTCGAGTCGTCGATTTTCACTGTGTGCCTCGACGATACGAGCCCGATCACGCGCAACGAAGTTGGTCGCGCTCTCTGGCACGGCGATGGCCGCAACCGCTTCTTTGACAAGTCGGTCCAGTTTATCGTTTTCGCAAACGGCAAGGCGGGCATGAATGGCGAGGTACTCTTTTTCCTCTTTATTTTTTATTTTTTAAAGTTAGAAAAAAAAAAGCACTCAATGATGGACGCCACCCCAACGAGCCGGTGCTCCGAGTTTGTCGTCGAGAGCCTCCTCAAAAACACGATCAACCATGGCAGCCCCACCGCGTCGCTCCACGGCCTTCCTGAGCCCGAGTTGGTCAACTTTAAGCTCAACAAGGACATTGAAAAGTCGCTCGAAAAGGCTGCCACCCGCTTTGATGCCGATGTCGCCCGTCACGACCATCACGTTCTTCACTACAACAAGGCTGGCAAGAATCAGATTAAAAAGTACAAGATGAGCCCAGACGCGTTTGCCCAGGTACTCGTCATTCGTGTGTACATCTTTTGCCCCAATTTTTGGTATTTTCTCGCGTTTGCAGATGGCCATCCAGCTTGGCTACTACCGCTACAAGGGCAAGTTCCGCGCCACCTACGAGTCGGCCCAGGTGAAAAAGTTCACTGCAGGTCGTACCGAAGTCGTGCGCTCTTGCTCTGCCGATTCGGCCGCGTGGGTCTTGTCGATGCAAGATCCCAAGGTCTCTGCCCAGGAAAAGGCAGACAAGCTACGCAAGGCCGCCAATAGTCACGTTGCGTACATGAACCAGGCCGTGGACGGCCTCGGCTGCGACCGCCTCATCCTCGGCCTGAAGTTTGCCCGTCTTCCTGGCGAAACCCACCCCTTCTTTGATGACAAAAACCTTGCCGAGTCTTCGCACTGGTACCTCTCGACCTCCCAGATTTCGAGCGAGTATTATGACGGCTACGGATGGGGCGAGGTAATTGTTGTTATTTTCTGATTAGTTTAAACCATGTTTGGAATGGACGCAGGTCTGCTCGGACGGGTTCGGCATTGCATACATGGTGAACGACAACGTGCTCAACTTTAACATTGCCAACCTCAAGTCGTGGGCGACCTCCAAGGTTCACTGAATTAATGATCGAGAAAAATAATATGAATGGTCATACACAGGACATGGCCGATGCCCTCCAGAGCGCGCTCGATGATATGATCAAGATCCTCGATGCGTCCCCGGCTGCGAGCAAGCTTTAAAGCCGTGGGAAAGTATACGTTGTGTCTGCTTTTTTTTATAAAGTAAAAATTACTGTGCTCCTTTTTTTTTTGTCTTACCGCTGGCAATTCATAACCTTTTTTTTTATTGATAAAAAATTATTGACATTTTCTCTCTCTCTCACCCCAGCGGCACATCCTGTCCCCATCTGGTATGTTTTATTTTTCCTATTCAGTTTATTAAAAAAGTAAAAAAAAAAAAAATTGTTTTGGCAGATGGATGCAACGCCGGGGGGGAGAAACCAATTTTATTACAAATTTCTTTTTCTCTGATCCCCATTTCTGCTCGCTTGCAAGGGTATGCGGCTCGACGCGCTCAGCACCTGGACGGGCAGTTATGGACGACGCTTTACGATGACGATGACGAAGATGAGGACGAGGACGAGGACGAGGACGACAACGACGAGGACGACGAGGACGACGATGAGGACGAGGACGACAACAACGAGGAGGAAGAAGAAGACAGCAGCAGCAGAGCCAGCAGACGAACGAAGAGGCAGACGTGAGCGATTCCGTTTGGGCGTGCCTGATCAAGGCTCCAACCCAGCTGGTGTTCCTCGTTTCAACCGTCTCCATGTCATCCCGACATGGCACTTTTTTTTCTATGCGTGAGCAGCAGCAATAAGCAGGAGCAGAAGCAGCAGCAACAGTACCACCGCCACAACAGCAGCAACAGCAGCAGCAGCAGCAGCAACAACAACAACAACAGCAGCAGCAACGACGATGACGACATCAGCAATGCCTGGAAATTTTGTATCGTACCGCAGCAAGCAAGTCTTTGGACTTGCTTGACTTTATGACGGGGCAAGGGTACAAAAGAAATGAAATTTTTTTTCCTTAATTTTTTTAAATCTTTGACAGGAGGAGAAGTGATCGACTGCCGACCTGATGAACAACGTCGGGCATCGGCTTTTGTTTCCTTTGTGGAATCTTGAGATCCATTGTCATGGTGCAGTCTGAATTTCAAAAAAAAAAAAGGTCCGTGATCGATCAGAGTTCGTGTTGCCATGGCAATTTTCAGAGAGATTTGGCGCGCTGCTGCAGTTGCTTGGTTTGCCGCCACTTTTAAAGTAGAACCGAGAATGGGCGATGCAAACGGGATGGACGTGGACGTGGACGTGGACTGGCAAGTGGACCGCGTGGTGGCCGAGCTGCACACGAGCGACCGCTTCCGCCAGGCCGAGCGACAGTTCACGCGCCAATATGCGCAGCTGTACTACCAACGTGCCGCCACCCTCAAGCCGGCGGTCAAGGCCTCGGCATCCACGCGGTGGCCCGGTACACACATGCTTTTGAAAAAGCACAAAAGCTCACTGTCCCTTTTGCATGCACGCAGACGTGCGCTTTGTCAACAAGGTCCTCGACATCCCCACGACCGAGGTGTGCTTTGTCATTGGCACGATCTACGCGGACCTGCCGCTCAAGCCCAACATCCTCGACGAGATCACGGAAGAGGTGCGTGCGGTCATTGTCGCTACGTACGTACGTACGCTAACACACTATTCCATTCTTTTTTTTTTTTCCCAGAGGTACCTCGTCAAGCCACCACCGCGGCCAAAGTATGTCAGCGACAAGGACAAGTTTGTGCTCGAGGACGAGTCGGGACGCGTGACCCTGGTGGGCGACAAGGTCTCGCAGGAGACCCTGGTTACGGGTGTCGTTGTTGCCGTGCTCGGGATCCAGCAGGGCGGTGGCGAGTTGCTAGTGCACGACATCTGCTTTGCTGGCGTCGCGCCGCAAAAGCCCTTGCCATCGACGTCCGAGGACACTTTTGTTGCGCTCGTGTCGGGTCTGCACATCGGCGCAGCCACCACGGGGCCGTCCTCACCCAAGATCCTCGTCGATTATCTCACGGGCTGCCTCGGTGGGCCTGCCGATCAAGAGCGCGCCGCCAAGATTGCGCATGTCATCATCGCCGGCAACTCGCTGACGTCCGTGGGCAGCGATAATGCGGCCGCGGCCGCCGTCGCCGTCGCCGTCGCCGTCGCTGCGGCAGCAGCCACGACAGCCAACGGCGATGACAAGATGGACGCGGTTGGTTCGTCCAGCAGCGAAAATACTGCACAGCAGCAGCAGCAAGTGCTAGGCAAGAAATCGTCGACCCCTGACTCGCACGCTATCCCCCTGGGGCCGATGGTGGAGTTGGATCAGGTATGCTCGTGCTCGTTCTACATATTAAAAAGAAACTTGTTTTCTTCCGTATCGGACACAGTTGCTGGTCGAGCTAGCAGAGTCGGTTTCGGTCGACATGATGCCTGGCGAGCGCGACCCCTCCAATCACTCCTTGCCACAGCAGCCCTTGTTTGCGTCCCTCTTGCCGTATTCGTCCAGCATGTCGACGTTCCGGCTCGTGACCAATCCGTACGATATCACGATCAACGGCGTCCACATAGTGGGCACGTCTGGACAGAACCTCGACGACATCTACAAGTACGTCACGACCGAGGACCGGCTCCAGATCGCCGAGGGCACGCTGCACTGGCGACACATGGCCCCCACCGCGCCCGACACCCTCGCCTGCCTGCCGTTCTTCGAGTCGGACCCATTTGTCTTTGACAGCACGCCGCACGTCTACTTTATCGGCAACCAGCCATCGTTTGCGCAAAAGCTCGTCCGCGACCCTGACACCGGCGTCGTCGTCAAAATAGTCCTCGTCCCGTCCTTTGCACGCACGGGAGAGGCCCTCATCCTCAATTTGCGCACCCTCGATGTGTACCTTCTCAAGACAGCCATCTCGTTGTAGAAAACAAAGAATGCACTGCAATAGATTGACAACGATCCTCTTGTTTTCCTGTTTACTTGCCCGTGGTCCCGGATGCAGCGGGGGGGATGACAGTGAGGTAGTTCATGATGATTCCCATCACCGCAAACCTGAGCACGTCGTTTGTCAGCTCCTTCAAGGCGTGTTCAAGGAAAAAAAAAAAGCATACATCAACGTGGACAGGTTGCTCTTGGTCTCTGCCTCAGAGTACTTTGTGTTGGCGATGCTGATGACAACGCTGAATAGCGATGCCCAGCCTGCGTAGGGGTTCTGAACAGGTTCGCTTTTACAACAACAAACTGGCCAAAACGAGGGGGACGGTACCTTCATGAGCACACAGTACATGCTGAGGACAATTGCGACGATGCCCAGCAGGTCAATCGGCGCCTGCACAGCGTGCGAGTTGGGTACATCTCGCTTAAAAGGCTTGATATACCTGGTCCGACGAGATTTGCTCCAGCTTGAACGGCGTCACAGCTTCGGGTCGTCGAGGGTCAGCGGAAGCAGCAGACGACATTGTAATTGTTGTTCTTTTTAGACGCTTGAAATTAGAGTAGTAGTATCCAGAAGCAGGCCTCAGTCACTGTAGGTAACGGCACCCGGCCAATCCTTCATCAACATCCGATGAAAGCAGGTACTGATTTTTTTCTATTGTTTTTTCATCTCTGGAATCCAACAAAAAAGACAACTATGTAAAGAGAAAATGGTCTGTTGTAATGCGCAGCTCGGCGAATCGTTCCAGGGAGGCTTTTTTCCATTTGTTCACGAGACGAGCAATTTAACGGTACTATAAGCGATACATGTCAACACAAACTTGAAGGAAAAAAATAAAATAAAAATTCAATACCTTGACAAAGCCGATGTCCTTGGACTTGTCGCGGAAGCACTGACGGCACATGTTGAGGCCGTACTTGCGCACGATACCCTTGCCGTTGCCGCAGACACGGCTGTGGTTGGGAAAGGACAATAAAAAATAAAATATTTTTTTGTATTAGCCTCAAAAACAAGCTGTCCCACGCAAATCAGCATACCACGAGCGCGAGCCCTTGCCGTAGTTGCTGGGGTGCGAGTTGTAAACGTCAGAGTGAGCCATGTTTGACCTGGTCTAATGCAAAAGGGAAAGAAAAAAAAGAGTTAGCGTCCCTTGTTTCGAGAATGGCCCTTGTAAGCCAGAAATATAAAACATATAGCACCAACTGATACGAGCAGTATATGCAAACGCACAGAAGGACTAGACAAAAAAAGGACAGAGAGAAGAAAAGGTGAGGGGGAAAAAAGACAAGCCTCCGAGTTTGATGGTCGTGGTTTGTTCACAGAGTCCAATAACGACAAGCAGTCGCCCTGACGGCGACGACAAACGTTGAGCACTGGGAGAACTTCCGGGCGCTCCTGCTACTTTCGAGTCTCCAAACCAGGTGGTCGCTCATTGTAGAGAAATCAAAAGGAAAGGGAAAAAAAAAAAAAGAGAATGAGGGAAAGGATGTAGGGATAAAAAAAAGCCACCCACTAACCCCCTCCACATGTACAAGAAGCGGGAGAGAATTCAACAAAGTTGCCCAGGGCAGGAGGCGGCACGCACGACGACGGCAGAGTTGGATCTTCGTGGGTTTTTTACCTTCGAGACGAGTTGAAAGAGACCGAACGGGACAAGCACTTGCTTAATCATGGCTGTGGCCACATGGCACTTTTTTTTCCATTTTAGATCCAACTCCCGTAACCTTAACCTGCACAACACATGCGAAAGTGAAGTTGTGAATGCAGCCAGAAAAGAGTGCAGTGAAGCCAAGAAACAGTGCAGAAATGAACGTGTGCAGGTAGAAGTGTAGGGTGACGGCAGCAGTAC